>ERZ1066136.864-NODE-864-length-18489-cov-12.589671_pt1 | contig 18489 bp, 20 predicted proteins | sample MGYA00382783_ERZ1066136 | MGnify/ENA primary metagenome ERZ1066136 (study PRJEB33369, sample SAMEA5778366) | biofilm metagenome | biome: Industrial cooling water; feature: Water cooling tower basin; material: Biofilm | place: United Arab Emirates | collected... | reverse complement strand
CTAGGCCGCCAGGGCCACGGAGGCCGGGCGCGAGGGCACCGCGATGCGCACCTGGGTGCCCTCGCCGCGTGTCGAGGTGATCTCGACCTCGGCCCCGATGCCGGCCGCGCGCTCGCGCATGATGCGCAGGCCCACGTGGCCGTCGTCGCCATCGTCGCTGTTGCGGGCCGCCAGGTCGAAGCCGCGGCCGTCATCGCGCACGGTCACGCTGAGCTCGGGGCGCGGGTCCAGCGTCACCCACACCTGCCGCGCCTGGGCATGCTTGCGGACGTTGGACAGGGCCTCCTGCACCACGTGCAGCAGCTGCACCTGCACGTCGGGCGCCAGTGGCAGCACGGGGCCGCGCACGTCCAGCTGCGCGGGCAGGCCGGTCTGGTGCTGGAACTTCTGCAGCGTGGCGCGCAGGGCCGCCGCCAGCTCGGCGCCGTCGCTGCGGGTGCGGAAGTGCAGCAGCAGCTCGCGCACGTCGGCCAGGCTCTCGCGCACGCCGGCATCGAGCTCGTCGACCACCCGCGTGGTGGCCGCCGGGTCGCCGCGGCGCAGGGCGCCGCGCAGCATCTGCAGCTGGATCTTCATGAAGGCCAGCGCCTGGGCGATGGAGTCGTGCAGTTCCCGGGCGATGAAGCCGCGCTCCTCGGAGACAGCCGCCTCGCGCTGCAGGGCCTGCGCGCGCACGCTCTCGATGCCGCCCGCCAGCTGGGCGGCCAGGCCCTCGAGCAGCGCGCGGTCGTCGTCGAGCACGGGGCGCGTGGCGTCGCGCCACAGCAGGTCGACCTCGCCCAGGGTCTGGTCCTGCAGCAGCACGGGCAAGGTCAGCACGCGCTGGAAGCCGAAGCGGCGGCAGGTGCCGGCGCTGTCGCCGGTGTCGCCGTCCGTCAGGGCGTGGATGGTGATGGTGCGCGGGCCGCCCGGGGCGGCGCCGTTGCCGCAGTGGCAGTCGCCGGGGGCGAGGCAGCGTTCGTGTTCCAGCATGGCCGCAGGCACGCGGTCGGCGGCCAGCATCAGCATGCGCCCCTGTTCGGCGTCGTGCCAGCGCAGCAGCGCGGCGTCGGCCCGGGCCACCTCGCGGAACTGGCGCACGAAGCCCTGCGCCAGCTCGTCCAGGCTGGCGGCCTGGGCCACGCGCCGGCTGGCCTCGTACAGGGCCGCCAGGCGCTCGCGCTCGGTGCGCAGGTGTTCGGTCTTTTCCGCGACCTTGGTCTCGAGCCCGCGGTACAGGTCTTCGAGGCGCATGGCCATGTGGTTGAAACCGTCGGCCACCTCGCCGAACTCGTCGTGGGTCTCGACGTCCACACGCGCGCCCAGGTCGCCGCGCGCCACCGCCTCCAGCCCGCGCTGCAGGCGGGCCAGCGGCTGGAAGATGAACAGGTGCGCGGCATACAGCAGCGCCACGCCGGCGGCCAGCGCCAGGGCCAGCAGGGTGAACTGCAGGGCGCTCAGGATCGACGTCCAGCGCTGAAGGTGCGCCTCGATGCCGGTGACGAGGTGGTCGATCTCGATCACCAGGTCGTCCGCCAGCTGGCCCGCCTGCAGCGGCGTGGCGCCCTCGGAGATGGCGCGCTGCAGCGCCTGCCAGCGGCTGCGCACGGCCTGCAAGGCTGCGCGGGTGTCCTCGTCTCGCGGCACGAAGAGGGGGCGGGCCGGGTCGCCGGCGTCCAGCAGGGCCAGGGTGGCGTCGTACTGCTGGGCCAGGGCCGGCAGCTGCGGCAGGTCCTGCGCGGACGCCACCTGGGCATAACGCCAGGTCTGCATGCGCAGGCGGCCGGCCTCGTTGACGGCGGCAGCGCCGCCCTCGAGCTGCCAGGTGACCCACACGGTGAAGGCGATGGAGCCCAGGGCCACGACCATGATCAGCGAGCCCAGGGCCCCCAGCTTGGCCGCCAGCGAGGCGCGCTGCAGGCGACGGCTCGCGCGCAGGAAGGCGGCGTTCATGCGGGCGTGCCCGGCGTGGTGGCGGGCTGCGGCGGGCTGCGCCGGCGGCCCGCCATCTCGTGGCCCATGGCGGCGAGCGTGTCGGCGGGCAGGCCGTGCGCGGCGCTGGGGAATGCCACCGTCTCCTCGATCGCGATGTGGGCCTCGTAGCGGGTTTCGAACTCGCGCCAGCCGGCGCGCACGCGGCCTGCGGCGCGGATGTCCCATCGCCCGGCGCACACGCCTTCGAGCACCGTGCGCCATTCCTGCCAGGCGGCCGAGAGCGCCGTGTGGTCGGCTTGCAGGCGTTCGGCCAGCGCGCCATGGCCGCTGGCGCGCAGGCGCGGCAGGACGTGGCGCTCCTCGTCCTCGTGGTGCAGCGGCCCGGCGATGTCGAAGTAGCGCAGCACGTCGCGTGCCGCGGCGGCGGCCTGTGTGTCGGCGCCGTGCGCATCGAGGTGGGCGCCCAGGCGCTGCAGCAGGTCGAGGCTGCGCTTCACGCGCTCGTGGCAGGCCTCGAGCATCTCGAAGGGCTGCTCGAAGCCGACGGCAGGGCTGGCGTGCAGCAGCGGCGTGGGCATGGCGGACGTGGCGGTGCTCGTCACGGTGCCCACCCGGCCGCACGCAGCGGCGCCAGGGGGCCGAGCACGTCGTGCGTGAGCGCGGTGGCCACGATGGCCAGCACGCAGGCCAGCGCACCCGCGAAGGCCAGGCCGCGGCCCCGCGGCGTGCGGGCGCGCTTGAGCGCAAACGAGCCGAGCACGATGTAGGCCACGATGAGGGCCAGCTTCACCAGCAGCCAGGGCGCGTGGGCCAGGCTCAGGCCGAGCATGGCCCACAGGGCGCCGCCAGCGGCCAGCAGCAGGCTGTCGATCAGCACGCTGGCGCGGCGAACGCCGGCCCGCAGGGGCCACGCGGCCCGCCACTGCACGCCCAGGCCCCGCGCGGTGAACAGCCCCACGCTGGCGCCGGCCAGCGCCATGTGCGCCGACTTGAGGGCAGGGTACTGCGACAGCCACTCCATAACGAAGGCGATTCTGCGGCGAGCCGGGTGCCGCAGCCCTTGATCCTGTTCAAGGACATTCCCGAAGGCCTCTCCGACGATGCCCTTCCCGCCCCGGAGCCCGGAAAGAGATGCCATGGCCAGCCCCTCGCCCACGACCCCGTCGCCCAGCGCCTGCGCGGGCCTGCGGCGGGCCTTGCTGCACGAGGGGCGGTCGGGTTTCCCGATCGAGCCCTCGCCGTTCCAGGCCCTGGTGCGCCGCCACGGTGGCAGCCCGCGCGAGCTGTTGCTGCACTGCCAGGCGCTGCAGGCCGAAGGCGCGGTGGCGGGCCTGCGCCCGCGCTGGCGGCCGGGCCTGGCCTCGGCGGCGGTGCGGCTGCTGGCCCACGGGCCCGGCCCGCTGGCGCAGCCGCCCGCGGGTTTGCGGGCGCTGCCTGGCGCCATGGCCTGGGCCGTGGTGGAAGGCCCGCTGGCTGGGCCCGCGGCAGGCTGGCAGCCGCCTCTGGGATGGGTGGACCTGGCGGCCATCGATGCGGCAGCCGCGCAGCAGCAGGCCGAGGCCGTGCAGTGCCTGGCGCCTGCCCTGGCGTGGGCCGCATGGTCGAGCGCGCCCGCCGGCACGGACGCGGCCGCCACGGGCTGCCGCTGCGGCCGCGGCGAGGGCCCTTGCCAGGCCCGTGCGCTCGCAGCGGCCTGCGAGCGTGGCTTGCCGATGCTGGCGCACCCCTACCGCGCCGTGGGCCGCGGGCTCGGTGTCAGCGAACGCGAGGTCGTGCAGGCGCTGCGGCGCTGGCGCACCAGCGGGCAGCTCGCGGGCGTGGGCTTTGCCGAGCCCGTGCCCGACGGCCCGGTGCTCGAATGGCACGCGGCCTACACGTCGGCGGTCCTGGAGCCGGCGTTGCGCGATGCGATCGCGGGCCACGCCAGCGTCGGCCGGCTGGTCACGGCACCGGTGTCGGCGGGGGCTGCGCCGGCGGGGCTGGCTGCCCTGGCCCAGCTGGTGGCGCCGGGCAGCGCCACGCCCACCCGCCTGGCCGAGCAGCTGGCCCACGCGGGCCTGGGTCGCGGCCTGCTCGGGGTGATGCAGGTGCGGTGCACCCGGCTGCGCCAGGAGCCGCTGCTGTTTGCGCCCGTGGAGCCGGCCGCCGCGGGGGCCTGAGCGGCACCGCGGCAGCGCGGCGCCAGCCCGTCGATCAGCCGATCAGCCGATCAGCCGGGATAGGCCGCCAGGCGGCCAGCATCCAGGATGTGGATGTCGCGGCGGTCGACGCGGATCAACCCCGCGTCCTCCAGTTCGCGCAGCACCCGGCTGAAGTACTCCGGCGTCAGGCTCAAGCGGGAGGCCAGCACCGACTTGCTCACCGGCAGCGAAACCGTGCCCGGTGCGCCCTCAGCCGCCGCCGCGTCGTCGCGCGGGTTCAGCAGGTAGCCGATGACGCGCTGCACGCCGTTCTGCAGCGCATAGGCTTGCACGTCCTGCACCAGGCCGTGCAGGCGCCGGGACAGGCCGGCCAGCATGCGCAGCGACAGCTGCGGGTCGCGCGCCAGCTCGGCCATCACCGCGCGCCGGCTGACCGACACCAGCAGCGTGTCCACCAGCGCCTGCGCGCTCACCATGCAGGGCTTGCCCAGGAACATCAGCGCCTCGGCGAAGCTGCCGCCGGGGCCGATGATCTCGACGATCTTCTCCTGGCCCGTGGGCGAGGCCACGAACAGCTTGACCTGGCCCCCGGCGATGACGTGGAAGTGCTCGCAGGGGTCGCCCTGCTGGAACACCAGCTGCCCGCGGTCGAACTGCCGCAGCACGCTTCCGGCGCCCAGGTTCTGCAGGCTCTGTTCGTCGGCGTCGCTGAAGAGCGGCAGGCGCGCCAGGTAGCGGACGATGTCGAAGCGGCGGGTCTCGAGCACGGGTGGTGGCCTCGGCAGATGAGGCCTGCATGCTGCGCCGGCCCCGGGGTCTGCGCCTTGACGGCCCTCAATGGCGGACGAGGCCGGCGGCCAGGCTCGGCCGCGTTGGGGGCTGGCCCGGCTGCACCACGGTGTCTGGCGCGCCGCCGCGGGCGAGTTCCTGGCGCAGGGTCTGCAGCTCCTCGGCCGAGATCCACTGCGGGTGCACCGTGGTGCGCAACTGCACGGCCATGCCCGACTGCAGCAGCAGCGCCAGGCTGCGCGCCACCGCACCGGCGGCGCCGTGGACGCCCGTGATGCGGTCGTGCTGGGCGCCGCCGTCGTGCAGCGGTGCCTTGATGTCCAGGCCCACCCAGTCGAGCGATGGCAGCACCGCCTGCAGCCGCCGCGGCGCCATGCCGGCGGTGTGCAGGCCGGTGCGGAAGCCCAGGGCCCGCACGGCATCCAGCGCGGCGGGCAGGGCGGGGTCGAGCGTGGGCTCGCCGCCGCTGAAGACCACCGCGTCCAGCAGCCCGCGGCGCGTGCGCAGCCAGTCGTGCACCTCGGCCCAATGCGGGATGCCGGGGGCGGGCTGGCGGCCCTGCAGCTGCGGGTTGTGGCAGTACACGCAACGCCAGGCGCAGCCCTGCACGAACACCACGGCCGCCAGGGCGCCGGGGTAGTCGATGCTGGTGAAGCGTTGCAGGCCGCCGATGCGCAGCGCCGCGGCGCCCTCAGCGCGTGGGCTGCAGGCCGGCACGGCGCTCCTCGAAGTGGCGGCGCTCGAGGAACTCGCCCTGCTTGCCGGTGTTGAAGCTGGCCACCGGGCGGTGGTAGCCCATCACGCGCGTCCAGACCTCGCAGCGCTGGCGCTCGTGCTCGGCCAGCTCGAGGGTCTCGGGGTTGGGCGGGGTGCTGGTCATCATGCGGTCTCTCCTTCGGGGGTGGGCTGTGGCGCGAGGGCCTGGCGCTTCATCGCCAGCCGCTCCTCGTCACAGGTCGGGCAGAACTCGTGGCGCCCGGCCAGGTAGCCGTGTCTGGGGCAGATGCTGAAGGTGGGCGTCACCGTCACGTAGGGCAGGCGGAAGTTCGTGAGCGCGCGCCGCACCAGCGTGCGGCAGGCGTCGGCGCTGGACAGCGGCTCGCTCATGTACAGGTGCAGCACGGTGCCGCCGGTGTACAGGCGCTGCAGCGGCTCCTGCCGCGCCAGGGCCTCGAAGGGGTCGTCGGTGAAGCCCACCGGCAACTGCGAGCTGTTGGTGTAGTACGGGTGCTCGTCGGTGCCGGCCTGCAGGATGCCGGGGAAGCGCTTGCGGTCCTCCTTGGCAAAGCGGTAGGTCGTGCCTTCGGCGGGCGTGGCTTCCAGGTTGTAGAGGTGGCCGGTTTCCTCCTGGAACTGCACCATGCACTCGCGCACGCGGTGCAGCAGCCGCAGGGCCAGCGCCTCGCCGGCGGGCGTGGTGATGTCGTCGGCGCCGCCGCTGAAGTTGCGCACCATCTCGTTGAGGCCGTTCACGCCCAGCGTGCTGAAGTGGTTGCGCAGCGTGCCCAGGTAGCGCCGGGTGTACGGGAACAGGCCCTGGTCCATGAGCCGCTGGATGAACTTGCGCTTGATCTCCAGGCTCTGCCGGCCCAGCTCCAGCAGCGCATCCAGCCGCGCCATCAGCGCGGGTTCGTCGCCCGCGTGCAGGAAGCCCAGCCGCGCGCAGTTGACCGTGACCACGCCCACCGAGCCCGTCTGCTCGGCGCTGCCGAAAAGGCCGTTGCCGCGCTTGAGCAGTTCGCGCAGGTCGAGCTGCAGGCGGCAGCACATGCTGCGCACCATGTGCGGCTCCAGGTCGCTGTTCACGAAGTTCTGGAAGTAGGGCAGGCCGTAGCGCGCCGTCATCGCGAACAGGCGTTCGGCGTTGGGCGAATGCCAGTCGAAGCCCTTGGTGATGTTGTAGGTGGGGATGGGAAAGGTGAAGACGCGGCCCTTGGCGTCGCCCGCGCTCATGACCTCGATGTAGGCGCGGTTGATGAGGTCCATCTCGGCCTGCAGATCGCCGTAGCAGAAGGGCTGCTCCTCGCCGGCGATCACCGGCACCTGCTCCTTCAGGTCGTCGGGGCAGGTCCAGTCGAAGGTGAGGTTGGTGAACGGCGTCTGCGTGCCCCAGCGGCTGGGCACGTTGAGGTTGTAGATGAGCTCCTGGATGCACTGGCGCACCTGCTCGTAGCCCAGCGCGTCCTTGCGCACGAAGGGCGCGAGGTAGGTGTCGAAGCTGCTGAAGGCCTGCGCCCCCGCCCATTCGTTCTGCAGCGTGCCGAGGAAGTTGACGATCTGGCCGACCGCGCTGCTCAGGTGCTTCGGCGGCCCGGCCTCCACCTTGCCGGGCACGCCGTTCAGGCCCTCGTGCAGCAGCGTGCGCAGGCTCCAGCCGGCGCAGTAGCCGCTGAGCATGTCGAGGTCGTGGATGTGGAGGTCGGCCTCGCGGTGGGCGCGGCCCACGACCGGCGGGTAGACGTGGTCGAGCCAGTGGTTGGCCACCACCTTGCCGCTGACGTTGAGGATGAGCCCGCCGAGGCTGTAGCCCTGGTTGGCGTTGGCGCGGATGCGCCAGTCGCGCTGCTGCAGGTACTCGTCCATCGTGGCCTGCACGTCGACCAGGCTCCTGTGCGCATCGCGCTGCTGCACCAGCTGCGCGGCGGCCTCGAGGGGAACGACGCGGTCGTCGCGCTTGGCGACGAGGGCGGGGGGGCGTGGTGGGAACATCGGCGGGCTCTACCGGTAGTGGTGGAGCGACACCTTAGACACTACCGGTAGTGTCCACAAGCGTGAGCGCGGCCCGCGGCAGCCCGGAACGACGCTGCCTTGACCGAACGCAAACCCAGGCGTGGCCGGTTGCAGCGCCAACGCTGCGCCGAAGGCCTTCAGGCCCGCAACAATGGCCTTCCCGATCCTCGACCTGCCCACCCCGATGCACATCGCCAGCTTCGCCGACCTGCTGCAGGCCGCCACCCAGCAGCCCCAGCCCCAGCGGCTGCTCTTCGTCTTCACCCGTGCCGAGCTGCCCGAAGGCGCCACGCCGGCCCAGCGCGCACGCTTCGAGGCCGGCGAGGGCGGCGAACTGGCGCCGCTGATGTGCGTGGACAAGTCGCCCGCCGAGCTGCCTTCGTTCGCGGCGCTGCAGGCCGAGGCGCGCCAGGCTGGGCCGGCCTGGGACATCGTGTTCGTCGCCGCCATGGCCGATCGCCCCGGGGCCGCCGACGAAGCCCTGCAGCGCATGGTGGACGCCGTGAAGCAGGGCCGCATCGAGGGCTTCCTGGCCTTCGACGCCGTCGGCGAGCCGGTGCACTTCGGCTGAGGCCGCCGGCGGCCACGCCCCGGGCCTGAGCAGACTGCACCGGCCCCAGACGGGGCCCCGTTCAGGCCCGTGCTCAGGCCCGTGTTCAGGCCGCGGCCGCAGCACCCACCCGGAACACGCCCACCGCCGCCACCATCTGCTCGGCCTGGTGCTTCAGGCTGTCGGAGGCCGCGGCGCTCTCCTCTACCAGCGCCGCGTTCTGTTGCGTCACCTGGTCGAGCTGCGTCACCGCCTGGTTGACCTGCTCGATGCCGCGCGACTGCTCGTCGGCCGCGCCGCTGATCTGCGCCACGGTGTCGCTCACGCTGCGCACGCGGGCCACGATGGCGTCGATCTGCTGCGTGGCCTGCGCCACGCTGGCCTGGCCGTGGCTCACGCTTTCCACGCTGCCGGCCACCAGCTCCTTGATCGAGCGCGCCGCCTCGGCGCTGCGTTGTGCCAGCGCCCGCACCTCCGACGCCACCACCGCGAAGCCGCGGCCGTGCTCGCCGGCGCGCGCCGCTTCCACCGCGGCGTTGAGCGCCAGGATGTTGGTCTGGAAGGCGATGCCGTCGATGACGGCGTTGATCTCGCCGATGCGGCGGCTGGCCTCGCTGATGCGCTGCATGGTCTGGCCCACGGTCTGCATCAGCTCGCCACCCTGCGCGGCCTCGTCGCGCGCCTGCTGGGCGAGGCTGGACGCGCTGCGCGCGGCGTCGGCGCTGTGGCGCACGGTGCCGGCCAGCTGCTCCATCGAGGCCGCGGTCTGCTGCAGGTTGGAGGCCTGCTCCTCGGTGCGCTGCGAGAGGTCGGTGGTGCCGGTGGCGATCTGCGACGAGCCCGTGGCGATGCTCTCGCTGGCCTCGCGCACGCGGCCCACCAGCCGCGTGAGGCTCTGGTCCATCTGCGCCAGGGCGTGCATCAGGCGGCCGGGCTCGCCGCCCTGGCGGGACTCCAGGCGATGGCCCAGCTCGCCCGCGGCCACGCGTTCGGCCACGGCCACGGCCTGTTCGATGGGCCGCGCGATGGCGCGGGCCAGCCAGGTGCCCAGCCCCGCCGCGGCCGCCAGCATGCCCAGGCCGAGCACGCCCAGGCCGATCAGCGCCTGGTGGATGCGGGCCGCGACCTCGGCCCCCGTCTCGCGGGCCAGCCGGGCCTGGAACTGCGACATGTCCAGCACGCGCTGCTGCAGCGCGTCGAGCGCCGGCAGGGTGCTGCCCAGCAGCTGCGCCTGGGCGGCCTCACGCTGGCCGGCCTTGAGCAGGCGGTCGACCTCGGAGAACGCGGTCACGTAGGCCACGCGCGCTGTCTTCATCGCGGCCAGCTTCTCGCGCCCCTCGGGCAGCGTGACCAGACGCTCGAGCGTGGCCATGGCCTCGTCGATGCCCTGGCGGTTGGCGGCGATGCGCTCGCGCACGGCCGCGGCGGCGGAGCCCTCGACGAAGAACAGCTCCATCGTGCGCCGGGCGTTGGCGCGGGTGAGCGTGTCGATGCTGGCGGCGGCGCCGGCCTTGACCCATTCACCCTGCACGATGCGGTCGACGGCGTCGCCGGTGCGTTGCAGGGCCAGCAGCGCCAGGCCGGCCATCACGGCGGCCAGGACGAGCAGGGTGCCGAAGCCGACGCCGATGCGGCGGGCGATGGTCAGGCGCTGGATCCAGTTCATGGTGGCGCCCTCCTTGGGCGCGGCAGGTTCTGATTCGTTGGCGACGCGGCGGCGCCGTGTCGGCATGCCGGACGTATCGGCCCTGCCGGCCGGTGTGTTGAGTGCTCCGGGCGGCCTGTTCGGCGGGTTCTTGATGGAGCGCAAACGTGCTGCAGAAACAGCGGCGCGGCGGGGTCGCGGCTCAGCCCGGCGGCGGCCGGCGCGGGGCCGCCGCGAAGGGCGCGAACAGCTGCGTCTCCTCGAGCGCGGCGTGCTCGGCCAGCTCGGTGAGAAAGCGTTCGAGCAGCGCCCCGAGCGGCGCCGTGGTGGCGACCGGTGGCGCCGGTGGCTCGTGCAGCAGCGCCTGGTGCAGCGCGCGCAGCGTGGCCACGGTGGCTTCGTGCGCGGCGTGCTCGCGGGTGATGTCGTCGATCAGCACGCCGATCAGCGCGTTGCCGCCTTGGTCGATCATGGGGAAGAGGCGCATCTCCTCCTTGAACATGTGGCGCTCCAGCTCGGCGGCGAAGGACGCCAGGTGCCGCGCCATCGCCATGGCTGGCGGCGAGGGTGGCAGGGCGGCGAGCAGGCCCTGCAGAGCCGCCAGGTCGCGCCGATGGCCTTCGTGGAAGCGCTCCACGATGTGCTCGGCCAGCGACGCGCCGGTGGTTTGAGCACCTCTCACGCCGGCGTGGGCTCGGGCATCGCCATCCGCCGCAGCACCGGCGCGAGGAAGGGCGCCGATCGGGCGGGCGGTGGGGATGTTCATGGGGTGGTCGTCGCGGGTAGGGGCTTCGGGCCTGTGGGCAGGGCGCTGTGCGAGCATCGGCCGCACAGGGCGTCGTGATGCTGAGGTGTCCCAGTACCCGCCGCCTTGAACTGGATCAGGGCGCGTCGACCGCGCGAAAGGAGCCCGCCCGATGGCCCAAGCCCATGCCCGACCCGGCGAGGTCGTGCGACTCGCGCCCTACGGCGAGCGCCTGGCCGAACACCGCACCACGGCCATCCTGAAGGCCGAGCAGCTGGAGCTCGTGCGCATCGTGCTGCCCGCCGGGCGCGGCCTGCCCGAGCACCGCGCGCCGGGCGAGATCACCGTCTTGTGCCTGGAAGGCCGCATCGCCTTCGACACGCCGGCGGGCCGCCAGGTGATGCAGGCCGGCGACCTGATCCACCTGCCGCGCCAGGAGCCGCACGCGCTGCTGGCGCTGGAGAACGCGTCGGCGCTGGTGACGCTGTGCATCGCGCGCACGGCCTGAACCTCAGGGCTCGCGAGCCAGGCGCCTGGGGTGCGGCGAGGCCTAGGCAGCGGCCCTGCGGCCGTCGCAGGCGCTGCGCCGCCGCACCAGCGACATCACCGTGGCGATGAAGGCCGCGATGGCCAGCACCGACAGCCAGGCGCCCGCCTGCCGCAGGCCGGCGCTGCCGGCCAGGCCGCCGGCCACGCGCAGCGCCACCGAGGCGTGCAGCAACACGAGCGGCGCAAACAGCCGGGGCGCAAACGGCACGGCCACACGCAGCACGGCCGGCAGGATGATGGGCGCGTGGCCAAGGACCATCGAGAACACGAAGCCCAGCAGCAGCGCATGCAGCGCGGCGTCCCAGGTGGCGGTGCCGGGCTGCAGGCCCTGCGTGGCAATCAGCCCGCCCGCTAGGCCCAGCCAGGCGTAGCCAGCCAGCAGGCACAGCGCCACGTAGCGGGGCAGGCCGCGCTGGCGCACGGTGCGGCGGGTGAGGTCGTGGCGCCACAGCCAGATCGCCAGGCCCAGCAGGGCTGCGCCGAAGCCGCGGGCGCCGGCCTTGGCCCAAACGGTGGCCGTCGAGCCCGGCGCCAGGGCATCCGGGGCCACCGGGTTGCCTGCCAGCACGCCCAGGGTGTGCACCAGCAGCGCCAGAGCCACTGAGGCCATCAGCACGGCAAAGCCGGCGGCCGCACCCGGCGGGCGCGGGGCCAGGCGGCTGAGCTCCAGCCGCTCGCCCGCGATGGTGAGCACCAGGAAGGCCAGCCACCACGGCACCACCGCGGCCACGCCCGCGCCGGCCAGCAGCAGCGTGTTGCCGCAGGCCCAGGCGGCGGCGGCCAGCGCCAGCACGCCGACGAAGGGCTCGGGCTGGCGGCGCCAGATGGCGAGCGTGGCCACCAGCAGGGCCAGCGCGGCGAGCAGCCACGCGGCGGCGGCCAGCGTCGGCAGGCCGGTCAGCTGGGCCAGCGTGCCGAGCGCGGCCAGCAGCGGCATGGTGTAGGGCAGCGCACGCCGGGGCCAGGCCGCGCCACGGGGGCCCGCCGCCGCCAGCGCCACGGCACGTTCGAGCGCGATGACGACACCGAAGAAGCCGCAGACCATCAGCGCGCCGTGGCCGATGGCGGCTCGGGCCAGCGCCGCCGGTGGGGCCTCGGGCACCCAGGCGCCCAGGCGCCACAGCCCGGCGGCGAGGCCGAACACCATGGCCAGCAGCCCGGGCAGCAGCAGGGGCAGGCGCTGCCAGGCGGGGCCGCGACGGGGTGGCGGCGATGGGGTGGCGAGGGCCGGGTCCATGAGGGCGCCAGCCGCTGGGCCGGCTGGCCGGTTCGGCAGGCTAAGCGTCACGTTCAGTCACGCTCAGGGTGGTACTCGTTCTCGGGGTCCCAGCCGAGCTGCTCGCGCGCCGCGGGGCTGAGCCGGTCCGGGTGCCACGCGGGCTCGTCCAGCACCTGCACCCGCACGGCCTGGCCGGGGCCGGCGGCGGCCTGCAGCTCGGCCTCGGCGTCTTCGGCGATCAGCCCCGCCATCGGGCAGGCGGCGCTGGTCATGACGAGGTCCAGCGCCACGGCGCCCGGGTCGTCGCGCAGGCCTTCCACCAGCCCCATGTCGACGATGTTGATGCCCGACTCGGGGTCGATCACGCGCTCCAGCGCGGCGCGCAGCGCGGGCGGCCAGGTGGCGGGGTCGTTCATGGCGAACACTGGCAGTGGCCGCAGCAGCCGCTGGTGTCGCCCAGCGGCTGGCCCTCGGCCACGCGGCCGATGCGCACCTGCCAGACGGTCGGCCCCTGCTGCAGGTAGTGCCAGTCGAACTGGCCGGTGCGCGTGCGGTCGAACTGGAAGAACAGCGGCAGCGGGTCGTGGTCGTTGACGATCTCGAACGCCTCACCCGGGGCGAGCGCGTCGAAGCTGCCGAAGATCAGCGGGTGGCGCTGCGGCGGCGGCACGGTGCGCACGTCGATCGAGCGGAATTCGGCGATGAGGGAGGCGGTCATGGGGTGGTCTCTGCACGTTGGTTGGAGCCATCAGTGGGCGCCTTTGGCGTGCACCGCGCCTTGACCCCGTTCAAGATTCAGCCCGGCCGCCCGTCGGCGCGCGGCCGGCCCATCCAACTGCCGTAGCGCAGTGCCCAGCCCACCGCGGCCGCGGCCCAGGCGAAGGCGGCCACCAGCAGCAGCGCCATGGGCGCGTCGGGCCAAAGCGCAGACAGCACACGAGCCACCGCCGCCAGCTGCACCGCGCCGTACAGCAGCAGCGCCGGCCCGTCGGCCACCAGCGGCCGGCCGCTGTGGCCGGCGGCCACGCGCGTGATCATGGCCAGCAGCGTGGCGCCCAGGAAGCCCACCGTCAGCGCGTGCAGCGGCGCTAGGCCCAGCGAGCCGGCGCCCAGCTGCCACAGCGCCATCGCGCGGGCCACGGCCAGCAGCGCAAACGTGATCCCCAGCCACACGAAGCCGGCGTGCAGCATGGCCAGCAGCCGCACCGCAAAGCTCTGCACCAGGCCCCAGCGCAGCGCCAGCCACAGCATCAGCACCGCGGTGGGCGCCTGCACGGCCAGCAGCGAGGCCTGCGCCCAGGCCGGCAGCACGCCCAGCATCGCCTCGGCGGCCAGGCCGATGGCGGTGGTGCCCAGCGCGGCCAGCATCCACTGCAGCAGCGCGTCGGGCCGCCAGGCGCGGTGCAGCGGCAGCGCGCTGGTGGTGAAGAAGGGCAGCATGCGGTGCGAGACGATGGCGAACACCGGCGCCACGAAGCCCCACAGCAGCACCGCGGTGGCGGCGCGGGCGATGTCCACACGGCCCGCCGCCAGGGCCAGCGCCGCCGCCCCCATGACCACTGCGCCCACGGCGCTCGTGGCCACGATGGCGCGGGCATGCAGCGTGTCGGGCACGCGGCTGGCGCGCACCAGCCGCCCAAACCGCCACAGCAGCCGTGCCCACACGGCCGCAGCGCCCAGCAGGCCCGCGGCGGCCAGCCCGGCGTGCAGGTGCACGCCCAGCAGCAGCACCGCCATCGCCGCGCCATAGGCCAGCACGGCCCGCACCAGGCTGCGGCCGGGCACGTCGGGCAGGCCCAGCCAGCGCGGGCCGGCCGTGAACAGGAAGCCGATCATGAACAGCGGGTTGAAGGCCACCGCCATCAGCAGGCCGTGCGCCACCGGCGGCACCACGGCCCAGGGCATGGAGAGGCCCGCGTGGCGGAGGGCCAGCATCAGGGCCCACCACAGCCCCGTGGCCGCCAGCGCCACGCCGCCGGCGAAGAAGGCCAGGCGGTGGGGTGCCGTGGCCAGCCGCGCCCAGCGCCAGGGCATGGCCGCAGGCGGGCTGGGCCGTGGCGTCGGGCTGCCGTGGGCTGCCGGCCGGATCGGGATCACACGGGCTCCTGGATGCCCTCAGCACCAAAGCCTTCCGAGAAGCGGTACGGCCCGGTGCCGGCGTTGTCGGCCAGGCCGGCGGGCACGAAGCCGCCGCGCTGGATGTCGAAGACGTGGATCTCGCCGTCCTCGATGACGTAGTGCCAGCCGTGCAGCGAGAGCACCCCGGCCTCGACCCGCTCGCGCACCATGGGGTAGTCCATCAGCCGCTCGAGCTGCAGCACGATGGCGCGCTGCTCGGTGCGGCGCAGCGCCTCGGGCCCAGGGTCTGCCACGGGCAGCGTGGCCTCGCGGCCCAGTTCCAGCCAGGCGCGCAGGTTGGTAGCGCTGGCGGGCACCTCGCCGTACAGCGCACGGATGGCGCCGCAGTGCGTGTGCCCGCAGACCACGATGCGCTGCACGTTCAGGTTCAGCACCGCGAACTCGATGGCCGCGGCTGTGCCGTGGAAGCCCTGGCTCTGGTCGTGCGGCGGCACGAAGGCGCCGACGTTGCGCACCAGGAACAGCTCGCCCGGGCCTGCGCCCGTGAGCAGGTAGGGCACGATGCGCGAGTCGCTGCAGCCGATGAAGAGGGTTGTCGGGTGCTGCCCGTCGTCCACCAGGTGGCGGAACAGGCTGCGCTGCGTGGGGAAGGCGTCGTCGTGGAAGCGGCGCAGGCGCTGCAGCAGGTCGTCTTCGGGCATGGCGAGCCCCGGGCTACTGCAGCAACGGCGAGTCGGCGGCGTCGAGCTCGACGCCTTCGATGTGGGCCTCGCCGGCCAGGCGCTGCAGGTGCTGGCGCAGCGCCGTCGCAAAAGCCTGGCGCTGCAGCGCGGCGCGCACCGAGGCCTGCACGGCCTCGAAGCCGGGCACGCGGCCGCTCTGGCGTTGCAGCACCTCCACCACGTGCAGGCCGAAGCGCGTGTGCACCAGGCGCGGCAGCATGCCCAGCTCGGGCTGGCCAAACAAGGCGCGGGCGAACTCGGGCGCGCAGTCCCCGGCCTCGAGCCAACCGAGCTCGCCACCGTGTTCGCCGCTGGGGCAGTTGCTCAGGCGCGCGGCGGCGGTGGCGAAGCGGTCGCCCTCGGCCACGGGCGCATCGATCTCGCTGCGGCTGCGGCTGCGCAGCTCCACCAGGCAGGCCTCGGCGCGGGCGCGCAGCCTGGTGATGTCCACGCCGTCGGTCACGCCGAACAGGATGTGGCGCACGCGCACGCGCTCGCCCTGGGCAAAGCGAGTCGGGTTGGCGGCGTGCCAGCGGCGGCAGGTGGCCTCGTCGGGCTCGGGCACGGCCAGGGCCTGCGCGAGCAGGGCCTCGATGGCCTCGCTGGCGGCTTCGCTGGGCGCGCCCTCTACCGGGGCGGGGTCGTCGGCGGCCAGCAGGCCCTGGGCCATGGCTTGCTGGCGCAGCAGCTCCTGGTGGGCGCGGCGGCGCAGCTCGTCGGCCGGCAGCGTGCCTTCGGCGGCCGTGGCGAGTGCCACGCCGTTGACGTGCGGCAGGGCGGCGTTCATCGACGCACCCCGCCGTTGTGGCCTGCCGGCAGGTTGAGCCGCCGCGAACGCACCAGCTGGTAGGGCCGCAGCAGGTAGCTCACGCTGCCGAAGCCGCTCCACACGTGCACCAGGCGGCTGAAGGGGAACAGCAGGAAGATCGTCAGCCCGAGCACGATGTGCACCTGGTACGGCCAGGCCATGTTCACCAGGCCCGCGGCGTCGGGGTTGAAGGTGACGATGCCCTGTGCCCAGTGCGACAGGATCAGCATCATCGAGCCGTCGCTGTGGCCCAGCGAGAAGGGCAGCGTCACCAGGCCCAGGCTCAGCTGCACCCACAGGATCCACAGGATAGCGAGGTCCGTGCGGTGGCTGGTGTAGCGGATGCGCGGGTCGGTCATGCGGCGCCAGATCAGGCCGCTCAGGCCGATGAAGCACACGGCGCCGGCCACGCCGCCGGCCACGATGGCCAGCATCTGCTTCTGCGCCGGCGTGACGAACAGCGTGTAGACGGCGGTGGGCGTGAGCATGCCCACCGCATGGCCGAAGAACAGGAACAGGATGCCGGCGTGGAACATCACGCTGGCCCAGCCCAGGTTGCCCTTGCGCAGCATCTGGCTGGAATCGCTTTTCCAGGTGTACTGGTCGCGGTCGAAGCGGGCCAGGCTGCCCATCAGGAAGACGGCCAGGCAGATGTACGGGTAGACCGCAAAGAGGAAGTGGTGGAGGGAGCTCATGGCGCGGTGTCCTTCGGCGTGGGCTCAGGCCGCGTGGCGCGCGGCATCACCGGCGGCCTTGCGGTGGATGTGGATGGGTTGCGGCTGGTCGGGCCTCGACTGACCCGATGTGGAGCAGCCGCCGAAGGCCTCGGGCTCCGCCCAGGCCTCGTCCAGCTCGGGCTCGGGCGGCAACTGCACGCGCTCGGCGCGCTCGCCGGCCAGCTCCAGCACGGCGGCCAGCAGGCTGGCGTAGGGCGATCCGCGGTCCAGCGTGGCCGTGAAGATGGCGCGCACGATGTGCGCCAGCTCGCGCAGGAACTCGCGCGCCGCCTCGGGCGGCTGCGTGCTCGCGTACTCCAGCACCACGGGCAGGTGGTCCGGCAGTTCGCCGTCGGTGAGCAGCAGGCCGGCGCGCTCGTAGGTCTGCACCAGGTCGATCATCGCGGGGCCGCGGTCGCGGCTGTCGCCGTGCACGTGCTCGAACAGGTGCAGTGCGGTGCGGCGGCCGCGGTCGAACAGCTCCACGTACTCGGCCTCGGTGCGCAGCGCCGGCAGCTTGATCAGCCGCTCGATCAAGGCCTGCACCTCGGTGAGGCGATGGCCCTGCAGCGCGCCTTCGTCGACCAGCGCCTGCGCGATGGCCGGCAGCGCCGCGCGCAGCTCGTCGTCGGGATAGCGCAGCAGCCAGGCGATGGCGCGCAGCGTGTGCGCCATGCGGCGCGGGGCGGTGTTGAAGAAGGCCATGGTCACAGCTCCGCCTTGATGGGAATGGTGCGCTTCTTCTCGCTGCCGAAAAGACTCGTCTCGGTGGTGCCCTCGCTGCAGCCGTTGCCGAAGCTGAAGCCGCAGCCGCCGCGCACGTTGAAGGCGTTCTCAGCGTACTCGCGGTGCGTGGTGGGGATGACGAAGCGGTCTTCGTAGTTCGCGATGGCCATGATCTTGTACATGTCCTCCACCGTGGCCTGGCTGATGCCGGCCTGCTGCAGCGGTGCGCTGTTGTCGGCACCGTCGACGTGGCGGCCGCGCATGAATGCGCGCATGGTCAGCATGCGTTCGAGCGCGCGCACCACCGGGGCCTCGTCGCCCGCCGTCAGCAGGTTGGCGAGGTACTTCACGGGGATGCGCAGCTGGCGCACGTCGGGCAGTTCGCCCACCGTGCCGACGTGCCCCGCCTGCGCCGCCGCGGTGATCGGCGACAGCGGCGGCACGTACCACACCATCGGCAGCGTGCGGTACTCGGGGTGCAGCGGCAGGGCCACCTTCCACTCCACCGCCATCTTGTAGACGGGGCTGTTACGGGCCGCGTCCATCCAGGCATCCGGGATGCCGTCGGCGCGCGCCTGCGCGATGACCTTCGGGTCGTTCGGGTCGAGGAAGATGTCGAGCTGCGCCTGGTACAGGTCCGCGTCCTTGGCCACCGACGCGGCCTCGGCGATTCGGTCGGCGTCGTACAGCAGCACGCCCAGGTAGCGGATGCGGCCGACGCAGGTTTCAGAGCACACCGTGGGTTGCCCGGCCTCGATGCGCGGGTAGCAGAAGATGCACTTCTCGGCCTTGCCGCTCTTCCAGTTGTAATAGATCTTCTTGTAGGGGCAGCCGCTCACGCACATGCGCCAGCCGCGGCACTTGTCCTGGTCGATGAGGACGATGCCGTCTTCCTCGCGCTTGTAGATGCTGCCGCTGGGGCAGCTGGCCACGCAGGCCGGGTTCAGGCAGTGCTCGCACAGGCGAGGCAGGTACATCATGAAGGTGTTCTCGAACTCGCCGAGCATGGCCTTCTGCGCTGCTTCAAACCCGTCGAGGTTGGCGTCGACGCTGCGCTTGCTGAACTCGCCGCCCAGGATCTCCTCCCAGTTCGGGCCCCACTCGATCTTCTCCATGCGCTGGCCCGTGATCAGGCTGCGCGGCCGCGCCGTGGGCG
>ERZ1066136.859-NODE-859-length-18596-cov-11.034734_pt1 | contig 18596 bp, 14 predicted proteins | sample MGYA00382783_ERZ1066136 | MGnify/ENA primary metagenome ERZ1066136 (study PRJEB33369, sample SAMEA5778366) | biofilm metagenome | biome: Industrial cooling water; feature: Water cooling tower basin; material: Biofilm | place: United Arab Emirates | collected... | reverse complement strand
CTCGGCGCGCGGGCAGCGCGGGTGGAAGCGGCAGCCGCTGGGCGGGTTGATGGGGTTGGGCGGGTCGCCGGCCAGCGGCGCCTCGAGCGTGCGGCGGTCGGGGTCCATGCTGGGCATGCTCGACAGCAGCGCCTTGGTGTAGGGGTGGCGCGGCGCCTCGAACAGCGTCTCGGCGGCGCCGACCTCGGCCACCTCGCCCAGGTACATCACCATCACGCGGTCGGAGATGAAGCGCACCACGTGCAGGTCGTGGCTGATGAAGACGTAGGTCAGGCCGAACTCGTCCTTCAGGTCCATCAGCAGGTTCAGCACCTGGGCCTCGACGCTCTTGTCCAGCGCCGAGACGGCCTCGTCGAGGATCACGATGCGCGGCTGCAGCGCGAGGGCCCGCGCGATGTTCACGCGCTGGCGCTGGCCGCCCGACAGCTCGTGCGGGTAGCGCTCGGCAAAGCGCGTGGGCTCCAGACCCACCTTCGCCAGCAGCGAGCGCGCCCGCTCGACCGCCTCGCGCACCGGCACGCCGTGCACCTGCGGGCCGAAGGCGATGCTGTCCTCGATGGTCAGGCGCGGGTTCAGGCTGGCGTAGCTGTCCTGGAACACCATCTGCACCTGGCGGCGGTATTCCTTGAGCGGCAGGTCGCGGCTGCCCACCTTGGCGCCGTCGAACACCACCTCGCCGGCCGTGGGCTCGATGAGCTGCATGAGCAGGCGCGCGGTCGTGCTCTTGCCGCAGCCGCTTTCGCCCACCACGCCCAGCGTCTCGCCCGCGAAGACCTGGAAGTTCACGTCGTCCACCGCGCGCACCACGCCGCCGCCGCGGCCCAGCGCGTCTTTCTTGAGCGGGAAGTGCTTGACGAGGCCTTGCACCGTCAACAAGGGCTTGCTCATCACTTGTTGTCCATGGCGGCGCGGAGCGAGTCGCTCAGCAGGTTGAAGGCGATCGAGGTGATGAAGATCATCACGCCGGGCAGCGCAGCCACCCAGGGCTGCACATAGATTGCTGTGCGCAGCGTGTTGAGCATGAGGCCCCATTCGGGCTCGGGCGGCTTCACGCCCAGGCCGAGGAAGCTCAGGCCGCTGGCCAGGATCATGCTCACCGCGATCAGGCTGGTGGCGTAGACGAAGATGGGGCCGAGCACGTTGCCCAGCACGTGCACCCGCACGATGGTGAAGGCACCCGCGCCGCTGGCGCGCGCGGCCTCCACGTAGTCGCGGTTGCGCACCTGCGTCGTCACGCTCTCGGCCACGCGGGCGATGGGCGGGATGAAGACGATGGTCAGGCTCAGCAGCGCGTTGCCGATGCCGGCGCCCAAAGCGCCGCTCAGCGCAATGGCCAGCAGCACGCTGGGGAAGGCGTAGAACACGTCGATCGTGCGCATGATCGAGGTGTTGACGAAGCCGCCCGCGTAGCCGGCCAGGATGCCGATGGCCGAGCCGATGACGAAGGCCAGGATCACGGGCGTGATGCCCATGAAGAGGCTCAGGCGCGCGCCCACGATGAGGCGGCTCAGCAGGTCGCGGCCCAGCTCGTCGGTGCCCAGCGGGTGGCCCTCGGTGCCGATGGGCTTGAGGCGGGACAGCATGCTGCTGGCCTGCGGGTCGGCCGGCGCGATCCAGGGGCCGAACACGGCCATGGCCAGCAGCGCCAGCACCACGGACGCGGCCACCCAGAACACCGGGTCGCGCATCACGCGCACGCCCACGCTGGCCCAGTAGCCGCGGGAGCGGGCCGCCGGCACGGCGGCCGGCGCGGCAGGGGTGATGACGGCGCTCATGAACGCGCGATCCTCGGGTCGAGCAGCGATTGCACGATGTCCACCACCACGTTGAGCACGACGAAGAACATGGCCAGCACGAGGATCGTGCCCTGCAGCAGCGGCAGGTCGCGCTGGAAGATGGCGCTGTTGAGCAGGAAGCCCGTGCCCGGCCAGGCGAACACGGTCTCGATGAGGATGCTGCCGCCGAGCAGGTAACCCAGCTGCAGGCCCATCACGGCCAGCGCCGTGGGCGCGGCGTTCTTGACGACGTGGCGGAACACGCCGAAGTGCGTGAGCCCCTTGGCGCGCAGGCCCACCACGAACTCCTGCGCCAGGATCTCGGCCACCAGGGCACGCACCGTGCGCGCCACGATGCCCATGGGGATGACGCTCATGGTGATGGCCGGCAGCAGCATGTGCTTCACGTGCTCCCAGTTCCACACCCAGTCGCCGCTGCCGCCGGGGCCGGCGCCCGTGGCCGGCAGCCAGTTGAGCTGGGCCGCGAAGATGATCACCAGCACCATGCCCAGCCAGTAGTGCGGCACGCTCACGCCCAGCACGCTGAGCAGCGAGGCGCCGCGGTCCACCCAGCTGTTGCGGAAGTAGCCCGCCACGAAGCCGAACAGGCAGCCAAAGAAGAAGCCGATCAGCGTGGCCACCACCGCCAGGCGCAGGGTGTTGACCACCGCCGTCATCACCTCGGTGGTGACGGGGCGGTTGCTGGCGATGCTGGTGCCGAGGTCACCCTGCAGCGCCCGCCAGACCCAGCTGACGAACTGCTCCGGCAGGCTGCGGTCGAAGCCGTAGAGCGTGCGCAGCTGGTTCTGCAGGTCCTCGCTGGCGTCGGGCGGCAGGATGGCGACGAGCGGGTCGCCAGGCGCCAGGTGCACCAGCGCGAAGCACACCAGCGCCACGCCGGCCATGATGGGCAGCGTGTACAGCACACGCCGGAGCAGGTAGGCGAGCATGGCGCGGGTGCCTCGGCTGGCGCCTTACTTCATCGACATCGTGGCGATGTCGATGAACCAGCTGCGCGGCTGCACCACGCCCTCGACGCGCGAGGTCATGGCACGCGGGCCCACGTCGTGCGCGATCCAGATGAACGGCGCCTCCTCCACGATGCGGGCATGCAGGCGGGCCAGGGCGGCGTCACGCGCCTTGTCGTCGAAGCTGGTGCGCGCGTCGGCGATCAGCTTGTCGATCTCGGCGTTGCCGAAGTAGCCCCAGTTGTTGCTCACCGGCGGGAAGGTCTTGGTGCTGACGAAGCGCACCATGGCGAAGAACGGGTCCATCGCCGAGAAGCTCACGTTGATGGCGTTGGCGCCGTTGGCCGTGGGGTCCTTGGCGCCGCGGCGCCAGTTGGTGAACAGCGTGTTCCACTCGATGACGTCGAACTGCACGTCGAAGTAGCACTGCTTGAGGCTCTGCTGCACGAACTCGTTCATGGGCAGCGGCTGCATCTGGCCCGAGCCGCTGGCGCTGATCTGCACCTTCACCTTCAGCGGCTTGGCGGCGCTGTGGCCGGCTTCCTGCATCAGCTTCTGCGCGGCGGCCACGTCGTAGCGGATGTCGAACTTGGGATTGCCCCACCACGGGTGGCCGGGGGGCACCGTGCCCTTGGGCGGGGACATCATGCCGCCCAGCAGCTTCATGAGGCCGAGCCGGTCCACGCAGAGGTTGGCGGCGTGGCGCACGCGCTTGTCCAGCCAGGGCGAGCCCTCGGCGAAGCTCAGCTGCCAGGGCCAGACGTGCGGCTGCTGGTTGAAGTAGATCTTGTGGCCGCGGCTCTGGATGGCGCCCATGGCGTCGGGCGCCGGGGCCTCGATCCAGTCGACCTGGCCCGACAGCAGCGCCGCCGTGCGCGCGTTGGCCTCGGGCATGGGCAGCATCACCACGCGGTCGATCTTGGGCGTGCGCTTGGGGTCCCAGTAGGCCTTGTTGGCCACGACCTCGAGGCGCTCGCGCGGCACGAAGCGCGCCATGCGGAAGGGGCCCGTGCCGCTGGCGTCGGCCGCGAAGGCCGTCCAGGCGGCCTTGGCCTTGTCGGCCGGCGTGGCGCCCGGCGCGGCGTCGAACTTCTTCTGCCAGTGCGCGGGGCTGGCCATGAAGAGGTTGGTCAGGTTGATGGGCAGGAAGGAATCGGGCTCGCTGGTGGTGAGCTCGACCGTGAGGTTGTCGATCTTGCGCGCGCTGCGCAGCGTGGGCATGCGGCTGGCGGTGACGCCCACCTGGCTGGCGTCGAAGTGCACGGCGTCCTTGTCGAGCACCTTGCGCACGTTCCAGACCACGGCGTCGGCGTTGAAGTCGCTGCCGTCGTGGAACTTCACGCCGGGGCGCAGGCGGAACACCCACTTGGTCTTGTCCTTGGCGTCCACGGCCCAGCTCAGCGCCAGGCCGGGGATCAGCACGCTGGGCGCATCGGCCTTGGACAGGTCCCAGTGCGTGAGCGCGTCGTACATGGGGATGCCGGTGAAGCGGTTGCCCTCGAAGCCCTGGTCGGGCTGGCCCAGCGTGCGCGGGATGTCGGCGGCCGTCATGGCGATGCGCAGCACCTTCTCTTGGGCATGCGCCGGCACGGCGAGCGCCGCGGCCAGGGTGGCGAGGCCGAACACCAGGCCGGCGGCGGCGCGGCGGGCGTGAACGGGGCGGGGGGTGGGGTTGCGCTTCATCGGTCACTCTCTCCTGGTGGATTGAAGGGAAACGTTTGCAATCGGCATGCCAGCTCAGGCCGGGCGCAGCCAGGCGCTGAGTTCGGGCGACAGGCCCTGCCAGGGGCCGGGCTCGGTGGCCCTGGGCGGGGTGCGGTCATCGGCGGGCGCGTGGGCCGCGGCCACGCAGGCCTGCAGGGCCTCGTGCACGTTGTCGAGCACCGGGCATGGCAGGCGCCCGGCCAGCGGCTCGGCCAGGCCCGCCAGGCCCGCGCCGCCCAGCAGCACGGCACGGGCCGCGGGCCAGCGCTGCAGCGCCTCTTGCGAGGCCGCGTGCAGCAGCTCGACGGCCAGGGCCGGGTCGGCCGCGAGTTCGCCGCCGCTGCGCGGCACGGCCTGCACGCCCAGCAGCGGCGCCGGCAGCGGCAGCAGCGTGGCCAGTCGGTGCAGCATGGGCACCCAGGCCGCGCCGCCGGTGACGATCACGAAGGGCCCATGGCGCGCCGCGGCCGCCATGGCCGCCTCGGCCAGGCCCAGCACCGGCACGCCGGCCACGGCGCGCAGGGCAAACAGGCCGGGGTCGCCGAAGCAGGCCAGCAGCACGGCGGCGGGCAGCCCCTCGTTCTGCACATGGGCCGCGTAGGCATCGAGCGCAGCGTGGGCCGCCACCGCGGCCCCGGCCTCGCCCGTGATGTAGCGCGGCCCGAAGCGCGCCGTGGCCACGGCCAGCCGCAGGCCGGCCGCCTGCGCCACGGGCGCGGCACGGCGCTCGAGCAGCGCGCTCACCTCGGCGCTGGTGTTGGGGTTGAGCAGCAGCAGCGTCTTCACGGGCCCACCCCGTCAGCCAGCCCCAGCAGCATGGCCAACCCGGGCGCCGGCCGCTCGGGCGCCTCGAAGCGCAGCTGCGACTCCAGCCGCGACAGGTGATCGACCATCGCGCGGCCCGCCGCCGCACCATCGCGCAGCTTGATGGCGGCCAGGATGGTGCGGTGCTCGTGGCAGTCGCAGCCCGTGTCGCCACCGTCGCGGATCTCCTGCGGGCCGTAACGCAGCAGCACGAGCGAGGTGCGCATCACCAGCGGCCGCAGCAGGCGCTCCAGCGTGCGGTTGCCGGCCTGCGCGGCCACGTGCAGGTGGAAGGCGCCGGCGTGGCGGATGGCGTCGTGGCGGCGGCCCTCGGCGCGGGCGCGCTCCTCGTCGCGGATCCAGCCCTGCAGGGCGCGCAGGTCGGCCGCGGTGGCGCGGGCGACGAAGGCGGCGATGAGCTCGGGCTCGATCAGGCGGCGGGCGCCGAAGACCTCGCGCGCCTCGTCGGGCGTGGGCTCGGCCACGCGGGCACCGGCGTTGGGCACCAGGGTGACGAGGTCCTCGCTGGCCAGGCGGATGAGCACCTGGCGGATGCGCGTGCGCGAGACGCCGAAGGCCTGGCCCAGCTCGTCTTCACGCAGGCGCTGGCCCGGCGCCAGGCGCTGGTCGAGCACGGCCTCGGCCAGGCGGGCGTGGATGTCGGCGTCGGACAGGACTGCACTCATCGGTGGCCCCCGCCACGCAATCGCCATGCCCGGCTTTGCACACCACCGAGCCGCCCGATTGCATACAAAACGATGCGCGCTTTGTATCGGATTGGTGCACCCGCGCCAAGCGGGTGCGTGGCCTGGGACTTACCCGCAGGCCGCGGCCAGGGCCTGGTCGCTACGCGCTGGCCGCGGCCAGCGCCTGGTCCATGTCCCAGAGGATGTCGTCGATGTGCTCCAGCCCCACCGACAGGCGCACCATCTCCGGCGTGACGCCCGCGGCGCGCTGCTGCTCGGGGCTCAGCTGGCGGTGCGTGGTGCTGGCCGGGTGGCTGACCAGCGTGCGCGTGTCGCCGATGTTGACGAGGTGGCTCATGAACTGCGCCGCCTCGATGAAGCGCACGCCCGCCATCGCGCCGTCACCGTGGCCGCGGATGCCGAAGGCCAGCAGGCCCGAGCCCGCCTTCATCTGCCGCTGCAGCAGCGCATGCTGCGGGTGGCTGGGCAGGCCGGGGTAGTTGACGAAGGCCACGCGCGGGTCGGCCTGCAGGAACTTCGCCACCGCCAGCGCGTTGGCGCTGTGGCGCTCCATGCGCAGCGGCAGCGTCTCCACGCCCTGCAGCACCTGCCAGGCGCTCATCGGGCTGAGCGCGGCGCCGTAGACGCGCAGCGTCTCCATGCGGCAGCGCATGGAAAAGCCGAAGTCGCCGAAGGTCTCGAAGAACTTGACGCCGTGGTAGCCGGGGCTGGGCTCGGTCATGCCCGGGAACTTGCCGTTGTCCCAGGGGAAGCGGCCGCTTTCCACCACCACGCCGGCCAGCGTGGTGCCGTGGCCGCCCAGGTACTTGGTGGCGCTGTGCACCACGATGTCGGCGCCCAGGGCGATGGGGTTGCACAGCGCCGGGCTGGGCACGGTGTTGTCCACGATCAGCGGCACGCCGTGCGCGTGGGCCACGTCGGCCACGGCCGCGATGTCCAGCACCACGAGGCTGGGGTTGCCCAGGCTCTCGGCGAAGAAGGCGCGGGTGTTGGGCTTGACGGCCGCGGCCCAAGCATCCGGCCGCGTGGCGTCGACGAACGTGGTCTCGATGCCGAACTTGGCCAGGTTCACCGACAGCATGGTCACGCTGCCGCCGTACAGCGCGCCGGCGGCCACCACGTGGTCGCCGGCCTGCAGCAGCGTCATCAGCGCCATGGCCTCGGCCGCCATGCCGCTGGCGCAGGCCACGGCGGCGCGGCCGCCCTCGAGCGCGGCCACGCGCTCCTCCAGCGCCGCCACCGTGGGGTTGGACAGGCGCGAGTAGACGTTGCCGAAGGTCTGCAGGTTGAAGAGCTGCGCCGCGTGCTCGGCGCTGTCGAACACGAAGCTCGTGGTCTGGTAGATCGGCAGCGCGCGGGCGCCGGTCTCGCGGTCGGGCACCTGGCCGGCGTGGATGGCCAGGGTCTCGGGGTGGAAGCGGCGCTGGGTCATGCGGCCCTCCGCTTCGACGAGACCACGCCCGTGTTCACGCCCGCCCAGTGCAGGCCGCCGAAGAGCCGCGCGTGCTCGATCTTCACGCAGCGGTCCATCACCGAATCCAGCCCGGCCGCCCGCGCGGTAGCGTCGGCCTCGGCGTTCATCACGCCCAGCTGCTGCCACAGGCAGCGGGCGCCGATGGCCACGGCGCTGGCGGCAATCGGCGGCACGTCGGCGGGCTTGCGGAACACGTCGACCATGTCCACGGCGAACGGGATGTCCTCGAGCCGCGCGTAGCAGCGCTCGCCGAGGATCTCGCTGGCCTTGGGGTTGACCGGCACGATGCGGTAGCCCTTGCCCTGCAGGTAGCTGGCGGCAAAGTAGCTGGGCCGGTTCCAGTCGGCCGACAGGCCCACCACGGCGATGGTGCGGCACCCGCGCAGGATGCGGCGGAGCGTGGCGTCGTCCGGCGCGGACATGCTCATTCGCCCGGGCGGCGGCGCCAGCCGCGTTCGGCCAGCAGGGCCTCGATGTCGGCCGAGAAGCCGGCGAAGAGGTCGGGGTCGTACTTGAGCGGGCTGGTGTAGTACTGCGCGAGCGAGGTGATGCCGTGCGCCTGCCAGCGCGCCGCCATCTCGGGGCTGAAGGACAGGTAGCGGTCGCGGCCGCGCACCTCGCGCTGCGCGAAGTCGGCGTCGATGCGCGCGGGCGTGGGCTTCAGGTAGCGCTCGTCGTGGATCCAGGCCGTGGCCGGCAGGCGGTCGCGCTGCGCCGGGGCCTCGGCCGGCCAGCCCACCACCAGGCTGGTGACCGGCAGCACGTTGTCGGGCAGCTCCAGCAACTCGGCGATGCCGCGCATGGCGAACAGCGTCGTGCCCATGTAGCAGATGCCCAGGCCGTGGCTCTCGAAGGCCAGGGCCGCGGTCTGCGAGAGGATCATCGCGTCGAAGGCGGCCGTGTGCCAGCTCACCAGGTCGGCAAAGCCCAGCCGCGCGCCACGCTGCGCCAGCCAGCTGCGCGTGCGGTGGCTGTCGGCGCAGAAGGTCAGCACCAGCGGCGCCTGCAGGATCATGTCCTGCTCGCCGTGCAGCGCCCACAGCGCGCGGCGGCGCTCGGCGTCCTGCGTCTTGACCACCGAGACGAGGTTGAGGTTGCCGCTGGAGCTGCCGCCCTGCAGCGCCTGCACGAGCACGGTGTCGACCAGGCCCGCGGGCAGCGGGTCGGGCCGGTAGGCGCGGATGGAGCGGTGGCGGTCCATCAGCGCCGCGAAGGCGCCGGCGGGGTCGGGGGTGGGCGTGTCCATGGCGGGGATCATGCCAGCCGCTGATACACTGGACCGGTCAGGAGAGAGCCAAGGCACCGCAGGGTGCGCAAGGCCGCCGAAGGCGCTGCACAACGCTCAGGCAAAAGGACTGGCTCCCACCTCACTGGAGAGAGGTTGCCCCCGGAGGCAGCCCACCGAAGGGGCAAGGCGCACCGGAACCGGCGGTGGCCGAATCTCTCAGGTAAAGCGGACAGCGAGGGCCACGGGTTCATCGAGGGCGGCACGCCCGGCGATGGGCACCCCTGCCCTCTTTCCAAGCTGGCCCGCATGTCCGACACCCCGCTGCTCCAGACCCCGCTGCACGCGCTGCACCTCGAACTCGGCGCCCGCATGGTGCCCTTCGCGGGCTACGCCATGCCCGTGCAGTACCCCGCCGGCCTGATGGCCGAGCACCGCCAGTGCCGCGAGTCGGCGGCGCTGTTCGACGTCTCGCACATGGGCCAGCTGCGCCTGGAAGGCGCCGACGCCGCCGCGGCCCTGGAGACGCTGGTGCCGGTGGATGTGATCGGGCTCGCCGCCGGCCGCCAGCGCTACGCCTTCTTCACCAACGAAGCCGGTGGCCTGCTGGACGACCTGATGATCGTCAAGCCGCAGCCGGCCGACGCGGCGGCGGGCTTCGGCGACCTCTTCCTCGTCGTCAACGCCGGCTGCAAGGCCGAGGACATCGCCCACCTGCAGGCGCACATCGGCGGCCGCTGCCGCGTCGTGCCCATGCCCGAGCGCGCGCTGCTGGCGCTGCAGGGCCCGATGGCGGTCGACGCGCTGGCGCGGCTCAACCCCGGCGTGGCCGACCTCGTGTTCATGAGCGGCGGCCGCTTCGTGCTCGACGGCATCGATTGCTTCGTCACGCGCAGCGGCTACACGGGCGAGGACGGCTTCGAGATCAGCGTGCCCGAGGCGCAGGCCGTGCAGCTGGCGCGCGCGCTGCTCAACGAGCCCGAGGTCAAGCCCGCCGGCCTGGGCGCACGCGACACGCTGCGCCTGGAAGCCGGCCTGTGCCTCTACGGCCATGACATCGACACCGGCACCAGCCCCATCGAAGCCGGCCTGCAGTGGGCCATCCAGAAGGTGCGCCGCGCCGGTGGCGCGCGTGCGGGCGGCTACCCGGGCGCCGCCGTCATCGACCGCCACCTCGCCGACGGCCCGCCGCGCAAGCGCGTGGGCCTCCTGGGCGTGGAGCGCATGCCGGTGCGCGAAGGCACCGCCCTCTTCACCCCCGACGGCCACCCCGCCGGCACCGTGTGCAGCGGCACGCTGGGCCCCAGCGTCAACCGCTGCATCGCCATGGCCTACGTGCCGGCCGCGCTGGCCGAGCCCGGCACCGAGCTGCACGCCGAGGTGCGCGGCAAGCGCGTGCCCATGCACGTCGCGCCCATGCCCTTCCATCCCCACCGCTACAAGCGCTGAACCCCTTTCAACTCGCCCCAGGAGCCCCGCCATGACCACGATGTACACCCCCGACCACGAGTGGATCAACATCGAAGACCACGACGCCGCCGTCGTCGGCATCACGCACCACGCGCAGGACGCGCTGGGTGACGTCGTCTTCGTCGACCTGCCCGAGGTGGGCAAGACGCTCAAGAAGGGCGAGGTCGCCGGCGTGGTCGAGAGCGTCAAGGCCGCGGCCGACCTCTACATGCCCGTGAGCGGCGAGGTGGTGGAGATCAACACCGCGCTCAAGGACGACCCCTCGCTCGCCAACTCCGACCCGCTGGGCGCCGGCTGGTTCTTCAAGGTCAAGGTGGCCGACATGGCCGAGTTCGACCAGCTGATGGACCCGCCGGCCTACGACGCGCTGCTCAAGACGCTCTGACCGACCCGCCACCGCCCACCACGCCCAGGCCAACGCCATGCTGATGTCCGCCCTCAAGCCCCTCGGCGAGCTCGAGAACGCCGCCGAGTTCGTCGCCCGCCACATCGGGCCCTACGAAGACGATGAACGGCACATGCTGTCGGTCATCGGTGCCGCCAGCCGCCGCGCGCTGATCGACGCCGTGGTGCCGCGCGACATCGTGCGCTCGGCCGCCATGCGCCTGCCCGCGCCCGTCACGGAAGCCCAGGCGCTGGCCGAGCTCAAGGCCGTGGCCAGCAGGAACCGCGTGCTCAAGAGCTTCATCGGCCAGGGCTACCACGGCACGCACACGCCGGGCGTCATCCTGCGCAACATCCTCGAGAACCCGGCCTGGTACACCGCCTACACGCCCTACCAGGCCGAGATCAGTCAGGGCCGCATGGAGGCGCTGGTGAACTTCCAGACCATGGTCTGCGAGCTCACCGGCATGGCCATCGCCAACGCCAGCATGCTGGACGAGGCCACGGCCGCCGCCGAGGCCATGACGCTGGCCAAGCGCAGCGTGAAGTCCAAGTCCGACACGGTGATCGTGGCCGGCGACTGCCACCCGCAGACCATCGAGGTGGTGCAGACGCGCGCCGAGCCGCTGGGCCTGAGCGTGAAGATCGCCCACTCGGCCGCCGAGTGGGAGCAGCTCGTGGCCAGCGGCGACTTCTTCGCCGTCATCGTGGGCTACCCGGCCACGCACGGCACGATCACCGACTGGCGCGCCGACGTGGCGCGTGTGCACGCCGCGGGCGCGGCCTTCATCGCCTGCGCCGACCTGCTCGCGCTGACCCTGCTCACGCCGCCCGGCGAATGGGGCGCCGACATCGTGGTGGGCAACACGCAGCGCTTCGGCGTGCCCATGGGCGGTGGCGGCCCGCACGCCGCCTTCATGGCCTGCCGCGACGAGTGGAAGCGCAGCCTGCCCGGCCGCCTGGTGGGCGTGAGCATCGACAGCCACGGCAACCCCGCCTACCGCCTGGCGCTGCAGACGCGCGAGCAGCACATCCGCCGCGAGAAGGCCACGAGCAACATCTGCACGGCGCAGGTGCTGCTGGCCGTGATCGCCAGCATGTACGCCGTTTACCACGGGCCCGAGGGCCTGAAGCGCATCGCGCGGCGCGTGGCCAGCTACACGGCCGTGCTGGCCGCGGGCCTGGAGCAGCTGGGCCACACGCGCCATGCCGAAGGCGCCTTCGACACCGTGCTGCTCAAGACCGGTGGCCGCACCGGCGAGTTCGTCGAGCGCGCCCTGGCCGCCGGCATGAACATCCGCCGCTACCGCGAGTGGGACGACGCCTACCTCAGCATCACGCTGGACGAGACCACCACGCGCGAGGACATCGCCGTGCTGTGGCGCGTGTTCGCCGCGCCGGGCCAGGCGCTGCCCACCTTCGAGGCCTTCGAGAAGGGCGTGGAGCCGCTGATCCCCGAGGGCCTGCGCCGCACCAGCGCCTTCCTCACGCACCCGGTGTTCAACTCGCACCACTCCGAGACCGAGATGCTGCGCTACATCCGCAGCCTCTCCGACAAGGACCTGGCGCTGGACCGCACGATGATCCCGCTGGGCTCGTGCACCATGAAGCTCAACGCCACGAGCGAGATGATCCCCGTGACCTGGCCCGAGTTCGCGCAGGTGCACCCGTTTGCGCCGGCCGACCAGCTGGCCGGCTTCGCCGAGCTCGACGCGCAGCTGCGCGCCTGGCTCACGCAGGCCACGGGCTACGCCGGCATCAGCCTGCAGCCCAACGCCGGCAGCCAGGGCGAGTACGCGGGCCTGCTGGCCATCCGCGGCTGGCAGCGCGCGCGCGGCCAGGGCCACCGCCACGTCTGCCTGATCCCCGAGAGCGCGCACGGCACCAACCCGGCCAGCGCGCAGATGGTGGGCATGACGGTGGTGCCCGTGAAGTGCGACGCCACCGGCAACGTGGACCTCGCCGACCTCACGGCCAAGTGCGAGAAGCACACCAACGACCTGGCCGCGGTGATGATCACCTACCCCAGCACCTACGGCGTGTTCGACCCGCAGGTGAAGGCGCTGTGCGCCACCGTGCACCGGCACGGCGGCCGCGTCTACGTGGACGGCGCCAACATGAACGCGCTGGTCGGCGTGGCGGCACCCGGCGAGTTCGGCGGCGACGTGAGCCACCTCAACCTGCACAAGACCTTCTGCATCCCGCACGGCGGCGGCGGGCCCGGCGTGGGGCCGGTGTGCGTGGTGGACGACCTCGTGCCCTTCCTGCCCGGCCACGCCACGGCCACGGGCGTGAAGACGCCGGTGGGCGCCGTGAGCGCCGCGCCGCTGGGCAACGCCGCCGTGCTGCCCATCAGCTGGATGTACGTGCGCATGATGGGCGCCGAGGGCCTGACCCACGCCACCGAGACCGCCATCCTCAGCGCCAACTACGTGGCGGCGCGGCTGGCCGACCACTACGAGATCCACTTCAGCGGCGGCGTCCCCGGCCTCAAGGGCGGCGGCGTGGCCCACGAGTGCATCCTGGACCTGCGCCCGCTGCAGAAGACCAGCGGCGTGACGGCGGAAGACGTGGCCAAGCGCCTCATCGACTACGGCTTCCACGCGCCGACGCTGAGCTTCCCCGTGGCCGGCACGCTGATGGTGGAGCCCACCGAGAGCGAGCCGCTGGCGGAGCTGGACCGCTTCTGCGACGCGATGATCGCCATCCGCGGCGAGATCGCGAAGGTGGAGCGCGGCGAGTGGCCGCAGGACGACAACCCGCTCAAGCACGCGCCGCACACCGCGGCCAGCCTGATCAGCGGCGAGTGGACACGGCCCTACACGCGCGAAGAAGCCGCCTACCCGGTGCCGGGCCTGAAGCGGCAGAAGTACTGGTCGCCCGTGGGCCGCGTGGACAACGTGCACGGCGACCGCAACCTGTTCTGCAGCTGCGTGCCCATGAGCGCGTACGGCGAGTAAGGCCGCGGCGCGAAGGCTCAGGGCGCGAAGGGCGAGAGGTCCAGCGCCGGGCGGCCGTGCAGCAGCCGCTCGGCCAGCGCCTCGCCCAGCGCCGCCGAATGCTTGAAGCCATGTCCCGAGCAGGCCGACGCCAGCGTCAGGCCCGGCCACGCGGCCGGGGCGTCGACGCGGAAGCGGCCGTCGGGGGCCATGGTGTAGAGGCAGGCGGCACGCTTGACGGCGCGGCCGCCCAGGCCCGCCAGGCGCGGCTGCACGAGGCGCGTGTGCAGGTCGGCCGTCTCGGCGTCACCCACCTCGCGCTGCAGCGCGCCGGGCTCGGTGTCGTGCTCGAACTGCTCGGTGCCCACCTTCACGCCGGGCACGCCGTCGAGCAGGGGCATGCCGTAGAACGTGTCCTCGTAGCGGTGGCCGCGGGTCCAGATGAAGGTCGGGCAGGCGGCGGGGGCGAAGCGCGCCGCGTCGTCGGGCGCCAGCCAGTGCAGGGTCTGGCGCAGCACGCGCAGCTGCGCCGTCCAGGCGATGCCGGCGTCGGCCAGCAGGCCCGGCAGCCAGGCGCCGGCGGTCAGCAGCAGCTGCGGCGCGTGGAACACGCCGGCCTGCGTGTGCACCGCCAGGCCGGCGGCGGTGCGTTCCAGGCGCTGCACCGGCGTGTCGCCGCGCAGCACGGCCCCCGCGCGCCGGGCCAAGGTCAGCTGGGCGCCCACGCAGCGCTCGGGAAACACCACACCGGCCCCGGGCTCGAACACCGCGGCCTCGTCGTCCTGCATGCGGAACTGCGGCCAGCGCTGGCGCACCGCGGCCGCGCCCAGCACCTCGTGCGGCACGCCGTGGCGCTCGGCCACGCGGCGCGTCTGGGCCACGAAGGCGGCGTCGCGGCCGGCGGGGCCGATGTAGAGCACGCCGGTGCGCGCCATCAGCGGGCCGTCGAGCTCGCCGGCGAGCGCGCCTTCCAGCTCGCGCCAGATGGCGTGCGAGCGCCGCACCAGCGGCACGTAGGCCTCGCCCTCGCCCACCGCCTCGCGCGTGACGCGCGTGAGGCCGTGGCTGGAGCCGCGGTCGTGCGGCGGCGCAAAGCGGTCCAGCCCCAGCACACGCGCGCCGCGGCGCGCCAGCTGCCACGCCGCGGCGCTGCCCACGGCCCCCAATCCCACCACGATCACGTCGGCATCCATGCCGGCAGTGTGCACGGAGACTGAACCATGGCCGTGAGCGTGTTCGACCTCTTCAAGATCGGCATCGGCCCGAGCAGCAGCCACACCGTGGGGCCCATGCGCGCGGCGCGGCTGTTCGTGCGGCACCTGCAGCATGCGGGCCTGCTGGCGGGCACGGTGCGCGTGCGCTCGCAGCTCTACGGCAGCCTCGGCCTCACCGGCAAGGGCCACGGCAGCGACAAGGCCGTGCTGCTGGGGCTGGAAGGGCACGAGCCCGACACGGTGGACGTGGACGCCGTGCCGGCCCTGCTGGCCGCCATCCGCAGCCAGGCGCAGCTCAACCTGGCCGGCGAACACACGGTGCGCTTCAGCGAGAAAGACGACCTGCGCTTCCACCGCCGCGAGACCCTGCCCTTCCACGCCAACGGCATGCGCTTCGAGGCCTTCGACGCCGCGGGCGCCGTGCTCGCCGACAAGGTGTACTACTCGGTGGGCGGCGGCTTCGTGGTCAGCGAGGAGGTGGCGGCCGACGGCGCGCGGCAGAAGGTGATCGCGCCCGACGCCACCGTGCTGCCGCGGCCCTTCCGCACCGCGGCCGAGCTGCTGCAGCGCTGCGGCGAGGCCGGCGAGGGCATCGCCGCGGTGATGCGCACGAACGAACGCCACTGGCGCAGCGATGCCGAGATCGACGCCGGCCTCGACCGCATCTGGGCCGTGATGCAGGCCTGCGTGCAGCGCGGCATCGCCACCGAGGGCGTGCTGCCCGGCGGCTTCCAGGTGCGGCGCCGCGCCGCGAAGCTGCACGCCGACCTCACGGCGCATCCCGAACAGGCCCTGACTGACCCGCTGCAGGTGCTGGACTGGGTCAACCTCTACGCCCTGGCCGTGAACGAGGAGAACGCCGCGGGCGGCCGCGTCGTCACCGCGCCCACCAACGGCGCCGCCGGCATCGTGCCGGCCGTGCTGCACTACTACACGCGCTTCGTGCGCGGGGCCAGCGCCGCGGGCGTGCGCGACTTCCTGCTCACCGCCGCCGCCATCGGCATCCTCTACAAGGAGAACGCCAGCATCAGCGGCGCCGAGGTCGGCTGCCAGGGCGAGGTGGGCGTGGCCTGCAGCATGGCCGCCGGCGCGCTGTGCGCCGTGCTGGGCGGCACGCCCGAGCAGGTGGAGAACGCCGCCGAGATCGGCATGGAGCACCACCTGGGCCTCACCTGCGACCCCGTGGGCGGCCTGGTTCAGATCCCGTGCATCGAGCGCAACGCCATCGCGTCGGTCAAGGCCATCAACGCCGCGCGCATGGCGCTGCGCGGCGACGGCACGCACCACGTGAGCCTGGACCAGGTGATCAAGACCATGCGCGAGACCGGCGCCGACATGCTCACCAAGTACAAGGAGACGGCGCGCGGCGGCCTGGCGGTGAACATCGTGGAGTGCTGAGCCAGGGTCCGCGGCAGCGGGCCCGTTTTCGCCCGCTGTTCCGGCCTTGGCCGCGCATCAAGATGCGCGCCCGCCCGCCGATAAGGCGGGATGACCGTTCGCCCGCCCCCGCCCGCGAGCCCGGCGCCGCGGCGCCGTGGCTGGCGCGTGGCGCTGCTGGGCCTGATCGGCGCGGTGGCGCTGGCGCTGCCGCTCTCCCAGGTGCTGCGCTTCCAGGTCGAGGCGCTGGCCGAACACCGCGCCGAGCGCACGCAGCTCGACCCGCTGGCCACCGCCATGGCCGTGCACCGCGGCCTGGCCGGCCACGCCGCCGTGGCCGCCCGCGTGCTGGCGGGGCGTGCCGCGCTGGAGCCCGAGCGGCGCGAACGCCAGGCCGGCGTCGACCGCGATCTCGCCGAGCTGCAGCGCGTGCTCGAGGCCGGCGGCTGGCCCCCGGCCCAGCGCGAGGCGCAGAGCCTGCAGGCGGGCTGGCGCCAGCTGGCCGCCGACATCACCCAGCGGCGCATCGACGTGCCCACCAGCCAGCACGGCCACCGCCTGCTGCAGGAACAGGTGGTGCAGGTGCTGGACCACGTGCTGGCCGGCCAGGCCGGCAGCACGCGGCAGGCCCTCGCGGTGTTGCCCCACGCCCACTGGCCCGCCTTCGTGGCGGCGCGGCAACAGGCGCTCGACACCCTCATCGCCCAGGCCCAGGCCAGCCACCAGGCGGCCACCGGCGCCCTGGTGCTGCTCGCGGCGGGCAGCCTGTGGGCCCTGGCCGCCGTGCTCTGGCCTGGCCGGGGGCCCGCCACGCACCCGGGCGGCCCGGGCCTGCCCGGGGTTCGCCGCGGCCACGGCCGGCGCGCCGCCGACCAGTCCGTCACGCCTTCGCCCGCCGAGATCGCCGACACCGAACTCCAGGCCTTGCGCCGCCGTGCCGAAAACACCCCGAGCAGCGGCTGAGCGCCGCCACGGAGCCCATGAGATGACTGCCCTCTGGTCCAACCTGATCAAACCCGGTGTGCTGCTGATGCGGCGCCTGCGCCTGCCGTTCAAGATCGGCCTCATCGGCCTGATGCTGTTCGTGCCGATGCTGCTGCTGCTGGTGGCGCTGTTCCAGCAGGGCCTGGCCACGCGCGAGTCGACGCTGGCCGAGCACGAAGGGGCGCAGGTCGTGCGCGAGCTGCTCGGTGCCGCCACGCACCTGCAAGCCGCCCGCGGCCTGACCAACCGCGTGCTCAACGGCGACAGCACCGCCACCGCCGACCGCGACGCCGCCCGCCAGCGCCTGGGCGCCCAGCTCGCGCAGATCGACGCGCGGGTGACCGGCCTGCGCCACTTCTCGCTGGCCGACCGCTGGCCCGAGGTGCGCGAGGCCGTGGCCGCGCTGGCCGCCGGCCAGCACGACCCGCAGCGCCAGGCGGCGTTCGCCCAGCACACGCAGCAGGTGGAGGCCCTGCGCCAGGTGATGCTGGCCGCGGCCGAACGATCGGGCCTGCTGCTCGACCCCAGGGCCCACACCTACTTCCTCATGGACGTGGCCGTCGAGCGCGTGCTGCCCTGGACCGAGACCCTGGGCCTGGTGCGCGGCGAAGGCGCCGGCCTGCTGGCCCGCGGCGACGCCAGCTCGGCCGAGCGCGCGCGCGTGCTCGGCCGTGTCGAGCAGATGCGCCGCCAGCTGGCCGACGTGCAGTGGCGCATCGGCGCGCTGGAGCGGGCCGGCGAGACCGGCTTCCAGCACCAGGCCGAGGCGCTGGCCACCAGCCAGGCCTTCGCCGACGCCGTGGCGCGCCTGTTCACGGCCGAGGCGCTGGACGGCGACCCGCAGGCCTACTTCGCCCAGGGCAGCCAGGCCATCGCCGCCGTGCTGGCCTTCGGGCAGGAGGTGCAGCAGCGGCTCGACGACGCCCTGCTCGCGCGCGCCGAGCAGCAGACCACCCAGCTGGCGCTGCAGGGCGCCGGCTCGCTGCTGGGCGTGCTGCTGCTGGCCTACTTCGCCACCGCGTTCTACGTCAGCTTCCTGGGCGCCATCGGCCGCCTGCGCAAGGGCATGGAGGCCGTGGCCGACGGCAACCTCGCGCACCGCTTCGACATCCAGGGCCGCGACGAGATGGCCGAGATCGGCGCCGTGGTCGAGCGCATGTCCGACCGCCTGAGCACCATGGTGGCCGAGATCCGCAGCAGCGCCGTGCGCGTGTCGGACACCGGCCGTTCGCTGGCCGACGGCAGCAGCTCGCTGGCCCAGCGCACCGAGGAGCAGGCCGCGAGCCTGCGGCAGTTCGTGGCCACCGTGGGCCAGCTCAGCGGCGCCGTGGCCGGCAACGCGGCCGAGGTGACGCAGCTCGACGGCGTCTCGCGCGAGCTGCACGCCAAGGCCGAGCAGGGCAACCAGGCCATGCGGCAGACCGTGGAGGCCCTGGGCGCGCTCGAGGCCAGCTCGGCGCGCATGAACGAGATCATCGGCACCATCGACGGCATCGCCTTCCAGACCAACATCCTCGCGCTCAACGCCGCGGTCGAGGCCGCGCGCGCGGGCGAGGCCGGCCGCGGCTTCG
>ERZ1066136.857-NODE-857-length-18627-cov-6.437648_pt1 | contig 18627 bp, 13 predicted proteins | sample MGYA00382783_ERZ1066136 | MGnify/ENA primary metagenome ERZ1066136 (study PRJEB33369, sample SAMEA5778366) | biofilm metagenome | biome: Industrial cooling water; feature: Water cooling tower basin; material: Biofilm | place: United Arab Emirates | collected... | reverse complement strand
ATGAAGAACACCAAGTCGAACGACGAGTTCTTCAACTTCATGAAGCGCTGAGGCGACGCGGCGGGAGCCGCATCGAACCGCTGCGGAACGCCATTTGGTAGCAGGTGCCCCAAGACCGGAAGCGGACTCCTCGGCTAGTCTGAATCTGAACCGGCGGCGTAGCGAAGGCGCTAGCGCTCAGGTTTCGACGCGACCACTAGCAAACGCCCCACCCGGCATGGCGTGCATTTGGAGAATCCTCATGATCAGCCTGTCCGTCCAAATGAGTGAAGATTTAAAGTCGAAGATCGACGAAGTCGCACATGCCACTTCCCAGACCCCAAGTGACATCTTGCGCAAGGCAATCGTGTTGTACATCGCGGCAAACGAGGGTGTGCGCCAAGGCAAAAAGGTTGGTCTGGTCGATTCGCAGACGAACCTGCTGGTCACGCAGATTGTCGGCACCTGACTCGAACCCGCTCAGGTGTTCAACACCCCTCTATTCGTAGAGCCTATGGGTATGCCCTGGCGTCCCCCCGCTTTCAGTAACGGGGGGCAACAATCGCGCGGTGAAGAAGCATCCGCGAGGTGGCTGAGAGAGGTTTGTTGACATTTCTTGGCTTGATTGCTGCGGGCTCGAGTCGCCAAGATGGAGTGTCGGCGCGTCAATCAATTGCATGCGACTTCTTCGATCGCTTGAAGTTTGGCGAAAAAGGCGGCTTCTGCCGCCCAAGTGCGACGAACGACGCGCTGTTTGGCGCATCGACTAGGTTTCGTTGGGCTAACGCGAGAGTGACCAGCTGATGGACCAGGTAGTGCCAAGCGGCCCAGTTATGGGGGCTCACATTTGCGAGTGGCTCGATCGTGGAGGGCCGTTCCCAGCGACGATAACGTTGGTGTCCTCGAAGATTCGGTACGAGCTCGAGGTGCTGGACCGAAGCGAGGACGGTGTCGTCACGCCCTTGTTCAATGGCCGGCGTCGGGGTAAGAAGGGCTTTGTCCTTAAGGTGCGCGATCGCGACACGCGCTATGAAATGGCGGCAAAGTTCTGCATACCGGCCGAGTATGCGGACGGTTCATTGGAAACCGAGCTGGCCTATGCCAAGGAGCTTGGCAACCAGCCGATGTTCGTGTTGCCGCGGGCGGTAGGCGACGTTCAAGCATTCGAGTCGCAGCCTGATCGGGAGCCATGGGTTTGCATCCTGAGTGATTGGCTGCCGGGAAAAACCCTCGGCGAGGTCGTCTCAGAAACACCAGTTGCCGTCACCCCGGCGTTGATCGCAGTCGTTGCGAGTGTGATGGTTCAAGCGTTGCTCGTTTTGGAGAGCAAGGGGCTGAAGCATGATGACCTGCATCTGGGAAACATCATGCTGGTGCCAAACCCGATGGCCCAGATCGATCCCGACGAGCCGGACCACCATCTCAAGATCATTGACTTGGGCAGCGTCAAGCGAAAGAACACGCTCACGCCGAAGCTGGACGATGACTGGTCCAGCTTCGCGAAGTGCTTGGCAGAGCTATTCAACTGCATCCAGCGCAATAGGGCGGTGGCTTCGCGCTACCCACGATTTCTACGCGGGCTGAGCGAGTACATCCATGATTTGGCCGACGAGGATGCTGGGCGTTATTTCCCCGCGCCTCAGGACTACATCCGCCGGGTCAAGGACATCCGCGACAGCATTTCCGATCTTCCCACGGGCAGGCAACGCTTCACGCCCTTTGAGGCAATCAGTGCCGAGCACTTGGCCAACGATCAGGTCTTGCTGGATCTCTTCGTCAGCCATCTTCCGTGGATCGACATGGTGCAAAAGCCGGAGCCGCAGGTTCTTTCGGGACCGCGCGGCTGCGGCAAGTCCATGGTCTTCCGCTACTTGGCCGCCCGCACCCACTTCGTGAAGCCGGCGGACGCGTGGGCTGCGATTGAGCGCCTGGGATTCTTTGGCGTCTACATCGGTTGCGGCAGCGATTTGGGGGCCGACTTGGCGTGGCTTGCCAGAGTGAAGGGGCGGGTGGCCGAACGCGCTGACGACGTAGTGACCTACTTCTGTCTGGTCGTGGCTCGGGAATTGTTCCGATCGTTGGCCTTGGCGAGCCGGGATCAGCGGGTCGCGGCTGAACTTCAGATCACGCCCGGACTGGGCGCGGCGCTATCCGAGCACCTTCGTGAACTCAGCGATTCCCGGCTCGAGATCATGCGACTGGCAGGGATGAATCCCTACCAAGCCTGCGCCGATGCACTCGAGCGGATGAGACTTTCTATGGCTTCTGCGCTCCTGCGATCGCGCGAAGCACCCATCCTGTTGCCGCAGACGTTCCTGCGGGATCTTTGCCGCCGCCTTGCCGCTGAAGCACCGCGCTTTCAGACGATTCGCATCACATTTTTGCTGGACGATTACACCGCGCAGCGCCTGTCTTCCGACATCCAACAAGTGCTCAATGCCGTGCTGTGGATCCGCGACAGCAGTCACTCCTTTAAGGTGTCCAGCGAGCCCTATGGATTTCAGGCGACGCACATTGACGGCGCCAAGATTGATGAGAATCGGGAATACGTCCCAATCGACGTTGGGCGAATGTCTCTTGACAGTAAAGCGAACAGCGCGCGTCGCGACTTCATTACGAAGCTTCTCGACAAGCGGCTAGAAGCCGCCAAGTACGTTGGCAGGGTCGAGACCTTGATTGGGCCGAGTGAATCCAAGACCGACCCAGAGCTGGCTAACGTGATCCGTTCGACCAAGGGCGATCGCCAAGGCGCACGTTACTACTACAACGGAATTCACGTTTTGGCGGATGCCTGGAGCGGCGATGTCGCGACGATCTTGCACATGGTTCGGGACATGTTCGCTCGGGCCGGCGTCGGGCCAACATCCAACGAGCGCATAGGGAAAGGCGATCAGCACAAATCAATAGTGGCGGTGTCCGGCGCGCTGCGAGATCGCGTGGACGGATTCCATCCGCATGGGCAGCAAATGTCGCGGATTCTCCGATCTTTCGGCGATTTGGCAAGAAAGCTGCTGGTCGAAGCTCCCAAGGACGCGGGCTCCCCAGAGGCGCTCCATCGGAGGTATCGCATCGAACTGAGTCTGGAGACAGGGGCCGATCTGGACCGTGAGATTAAGTCGCAATTCCCTGACGTCGGCGAGGAGCTGGTCACCCTTCGACGTGAATTGGTTCGGCGTGCCATCTTTATTGAGCTCCCGTCCAGCCGCGCGAAAGAATCGGCAGAGCGAAGAACGTTTCGCTGGCAGCTCCGTTCATCTCTTCTGCCGAGCTTCGGGACGTCGCTGGTCCGAGAGTCCTACATTGACATCAAGAAGATCAGCGACTTCGTCGAACTACTGTCTGAGCCTGAGGACGCTTGCGCGAAAATCTATCGGCGATATGCCGCCACGCCGCCGCACCGCGATCTGTTTGCTGAGACGGAAGCATGAAGTCTCTGCCCAAACCGTTCGTCGTCCGGAGCAGGTCGGCTGCTGATGCGGTCGCTGGCCTGCCGTTGCCGACACCGATGCCTGCATCCGTCCGCACCCCGCACGTCTTCGTTTGCGCAGCCGGATTCGAGGAGCGCGTTCTTCATTCGCCGGCGCGCTTGGCGCGCGACGAGGGCCAGACGCCCTATGCCATTGCTCTAGGCCGCTATGACACCAATCCGGAAGACAACGACGATCGACTTCGCGAGCTACTGCCCCTGCTGCAGGCCTCCAATCCTTCGTCAATAACCGAAATGAGGGCGGACAGCCCAGAGTCTGTTCGCGAGACGCTGGGCCGACTGCTCGGCCAGATTCCCGAGGTTCCTGCCGTCGATGTTGCCTTCGACGTGAGCGGCGCCTCTGTACAGTTCATTTTTAACGTCATCGGTGCGCTTCGCCTCAGCGGCCGTCGCGTGCAGCTCCGAATCCTTTACGCGACCGCGAAGTCTTACGGCCCAGACCGTGAAAGTGAAGGACAACCGCCTAAAGACTCGAGTCGGGAAAGCGGTGTTTCGGATGTGGTGCGAAACGAGATGTATGCCGGCTTTCACCATGACGGCCTCCCGAGCTTTGCGATCGCTTTCCCATCAATCGTGCCGGATCGACTGCAGCGGTGCCTGGAAGAAGCGGGAGCGGCACCGCTTGGGGGCGGCGAGCGAAGCGTGTACTGGGTCCTGCCCTCGAGTACGGACGAGTCCCACCACTGGCGCCAAGAGGCGACCAAGACCGCAATCCTCCGCTTGCTGCATGGCGATGCGACCGACGAGAGTGGCCCCGCGGCCTTAGATGACGCGTTTTCCGGATTGTGCGACGTTCTGAGCTATCGCGATGCCTTGCAAGTGGTGATCGAGCGAGTGGACGAATTTGCCGGGAACAATGTCTCCCTGATTCACCTTGGGACCAAGATGCAAGCGGTGGGCGCAGCGCTCGCTCTCGGCGCGCGATCAGAAGTGGCTCTCATCGGCGCTCGCCCGAGGGTGTTCAACGCGAAAAGCTACTCAAGGGGTATCGGCGCTGCGTATCAGATTGACCTCGGACCGCTGGATAAGCTTTTCGATCAGCTGCTCGACGTCGGCACCATCACGATTAGTTCTGCCCATGCCAACCGTTAACGGCCCTGATCCGGAGCTCTGGGTATGCATCAGCGCTCTTTGGCACCGTCGATTTATTGAGGATGCCCTTCACTTTGTCGGGCTGCCTGAGGGCTCGCGTGTTCGGCTTCGCTACCGCAAGCCCTACGTGTCTCCAGATGTCTGGAATCGCGTTGCGCGTAACGACGTGCTCAAGCCCGTCCAGGTGCTGTTCACTGTTGCTGCCACGAACTCATTCGGAGACGATCAATTCGCACCGCTTCGCCTCGCAAAGGTTGTGGGCGTTCAAATTCAGGGCAGCCTGCTCGTGGTGGACTGCGCCGTTGGGGGCTTCGTCGTTGAGAATCCGATCGGGTCTGCGTGGCAAGAGCTTGCGCTGGAGTTGCGAAACCTTCCGTCGAACGTGAGCGGTGTTTCACGAGGCGAAGGATGGTTTGTGCAGGGTGCGCGTCGGAGGCCGGGCGCGCTTCGCTTCGAGGTCACGGTGAGCGCGTGGGAACGTGCGGCCGACCGCCTTCTTGAAGCGCATAGGATGAGCCTAGAATCGTCTGCCGGAGAAACGCCCCTCCCATTCGCCTACTTGATTCACGACCTGCCTGTCGACGTCGGTCGTCGGTTGCGCGGCAGTGGCCAGCTCGAGATGGAGAGCGGCGCGACTCTGGAGCTGGACATCCACACTTTGGCGTGGTCCCCGGAGGGCCGCGGGATTAGAAACCCTCTCGGTGAAGTTCGACTGGACGTTAGCAGCGAGCATGCGCGAGTCATCACCTCGAAGCGCGTTCGCGTGGACTCTCGCCGTGACGTGAAGCGATTGAGGATTGAGGCCAGCCCTTTGTTCCGAACCGCCCATGGTCACGTCGCCGTACTCGTCACCCAGTTTGAGCCAGCAAGAGCCCAGCCAACAGCTGATGCGCTTGTTGCGGCGGAAAGCTATGGTCCGGCGGAGGCGTTGGTTGGCGCGTCGGACCGCCGAGAGATCGTGATTGCCCGGTATGACCTTGGATTGCATGTGGGGCGCTGGATGCCTCGCTGGGCTTCTTTCCTGGTTGCTCTGGCCGCGGCAGTGGCCAGCTTCAAGATGCCTGAGTCTTCGAAATCGCTCGCATTAGGGGATTTCGTCGTACCGACGCTCGTTTTTGTTCTTCTGATGGCTGGCTTGATGCTTGGACTTCGTGGCGGGCCGGGAAAGCAGTAGCCCCCATCTGCCTTGGTCCATCTAGGTGGGCAGCGCAGGTGAAAGGCACTCCAGCCCTCGTTGACAGACCCTGGGGGTAGCTGGCCAAATACACCCCGCTAGCTAGGACTCCCATGGGCGCCAATCCTCGAAAATCCAACGTCGTCAGCGCCTTGCCGCCCGACACAGCCCCCCCTGCGGATGGGCGAGAAGATCCGTTTGCACTGGCGGGCGATATCAGTGCGGCTTGGGAGCACTGCCGGCGCGCGATTGACCAGGGCGACAAGGCCTTGATTCGCGGCCTGCACCTAGACGCAAAGAGCATTGACGGGACCGTCAACTATGGCGCTCTTCGGAGGAAGCTCGTTGCGCGGCGTCGCTATTTTCCGTCTCCCGCGAAGATTGATCCGGAGCGAATCAGGCCGCGATTGATCCCGGTTCGCCCGCGCTCCCTAGAAGAGGATCTTTTTAAGATCACGCGCGGCTTCTGGTCGATGCCGTACTCCAAGGGCTACGGGCGCCGCTTGCGATTCATCGTCATGGACACGGCTTCCGAAGCGGTTATCGGCATCATCGGACTCCAGTCACCGTCTGCCGACCTCGCTTGTCGCGACAGCTACATGGGTGTCGAGAAGAGCGTCAAGCTGCATCTGACAAATAACACCTTAGATGCCTACACAGTGGGTGCCACGCCGGCGTTTGCGCCATTGCTTGCCGGCAAGCTCGTCGCGGGATTGCTTCACTCCAACATAATTCGTCAAGAGTACTGGCGCACCTACGGCCATCAGCTAACGACACAGCTGGGCGTCAGAATTCCGCAGCCCCTGTTGGCAATCACTACTGCGAGTGCGTTTGGCAGAAGTTCCATCTACAGTCGATTGAAGTTTGGTGACCGTTTGCTTGCCAAACCTTTGGGATACACGAAAGGCTTCGGCACGGTTCACTTGGAACATCTCTACCCTCGCATGGTGCGCTGGCTGCAAGCCGAGGGGATGCATGTCCCCGCCGGCTTCGGAAACGGCCCAAAGGTGCGGTGGCAGAACATCATCCGAACGCTGCAAGGGCTGGAGCTTCCGACGCGCTATCTCGAGCACGGTGTGCGGCGCGAGGTGTTCATCTTCGAGCTTGTTCAGAACTTCGTTGACGTCTGTCGCTCGGGCGCCCTTCCGCAGCCTTCGCTGTTCAGTGACGAGAGTTGGGGCGAATACTGGAAGGAGCGATGGTGCCTCCCGCGCTCACGGCGCCATCCGGATTGGTATCACGTGGATGCCTTTGGGCAGTTACGCGACGCGCTCGGCTTCAGTTCCGCCAAACCACTCTAGCGAGAATCGTTGGCCCATCGAAATGCTGCTCAGGCGATTGTCCGAAAGCGTCGGCGCTTATGCGATGCCCACCGGATATTGCGTACAGCCGCTTGACGTCCATTCGCCGAGACGACAGAGGTTGGACGTGAAGGAGCGGTTTTCGCAACAAAGGATCATCGGGTTCCTGCGTGACGCGAACGCCGGCATGCGGGCGCCTTGAGTGCATGGATGCGGAAAATCGAACGAAGCTTTAGCCCAGAAGCTTCCACATGCCCGTTGCGCCGACTATTGCACCGAGTAGAAAACCAAAAATCACCAGGCGACGCCAGAACAGCTCTGACGTCAAAACGGCGGTCGAGAATCTATCGCTGGCGTCTTTCGCTCTTTTTTGAGCATCTTGAAGTTCAACCTCTTTGCGCAAAGCTTGGACGAACACTCCTGCTATTGCCCGCGCATCAAGTGTGTCGATCTGCATCCGGAACGAACCCCATTCACTGGGATCAGGCTTTTCAATGAACTGGGATAAAGGACCTCCCAAGCCTGATGCGAGGTAGCCAGCCTCAGTCCATAGCCGATCTCGGCGGGCCCTGTCTTCTGGATCAGCGGCATCGACATCGCTAAGGAGTATCCCAGAAACTTGCGCGTTTTTGTCTCCGTGCCGATGCGCAAATCGGATTGATCGACGTACAAGCAACGTACCCAGCCTGAAGCCGCGCGCCTTCTTCGGCAGAGTGAGGTCCGTAGTTGCTGCGAGATCGATACGGGCATCGGAATCCCCATATCGCCCAAGGATCATCGTACTTATGTCTACAAAATCAATGCCGTGCATGCCCCCTTCGCAGCCGACGACGTGTAGGCGTTGATGCTGGCAAAGTTCCCAACCCCTTGCCATCACCGTGGTCATGAGGATCGCATCGACAACAAGCTCATCGCTATTGAAGACGCGAATCCGCTCAACGCATGCGGGGAAGTTGTAGTGCAAGAGAGCAGTGAGTCCGTGCATCAGGGGTACAAACACTCGTCGACGTGAGTTGATGCTAACTCCTAGGATTGAAGAGTCCTTGCCTCAAGCACTGAACCGGGACCGTGCGCAGTTTTTCGCGAATGATGCTTGCATACGAGATGTTGAGAGATGGCTGCGACATTAGGGGTTGATTGATGCACTTTGTCAGGAGGATGCCTTCTGCCGGCGAACTCTCCTCATCAACTCCTTACGTCGCACCTCGGATCCCAGTACGACCTCTGCATGCAAGATGGGGTCTTGGATATCGATCACGCGTCCGGTAAGGGGATCCGTCGGACGGAGCTCAAGCCGCGGCTGATGATCTGGATCATCGGCCTGGCGCAATATCACCTCCATGTCGACGTCGAACATCTGTACTGAACTCCAGACCTTGCTCCTAACGTTCTCAATTAGCTTGATCAGAAGCTCGGCATGCGCACGGAACCAAGGAATTCTTAGCACGACTGGAAGTGATCGAAACAAATCCTGAAGAGCAAATCGATGCTTGAGCTCATTGCCGCTCACCTCGGACATCCTCACGATTCCAAGGATGATGATGAAGGCGTCGAGACTGTTGGACTCGAACAAGCCATGTGTGTCTTCCTCTGAATACGCGTAAACATAGGAAGTGCGGCTATCGCTCCCTGAGTTGCGAAGAAGCCTCCAGTGCGGCCCAAACGTTGAGGTGGCGGAGGGGGCTCGATAGGGCTGAAGAAGCTGTCTGATCCGGCGCAATCCGAGTGGCTCTGCAGACAAAAGCTCGAACAGCGGCAGTGAGAAAAGGTCTGCCGTTCCAGGCAATGACCTGTCCAATCGTTCGGCAGAGATTCTGCTCAAAGCGGTCTCATCTGATCGCCATTTATCGAAAAGGCGCGAATCCGTTCTCCCCCTATACACGTGCTCTCGAGCAAACACGCGTTCATCCAGTCCGCTGCTCATCACAGCGAACGAAAGAGTGACTCGCCCCCTCAGCTTGCGCCAATCCAAGGACTTCGTTGACTTCTGCGGGGTCATTGCCCCGGTGAATGCATGCGCTGAAGGGGGAGAACGAACTTCGCCGGTGGGGTCTGCAGACCTGTACGGCAAATCTTGTAAATCAGCCGGGTCAAGTTCCATCCCATATGGGTGTTCCAAGTTGACCGGCCAAGAATCAGCACAACCACGCAATACTTCAAGCACCACTCGGCGGGCTCGCGCCGCCACGCAGGAGAGTCCTATGGGCCGTTCCAGAGTCGAAGAGATCGAGATTTCGCTGCGAGAGCGCTACGGCGACCTGCTTGGCTTGGACGACTTGGCAGGCCTACTTAGATATCCGAGCGTGGGCGCCGTAAGGGCCGCCAGACTTCGTGGCCGTCTCCCCGTCGAGGTGACCAAGCTCCCGCACCGGAGAGGCTGGTACACGACACCCCGCGCCTTAGCAGGGGTGTTGGCGCGGCTAGAGGTGTCCACATGCCCTATGTCAGCGTGCGCTGACGGGCATCCCGACGCTCAGGGACCGTCAAGCGTCAATGCCGAGGATTCCATCGTTCAAGCAGGAACGCGACCCGCACGGCTTCGATCTACGAAAACGGCAGACTCATCGGGGGAAAGCAATCAGAGCAGCGCACGAAGTTCATATGGCGCCGTCCGTCGCGCTACAAGCACCAACAAGTGAGGAGGCGGCCATGACCTGACGAACCGAGCTTTGAAAATCCGGGAGCCGGACATACAAAAGCCCAGGGCCCTTGCACGGGACACCTAGGCTCTTGAGGGGCGCAGAACTTGTAGGGACTGCCATCCCATTATGCATCTCCGCCCGACCAGCGCAACCCCCGCCTTGACGGGGGCACGGAGTCGTGCGCCCGGTGGATTGGCGAACGCCAATTCCTGAAGTCCGCAACGGGGGTCCGTTGCGGCCAAGACTTCATTTTCCCGGGAGTGAGCCCATGGCTCAGCATGAACTGCACTCGAAAGAAGCACGCAACTTTGCCTCCACCGTGAGACGCCTAACTGACGAAGGCGCCGAAAAGCTGCTGGAAAAGATTCGCTGGAGGAGCGAGACCGAGCAAGTCTGCCCGCATTGCGGCAGCGTCCGACGGCACTATCGCAGGCATCGACGAATGCGCTGGCGCTGCGCCGATTGTGGTCGCGAGTTCTCCGTGACCACCGGCACCGCGCTCCACGGTCACAAGCTGCCTTTCTCCGCCATTGTGTCCGTCGCACACGAGTTCGTTGCCAGCGCCAACGGCGTGTCCAGCCTTTCGCTGGCTTGCCGGCTCGGCATCACCCCGAAAACCGCACAGGTCGCCCTTGGAAGGATTCGGGAAGTGACGGTGAACGGCATGGACGTGACCCCGATGAAGGGGGTCATCCACATGGATGGCATCTACGTCTGCGGGAAGCCGAGGAAACCGAATCGGCGCATGCGCATGCCTGAGAACGCCCTCAAGATCAGATTCGGAAAGATGAAGCCGGCGGATGCCTCAAAGCCCTGGATGTCAGCAGGAATGACAAAGAAAAACTGGGACAAGCGACGGAACAAGAGGGTCGTTGTTTCGCTTTGCGAATCCGCGGGGAAAGGCAATGGATCAGGCCGCGTGCTGGCCTTCGTGTGCAGCTCCGAGAACGAGAAGGACGCGCTGGCGATCGTGAAGCGATTTGTGGAGCCTGGTTCGATCATCATGACGGACGAGTCCAGCGCTTTTCAGTCGCTTTCTACGGTGGTCGAGCACTACGCCGTCCAACATTCGAAAGAACACTGCGACCCAGACGGGGTGAACTGCAATCTCGCGGAAGCTTGGAACAGCCGCTTTCGACGGAACGAGTATGGGATCTCGCACGGCTTCCGACCGAAGTATCTCCAAGACTACGCGTGCGAGCAGGCGTGGCGGCATACGCATCGAAAAAGCTCGCAGCAAGCTAGGGTTACCGCCGTGCTCAGCGCGTTGCTTAGCGCGCCAAAGTCCGCGTGGTGGACCGGCTACTGGCAAGGAAAGCATCGCCAGGATGAGATTGGACTGGACTACTTCCTGCGCGGCGCATAGGCCGATACGGCCTCTTTCTCAGTAGGAGTCGGGAGGCGCCACAACGTCTGGTTGTGGCGCTGATCCGTTCCGCTCCACTTCTTGCAGACCTGACGCTCAACCTGACCCTTGTAGTGCATGCCCTGCAGGCGACGTCGGATGCACCGCCGAAGGTGCTCGTACTCTTCCCGCTCCGTGTTTTCTGGCGTGCTGCCGGTCACGTGCTCCAGAATCTCCGCGGTCCTGAACCACGCCCCCCGCCGCCCAAGTGCCGCATAGATGCGGCGGCTCAGCTCACCATAACGAGACTTGGCGAATTGCCGAGGACCCTTCGGGCGAATCGGTGCGATGTCATCTGGGCTGACCTTGATTTCGTGCAGCCCAAGCGTCTTCTCAATAGCCTTCAGTTTGGCCCAATCGTCGCGGATCTCCTTACGGTGCTCTTCCAACTTCGCCGCCAGTTCATCGGCGATCTGTTGCTTGGCCCGGATTGCACCGTGCAATCGAGCATGCTTGCCGATCATCCAAAAGAGGGCTGCGGGAGTTCGCCAAGTCATGCCCTCAGTCTAGTAATGTGCCCCAAGGGAGTCTTGGGGCACCTGCTACCAAATGGCGCTGCGGAAAAGCGAAGGCCCCGGGACACGGGGCCTTGTCGTTGGGGGCCTCGCCAGCCCCATGGACATCGCGACGGACCGGGTTCAATTCACCGTCGTGCCGGCAACCTCGTCGAGCAGCTGGAAGCGCGTGGAGGGCCGCCCCCCGCCGGCGGTGAGGGACACCGCCTCCGCCTGCGCGGCCAGCATCCAGGGCAGGGCCTCCACATGGACGTCGACCTGTGGACGCCATCCATCCCGCGGACGCTGCGGCGGGATGAAAGTGACCGGCACGAGCACCGTGCCCTCACGCGGAACATCGTCGCGCGCTGCGAAGGTCCAGTCGCGCGCAGCGGTGAGGGATCGCTCGGCGAAGCGCAGGGCGAAACGCTCCGCGCGCGCCGGATCACGCACGCCCCAGACGTCCAGCGTGAGATCGGCCACGCCGGCATCGGCGACGCGACCTTCGGCATCGATCTTGAGCAGCAGGAGGACCGTGGCTCCGTAGGCCTCCAGCGCGGCCTGCGAGGGGTAGGACGGCGGAGCCAGGTGACTCGTCGCGTGCGCACCCGCTTCGGCGTCACCGGTCGGTGGATCCAGGAACCAGACGTTCTTGACGCCCAGCTGCACGCGGTCGGTCCCCGCGATCGGTGTCCCGAACACCTCGATCTGGAAATGCGCCTTCGCCCGCACGACGCGGCCATCGACCTCGACGGGCGCGAACCGCCACGTCGAGATCGCCTCGCGGAAATTGCGGCGCACCGACCGATGCAGGTCGAGCATGACGTCGGAGACGCGGCCATCCGCCTCGATGACGAGGGAGCCCGAGCCACTCATTTCAAAGCGCGCCGGGCTCCGGCGGTCGTGGCCGGGCTCGAGGGCGATGCCTTGGCCGTTGCGCAGCCGGACCTCGGACGCCGGGACGGGCGCGGCCGCCATGGCAAGAACGGCGGCAGCGGCCGCAAGCAGGAGAAGACGCATGGGAATCCTTCTTTGGGGGGAAGCGGGGGGGGGAGGCTTGCGACCGGCGGTCACCCGCCGGCCCGAAGCACCGCAACGCCATCGACCTTGGTCGTGGGCCGGAATCGAGGCGACGGAGCCGCGCCATCGGCGCCGAGCGCCAGGATGCCGGCGCCAAGCGCCCACGGCTCCGGCGTGACCGGCACCGCGTACGACGGCCACCAGAACGGCGGACGGTCGAGATTCCTCAGCATCGTGTAGCGCAGGGGCACCGTGCAGACGGATGACCGGCAGCCCGGCAGGTGCCAATTCGCCGCCGCCTGCACGCTGGCGCGGACCAGCAGCCCGAAGTCGCGCTGCGCGCGGGCCTCGTCGCGGGGCCGGACGTCGGCGTAGATGCGGCCGGACTGCGCGGCCGCCCGCACGATGCGGCCCTCGGCATCGGTCTCGACCGCGAGCACGACTTCGCCGCTGATGCCTCGGCGAGCGAGCTCCATAGGGTAACGGGGAGGATGAAGCACCGCCTCGGGGCCCAACCGACCGTCATGGCCGGACGGGTCGGTGAAGGTCACGCTCTCGATGCGTCCGCTGTGGAGGGCGCTACCCTCCAGCGTGATGCCCAGCGTGAGGCGCATGTGGCCGATGGCGCGAACGGCGCGGCCATCGATGACCACGGGCTCGAACGTCCACCGTCGGATCGCAGCGAGGTAAGCGTCGCGTAGCGCCGGCTCCATCGTGTCCGGCAGCGTCGCCGCGCTGACCGTGCCATCCGGCTCGAGGGTCAGCGTGCCGTCCGCTTCGGCGACGAAGTGCCGCAGCAGCGGCTTGGCGGACGCCGGCGTCGCCTCGGTGGCGATGGGGAGCGCCGAGAACAGCGCTGCGAACGCCGCGGAAAGAATCCATCGCACGTGAAGACTCCTGTCTCGGGGGGAAGTGCCGAGCGAGGCTGCCATGCGAACGGAGGCGTCGGCAAGCGCCACCCGCCTCGACCGGTCGCGACGTCGTCGCGCGGCGTGCCGGTCTCCGCGACGCGCGCAGATCAGGGATCGCGCGGCTTCAGCAGCCGCGCCAGCGAGGGCAGCACGCCGGTCGGCGCAGTCGCGCCGCCGTTCGCGGCGGGAGGAGGCGAGGCGTCGTCGTCGCTGCGCGGCGTCGCCGGACCCACGCGCGCAACGCCCGGATCGGCGGCGTGCACCGGCTTGGCGTCGGCGTAGCGATTGGCCTGGAACAGCGCGGCGATGTCGACGAAGCCGCGGATCAGGGCGAGGTCGTGCGGCGTGCGGCCCAAGCGGTCGCGCGCGCCGGGGTCGGCGCCTTCGCGCAGCAGGCGTTCGACGATGCGGCCCATGCCGTGCAGCGCCGCGAGGTGCAGCGCCGTGAGGCCGCGATGCTCGACCTGCGCCAGGGAAACCCCCTCGCTGAGCAGGCGATCGAGCGCGGCGAGCAGCACGTCCTCGTCCACGCTGGCGCCGGCCTCCGCGCGCGCACCCAGCAGGAGAAGCGTGGGCGTCTGCTCCGACGCACTGGCGGCGTCGGCGTCGGCGTCGGCGAGCAGCAGCGCGTCGAACAGCGCGAGAACGCGGGCACGCTCGCGCGAGGTGAATGCGAACAGCGATGCGCAGTGCAGCGGCGTCAGCCCCTGCGCGTCGCGCGCGCCGACGCTGGCGCCGGCGCGCAGCAATCGCGACACGAGGTCGGGCAAGCCGAGGGCGGCGGCGAGCATCAGCGGCGTCACGCCGCCCGGCATCGGCAGCTCCGGATCGGCGCCGGCCGCGAGCAGGCGGTCGACGACGGCGGCGTGGCGCATGCTGATCGCGGCGGACAGCGGCGTGGCGCCGGTGCGCGCGGCGAGCGCGGCGTTGGCATGGAGGCCAAGCAGATGGTCGACGACGGCCAAGTGGCCGCCGCCGGCGGCGCGGAGCAGCGCGCTGCAGCCCTGCGCGTCGACCGCGTCGACCGGGAGGCCCAGCGCGACGAGTCGCACGACCGCACCGAGATCACCGGCCATGGCCGCGGCGGGGAGGTCGCTGGGCTGCAGCGGCCGTCCCGGCAGCTTCCACGGACCCCAGTCGAGCCACTCGGCGAGGTCGCGGCGACCGCGCGCCAGGGCGGCGCCGTGCGGCGTCTGGCCATCGGCGGCGCGCGCGTCGGCGGGCGCGCCGTGGCGCACGAGGCGCTTGATCACCGATTCGTGGCCGCGATTGACGGCGAGGTGCAGCGGCGTGTGGCCACGGGCGTCGCGCTGCGCCGGATCGGCGCCGCGCTGCAGCAGCGCATCGAGCACGGGCAGGCAGGGGGACTGCGCGGCGAGGCCCAGCGCGTGGTCGCCGTTCGGCGCGGCGCCGAAGGGATCGGCACCGCGCTCGAGCAGCAGCAGGGCGATGGCGGCGGCGCGCGACGGCTCGCGCGACGTCGCCAGCAGCCAGCGCGCCACCGCGCCGCTGCCCTGCGGCGTCTGCCCCGTGGCCAGCAGGGCGCGCAGGCCGAGCTCGGCATCGAGGCCGCGGTCGAGCAGCAGCAGGCCGACGCTGTCCATGCCGGAGACGCGATCGTCCGCGTGCGCGCCGTGGGCGAGAAGCCACTCGAACACGTCGATGGCGGCCGGATCGGCGAACTCGAGCAGCAGCATGGAGAGCACGACGCGGGCCGGCGCGTCGTCGGCGGCCAGCACGGCGATGGCGGCGTCGAAATCGCGGGCACGAAGCGTGTCTTGCAGGCGCTCGCGCGCGGGCCGCACGGCGGCAGGGCTTTCGCCGTCGTCGAGTCCGGCGGGCAGCGGGTAGTCGGGGTCGAGCACGGCCACGAGCGACCAGCGCCCGCCGCCGACCGCGTGGTCGACGGGGCGACGGCCCGCGGCGTCGCGTGCCTCGCGGTCGATGCCGAGGGCCAACAGGGCGCGCAGGCGCTCGGGCTCGACGCCCGCCTCGCAGGCGAGGGCCAGCGCATTGCGACCGGCGATGTCCTGCGCCGAAGGGTTGGGGTGCTTGGCAAGCACCAGCGGCAGCAGGGCCGCGTTCGGCGACCGCGCGGCCTCCAACAGCGCCGTACGGCCCTCGTCGTCGGTGGCGTCGACCGAGGCGCCAGCGTCGAGCAGGGCCTGAGAAATCGCCGCGTGGCCCGCCGCCAGCGCGTCCAGCAGGGCAGTGCGGCCGCGCGCGTCGCGGGCGTCGACCTTGGCCCGATGCTTGAGCAGCAGCTGCACGCCGGCCGGATCATCGTCCTCGCCGCCCGCGGCCGCGAGCAGGGTGGGCTGGGCGCCCGGCGCCTCCGGCTTGGCGCCGCGTTCGAGCAGGAAACGCGCCACGCGCCAGTTGCCCGACGCCAAAGCCAGCGCGAGCGGCGGCTGCGCCTCGGCGTTGAGCGCGTGCAGGTCGGCGCCGGCGTCGAGCAGCTGGGCGGCGATGGCCGGATCGGTGCTGCGCGCGGCGTGGTGCAGGGGCGTGTTCCCGTCGCGGTCCGCGCGACGTGGGTCGGCGCCGTTCGCGAGCAGCATGGTCACGGCGTCGATCCGTCCATGCCAGGAGTCGCGCGTCGCCGCGAGCAGGGGCGTGAGGCCCGCGTGCTCCTGATTCAGGTCGGCGCCGCGGACGATCAGCTCGCGCAGCAGGCGCAGGTCGGGCAGCAGGGCGGCGAGCATCGGCAAGCTGCGCTGGTCGGACGCGCCGGGCTCGGGCAGCGCGTCGGGATCGGCGCCTCCGTCCAGCGCGGCGATCACCGCGTCGATGCGGCCGGCGCGCGCGTGGACATAGACATCGCCGACCGTCGGCGCCGCCGCCTCGGGCTCGTCGAGGGATTCGTCGACGGCGGGCGACGGCGGCTCGGGCGGCAGCGGCGGCGGATCGGGGGCCCGGCCGTGGCGTTGCAGCGCCGCATGCACGCCGAGGAGGCCCAGGGCGTAGGGCGCGGCAAGCCACCAGATCGACGGCAGGCGGGGCGGCGGCCACACCAGCAGCCACGCCCCGACCGCCGCGAACAGCACCGCGAGCGCCAGTCCGAGGCCGCGATGCAGGGACCACGTGCCCGGCACCGCGGCCGCCAGCGTCGCAAGCCCGCCGCCCTGGCGCGCGGCCAGCGTGAACAGCGTCCATTGCCGCCAGAGCACGGTCCAGGCCAGGCCCACCACGGCGCCCAAGCCCAGGGCGGCAGCCAGGCTGCCGGTCTGCAGCAGTCCGCTGTAGGGCCAAGCGAAGCCGAGCCCCAGCAGTCCGAGCGTCGCGCCCCAGAGCACGGCGAGGGTCACGGCGTCGCGCCACCACACCCGCGTGGCCGCGGCTTCGGGGGCCGGCGAGAGCAGCGCCATGCCGAGCGCCAGCGCGGGCTGCGCCAACCAGGGCCCCACGAGCGCAGCGAGCCCCACGGGCCAGAGGGCCGGCAGCGCGGCCAAGGCGAGGCCGGCGAGCAACAGCGGCAGGGCGAGGCTGCGCTGCAGCGTCGACCGCGGTTCAGTCATCCGCGGTCTCGATCGGCGGCGGGAACTGCAGGTGGAAACCCTGAGCCGCAAGGTTGCGACGGACGACGTCGACGTCCTCGCGCGCGAGGCGGCGCTCCGGCGTCAGCGCCACCTCGAGCACGAAGCGCAGCTCGCCCAGGGGCGCGCGCAGCGCTTCGGGCAGCAGCCCGAACGCGTCCCGCTCGCGCAGGTACACGAAGGTTTCGGCCTTGCGGAGCGACTTGTAGACGTAGGCCTGCATCGAGCGGCGGCGCGGGCGCCAAGCGTGGGGAGCCCAATTGTGGCCGCGCGCGGCGACGGAGGCCAGCGCGCCGTGGCGTGGCCGTCGCGAGGCGCCCTGCTACCCTTCGCGGCCTGTTTTCACCGGAGTTGCCCGTGCCGCATTCCCCGCCGTTCCGTCGCCCCCTGCTCGCGATCGGGCTGACGCTGGCCGCCGCCCTCCCGGGCGAGGCCGTCCAGGCGTCGTCCACCGCCGCGCCGCCACTGACGCTGGATCTCGCGATGTCGCACCCCGACTGGATCGGCCCGCCGGTGGAGCAGCTGTGGTGGAGCGCCGACTCGCAGCACGTGGCCTACACGCTGAAGCGCCCGGGCTCGCCGGTGCGCGATGTCTTCCGCCAGCCCGCCACCGGCGGCGACGCCATCCAGCTCACGCCCGCCGACGCGGCCGAGGCCGACGCGGCAAGCCCGGTGTTCGATGCCCGCCGCACGCGCATGGCCACGCTGCGCAACGGCGACGTCTTCGTGGTGACGCTGGCCACCGGCCAGCGCCAGCAGCTCACGCAGAGCGCCGCCGACGAAGCCGACCTGCGCTTCGCCGCCGACGGCAATGCCGTGTTCTACCGCGTCGGCGACGAGTGGCGGGCTTACGACTTCGCCGCCCAGCGCGAGCGCACCGTCGCCGTGCTGAAGGCCGAGAAGGACCCGAATGCCGCGCCGAAGCCCGACGTGCTGCGCGACGCCGAACTGCGCCTCGTCGAAACGCTGGCGCGCCAGCGCGCCGAACGCGACGCGCTGGCCGCCGAGGCGAAGGCGCAGCGCGAGGGCGACCGCACGCGCGCGCCGGGCCCGGTGTTCCTCGGCGACGACGTCACCCTCGCCGCGAGCAGCCTGTCCCCCGACGGCCGCCACGTGCTGGTCGCGCTGGAGCCCAAGGGCGCCGATGCCGGCCGCGGCGGCAAGATGCCGCGCTACGTCAACGAGGACGGCTTCGAGGACGTCGAGGACGTGCGCACCCGCGTGGGCCGCAACGCCCCGATCGCGCAGTCGTTCAAGCTCGTCGACCTCATCGACGGCAGCATCACCGCCATCGATCTCGAGGCCCTGCCGGGCATCGACGTCGATCCGCTGGCCGCGCTGAAGAAGGAACACGAGCAGCCCGCGCTCGAAGGCCTGCGCGCCGTCCGCCTGATGGACGTGCGCTTCGCGCCGGACGGCACGCCGCTGGCCATGCTGCGCAGCGTCGACAACAAGGACCGCTGGATCGTCCGCGTCGACCGCGCGAGCGGCGCTCTGTCGACAGTGCATCGCCTGACCGACGCCGCGTGGATCAACTGGAACTTCAACGACTTCGGCGTGCTGCCCGACGGCCGCGCGTGGTGGCT
>ERZ1066136.856-NODE-856-length-18679-cov-11.759933_pt1 | contig 18679 bp, 14 predicted proteins | sample MGYA00382783_ERZ1066136 | MGnify/ENA primary metagenome ERZ1066136 (study PRJEB33369, sample SAMEA5778366) | biofilm metagenome | biome: Industrial cooling water; feature: Water cooling tower basin; material: Biofilm | place: United Arab Emirates | collected... | reverse complement strand
CCCTGGGCGAGCGACCCGCGGCGCTCGCGCGGGCGCCGCATCGCCGAGGCGCCCTCGCCGCCGCGCACCGACCACCAGCGCGACCGCGACCGCATCGTCCACAGCAACGCCTTCCGGCGGCTGGTCTACAAGACGCAGGTCTTCATCAACCACGAGGGCGATCTCTTCCGCACGCGGCTCACGCACTCGCTGGAGGTCGCCCAGCTGGGCCGCTCGGTGGCCCGGGCGCTGGGGCTGAACGAGGATCTGGTCGAGGCCATCGCCCTGGCGCACGACCTCGGCCACACCCCCTTCGGCCATGCCGGGCAGGACGCGCTCGCCGAGTGCATGGCCGGCCACGGCGGTTTCGAGCACAACCTGCAGAGCCTGCGCGTCGTCGACAAGCTCGAGGCGCGCTACGCCACCTTCGACGGGCTGAACCTGAGCTACGAGACGCGCGAGGGCATCCTCAAGCACTGCAGCCGCCGCCACGCCGAGCGGCTGCTGGCCGAGGAGCCCGACGGCCCGGCCCGGCGCTTCGTGCACGGCGGCTCGCCCAGCCTGGAGGCGCAGCTGGTGAACCTGGCCGACGAGCTGGCCTACAGCGCCCACGACGCCGACGACGGCGTGCGCTCGGGGCTGATCACGCTGGACCAGCTGCTGGAGGTGCCGCTGGTGGCGCGCCACCACGCCGCCGTCTGCACCGCGCACCCCGCGGTCGACCCGCGCCGGGCGCTGCACGAGACCCTGCGCCGCATGCTGTCGGAGCAGATCCACGGCCTGGTCGACCACACGCTCGCCGCCTGCGAGGCCGCCGCGCAGGCCGCCCGCCCCGGCGAGCCCCTCGACGCCGAGGGCGTGCGCCGGCAGCCGCCGCTGGTGGGCTTGCCGCCCGCGCTGCGCGAGCAGACGCTGGCCCTCAAGCGCCTGCTGTTCCAGAAGCTGTACCGCCACCCGCGCGTGATGGAGCGCACCGGCATCGCGCGCCGCGTGCTGACCGAGCTGTTCGAGGCCTACCGCGCCGAGCCGCACGAGATGAGCCCCGACTACGCCCGCGCGTCCGACGACCCGGCCCGCACCGTGGCCGACTACGTGGCCGGCATGACGGACCGCTTCGCGCTGCGCGAACACCACCGGCTCACCGGCGAGCGCCTGTTCGACTGGTAAGCACCCACTCGCCATGGCCCGACTGCCCCGCCTGGCGTTGGCCGGCCACGCCCACTGGCTGCTGCAGCGCGGGCTGAGCGGGCGCCCCGTGTTCGTCGACGACATCGACCGCGAGGCCTACCTCGCCGCCCTGCGCGAGGCGGCGGCTGCCAGTTCGGTGCGGCTGCACGCCTTCGCCTTGGCCGACGACGCCGTGCACCTGGTGCTCACGCCGGCCGAGGCCGACGGCCCGAGCCGCCTGATGCAGGCCCTGGGCCGGCGCTACGTGAGCGCCCACCATCGCCGGCACGGCGGCCACGGCACGCTGTGGGATGGCCGTTTCCGCTGCGCCGTGGTCGAGCCCGGGGCGTCGCTGCTGGCCGTTCTCCTGCTCGTGGATGGCCTGGCCCCCGCCCCCGGCCACAGCAGCGCCGCCCACCGCAGCGGCCGGCCCGAGCGGCGCGTGCCCCTGGTCGACCCGCCCGAGGTGTGGACGCTCGGCAACACCCCCTTCGAGCGCGAGACCGCCTGGCGGCGGCGCCTCGACGAGGGCCTGCCCGCCGGCCAGCGGGCGGCGCTGCTCGACAGCGTGCGCGGCAACTGGGCCGTGGGCTCGCCCGCGTTCGCCCGGGGCCTGGCGGAGTCGGTGGCCCGGCCGACGCGCCCTCGGCCGCGGGGCCGACCGGCCCGCGCCGACGGCGCCCGCTAGGCACCCCGCGACCCCGGGCTGCCGCCGCCGGGCTGCTCCGCCCTGGTGCGCCCGCCCCGGCCACCTGCCCGCCGGCAGTGCCTGCCGCACCCAAAGCGCCCGCGTCTCTGTCCCTATTTATTTCTCAGACGCAGCGGGCCTCGATAAAACGGTGTCTGACCCTAATTATTTTCGTTTGCCGCTGATGCTGCACTGCGATACGCTGCGCGGCCGTCGGCCACCCGGGCCGGCGCTGGCGCTGCCGCCGCCCTGCCCAGGGCTGCACGGCGCGCCGCCCCAGGAGAACGCGATGACCCCAGCCCGCCCCCTGCCCGCCGCCGACACCGCCGCGCGCGAGCAAGCCAGCCAGCACGGCCTGTACAGCCCGGCGAACGAACACGACGCCTGCGGTGTCGGCTTCGTCGCCCACATCAAGGGGCAGCGGGCGCACAGCATCGTCGAGCAGGGCCTGAAGATCCTCGAGAACCTCGACCACCGCGGCGCCGTGGGCGCCGACGCGCTGATGGGCGACGGCGCGGGCATCCTGATCCAGATCCCCGACGAGTACTACCGGGCCGAGATGGCCGCGCAAGGCGTCACGCTGCCGCCCCCGGGCGAGTACGGCGTCGGCATGATCTTCCTGCCCAAGGAGCACGCCTCGCGCCTGGCCTGCGAGCAGGAGCTGGAGCGCGCCATCAAGGCCGAGGGCCAGGTGCTGCTGGGCTGGCGCGACGTGCCCGTGAACCGCGACATGCCCATGAGCCCCACCGTGCGCGCCAAGGAGCCGGTGATCCGCCAGGTGTTCATCGGCCGCGGCCCCGACGTCATCGTGCCCGACGCGCTGGAGCGCAAGCTCTACGTCATCCGCAAGACGGCCAGCGCGGCCATCCAGGCGCTCAGGCTCACGCACAGCCGCGAGTACTACGTGCCCAGCATGAGCTGCCGCACCGTCATCTACAAGGGCCTGCTGCTGGCCGACCAGGTGGGCGTGTACTACCGCGACCTGGCCGACCCGCGCGTGACCAGCGCCCTGGCCCTGGTGCACCAGCGCTTCAGCACCAACACCTTCCCCGAGTGGCCGCTGGCGCACCCCTACCGCTTCGTCGCGCACAACGGCGAGATCAACACCGTCAAGGGCAACTTCAACTGGATGCGGGCGCGCGAAGGCGTCATGAAGAGCCCCGTGCTCGGCGACGACCTGAAGAAGCTCTACCCCATCAGCTTCGAGGGCCAGAGCGACACCGCCACCTTCGACAACGCGCTGGAGCTGCTCACCATGAGCGGCTACCCGCTGGCTCAGGCCGCGATGATGATGATCCCCGAGGCCTGGGAGAACCACGAGCTCATGGACGAGCGCCGCCGCGCGTTCTACGAGTACCACGCGGCCATGATGGAACCCTGGGACGGCCCGGCCGCGATGGTGTTCACCGACGGCAAGCAGATCGGCGCCACGCTGGACCGCAACGGCCTGCGCCCGGCGCGCTACATCGTCACCGACGACGACCTGGTGGTGATGGCCTCCGAGAGCGGCGTGCTGCCCGTGCCCGAGAGCCGCATCGTCAAGAAGTGGCGCCTGCAGCCCGGCAAGATGTTCCTGATCGACCTGGAGCAGGGGCGCATCGTCGACGACGAGGAACTGAAGAACCAGTTCGCCAACGCACGGCCTTACCGCCAGTGGATCGAGAACGTGCGCATCCGCCTCGACTCGATCGACGTGCCCGGCACGCCCGAGCCGCACCGCGAGACGCTGCTGGATCGCCAGCAGGCCTTCGGCTACACGCAGGAAGACCTGAAGTTCCTGCTGGCGCCCATGGCCGCGCAGGGCGAGGAGGCCATCGGCAGCATGGGCAACGACAGTCCGCTGGCTGTGCTCTCCGACAAGAACAAGCCGCTCTACAACTACTTCAAGCAGCTGTTCGCGCAGGTCACGAACCCGCCGATCGACCCGATCCGCGAGGCCATCGTGATGAGCCTCAACAGCTTCATCGGCCCCAAGCCCAACCTGCTGGACATCAACGCGGTGAACCCGCCGATGCGCCTGGAGGTGACGCAGCCCATCCTCGATTTCGACGACATGGCGCGCCTGCGCGCCATCGAGTCGCGCACGGGCGGCAAGTTCAAGAGCTGCACGCTGGACATCACCTACCCGCGCGCCTGGGGCCGAGAAGGCGTGGAGGCCCAGCTGGCCAGCCTGTGCGCCGAGGCCGTGGACGCCATCAAGGGCGGGCACAACATCCTGATCGTCTCCGACCGGGCGATGGACCGCGAGCGCATCGCGATCCCCGCGCTGCTGGCGCTGAGTGCCGTGCACCACCACCTGGTGCGCGAGGGCCTGCGCACCACCGCCGGCCTCGTGGTGGAGACCGGCAGCGCGCGCGAGGTGCACCACTTCGCGGTGCTGGCCGGCTACGGTGCCGAGGCCGTGCACCCGTATCTCGCGATGGAGACGCTGCTGGAGTTGCACCAGTCGCTGCCGGGCAAGCTCGATGCCGACAAGGCGCTCTACAACTACGTCAAGGCCATCGGCAAGGGCCTGTCGAAGATCATGTCCAAGATGGGCGTGAGCACGTACATGTCGTACTGCGGCGCCCAGCTCTTCGAGGCCATCGGCCTGGAGAAGGGCTTCGTCGACAAGTACTTCCGCGGCACGGCCAGCCAGGTGGGCGGCATCGGCGTGTTCGAGGTGGCGGAAGAGGCCCTGCGCATGCACGTGGCCGCCTTCGGCAACGACCCCACGCTGGCCACCATGCTCGACGCCGGCGGCGAGTACGCCTGGCGCGTGCGCGGCGAAGAGCACATGTGGACGCCGGACGCCATCGCCAAGCTGCAGCACGCATCGCGTGCCAACAGCTACACCACCTACAAGGAGTACGCCCAGATCATCAACGACCAGAGCCGCCGCCACATGACGCTGCGCGGCCTGTTCGAGTTCAAGGTCGACCCGGGCAAGGCCATCCCGCTCGATGAGGTGGAGCCCGCGAGCGAGATCGTCAAGCGCTTCGCCACCGGTGCGATGTCGCTGGGCAGCATCTCCACCGAGGCCCACTCGACGCTGGCCATCGCGATGAACCGCATCGGCGGCAAGAGCAACACCGGCGAAGGCGGCGAGGACCCCGCGCGCTACCGCAACGAGCTCAAGGGCATCAAGATCGCCGCCGGCACCAAGGTGTCGGACGTCATCGGCAGCAAGGTCATCGAGGCCGACTACGAGATGCGCGAGGGCGACAGCCTGCGCAGCAAGATCAAGCAGGTGGCCTCGGGCCGCTTCGGCGTCACCACCGAGTACCTGGTGAGCGCCGACCAGATCCAGATCAAGATGGCCCAGGGCGCCAAGCCCGGCGAGGGCGGCCAGCTGCCCGGCGGCAAGGTGTCCGATTACATCGGCTTCCTGCGCTACAGCGTGCCCGGCGTGGGCCTCATCAGTCCGCCGCCGCACCACGACATCTACTCGATCGAGGACCTGGCCCAGCTGATCCACGACCTGAAGAACGCCAACCCGCGCGCCAGCATCAGCGTCAAGCTGGTGTCCGAGGTGGGCGTGGGCACCATCGCCGCGGGCGTGGCCAAGTGCAAGGCCGACCACGTGGTGATCGCGGGGCACGACGGCGGCACGGGCGCCAGCCCCTGGAGCAGCATCAAGCACGCCGGCACGCCCTGGGAACTGGGCCTGGCCGAGACGCAGCAGACCCTGGTGCTCAACCGCCTGCGCGGCCGCATCCGCGTGCAGGCCGACGGCCAGATGAAGACCGGCCGCGACGTCGTCATCGGTGCCCTGCTGGGCGCCGACGAGTTCGGCTTCGCCACCGCGCCGCTGGTGGTGGAGGGCTGCATCATGATGCGCAAGTGCCACCTGAACACCTGCCCGGTGGGCGTGGCCACGCAGGACCCGGTGCTGCGCAAGAAGTTCGCCGGCAAGCCCGAGCACGTCGTCAACTACTTCTTCTTCGTCGCCGAAGAGGCGCGCCAGATCATGGCGCAGCTCGGCATCCGCACCTTCGACGAGCTGATCGGCCGCGCCGACCTGCTCGACACGCGCAAGGGCATCGAGCACTGGAAGGCGCGCGGCCTGGACTTCAGCCGCGTGTTCCACCAGCCCGCGATGCCGGCCGAGGTGCCGCGCCACCAGGTCGAGGAGCAGGACCACGGCCTTGCCAAGGCGCTGGACCTCAAGCTCATCGAGCGCTGTCAGCCGGCGCTGCTGCGCGGCGAGAAGGTGCAGTTCATGGAGGACGCCCGCAACCGCAACCGCAGCGTGGGCGCGATGCTGTCGGGCGAGCTGGTGCGCCTGCGCCCCGAGGGCCTGCCCGACCACACCATCTTCATGCAGATGGAGGGCACGGGCGGCCAGAGCTTCGGCGCCTTCCTGGCCAGCGGCATCACGATGTACCTGATCGGCGACGCCAACGACTACACCGGCAAGGGCCTGAGTGGCGGCCGCATCGCCGTGCGCCCGAGCATCGACTTCCGCGGCGACGCCACCAAGAACATCATCGTCGGCAACACGGCGCTGTACGGCGCCACCAGCGGCGAGGCCTTCTTCCGCGGCGTGGCTGGCGAGCGCTTCGCGGTGCGCCTGTCGGGCGCCACCACGGTGGTGGAAGGCACGGGCGACCACGGCTGCGAGTACATGACGGGCGGCACGGTGGTCGTGCTCGGCCGGACCGGCCGCAACTTCGCCGCCGGCATGAGCGGCGGCGTGGCCTACGTGTTCGACGAGGACGGCCACTTCGCGCGCCGCTGCAACACCAGCATGGTGGCCCTGGAGAAGGTGCTGCCGCGCGAGGAGCAGGCCGGCCTGCCCGCCGCCGGCCTGCACCGCGAGATGGCCGACGAGGCGCTGCTGAAGAAGCTGATCGAGGACCACCACCGCTGGACGGGCAGCCTGCGCGCCCGCGAGCTGCTGGACCACTGGGCCGAGTCGCGCGCGAAGTTCGTGAAGGTCTTCCCGCACGAGTACAAGCGCGTGCTGGCCGAGCGTGCCGCCAAGGCCGCGGCCGACGGCGCCACCGCCAAGGCCAAGGGCTCGGCGGCCACCGTCGCCGGCCAGTGATCCCCGCGTTCAACCCCTGAAGAGCACACGAGCACCACCATGGGCAAGGTCACCGGTTTCCTGGAGTACGAGCGCCTCGAGGAGGGCTACGAGCCCCCGCAGCAGCGCGTGAAGACCTGGAAGGAGTTCGTCATCACCCTGGCCGAGGACCAGGCCAAGGTGCAGGGCGCGCGCTGCATGGACTGCGGCACGCCGTTCTGCAACAACGGCTGCCCGGTCAACAACATCATCCCGGACTTCAACGACCTGGTGTTCCAGGGCGACTGGAAGAACGCGATCGAGGTGCTGCACCAGACCAACAACTTCCCAGAGTTCACCGGCCGCGTCTGCCCCGCCCCCTGCGAGGCCGCGTGCACGCTGAACGTCAACGACGACCCCGTCGGCATCAAGAGCATCGAGCACGCCATCATCGACCGCGCCTGGGCCGAGGGCTGGGTGAAGCCGCAGCCGCCGGCCGTGAAGACGGGCAAGAAGGTGGCGGTGGTCGGCAGCGGCCCGGCCGGCCTGGCCGCGGCCCAGCAGCTGGCCCGCGCCGGCCACGACGTCACGGTGTTCGAGAAGAACTCGCGCATCGGCGGCCTGCTGCGCTACGGCATCCCCGACTTCAAGATGGAGAAGTCGCACATCGACCGCCGCATCGAGCAGATGCAGGCCGAGGGCGTGGTGTTCCGCACCGGCGTGCTGGTGGGCGCCATGCCCGCCGACGGCGCTGCGGCCAAGGTGACCAACGACGCCAAGGACACGATCACGCCCGAGCAGCTCAAGGCCGAGTTCGACGCCGTGCTGCTGGCCGGCGGCAGCGAGACCAGCCGCGACCTGCCCGTGCCCGGGCGCGAGCTCGACGGCGTGCACTTCGCGATGGAGTTCCTGCCGCAGCAGAACAAGGTGGTGGCCGGCGACAAGCTCAAGAAGCAGATCCGCGCCGACGGCAAGCACGTCATCGTCATCGGCGGCGGCGACACCGGCAGCGACTGCGTGGGCACCAGCAACCGCCACGGCGCGGCCAGCGTGACGCAGTTCGAGCTCATGCCGCAGCCGCCCGAGGTGGAGGACAAGCCCCTCACCTGGCCCTACTGGCCCACCAAGCTGCGCACCAGCTCCAGCCACGAGGAGGGCTGCGAGCGCACCTTCGCCATCGCCACCAAGGAGTTCATCGGCAGCAAGGGCAAGGTCACGGGCCTCAAGACCGTGCACGTGCAGTGGCAGGGCGGCAAGATGGTCGAGCTGCCCGGCACCGAGAAGGAATGGAAGGCCGACCTCGTGCTGCTGGCCATGGGCTTCACCGCCCCCGTGCCCACGGTGCTCGACGCCTTCGGCGTGGAGCGCGACAACCGCGGCAACGCCAAGGCGGCCACCGACTCGGCCACGGCCTACCGCACCAACGTGGACAAGGTGTTCGCCGCCGGCGACATGCGGCGCGGCCAGAGCCTGGTGGTGTGGGCCATCCGCGAGGGCCGGCAGGCCGCCCGCGCGGTGGACGAGTACCTCATGGGCACGAGCGCCCTGCCCCGCTGAAACCGCCGTTTACACCCGGATCGGGGCGGTTCATCGCCCCGCCCCATCCGGGTTTGCCCTCCATGCCACAATCCGCGCCGCCTGCGCCGGGCCCCGGTGCGCACCACGGCCCGCCTTGTTCGACAACCCCTTCATCGAGATCGACCACGTCACGTTCGGGTACGACAACACCCGGACGATCCTGTCCGACGTGTCGCTGAAGTTCCCGCGCGGCAAGGTCACGGCCATCCTCGGCGGCTCGGGCTGCGGCAAGACCACGCTCATGCGCCTGATCGGCGGCGTGCACGCGGCCGACAAGGGCCGCGTCGTCTTCGATGGCGAGGTGCTGAACACGCGCGACAGCGCGCAGCTGTTCCGCGTGCGCCGCCGCCTGGGCATGCTGTTCCAGTTCGGCGCGCTGTTCACCGACCTCTCGGTGTTCGACAACGTGGCCTTCCCGATGCGCGAGCACACGAAGCTGCCCGAGTCGATGATCCGCGACCTCGTGCTCATGAAGCTCAACGCCGTGGGCCTGCGCGGCGCGGCGCACCTGCGCATCTCGGAGGTCTCCGGCGGCATGGCACGGCGCATCGCGCTGGCCCGCGCCATCGCGCTGGACCCCGAGCTCATCATGTACGACGAGCCCTTCGCGGGCCTGGACCTCATCAGCATGGGCGTGGCCGCCAAGCTGATCCGCACGCTCAACGACACCACGGGCGCCACCAGCCTGGTGGTGAGCCACGACGTGCCCGAGTGCATGGCCATCAGCGACTGGGTGATCCTGCTGGCCAACCAGGGCCGCGTGGTGGCCCAGGGCACGCCGCAGCAGCTGATGGACAGCACCGACCCCGAGACGCGCCAGTTCGTGCGCGGCGAGCCCGACGGCCCGGTGAAGTTCCACTTCCCGGCGCGCGAGCTGGCCGAGGACTTCCTGCGATGAACCCGACGCTGCACCTGCAACGCCTGGGCGCCTGGGCGCTGGAGCAGTTCCGCGGCTGGGGCCACGCGGCCTACTTCGTGTTCGACCTGCTGCGCGTGCTGCCAGCCTCGCTGCGCCGCTTCGGCCTGGTGGTCGGGCAGATCTACGCCATCGGCAACCGCTCGCTGATCATCATTTGCGCCTCGGGCCTGGCGGTGGGCTTCGTGCTGGCGCTGCAGATGTACTACGCCCTGGTCACCTTCGGTGCCACCGAGACCATGGGCCTGATCGTCAACCTGGCCCTGGTGCGCGAGCTGGGCCCGGTGGTGGCGGCGCTGCTGTTCGCGGGCCGCGCGGGCACCTCGCTCACGGCCGAGATCGGCCTCATGAAGGCCGGCGAGCAGATCTCGGCCATGGAGCTGATGGCCATCGACCCGCGGGCGCGCGTGCTGGCGCCGCGCTTCATCGGCGGCATCATCTCGATGCCCATCCTGGCCATCCTGTTCTCGGCCATCGGCATCATCGGCGCCTGGGTCGTGGCCGTGCTGCTGATCGGCGTCGACGCCGGCAACTTCTGGTCGATCATGCAGACGCGCGTCGACGTCTGGCGCGACGTCGGCAACGGCATCGTCAAGGCCTTCGTCTTCGGCGTCATCTGCACGCTGGTGGCGCTGTACCAGGGCTACGAAACCGAGGCCACGCCCGAAGGCGTGGCGTACGCGACGACACGCACCGTGGTGATCTCGTCGCTGTGGGTGCTGGGGATGGACTTCATCCTCACCGCGCTGATGTTCTCGACGCCCTGAAGCGGCGCGTCGACACCACTGGAGAACCCGTTCATGGGACGCAAAGGGATCGAGACGCTCGTCGGCCTGTTCGTGCTGCTGGGCCTGCTGGGGCTGGTGTTCCTGGCGCTGCAGGCCGCCAACCTCGGCAGCAGCGGCGGCGGCGCCACCTACTCGGTGCAGGCGCGCTTCGACAACATCGGCGGCCTCAAGCCGCGCGCCCCGGTGCGCGTGGCCGGCGTCACCGTGGGCCGCGTCAAGAGCATCGGCGTCGACCCGGCCACGTTCCAGGGCGTGGTCACGCTCGACATCGAGAAGACCTACAGCTTCCCCAAGGACACGGCCGCCAAGATCCTGACCTCGGGCCTGCTGGGCGACCAGTACATCGGCCTCGAGCCCGGCGGTGACGAGGCCAACCTCGCCGAAGGCGGCGTGATCGCGCAGACGCAGAGCGCCGTGGTGCTCGAGAACCTGATCGGCCAGTTCCTCACCAGCCGCGCCGACACGGCGGGCTCGGGTGGTGCCGCGGGGGCCGCCCCCGCCGAGAGCAAGCCATGAGCGCGGGCCGCGGGCGCGCCGCCGCGGCCACGCTGGCCGCGGCCCTGCTGCTGGGGGGCTGCGCCACCACGGGCCCGGCCACGCCGGGCGACCCCTGGGAAGGCTTCAACCGCAAGGTCTTCGCCTTCAACGAGGCCGTGGACGACGCCGTGCTGCGCCCCGTGGCCGAGGGCTACCGCGACCACGTGCCGCAGCTGGTGCGCACGGGCGTCTCCAATTTCCTCGGCAACATCGGCGACGTCTGGTCGGCGGCCAACCACTTCCTGCAGGGCAAGGCGCAGAGCGGTCTGGAGCAGACCATGCGCGTCCTCACCAACACGCTGTTCGGCCTGGGCGGCCTGCTCGACCCGGCCAGCGAGATGGGCCTGAAGCGCCACTCCGAGGACTTCGGCCAGACGCTGGGCCGCTGGGGCGTGGGCCCCGGGCCCTACCTCGTGCTGCCCTTCCTGGGCCCGAGCTCGCTGCGCGACGGCATCGGCCGCGTGCCCGACATGGCGGCCTCGCCCTCGAACCTGTTCGACGACAGCAAGGCCAACAGCCTGGCCACCGTGCTGACGGTGGTGGACGCCCGCGCCTCGCTGCTGGGCGTCACGGGCCTGGCCGACCGCGTCTCGCTCGACAAGTACAGCTTCTTCCGCCAGGGCTACCTGGCGCGGCGCCAGGACGCCGTGTACGACGGCGCACCGCCGGCCGAGGCCTTCGAGGACATCGGCGACGACCCGCCGCCCGCCGCGCCGCCGGCCTCGGCCCCGAAACCCGCCACCCCCCGTTGAGGGTGGCCGCCGCGCTGAACCCGCGCGCCGCCACCGAGTCGAAACCCGCAGTGCCGCGCCCGCGCGCACCCGTCACCGAAAGGACCGCCGTGTTCGTCACCCTTCGCCGCCTCGCCGCCACCACGCTGCTGCTTGCCGCCGGTGCCGCCCTGGCCCAGGCCCCCGCGCCCGACGCCCTGATCCGCCAGGTCTCGACCGAGGTGCTCGACGTCGCCCGCACCGACCGCGCCATCCAGGGCGGCGACATCAGCAAGGTCTCGGCCCTGGTCGAGAGCAAGGTGATGCCGCACGTGGACTTCGAGGTCATCACGCGGTCGGCCGTGGGCCCGCAGTGGCGCGGCGCCACGCCCGAGCAGCGCACGCGGCTGCAGGCCGAGTTCAAGCTGCTGCTGATCCGCGTCTACTCGGGCGCGCTGGCCGAGCTCAAGGACCAGACCGTGCACATCACGCGCACCCAGCCCGTGCAGGGCAGCACGCAGGTGATCGTGCAGTCCGAGGTGCGCGGCAAGGGCGAGCCGATCAAGCTCGACTACCGGCTCGACCGCCGCGGCGCCGCCGGCGCCGAGGCCTGGAAGATCATCGACGTCAACGTCGCCGGCCTGTGGCTGGTGCAGAACTACCGCACGCAGTTCGCGCAGGAGCTGTCGCGCGGCGGCATCGACGGCCTGATCACCGCCCTGGCCGAGCGCAACAAGGGCGGCAAGAGCTGATCGCCATGGCCGACGACGCGCTCAAGCTGCCCGCCAGCGTCACCATCGACGAGACGGCGGCGCTGGCCGCGCAGCTGCCGGCCCAGGTGCGCGGCGGCCGCGGCGTGCTGCGCGTGGACGCCTCGGCCGTGACGGCCTCGGACAGCTCCACGATCGCGCTGCTGCTCGAGGCCCGCCGCCAGGCCGAGGCCGCGGGCCGCGGCTTCGAGGTGGCCGGCGCGCCGCCCAAGCTGGTGGACCTGGCGCGCCTCTACGGCGTCGACGCGCTGCTGTCCCTGGTGCCCGCGCCCTCGGCGTCCTCGGCCTCGTCGTAGGCCGCGGCGCCCGGCGCGCCCACGTAGCGCCGTTCGCGCAGGTTCTTCTTGATCGCCTGCAGGGCCGGCCGCAGCTGCGCCGAGCCCAGGCGCAGCGCCACGCCCGTGGTGAGGATGTCCACGATCATCAGGTGCAGCAGCCGCGACACCATGGGGCTGTAGCGGTCGGCGTCCTCGGGGTGGTCGGCCGCGAGCAGGATGCCGCTGGCCCCGGCGGCGCGGCTGTCCACGGCCAGCGGCGAGCCGCTGGCGGTGATGGTGATGACGGTGGCGCCGCGCCGCCGCGCGATCTCGGCCACGTCGATGAGGTCCTTGCTGCGGCCGGAGTTGCTGATGATCACGGCCACGTCGCCGGGCTTGAGCATGGTCGCGCTCATCACCTGGATGTGGCTGTCGCTGACCGCGTGCGCGTTGACGCCGAGGCGGAAGAACTTGTGCTGCGCGTCGGCGGCGACGATGCCCGAGTTGCCGACGCCGTAGAACTCGATGCGCGCGCCCTCGGCGCTGCGGCGGCCGGCGTCGGCCAGCGCGGCGATGGCGCGCTCCACGCTCTGGTGGGCGGCGGCGTTGCGGTAGCGCAGCAGCGCGGCCACGGCGTTGTCGACCACCTTGACGACGATGTCGCCGGCCTTGTCGTCGTCGTCCACCGAGCGGTGCACGAAGGGCACGCCCTCGTTCACGCTGCCAGCGAGCTTGAGCTTGAAGTCGGCCAGGCCGTCGTAGCCCACGCTGCGGCAGAAGCGCACCACCGTGGGCTTGCTGACGTGCGCGCGCTCGGCCAGCTCGGCCACGGGCAGCGTGGCGAAGCTGCGCGGGTCGGCCAGCAGCAGCTTGGCCACGCGCTGCTCGGCCGGCGGCAGCGCGGGGATGGAGGCGCGGATGCGTTCGAGCATGGTGGCGGTCAGTCGGGTTGGGCGCCGGGGGGCGCGGGGCGGCCGCGCAGCGTGAAGCGGCCGCGCTCGATGTCGGCGGCCGCCAGCGGCGCGGCCAAGTTGCCGCTGGCCTCGTCGTCGAAGGGCGCGGCCACGCGCAGCGCGCCCAGGTAGAGGTTGTCGCGGGCCTCGATCATCACCGCGCTGGCCAGGCGCTCGCCCTGCACGCGCACCGCGGTGCCGGCGGCGCCGCCCAGGTTGACGAAGCTGTTGCCCAGCACCTGCAGGCGGTGGCTGCGCGGTGCACCGCCCTCGCCTTCGGCGCCATAGGCCAGCAGCGTGCGGTTGGGGCTGGCCGGGCCCTGCACGATGAGGTTGCCCATGACGACGGCGCGGCCGCCGTTGGGGAACTCCAGCTCGTAGGACGCCGCGCCACCGCCCGCGGCGCCGTCGCCCAGGCGGTTGGCCAGCACGTCGTTGACGGCGGCGCGGCTCTTCAGCAGGTGGCCGTGGCGGCCGCCCGCGAAGCGGCAGCGCGCCACGCGCAGCCGCGCGATGCGGCCCACGTAGAGCAGGTGCGTGAGGCCGGCGCCCGGCGGCACCACGGGCGCGTCGCCGAAGCGGCAGCCCTCGATGTCGAGCTCGGCGCGGCCGTCGTTGCCGCTGAGCAGGCCCATCTGGTTGTCGAAGAAGCCGCAGTCGCGCAGGACGAGGCGGCCGCGCTCGAAGCGGATGCCGGCGCCGTTGCCGTCGGGCACGCGCGCGCCGCGGAAGGTGAGGCCCTCGATGCGCAGCTCACCGCCGCGCAGCACCAGCAGCGCCTTGCCCTCGGCGTGCGCGCCCTCGGCCTGCAGCACGGCGCCGTCGCGGCCGCGGATCAGCAGCCGCGCCTGCTCGACCACGCCGGCCTGCGCGCGGTGCACGCCGCCCAGCAGCTCGACCGTGTCGCCGTCAGCGGCCTGGCGCAGGGCTGCGGCCAGGCTCTCGCCGGGGGCCACGCGCCAGGTGCGGCCCTCGGCCGCCGGCGCCGGCGCACGCAGCCCCAGGCCCGCGGCCAGCACCGGCAGGGCCTGCAGCAGGCGGCGCCGCGGCGCCCTCACGCGCTCACTGCTCCTCGGCCCAGGCGCAGCCGTCGCGCGCCACCAGCGCGCTGGCCGCGGCCGGGCCCCAGCTGCCCGCCGCATAGGGGCGCGGGCCCAGGGTGTCGGCGCTCCAGGCCTGCAGCACGGGCTCGACCCAGCGCCAGGCCTGCTCCTGTTCGTCGCTGCGCACGAACAGGTTCAGGCGGCCGGCGATGGCGTCCATGAGCAGGCGCTCGTAGCCGCCCACGCGCTCGCTCGCGAAGGCCTTGTCGAAGTCCAGGTCCAGGCTCACCGGGTAGAGCCGCTCCTCGCCACCACCGCCGCCCTTGGCCGCCAGCAGGTGCAGCTCCAGGCCGTCCTCGGGCTGCAGCTTGATGACCAGCTTGTTGGCCGCGCGCGTGCCCGGGAAGATGGGGTGCGGCACCTCGCGGAAGTTGACGACGATCTGCGCGTCGCGCGCCGGCATGCGCTTGCCCGTGCGCAGGTAAAAGGGCACGCCGGCCCAGCGCCAGTTCTGCACCTCGGTGCGCAGCGCGACGAAGGTCTCGCAGGCGCTGCCCGCCGGGACCTTCTCTTCGTCCAGGTAGCCCGGCACCTTCTGCCCGCCTACCGTGCCGGCCTTGTACTGGCCGCGCACCACGTCGCGCGCCACCGTCTCGGCCGTGAAGGGCCTGAGCGACTTCAGCACCTTGAGCTTCTCGTCGCGGATGGCGTCGGCGTCGCCCGTGCTCGGCGGCTCCATGGCGATCATGGTCAGCAGCTGCAGCGCGTGGTTCTGGATCATGTCGCGCAGCGCGCCGGTGCGGTCGTAGAAGTCGCCGCGCGTGCCCACGCCGATGCTCTCGGCCAGCGTGATCTGGATGTTGGCGATGCTCTCGCGCCGCCACAGCGGCTCGAACAGCGCGTTGCCGAAGCGCAGCGCCATCAGGTTCTGCACCGCGGGCTTGCCCAGGTAGTGGTCGATGCGCAGCGCCTGCTCTTCGGTGAAGGCGGCGCGCACGGCGCGGTTGATCTCGCGCGCGCTGGCCAGGTCGTGGCCCAGGGGCTTCTCGAGCACCACGCGCATGTGCGGCGCGTTCAGCCCGGCGGCACCGAGCTGCGAGCAGATCACCGGGAACAGGTGCGGGCTGGTGGCCAGGAACAGCACCACGGTGTCGGCGCCGCGCGCGTCGACCCAGGCCTTGAGGCCGCGGTAGTCCTCGGGCTGGGACAGGTCCATGCGCCGGTAGTGCAGCATCTCGGCGAAGCGCGCGTACTCGTCGTCGGACGGCTGCTTGGCCTCCTCGACGCCCGCGAACTTGGCGCGGATGTAGTCGCGGTACTCGGCGTCGCTGCGCTCGTCGCGCGCCACGGCCAGGATGCGGCCGCCCTCGGGCAGCTTGCCGTGGCGGAAGGCCTGGAACAGCGCCGGCATCAGCTTGCGCCAGGTGAGGTCGCCGGTGCCGCCGAAGAGAACGAGGTCGAAGGACATGGGGCGTGTAATTTAGTTACGCGCCGGATGATGCCGAAGTTTCAGAGGCGGGTCAAACCCCGCCGCGGCCCGTTCAGGCGTGCGCGGCGGCCAGCGCCTGCTCGAGGTCGGCGACGAGGTCGGCCGCGTCCTCCAGGCCCGTGGACAGGCGCAGCAGGTCGGGCGGCGCGGGCGTGCCGGCGCCCTCGACGCTGGCGCGGTGCTCGATCAGGCTCTCGGTGCCGCCCAGCGAGGTGGCGCGCTTCCAGATCGCCGTCTTCGCGGCCACGGCGATGGCCGCCGCCTCGCCCCCGCGCACGCGGATGGACAGCATGCCGCCGAAGCCGCCCGTCATCTGCCGCTGGCTGACCTCGAAGCCCTGGCAGCGCGGCAGGCCCGGGTACAGCACCTCGGCCACCAGCGGGTGGCCGTCGAAGTGCGTCGCGATCGCCATCGCCGAGGCGCTGGCCGCGCGCACGCGCAGGTGCAGCGTGCGCAGGCCGCGCAGCAGCAGCCAGGCCTCGAAGGAGCCCAGCGTGCCGCCGAGCTGGGCGCGCACCTTGCGCACGCGCTGCCAGTAGGGCGAGTCCTCGCGCACCACCAGGGCGCCGGCGATGACGTCGCTGTGGCCGTTGAGGTACTTGGTGGCGGCGTGCATCACCACGTCGGCGCCCAGCGCCAGCGGCCGCGTGAGCAGCGGCGTGGCCACGGTGCTGTCCACCGCCACCAGCGCGCCCGCGGCGTGCGCCAGGCGCGCCGTCTCGGCGATGTCGGTCACGGTCCACAGCGGGTTGGCCGGCGTCTCGATCCACACCAGCGCCGTCCTGCCCGGGCGCAGCGCGGCGGCCACGGCAGCCGGGCTCGTCATGTCGATCAACTCGACGTCCAGGCCCCAGTCGGTGGCGAAGCCCATGAGCCAGTTGCGCAGGCTCCAGTACATGACCTTGGGCGCGAGCACGTGGTCGCCCGGCTTGAGGCCCTGGAACACGGCCGTGGCCGCGGCCATGCCGCTGGCGAACAGCAGCGCCTGGTGGCCGCCCTCGAGCGCGTTGATCACGGCCTCGGCCTGGTCGAAGGCCGGGTTGTCGGCGCGCGCGTAGACGCGGCCGCTGCGGTACTGGTTGTCCTCGTCGCGGAGGTAGGTGGTGCTCACGTGCAGCGGCGGGATCACGGCGCGCGTGCGCTCGTCGATCCAGCCCAGGGCCTGGGCGGCGATGGTGTCGGGGTGGTGCGTCTTGTCGGTCATGGTGCGGGGGTCACTTCTGGAAGGCGCCGGGCGACCAGCTCGTGCGGCGCGGCGGGGGCGGATCGAGCGGCCGGAGGCCCTCGGCCCAGTGGAACTCGGACTCGGGCAGCAGCGACGCCAGGCCGAGGGCGCGCAGGTCGGCCGCGGCGCCGCGCAGCCGCGACGACGGCGGCAGCTCGAAGGCATAGGTGTCGACATCGGCCAGCGCTCCGCGCGTGGCGTGGTGGTTGCCCTCGAAGCGGCCCTCGTTGGTCCACTCGAACACGCCGCCGCCCACGAGCAGGTTGTTCACCGCCACGAGCTCGGTGCCGGCCGGCAGCTTGTCGCGGTGCACGCGCAGGAACCACGCCGGCGTCCAGCCGTGGTTGATGAAGGTGTTGTGCGCCACGTGCAGGCGGTTCAGGTCCCAGGCCGAGCCCTCGCTGCCGTAGGACAGCACCACCGGGTTCTGCGTGTCGGCCCCCTGGCCGATGACGTTGCCCACCACGGTGGCGACGCCGCCCAGCGGGATGTCGATCTCCAGGCTGGCGCCGCCGCGCGTGCCGTCGTGGATGAAGTTGTAGGCGATGAGGTTCTCGCGCGCCCGGGTCTTGATGAGGTGGCCCTCGAAGCCCTGCTGGAAGCGCACGCCGCGCACCTCGAGCCGCGCGATGCGACCCACGGTGAGCAGGTGGTGCAGCCCGCCCACCACCTTGGGCGCCAGGCCGAACACGCCGCCCTCGATGACGAGCCGCGCCTCGGGCTGGTTGAGCGCCACGAGGCCGTGCTCGTTGTCGAAGAGGCGGCAGCGCCGCAGCGTGAGCCGGCCGCCGTCCAGGCGCAGCGCGGCGCCGGCGCCCTCGGTGCTGCGGGCGCCGCGGAACTCCAGGTCCTCGAGCAGCACCTCGCCGCCCTGGATCGTCCACAGCGCCCGCGCATCGACCGGCTTGCCCTCGCCGTCGATGCGGGCGGGCTCGCCACCGCGCAGGCCGCGGATGGTGAGGCGGCGGTTCACCAGCGTGAGGCGCTCGGTGTAGTTGCCGGGCATGAGCTCGATGACGTCGCCGTCGGCGGCCTGCCGCAGCACCTCGGGCAGCGTGAGCGCGGCGCCGGCCGGGCCCACCAGCCACACGCGGGGGCCGGCGGCGGGGGCCGAGGCAGCCTCGGCGGGCGGCGACACGCCGGGCCCCGCGACCGGCGCCGCCACGGCCAGGGCCGACGACGCCAGCAGCAGGCTGGCCAGGACAAGGGAGGGGAGACAGGGGCGGAACGGCATCGGCGGGCTTCAGCGGCGGCGCGGCGGAGTATCTCCGCTGGCGCGGGGCAGCCCGGGGCCGCGGCTCAGAACGGCACCTCGATGAGGGTGTCGCGCCAGCGCAGCGTGGCCGACCGCGGCGCCAGCTTCACGAGCACGAGCCCCGGGGCCGCGGCCTCGCCCTCGCGCAGCACCTGGCCGTCCAGCACCACGAAACGCGCGCTGGCCTGCTCGGACCACACCGAGCCCCCCACCACCAGCGGCGGCAGCTCGCGGCGCTGGTCGGGCGGCAGCTCGGCCAGGCGGCGCACGGCGGTCAGGATGGGCGCGGGCGCCGAGGCCGCCAGGCGCGGCGGCGGTGCCGCGGACGGCGGGGCGG
>ERZ1066136.849-NODE-849-length-18794-cov-11.907839_pt1 | contig 18794 bp, 15 predicted proteins | sample MGYA00382783_ERZ1066136 | MGnify/ENA primary metagenome ERZ1066136 (study PRJEB33369, sample SAMEA5778366) | biofilm metagenome | biome: Industrial cooling water; feature: Water cooling tower basin; material: Biofilm | place: United Arab Emirates | collected... | reverse complement strand
CCGTGCCCCGCCGCCGCCGCCGGCCCCGCCCTCGCTGCACGCCGTGGCCACCGCCGCCTGGGAGCGCTACGTGCAGGCCCACCCGCAGCCGCTGGAGCCCGCGGTCGAGGCGCGCTGGCGCCTGGCCGAGCTGCACGGCACCGACGCCGCGCGCCGCACGCAATGGCTGCGCGCCGTGCAGCAGGCCGACGCCGCCGGCGGCGACGCGCGCACGCCGCGCACGCGCCGCTGGGGCGGCCTGGCCACGCTGGCCCTGGCCGCGCCGCAGGAGGCCGCCTACCAGCGCGTGAAGCTCGTGGAGCCGCTGCAGCGCCAGCTCAAGGCCAAGAAGGCGGCGATGGACGAGCTGCTCAAGGCCTACGCCGCGGCGTCCGAGGCCGGCGTGGCCGAGGTCACCACGGCCGCCACCTACCGCACGGCGGCGCTCTACGCCGACTTCGGCCAGGCCCTCATCAAGAGCGAGCGGCCGAAGAAGCTCAGCAAGCTCGAGCGCGAGCAGTACGACGTGCTGCTCGAGGAGCAGGCCTTCCCCTTCGAGGAGAAGGCCATCGAGCTGCACGAGGCCAACGCGCGCCGCACCGCGGCCGGCGTGTGGGACGAATGGGTGCGCAGCAGCCTGCAGGCCCTGGCCGGCTTCAAGCCCGTGCGCTACGCCAAGCCCGAGCGCGTGGACGCCGCCTACACCGTGGCGCTGGAGCCGCTGCAGGCCGCGCTGGTGGAGGCCCGTGCGCGCGGCGCGCAACCGGCGCCGGGGCTGCTCAACGCGCTGGGCGTGGCGCTGCGCCGCGAGGGCCGCTTCGAGGACGCGCGCATGGCCTACGAGGAGGCGCTCACGCTCGACGCCAGCGCCGCGCTGCCCCACCTGAACCTGGCCATCCTGCACGACCTGTTCCTGGGCGACGCCGCCAAGGCGCAACCGCTGTACCAGCGCTACGCCGAGCTGGTGCCCGGCGAGGCCGCTCAAGTCGGCCGTTGGCTGGCCGAACTCAAGGCACGCAAGCCCGCGGCCGCCGCGGCCCCGACCCCACCCGCCGCCACCGCGGCCGCCCCCACGGAGACGAAGCGATGAGAGCCCTCGCGACCTTCGGCATCGCCCTGCTGGCCGCGGCCGCCGCGCCCGCGCTGGCCCAGGACCGCGCCGACATCGACCGCACCCCGATCATCGGCAACCGCGAGCTGCCCAAGGTGCTCTACATCGTGCCCTGGAAGAAGCCGCTGCCCGGCACGCTCTCGGGCCGGCCCGTGGCCAGCGTGCTCGACGAGGTGCTCGCGCCGCTGGACCGCGAGGTGCTCGCGCGCCAGATCGACCACCACGCGCAGGCCACCGCCGCCCGGCCTGCCGCTGCTTCGCCCGCCACGCCTTCCCCGAACCCCTCCTCCCGCTGAACCGCCATGGACACCTTCAACACCGTCGTCAAGTTCTTCCGCGACTGCGGGCCCTTCCTCTACCCCAGCCTCACGATGATGACGCTGGGCCTGGCCATCGCCATCGAGCGCTTCATCTTCCTGCGCCGCACGCGCACCGAGAACCGCAAGCTCTGGGACCAGGTGCTGCCGCTGCTGCAGGGCGGCCAGCTGCGCGAGGTGCACGCCCTGACCAAGGCCAGCGATTCCGCCATCGGCAAGATCGTGACCAACGGCCTGGAGCGCATGAAGACCGCGCGCCACCGCGACGACATCGACCACGCCATGGAGGAAGGCATGATGGAGATCGTGCCGCGCCTGGAGAAGCGCACGCACTACATCGCCACCTTCGCCAACACCGTGACGCTGGTGGGCCTGCTGGGCACCATCATCGGCCTCATCAAGGGCTTCACGGCCGTGGCCTCGGTGAACCCGGCCGAGAAGGCCGCGATGCTCTCGGGCAGCATCTCGATCGCCATGAACAACACGGCGTTCGCGCTGATGGTGGCGATCCCCTTCCTGCTGATCCACGCCTTCCTGCAGGCGCGCGCGGGCGAGATCGTCGACAGCCTGGAGGCCGCCAAGATCACCTTCCTGAACACCGTGCAGCGGCTGGGCAGCGAGGGCAACCGGGCCGAACGCGCCGCGTCATGAAGAACCGCCGCCTGAAGAAGGCGCCGGCCGAGCTGGAGCTCACCGCCTTCATCAACCTCATCGTGGTGCTGGTGCCGTTCCTGCTGTCGACGGCCGTGTTCTCGCGCCTGGCGGTGATGGACCTGAACCTGCCCGCGCAGCAGAGTGCGGTCGAGCAGATCAAGGGGCCGAACCTGCAGCTCGAGGTGGTGGTGCGCGCCGACGGCCTGGAGGTGGGCGACCGCGTCGGCGGCCTCATCCAGCGCATCCCCAAGGTGCCGCTCACCGCGGGCGGCATGCAGCACGACTTCGCGGCCTTCACGAGCCTGCTGCTGCAGGTCAAGGCGCGCTTCCCCGACACCACCGACGGCAGCGTGCTCGCCGAGCCCACCACCAGCTACGACGAGCTCGTGCAGGTGATGGACCACCTGCGCAGCGCCGTGCGCCCCAGCCCCGAGGGCGGCGCGCAGACGGTGCGCGCGGTGCTGTTCCCCAACATCAGCATCGGCGACGCGCCGGTGCGCAAAGGCGGCTGACATGCCCGTGATGACCGCGGCCGACAAGCGCGCGCACCGCCGGGCCAAGCGCGGCGCGCACATGGACATGAACCTCGTCGCGCTGATCGACGTGTTCACCATCCTCATCTTCTTCCTGCTCTCGAGCTCGGGCGTGGAGACGCTGATCAGCCCCAAGGCCGTGGACCTGCCGATCGCCAGCGTCGAGAAGGAGCCCGAGCCCTCGGTGCTGCTGGTGGTGAGCGGCGACGACATCCTGGTCGACGGCCGCCGCGTGGCCAGCGTGGCCGAGATCGAGAAGTCGGGCTCCGACGTGATCCCGGCGCTCGAGGCCGAGCTCAAGCTGCTGGGCCAGCGCACGGCCGTGCTCGAGGCCAACAAGACCGAGCAGCAGGCCGTCACCATCATGGCCGACCGCCAGATGCCCTACAGCGTGCTGCGCAAGCTGATGGTGAGCTGCGCGCGCGCCAGCTTCGCCGACGTGCGCTTCGCCGTGCGCAAGAAGGAGGTCTGACATGGCCAGCCTGGCGATGGCCGCACCGGCCCCCATCTCCTTCCGCATCCCGGCCCTGCCCTGGGCCATCAGCGCCGAGGACGAGCGGCGCTTCCGCCGCATCGCGCGCAACGTCGGCCTCGGCGTGCTGCTGCTGGTGCTGCTGATGCTGTTCGTGCCCCTCACCGAGAAGCCGCGGGTGCAAACCGTGGAGCTGCCGGCGCCCATGGCGCGGCTGCTGCTGGAGCAGCAGCAGGCCAAGCCCGTGCCGCCGCCGCCCGCGCCCGTGGCCGAGCAGGCGCAGGTCGAGACACCCACCGCGGCGCCCGACAAGCCCGCGCCCATCAAGCCCGTGAAGCCGAACGAGGCCCCGGTGCCCGAGGCGCGCAACCCGCAGCCCAACCGCAGCCCCGGCGAGGTGGCCGTGGACAACGCGCGCCGCAGGGCCAGCGGCGTGGGCCTGCTGGCCATGAAGGACCAGCTCGCCGAGCTGCACAGCGCGCCCGCGGCGGCGCAGCTGCGGCAGGACATCAAGCCGGGCCCCGGCGTGGGCACGGGCACCGGCGTGGGCGTGGGCGCCGGCACCGAACAAGGCGTGCCGCTGCGCGGCATGATCACGAGCAACGCCCAGGGCGCGGCCGGCGCCGGTGGCGTCAACACCGCCGCCTACAGCCGCGACACCGGCGGTGGTGGCCTCGCCGGCCGCGGCAGCACGCTGGTGGAAGGCGTGGCCGGCGGCGGGGGCGGCGGGGGTGCGGGTGGCGGCGGTGGCCGCGCCGGCGGCGGCTCGGGCGGCGACGGCGCCGGCAAGGGCGGCACGCTCACCAAGGGCGGCGGCGGCAAGGCCAGCCGCAGCCTCGAGGACGTGAAGCTGGTCTTCGAGCGCAACAAGGGCGCCATCTACGCCATCTACAACCGCGCCCTGCGCGACGACCCCAGCCTGCAGGGCAAGGTGGTGCTGGAGCTGCGCATCGCGCCCACGGGCGAGGTCGCGGGCCTGCGCCTGGTCTCCAGCGAGCTCAAGAACGAGGCGCTCGAGCAGCGGCTGCTCGCGCGCATCCGCAGCTTCGACTTCGGGGCCAAGGACGTCGAGGTGCTGGTCGTCACCTGGCCGGTCGACTTCCTGCCGTCGTAGCGCGCAGCAGCAGCAGGCCCAGCCCGGCCAGCACGATGCTGGCCGGCGCGGGCGCCGGGCTGGGCCCGCCCGAGCCCGCCGGCGACCACACGGCATAGGTGTAGTAGCGCGAGAAGGTCGTGGTGCCGGCCAGCGACTGGTCGCGCCCGAAGATCACGGCGGTGTCGGACCCGCCCGCCTGGTCCATGAAGTCGCGGATGTCGTTGAGCGCCACCTGCGTGGCCACGTCGCCGTTGACCGCGAAGCCATAGGGCGTGACGGCGTAGCAGGACGCGTGGCGCTGGCCCAGGTGGACGTAGCCGGCCTCCTCGCAGCCCCGCATCAGCGTGGGGTCGGCGTCGATGGCGGCGAAGGCGTTGAAGACCTGGTTCACCAGCGCCAGCGATGCGGCCCGGGCCTGGGCGTTGCTGCTGAACGCGAAGTCCGACACGGCGTCGCAGCCGCCGTACAGGCCGGCGCAGCTGCCGTCGGTGAAGCGCACGTCGTAGCTGGCGCCGGCCACGTCCACGCCGGTGGCGCCGAGCAGGCGGCCGCCGGCGTCGAGCGTGAGGGTGGCCGCGGGGGCCGCGGCGGCGGCCAGCGCCAGCGTGGCGGCCAGGGCGGCGGCGCGCAGGCCGCGGATCGGGGTGGGGTTGTTCGAGGGCATCGTGGGGCTCCGGGTGGATGGCGCCGCAGCGCCGGACCCTGGCCTACGCCGCGGCGGTGCCCCCCACGGCTCACGCGCCCCGCCGGCCCCCCCGCGGGCCGGGGGTATCAGGCGCCGCGCCGGTGCCAGTCGGCCAGGGTGCTCATGTCCAGGTCCCAGCCCGTGGGCGGCGCCACGAGGTGGGCCGCCACTGCGCTGACATTGCGGCGGAACAGCAGCGGCACGAGGTAGCCGTCGCGGCACACGAGGTCGTTCATCTGCACGAACAGCGCCGCGCGGCGCGCCGGGTCCAGCTCCACCTCGGCGGCCTTGTAGAGGCGGTCGTACTCGGCGTTCTTCCAGCGCAGCACGTTGCGGCCCTGCCACTTGTTGGCCTTGCTCGAGGCCTCCCAGCTGACGTAGCGGTCCATGAAGCGCGCGGGGTCGGGCTGGCCCATGCCGCTGGCGTACATCATCAGGTCGGCGTGGAAGCGGCCGTTGGTGTCGGGGTTGGCCAGGTCGGCGCTGAAGAAGACCGCCGCCGTCACGGCCTTGAGCTCGACCTCGATGCCGGCGCGCTGGCAGGCGGCCTTGATCACCGTCTGCGTCTTCTGGCGCGACGCGTTCACGGTGGTGGTGAACAGCAGCCTCAGCGCGCGGCCGTCCTTGGCGCGCACGCCGCCGGCGCCGCGCGCCCAGCCCGCCGCGTCGAGCACGGCGTTGGCCTTGTCGATGCTGAAGTCGTTGCGCAGGTTGGGGCTGCGGAAGCGCGCCGGGTTGTGCACGATGTTGGGCGTGGCCACGGCGCTGCGGCCGTAGATGACCTGCTGGATGCCCTCGCGGTCGATCAGGTGGCCGATGGCGCGGCGCACGGCGGGGTCGCTCAGCAGCGGGTGGCGCGTGTCGGGGTGCGAGCGCTCGCCGTCGCGCTCGGTGTGCGGGTCGGTGGGGTTGAGCAGCAGGAACTCCATGGTGCCGCCGTCGCTGAAGGCCACGCGGCCGCGGCCGCCGCGCTCCAGGCGCTGCAGCACCTCGTCCTCCACCAGCAGGGTGCCGGCGAAGTCGTACTCGCCGGTCTGCAGCACGGCGCGTGCCGCCGAGGGCGCGTCGCCGCCGCCCTTGAGCTCCAGGCTGTCGAAGTGCGGTCGGTTGGGCGCGTGGTACGTGGGGTTGAGCACGGCGCGCAGCGCGTCGCCCGGCTTGAAGTCCACGAAGCGGTAGGGCCCGGTGCCCACGGGGCGCTGGTTGTCGGGCGCGTCGCGGCTCGCGGCGCCGCGGAAGCGCTCGTGGCGGTGCTTCGCGATCAGCGAGGCGATGCAGTAGCCGCTGGCCCAGAAGGGCGTGGGCTTGTCGAACACGATGCGCACGGTGTGGCTGTCCACCTTGACGAACTGCATGTCGTCGAACACGCCGCGCGTGGTGGCGGCGGTGGCGGGGTCGCGCGCGTACTCGGCGTTGAAGATCACGTCGTCGGCCGTGAAGGGCGTGCCGTCGTGCCAGGTGACGCCGCGCTTGAGCTTCCAGACCACGCTCCGGCCGTCGGCCGCCACGCCGCCGTTGGCGCGGCTGGGGATCTCGGCCGCGAGCACGGGCTGCAGCTCGCCCTCGGCGTCCCAGCGCGCCAGCGGCTCGTAGAAGATGCGCGCGGCCTCGGCGTCCTTGGTGCCGGTGGAGAAGTGCGGGTTCAGCTGCGTGGGGCCCTGCCAGGACAGGATCCTCAGCACACCGCCGCCGCCGCGGCGCGTGGGCGTGGTGGCGGGTGCCGTGGGCGCGGGTGTGCCGCCGGCCTGCGCCAGCACGGCGTGCGCCATGGGCAGTGTCAGGCCCAGGGCCAGCAGCTGCGACAGGGCCTGGCGCCGCGGCAGCGTGCCCTGCTGCAGCGGCGTCAGGATGGGGGCGAGGCGGTCAGGGCTCATGCGCGGCTCCGGGTGCCGCCGCAGGATACGGCCTCGGCGCTCAGCCGCGCAGCATCGACTCGATGCAGCGCACCACCGCCGCCGCCTCGGCGATGGTGGCCAGGCCGTGGTCGCGCCGGCCCTCGAGCAGCGCAGCCAGGCCGTCCAGCGTGCGCGGCGTGCTGTCCGTGCGCTCGCTGGTGTGGCCCTGGTACTCCAGGTGGGCCCAGTTCGTGAGCGCCACGCGCCCCCGCTCGCCCACGACCTCGAAGCGGTTGTCGTCGGCCCGCTCGCCGGCCACCGCGGCGTCGACCTGCAGCTCGACGCCGGCGTGCCGCCAGCGCGCGCGCAGCGCCGTCTCGGCCGCACCGGGCGCGCGCTCGAGCTGCACCTCGGCCACCTCGGCCGGCCCGAACACGCGCAGCGCCAGGAACGCGAAGTGCGACAGCACCTCGCGCGTGAAGCCGCCCTCGGCCGGCCCGGCCAGCCAGGGGCTGGCGCCGGCCTGCCACTCGCGCGGCCAGCGCGCGAAGCGCAGGCGGACGTGGGCCGATTCGATGCGGCCGATCTCGCCACCCTGCACGATCTCGCGCAGGCGGTTCGCCGCCACGCTGCGCGCGAACGGGAAGTTCACCGCGAAGGGCAGCCCCGCGCCCAGCACGGCGTCGCGCAGCGCCTCGGCCTCGGCGGTGTCGTGCGTGAGCGGCTTCTCGCAGAGGCAGGGCTTGCCGGCGCGCAGCGCCTGGCGCACCGCGGCGGCGTGGGCGGCCGGCGGCGAGGCGACGTAGACCACGTCCACCGCCGCGTCGCCGAACAGCGCCTCGGCGCTGGCCGCCGCGCGCGCGCCCGGCGTGGCGGACAGCGCCGCCTGCAGGGCCGCGGCGTCGGGGTCCCAGGCCGCCACGACGCGGAAGCGCGGGTGCTGCTGCAGCGCCGCCAGCATGCGGCGGCCCATGATGCCGGTGCCGAGCACGGCGATGCCGAAGCGCGTGGCGGCCATGCTCAGGCCCCGGCCGTGGCGGCGTCGAGCCGCGGGTAGTCGGTGTAGCCGGTGGCGCCGGCGCCGTAGTACGTCTTGGGGTCGGGCTCGTTGAGCGGCGCGCCCACGCGCAGCCGTTCCACGAGGTCGGGGTTGGCGATGTAGGCGCGGCCGAAGACGATGGCGTCGGCGCTGCCCTCGTCGAGCGCGGCCTGGCCGCTGGCCGCGGTGAAGCCGCCGTTGCGCAGCAGCGGGCCGCGGAAGTGCTGCCGCGCCACGGCGGCGATGCGGCGCTCGCGCTCCAGCGCCGGGTCCATGTGGCGCAGCTCGAGGTAGGCGATACGGCGCGCGGCCAGCTGCTGCGCCACATGGGCCAGCAGCGCCTCGGGGTCGCTGTCGCGCAGGTCGTTGTTCTCGGCCAGCGGCGACAGGCGCAGGCCCACGCGGTCGGCACCGGCCTCGGCGATGGCGGCGTCGATGCACTCCATGAGCAGGCGCGCGCGGTTCTCGATGGAGCCGCCGTAGCGCGCGAAGCCCGGGCCCTGCCGGTCGTTGACGCCGTCGCGCAGGAACTGGTCGAGCAGGTAGCCGTGCGCGCCGTGCAGCTGCACGCCGTCGAAGCCGGCCTGCAGCGCGCGGCGCGTGGCCTGGCGGAACAGGTCGACGATGCCCGGCAGCTCGTCGTCGCGCAGGCGGCGCGGCACCTCATAGGGCTGCTTGCCGTCGGGCGTGTTGATGAGGCCCTGGATGGCGCGCTCGCCGCTGCTGACGGGCTGCACGCCGCCGTTGAGGCTGGAGTGCGCCGAGCGGCCCGGGTGCCAGATCTGCAGCTGGATGCGGCCGCCGGCCGCGTGCACGGCGTCGGTGACGAGCCGCCAGCCGGCCACGCAGGCGTCGTCGAAGATGCCGGGCTCGCCCGTGAAGGCGCAGCCGTCGGCGGCCACCATGGTGGCCTCGGCGATGAGCAGGCCGGCCGAGGCGCGCTGCGCGTAGTGCTCGGCCATCAGGGCGTTGGCGATGTGGCTGCGGCCGGCGCGCGCGCGCGTGAGCGGCGCCATGAGGATGCGGTTGGGCAGCGTGAGCGCGCCCAGCACGAGGGGGTCGAAGAGGGAGGGCATGGGGTCCGGCGGTCGGGTTGGGCGGCGAGCGGGCACGAAGGGCCGGCGCCGCGAGGCGCGGCATTGTGGCCAGCCCGGCGCGGCCGCGCCGCCCTGGGGGCAGGGCGGGCCCGGCCCACGCCCTCAGCGCGGCGGCGCGGGTGCGGGCGCAGGCGGCGGCGCGGCCAGGGTGTAGCGGCCGCGGCCCTCGAGGAAGGAGTCGCCCAGCAGGCCGTCGGCGCGCCCGTCCAGGCCCATCACGGCGCGGAAGCTGAAGCGCCCGGTGATGCCGGCGAAGCGGCCCGTGCCGGCCGCGAACTCGCCCTCGCCCGTCCACTCGTCGCGGCCGTGCACACCCTGCGCGTTGAGCGTGACCGTCTCGCGGCTGCGCGTGCTGATCGTGGCGCCGTCGGCGAAGCGGAACACCATCTCCACGTCCACCGGCAGCTTGCCGTCCACCGGCTGGCCGGCGGGCCGCACGCGGCGCTCGACGGTGGCCGGGTCGGCGGGCGCGAAGATGGCCACGCCCAGGCGCGTGTTCAGGCCCGGCAGCCGCGGGCCCTGCACCGAGCTGGATCGCCAGGCGATCTCCTGCGCGCCGTCCTGCGCGAGGGCGGGCCCGGGCGCCAGGGTGGCGAGGGCCAGCGCGAGGGCGGCCGGGAAACGGCGTCGGGTGCGGGCCATGGCGGTGTCTCCTGATCGGGGGCTCCAGCATGGCGCGCGCCCGCGCGGCGGGCCTTGCCCGCCGTCAAGCGCGGGCCACGCGGTGCGGCCTCAGCGCGCCCGGCCCGGCGCCAGCCAGGAGGCGATGCACCACTGCGCCGTCCAGTAGCTGGCCAGGATCCACAGGCTGGCCAGGGGCAGCGGCGCGGCAAAGCGGTTGGTGGCCAGCAGCGCGTCGCTCAGCACGAAGAGCGCGCCGCCCAGGGCCAGCACGCCGCCGCGCGGCACGCCGGCGCGCCAGAGCACGGCCGCCTGCGCCGCCATCGAGGCCAGCGCCAGCACGTACACCAGCACCGGCCCGCGCAGCGGCGCCGGCACGCCGGGCCACAGCAGCGCCAGGATGCCGCCGGCCACCAGGGCATAGGCCACGAAGGGCCCGCGCCGCGCCGCGAAGCCCTGCACGCGCGTGAAGGCCACGAGGTAGGCGAGGTGCGCGAGCAGGAAGCTCACCAGCCCCGGCAGGAAGCCCTGCACCGGCCACAGCAGCGCCACGTCGCCCGCCAGCGAGCACACCAGGCCCACGACCACCCAGCGGCGCATGGCCGGCGCGTCGCCCGCGCCGCGGCCCAGGGCGACCACGATGACCAGCACCGTGGCCAGCGGCTTGAACACGAAGGCCAGCCACGCCTGCCCCAGCGCCCAGGGCGCGGCGACGATGGCCAGCGCCGCGCTGACCGCGGTGGCCAGGGCGAGCAGCCGGGTGTTCATGCCGGCGGCAGCTTCATCGCCTCGGCCGAGGCCGCGGCCTTGGCCGCCAGCTCGGCGCGCAGGCGCTTGAGGCGCTCGCGCGGGTCTTCCTTGGCGCCGGCCTCCTCGAGCTTCATCTCGGCGATGAAGCGGCTGGGGATGCCGGCCACGGTCTCGCGGCCCTTCTTGCGCCGCATCAGCGTGCTCACGGTGAGCGTCAGGCGCGCGCGCGTGATGCCCACGTACATCAGGCGGCGCTCCTCCTCCAGCCGCTCGGGCGTCATGTCCTCGTCGCCGCTCTTGAAGGGCAGCAGGCCCTCGTTCACGCCCGCCAGCACCACGTGCGGCCACTCCAGGCCCTTGGCGGCGTGCAGCGTGGACAGCGTGATCACGTCCTGCTCGGCGTCGCGCTCGGCCAGGCTGATGATGATGCTGATGGTCTGCGCCACCTGCAGCACGGTCTGGCGCTCGGTCTCCTCCGTGAGGCCGCCGTCGTTGCGGATCTCGCCGCCGCAGCGCCGCGCGATCCAGTCCACGAAGTCCAGCACGTTGGTCCAGCGCGACTGCGCGAGCTTCTCGCTGTCCTCGCTGTCGTAGAGGTGCTGCTCGTAGCCGATGTCCTTGAGCCAGCCCATGAGCAGCGCCTTGGCGTCCTCGGCGCCGCTCGTGTGGCCGGCGCGGTGCTGCAGCTCGTTCACCTCGCGCCCGAAGGCGTGCAGCAGGTCGATGGCCTTGCCCTTGAGCACCGTGGGCAGCGTGGGGCTGAACAGCGCCTCGAACAAGCTGACCTTCCACTTCGCCGCGAACTCGCCCAGGCTGCCCAGCGTGGTGTGGCCGATGCCGCGCTTGGGCGTGGTGACGGCGCGCAGGAAGGCCGGGTCGTCGTCGGGGTTGACCAGCAGGCGCAGCCAGGCGCAGAGGTCCTTGATCTCGGCGCGGTCGAAGAAGCTCTGGCCGCCACTCACCTTGTAGGGCAGCTGCGCGGCGCGCAGCTTCTGCTCGAACACGCGCGCCTGGTGGTTGGCGCGGTAGAGGATGGCGAAGTCGGCGAGCTTCACGGCGCCGCCTTGGCCACGCAGCGACTGGATGCGCGCCACCGCGCGCTCGGCCTCGTGCTCCTCGTTGTCGCACTGCACCACGCGCACGGGCTCGCCGTCGCCGAGGTCGCTCCAGAGCTTCTTCTCGAAGATCTTGGGGTTGGCCGCGATCACCGCGTTGGCGGCGCGCAGGATGTGGCTGGTGCTGCGGTAGTTCTGCTCCAGCGGGATGACGGTCAGCTGCGGAAACTCCTGCGGCAGCCGCTTGAGGTTCTCGATGGTGGCGCCCCGCCAGCCGTAGATGCTCTGGTCGTCGTCGCCCACGGCGGTGAACAGGGCCTTCTCGCCCACCAGCGCCTTCATGAGCTCGTACTGCACGGCGTTGGTGTCCTGGTACTCGTCCACCAGGATGTGGCCGAACTGCGCCTGCCAGCGCGCGCGCTCCTCGGCGTCGCGCTGCAGCAGCACCAGCGGCAGGCTGATGAGGTCGTCGAAGTCCACGGCCTGGTAGGCCTGCAGCCGCTCCTGGAACAGCCGCATCACGCGCGCGGCCACGCGCTCGTCGTCGTTCTGCGCGGCGGCCTCGGCGGCGGCGGCGTCCAGGCCCTGGTTCTTCCAGAGGCTGATGGTCCACTGCCAACGGCGCGCCAGCGCGGCGTCGGTGGTGCCGCCGGCATCGCGCAGCACGCTCAGCACGTCGTCGCTGTCGAGGATGCTGAAGTTCTCCTTGAGGCCGACCTTGGTGCCGCTCTCGCGCAGCATGCGCACGCCCAGGGAGTGGAAGGTGCTGATCGCCAGGTCCTTGGCCGCGCGCGGGCCCACCAGGGCCTTGGCGCGCTCGCGCATCTCGGCCGCGGCCTTGTTGGTGAAGGTGATGGCGGCGATGTTCTTCGGCGCCAACCCGGCCTGCAGCAGCCGCGCGATCTTGTGCACGATGACGCGCGTCTTGCCCGAGCCCGCGCCGGCCAGCACCAGGCAGGGCCCGCCCAGGTGGTGCACGGCGCGCATCTGCGCGTCGTTGAGCGACATCGGGATCGGCGGGTTCGGGGCGGGGGCGTTCACGGGCGGCGGATCATAGCCAGCGCCCCCGCCGCCCCGGGCGGCGCGCGCTCAGGCCGCCTCGAAGCGCGCCAGGATGCCCGCGTGCCGCTGCGGCCACTGCGCCAGCGCGGCCTCGTCGCCGTCGAACACGCCGCGCAGGAAGGCCAGCGCCAGCTCGCGCGTGGCCTGCTTGACCTGCGGGTTGAGCACGGCGCCGCCGGTGCCGGCGCGGTCGGTGAAGATGCTGTGCGAGCCGCCCTCGTACACCGCGAGCCACTTGCGCGCGCTGCCCGTGGCCTCGAAGACCTGCACGCGGTCGTCGAAGCCGCTCCAGTAGCCGGGGATGCGGATGACGTCGTCGGTGCAGGTCACGTGCAGCGTGGGCACCGTCACGCCCTGCAGGATGCGCCGCGGCTCGGGCTCGCCGTAGAAGGGCGGCGCGCTCATCACGATGGCGGCGCGCACGCGCGGGTCGGCCAGGGCCTCGCCCACTCCGGGCACCTGCGCGCCCGAGACCAGCAGGCTGGTGTTGGCGCCGTAGCTGTGGCCGGCGGCCACGATGCGCGTGGTGTCCACGCGCGCGCCCCACTCGCTGGCCAGCAGCGTGTCGAGCGCGAAGCGGAAGTCGCGCACGCGCGCCAGCGCCTCGTCGGCCTGGGCCGCGTCCTGCAGCCGGCCCACCAGCGAGAACAGGCCGCCGCTCCACAGCGTGCGGTCGCTGCCCACGTGCTGCAGGTGCAGGCTGGCGATGCCGTGCGCGGCCACGAAGCGGCCCAGCCAGCTGTAGCCGCGCCGCGAGCCGCCGATGCCATGCGAGAACACGATCAGCGGCACGCGCGCGCCCGGCACCATGGCCTGCGGCCGGTACAGGCGCACGGGCACGGGGCGGCCGCGGGCGGGGTCGGTCCAGTCCAGGTCCAGCGTGTCGTAGGGCGCGGGCGCCTCGGCGCGCACCCGCAGCGCCAGCGGGCCGGCCAGGGCCAGGGCTGCGGCGCCCTGCAGCCAGTGGCGGCGCCTCACGCCGCGCCCTCCGGCCTGGCCACCACCGCCGGCGCCGGCCGGCCGCGGCCGAACAGGCGCTGCACCTTGAGGATGAGGTCGTCCACGTAGGTGAACATCACCGGGATCACGAGCAGGCTCAGGAAGGTGCTGGTGATGAGGCCGCCGATCACGACGATGGCCATGGGGCTGCGGAAGCTCGGGTCGGCGCCGATGCCCAGGGCGATGGGCAGCATGCCCGCGGCCATGGCGATGGTGGTCATCACGATGGGCCGCGCGCGCTTGTGGCAGGCGTCGAGCACGGCCTCGAAGCGCGCCATGCCGTGGTCGCGCCGCGCGATGATCACGTAGTCGATCAGCAGGATCGAGTTCTTGGTGGCGATGCCCATCAGCATGATCAGGCCGATCATGCTGGGCATGGAGATCGCCGTCTGCGTGATGAAGAGGGCCAGGAACGCGCCCGGGATCGACAGCACCAGCGCGCCCAGGATGGTGGCCGGCTGCACGAAGTCCTTGAACAGCAGCACGAGCACGATGTAGATGCAGAGCACGCCCGTGAGCATGGCCAGGCCGAAGCTCGCGAACAGCTCGCCCATGGCCTCGGCGTCGCCGATCTCGGTCTGCGTCACGCCCGCGGGCAGGTTCTGCAGGCTGGGCAGGGCCAGCGCCGCGGCCTTGACCTCGCCCAGCGGCTGCTGGTTGAGCTCGATCTCGAAGTTGATGTTGCGCTGGCGGTTGTAGCGGTCGATGGTGGCCGGGCCCGAGCCCAGCTCCAGCGTGGCCACGTTGCCCAGCATCACCGGGCCGTGCGTGCCGGGCACGGGCAGGCGCTCGAGCAGCGCGAGGTCGGTGCGCGCGCTGGCCGGCAGCTTCACGACGATGGGCACCTGGCGCTGGCTCAGGTTGAGCTTGGGCAGGCTCTGGTCGTAGTCGCCCGCGGTGGCGATGCGCAGCGTCTCGGCGATGGCGGCGCTGGTCACGCCCAGGTCGGCGGCCTTGGCGCTGTCGGGCCGCACGATGAGCTCGGGCCGCACGAGGCTGGACGAGCTCGTCACCGCGCCGATGCCGGGGATGCTGCGCAGGTCCTTCTCCACCAGCGCGGCGTGCTGCTGCAGCACGGCGCCGTCGGCACCGGCCAGCACCAGCACGTACTTCTCGGAGCTGGCGCCGAAGCCCACCTTCACGCGCGCGCCAGGCAGCTCGGCCAGCAGCGTGCGCAGCTCGGCCTCGATGTCCTGCTTGCTCGTCTTCTCGCCGAAGAAGGGGCTGCGCTCGCTGCGGTGCGTGAGGTTCAGCGTCAGCGTGGCCTTGGTCACCTCGGGCAGGCCGGCGCCGGGCGTGAAGGTGTCCGCGCCCGTGCTGCCGCCGCCGATGGCGGTGTAGACCAGCTTCACGTGCGGGCTCTTCTGCACCAGCTCGCGCGCCTGCTCGGCCGCGGCGAAGGTCTGGGCGTAGGTGCTGCCCGGCGGCAGCGTCACCGTCACCTGGGTCTGGTTGATGTCGTCGGGCGGGATGAAGCCCGTGGGCAGCAGCGGCACGAGGCCGAAGCTGCCGACGAAGAAAGCCAGCGCCGCGAGCGAGGTGGTGATGCGGTGCTTCAGGCACCAGGCGGCCCAGCCCATGTAGCGCTGCATCCAGGCCGGCTCGGCGTGCTCGGCCTTGGGCGGCTTGAGGATGTAGGCCGCCATCATGGGCGTGAGCATGCGCGCCACCACGAGGCTGAAGAACACCGCGATCGCCGCCGTCCAGCCGAACTGCACGAAGAACTTGCCCGGCACGCCGGCCATGAAGGCCGTGGGCAGGAAAACCGCGATCAGCGTGAAGGTGGTGGCGATGACCGCCAGGCCGATCTCGTCGGCCGCCTCCATGGCCGCCTGGTAGGGCGTCTTGCCCATGCGCAGGTGGCGCATGATGTTCTCGATCTCGACGATGGCGTCGTCGACCAGGATGCCCACCACCAGGCTCATGCTCAGCAGCGTCACCAGGTTCAGCGTGAAGCCGAACACGTAGTGCATGACCGCGAAGGCCGGGATGATGGACAGCGGCAGCGCCGTGGCGGCCACCAGCGTGGCGCGCCAGTCGCGCAGGAAGAACCACACCACCACCACGGCCAGGATGGCGCCTTCCAGCAGCAGGTACATGCTGCCGTTGAAGTTCTCGACCGTGGGCTCCACGAAGTTGAAGGCCTCGGTGATGACGATGTCGGGGTGCTCGGCGCGCAGCGTGTCGAGCGCGGCGCGCACGCCGTCGGCGACGTCGGTCTCACCGGCGCCGCGGCTGCGCTGGATCTCGAAGGCCACCGCGGGCTTGCCGTTGATCAGCGCGCCGCTGCGCACCTCGGCCACGGTGTCGGTGACGGTGGCCACCTGGTCCAGGCGCACGCGGCGGCCGTCGGGCATGGCCAGCTGCAGGCGCGACAGCTCTTCCGCGCTCTGCACGGTGGCGATGGTGCGCACACTCTGCTCGATGCCGCCCACGTCGGCACGGCCGCCGGGCGCGTCGGTCTGCACGGCGCGCAGCTGGCGGCTCACGTCGGCCGCGCTGATGCCGAGGGCCAGCAGCTTGGTCGGGTCGAGCTCCACGCGCACCTCGCGCGTGACCCCGCCCACGCGGTTGACGGCGCCCACGCCGCGCACGGCCAGCATGGCCTTGGTGACGTCGTTGTCGACGAACCAGCTCAGGGCCTCGTCGTCCATGCGGCTCGAGGCCACGGTGTAGGTGAGGATGGGCGCGCCCGCGAGGTCGAGCTTGGTGATGACGGGGTCGCGCAGGTCGGCGGGTAGGTCGGCGCGCACGCGGCTCACGGCGCTGCGCACGTCGTCCAGCGCCTCCTGCGTGGCCTTCTCGAGGCGGAACTCCACGGTCACGATGGCCGTGCCGTCCTGCACCTTGGTGTAGATGTTCTTGACGCCGGTGAGCGAGGCCACCGCGTTCTCGATCTTGCGCGCGACCTCGGTTTCCATCTGCGCCGGCGCGGTGCCGGGCAGGCTGGCCGTGACGTTGATGGTGGGCAGGTCGATGTCGGGGAACTGCTGCACCTTCATCTGCTGGAAGCCCAGCAGGCCGGCGAGCGTGAGCATCACGAACAGCAGCACCGACGGAATCGGGTTCTTGATGCACCAGGCGGAAACGTTCATGGCGGGGCCTCGGGCTGGGGCTTACTTCGACGCGGTGGTCTTGACGGCGGCGGCGGGCGCGGCCGGGGCCGCGGCCACCACGCGCACGGTGTCGCCGTCGGCCAGGAAGCCGCCGCCGCTGGCCACGACGCGGGCCTTGTCGTCCAGGCCCTGCAGGATCTCGATGCGCTCGCCGCTGCGGCGGCCTGTGGCCACCTTGAGCTGGGCGACGCGGTTGTCGGCGCCCACGGTGAAGACGTAGCTGAAGCCGTCGCGCAGCAGCACGGCGCTCTGCGGCAGCGTCAGCGCGGTGCTGCTGCCGGTGGCGAACTCGCCGCGCGCGAACATGCCGGCCTTCAGGCGCCCGCCGGTGTCGGGCAGGTCCACGTAGACCAGCGCGTTGCGCGTGGCCGCGTCCACCGTGGGCGCCACCTGGCGCACGGTGCCCGTCACGGGCGCGCCGGCGCCGGTGGCGGCCAGCGTGACCTTCTGGCCGCGCTGGATCTGCGCCAGCTCGGTGGCCGCGACCTCGCCGCGCCATTCGAGCCGGCCCTGGCGGATCAGGCGGAACAGCTCCATGCCCGCCGGCACCACGGCGCCCACGGTGGCGCTGCGCGCGCTGATGACGCCGCTGTCGGGCGCCAGCACCTGGGCCTGCTGCAGGCGCAGCTGCTGCACCTGCTGCGCGGCCTTCACGGCCTCCAGCCGCGCCTGCGCCGTGCGCTCGGCGGTGAGCAGCTGCGCCACCTGCTGGGCGCTCAGCGCGCCGCTGCCCTGCAGCTCGCGCGCACGCTGGGCGTTGGCGGCGGCCTCGGCCAGGTTGGCCTCGGCCTCGGCCACGGCGGCGCGGCTCTGGGCGAGGTCGGCGTGGGCCATGGCGCTGTCGAAGCGCGCCAGCACCTGGCCCTTGCGCACGACGTCGCCCACGTTGACCAGCACCTCCGCGAGGCGCATGCCGTTGGCCTCGGCGCCGACGATGGCCTCCTGCCAGGCGGCGACGTTGCCGTTGGCGGCCACGGCGGTGGCCACGGTGGCGCGCTGGGGTGTCGTCACGGTCACGGTGAGCGCGGGGCGCGGCGCGGCGGCGGCGGGCGCCTTGTTGTCCTGCGCGTGCACCAGCAGCGTGGTGGCGGCGCCGGCGGCCAGCAGCAGCGTGGCCACGGCCAGCACGACGGGCTTCTTGAAGAGGTTCGGGGTGTTCATGGCGGGCGGTGGGGGTGTCAGGTGTTCGGGGCGGTCGCGGCCTTGGCGGCGGGCACGGCATCGGCCGGTGTCCAGCCGCCGCCCAGGCTGCGGTAGAGGGCGATCCAGGCCGCGGCGCGCTCGCGCTGCAGCTCGATGACGGCGCTGCGCGCCTGCAGCGCGTTGCGGCGCGCGGCCTCCAGGTCCAGCAGGCTGGCGAGGCCGCCGCGCTGGCGCGCCTCGGTGGCGGTGAGCGAGGCCTCGAAGTCGGTGGCGGCGGAGGCCACGTCGCGCTCGCGCGCGGCGGTGGCGTCCAGGGCCACGAGGGCCGTCTCCACCTCGCGCAGGGCGCGGCGCACGCTGCCCTGCAGCTGGGCCACGGCCTCGTCGTAGGCGGCCTGCTGCGCGGCGGTGGCGGCGCGGCGGCTGCCGCTGTCGAAGAGCGGCAGGCTCAGCTGCAGCGGGCCGATGCTCCAGACGCTGCCGTTGGTGCTGACGCCCGCGCTGCGCAGGCTGGCCAGCTGCAGCGAGCCGTTGAAGCTCAGGCGCGGCCGCTCGTCGGCGCGCGCGGCGGCCACGTCGGCGGCGGCGGCCAGCACGTTGGCGCTGGCCTCGGCGAGGTCGGGGCGCTGCTGCAGCAGCTGCGCCGGCAACGCCACGGTGGCGACGCCCGCGGCCTGCGGCAGCCGCGCCGTGGCCGCGGCCAGCTGCTGGCGCAGCGCGGGCTCGGGGCGGTCGGTCAGCTCCACCAGGCCCTTCACCAGCGTGTCGCACTGCGCCTGCTGCGCCCGCGCCTGGCTGCGCGCCTGCGCGGCACCGGCGCGCGCCAGGGCGGCGTCGGCCGGGGCCGTGAAGCCGGCGGCGGCGGACTGGTCCGTCAGCCGCGCCGTGGCTTCGCGCGAGGCCGCGTCGGCCTGCGACTGCTGCAGCTGCGCCTCGCAGCTGCGCAGGTTGAGGTAGGCCGTGGCGACATCCGCCGCCAGCGAGACGCGGGCGTCGTGCCAGCCGGCCTCGGCCCCGCGCAGGCGCTGGGCGCTGGCGCGCTGGCCGGCGGCCACGCCGCCGAAGAGGTCGAGCTCCCAGCCGGCCTGCAGGCCCAGCGCCGCGCTGCTGGCGGCGGGCGTGTCGGGCACGCTGCGCGCGCGCTGCGCCGAGGCCACGCCATCCACCCGCGGCCGCGCGGCGGCGTCGCTGGCGGCCCGCACCAGCCGCGAGGAAGGTACCGCGGTGCTG
>ERZ1066136.844-NODE-844-length-18949-cov-17.463163_pt1 | contig 18949 bp, 16 predicted proteins | sample MGYA00382783_ERZ1066136 | MGnify/ENA primary metagenome ERZ1066136 (study PRJEB33369, sample SAMEA5778366) | biofilm metagenome | biome: Industrial cooling water; feature: Water cooling tower basin; material: Biofilm | place: United Arab Emirates | collected... | reverse complement strand
GCACCGCCGTACTCCCAAACTCCCCAACTCCCGAAACTCGGGCGCGCAGCGCCCCCAGCCGTTGCTGTTGCAGTTCCTAAAAAAAGTCTGTTCGCCCTACCCGCGCAGGCGCGCAGCGCCGCGCCCCCCGTCGCGCCGTCGCGCTCGTCGCGTTCAGGTCCTGTCAGTTCGTCGCGCCCGTCATCGGTTCGTCGCGCCCGTCCGCGTCCGTCGCGCGTCGGAGGTCAGGCCCGGCGGCGGCGGCGGAGGGCGGCGAGGCCGGCGAGGCCGGTCGCGAGGAGGGCGTAGGTGGAGGGCTCGGGGACCACGTTCTGCGCGCCGGTCAGGTTGAAGTAGTCGAACGCGACCGCGTCGGTGTTGCCGCTGCGCGAGATCTCGATCGCGAGGAAGCCGGCCATGTTCGCGCGCGAGATGGCACCGGCCGAGAGCGCGATCGTGCGCGTCACGACGGCGGTGGCGCCGTCCTGGAAGTTCAGGAAGCCCGTCTCGGCGACGCCGTTGAAGCGCGTGATGAAGGGGCCGAACTCGGTCGCCTGGAGCCCGTACGCGCGATACGTGACCGACGCGCCCGCGGCGAGCGGACCCACCAGGTTCCACCGCAGCGTGAAGACCTCGGGGAGCGGCGCGAAGCCGGCCGAGTAGTAGTCGGTCTGCTGCGCGCCGTTGGTGGCGGCCACTTCGGCGGGGCTCCGGCCGTCGGTCGGGATGCCCGGGATCGCGTAGGTGTTCGCGCACACCGGCTGCACACCAAACACGGTGCCGAAGCAGTCGACGTCGCCGATCAGCTGGGCGTGGAGGGCACTGCCGACGAGCATGGCGGCGCCGAGGATGAGAGGCTTGCGCATGGGAGCACTCCTGGGTGGGTGATGCCGGACCGAGTGGACTGCGAGTTCCCCCGATCTCATCATGCGTGCCACACATGCATCGGCTGTGTTCGAACGGTTTTCGAACGCGCGTTGTCCACATCCGGGTGCTCATCGTGCGAATCCCGCACGGCCGAGACACCGGCGTGACGATGGAGCGAGCGCGAGCATTTGCCTCATGCGGTTGCACGCTCGCGACGGCTGTGGCGCGCGTTCTACGGCGAGAACGGCCACCGGAGCGCGTCTCCGAAAGCAACCGCGAGCGTGTGTGCGCACGTCGCGCGGCACACGGCGTGTCGTCTCAAGCGCGCGGCAGCAGCATGCGGAACGTCGAGCCCGCGCCCGGTTCACTCGTCGCCGTCAAGTCGCCACCCATGCCGCGCGCGAGGTCGCGGCTGATGGCGAGGCCGAGGCCCGTGCCTTCGTGCGGGCGTGTGAGTTCGGCGCGTACCTGCACGAAGGGCTCGAAGATGCGGGCGAGCTGATCGGCGGCGATGCCGATCCCCGTGTCGCCGACCGAGAGCTCGGCGGTCGCATCGTCACGCGCGGTGGCCGTGAGCGTCACGCGACCGCCGGCCTCGGTGAACTTGATCGCGTTCGACAGCAGGTTCACGAGGACCTGTCGCACCTTGTCGGCGTCGGCCCGCATCACGAGCGTCGCCGGACACTCGACCACGGTGAGCGCGATGCCCTTCGCATGCGCCTGCGGTGCGACCAGCGCCTCGGCCGCGGCGAGCGCATCGCACGCGCGCACGGTGGTCTGTTCGTAGTGCACGGCGCCGCTCTCGAGGCGGGCGTAGTTGAGCACCTCGTTGATCAGGCCGAGCAGGTGACGCTGCGCGCGTCGGATCCGCGCGAGGTCACCGCGCTGGTCGTCGGTGACGGCGCCGCGCACGCCAAGTTCGATCAGGTCGGTGTAGCCGCCGATCGCGTTGAGCGGCGTGCGCAGTTCGTGGCTCATGACCGCCAGGAACTCGCTCTTGGCCCGGTTCGCCGCTTCGGCCGCGCGCTGTGCCTCCTCGGCCTGCTGGAGCGCGGCGCGTGCGGTGTCGAGCAGTGCGGCGCGCTCCTCGACGTCCACCGCCGAGCCCACGTAGCCGAGGAAGTCGCCCTGCGCATCGAGGCGCGGGGCGGCCGCGACGATCGTGCGATGCCACGTGCCGTCGTGGCGACGGAGCCGGTACTCGATCGTGAACGGCGCGCGCCGTTCGGTCGCGTCATTTACGATGCGCGCCGCGTCGGGCACGTCATCGGGATGCACCGCCTCACGCCACCCGAAGCCGAGCCCCTGCTCGAGCGTCTGTGCCGTGAAGGTGAGCCATGCGCGATTGAGGAACGAGCAGTGGCCGTCGGCCTCGGTCACCCAGAGCGGCACCGGTGCCGCGTCGGCCATCTGGCGGAAGCGCGCCTCGCTCTCGCGCAAGGCGCGCTCGGTGCGCGCGCGCTCGACGGCGTCCCACGTGCGCGCCGCGGTCTCCTGCACGAGGGCGATCTCCTCCTCGCGCCACGCGCGCGGGGTGCGCTGATCGACGCCGGGCGCCGCGGTGAAGCGACCGTCCTTCACCAGCGGTACGGCGAGCTGCGCGCCGATGCCGATCTTCTCCCACGCCATGCGCGTCGACGCAGGGACGAGCGGATGCGTGTGCACGTCGTCGATCGCGACCGTGCGGCCGGCGCGATACTCGGCGGCGATGTCGGCGCTGAAGTCGGCGAGTGCGTAGCGGCCGACGAGCGACGGCGCGCCGTTCGTCCAGTCGGCGGCGCAGACGACCGTGTCGTCGTCCGCGCCGACTTCGACGTAGTACGCGTGATGGACGTCGAGCTCCTCGCCGAGGAGCCGCGCCGCCGTCGCCTGCACCGCGACCGGATCGGTTTCGTGCCGGAGTGCATCGGCGAGGCGCACGAGGTACGCCTGCCGTCGCTCGTCGATGCGTGCCGCACTGGCGAGTACACGCTCGCGCACGCGACTCGTCGTCTCGAGCATGTTGGCCAGCACGCCGGCGACGGTGCCCGTCTCGTCGCGGATCGGGCTGAACGAGATCGTGAGGTACGCCTCCTCCAGCGTCCAACGCCCGGGCGCGTCGGCGCTCTCGCGCTCGAGCGGATAGTGCGCATCCTCGACGGTCACCGTCTCGCCGGCGAAGACACGCTCGAAGATCGGCCCGTTGATGTGCCACACTTCCGGCCAGACCTCGGCGTTGCCGCGGCCGAGTGCGAGCGGGTGCTTGGCGCGGATGATGCGCGCGTAGCTGTCGTTGTAGAGCTGCGTGAGGTCGCGTCCCCAGAGCACGATGTTCGGCAGTCCTGCGGCGAGCACCATCGACGCGGCGACGCGCAATGTCGTCGGCCACTGCGACACGGGACCGAGCGGCGTCGCGCCCCAGTCCAGCGAGCGACAGCGCGCATGCATCTCGGTCTCGCCGACGAAGAGCGCGGCGGCACAGGCCGTGTCGTCGGTGTCCCTGCGACCGCTCGCGATATCCCGCGTCGCCATCGTCGCCCATGCCCCCGTCACGTCCGCTCCATCGTGCGATCGGTACGCCTGTGACGGGCGTCGTGCACGACGCCCGCACCGTGCGACAATGCTATGGCGACCGGACTCGAAGCGGCAGACTTGGGCGTTGCCGATGGGGCGCGATTCGCGTGCGCATCGGGTGAGCCCCGATCGTGTCTGCCCCGATGCTGCACGTATTCATGGTGTCGAGCATGTCGTCACGTCACGACGTTCGCGGGCGACATCGTGGCTGAAGTACGCGCACTGTCGACATGGATGCCTGCGTCTCGCACGCGTGCGCCGCGACGACTGCGTGCACGGCGCGTCCGCAGACCGCGCGCGCACAGACCGCGCGCGCACGACGCGTCAGCGCTTGCCGTTCGGCATCGACTCGAGCTGGCGCAGCACACGCTGCGCGATCGCGTCGGCGAGTTCGTCGCCCGCGAGCAGCGGGGGTGCCGCGATCCGCCCCGCGATCGGCGGCGGACCGGCGGGCACGCCACTCTCGCGACGCGCCGCGAGCGCATCGGCCGCTTCCTGACTGTCGATCCCGGTCGCGATCTCGCGCAGCAGCCCGGTGTGGATGTCGTAGACGAGGCCGTGCAGCAGCGGACGCTTGCCCTTGTCCCATGCACGCTGGATGATCGGCGTCTCGGTGAGGTGGTAGATCTGCTCGAGCACGTTGAGCTCGACCACGCGATCGAAGCGCGCCTGGTCGTCGGCGATCGCGTCGAGTTCGGGGCGGTTCCAGCGCACGACGTTCCGGATCGGGCCCAGCCAGTGATCCACCAGCCCGTAGCTCTCGGTCCCCATCGCCGCACGCACGCCACCGCAGCCGTAATGGCCGGTGACGATCACGTGCTTCACGTCCAGCACCTCGACGGCGTACTGCAGCACGCACATCGCATTCAGGTCGCTCGGCAGCACCTGGTTGGCGATGTTGCGATGCACGAACAGCTCGCCCGGCTCGGTGCCCGTCACCTGGTTGCTCGGCACGCGACTGTCCGCGCAGCCGATGTAGAGGAAGTGCGGCTCCTGCTTGGATGCGCGCTTCTCGAAGTAGTCCGGGTCGTGCTCCACCATCGCGGCGGCCCACGCCTTGTTCTTCTCGATGATGCGGCGGAAGTTCTCCACGGCGACTCCGGTGACGGTCAGTGGGTGGCGACGAGTGCGATCTCGGGGACGCCGACGAGACGGTAGTCGATGTCGCGCGTGCGCGCCGTCTCCCGGAACTCGAGCAGCGTCTCGAGCGCGTCGTGGTCGAACCGAAGCGTGCGTCGCCCGTCGATCTCGATGCGCGTGCCGGGCGCGACGTCGTCGAGCAGCCGCGCGAGCTTCGCCTTGTGCAGGAAGGTCACCTGGTCGGGGAGCTGGTAGCGTGTGAGCACCGCACCGGGCGGGCTCACCTGCGTGAAGACCGGTCCGCGCAGGTGCTGCCAGAGAATGAACAGCAACCCGATCGCCAGCCCGACGCCGATGCCGCGGAGCAGGTCGGTGAAGAGCACCGCGACGATCGTCACCGCGAACGGCACGAACTGCGCCCACCCCTGTCGCCACGCGGTCCGCCAGAGCGCGGGCGCGGCGAGCTTGTAGCCCGTCACCAGCAGCACCGCCGCCAGCGCGGCGAGCGGGATGCGATTGAGCACCGGCGCGAGCGCGACGACCGCGATCACGAGCAGGACGCCGTGCGCGATGGCCGAGAGCCGCGTGCGCGCGCCGGCATCGACGTTGGCCGAGCTCCGCACGATGACGCCCGTCACAGGCAGGCCGCCGAGCAGTCCCGACGTGATGTTGCCGACGCCCTGCGCGATCAGTTCGCGGTCGGGTGGCCCGTCGCGCTTGAGCGGATCGAGCTTGTTGGTCGCCTCGAGCGAGAGCAGCGACTCGAGCGAGGCGACGACGCCGAGCGTGAGCGCGAGCGTCCACGTCGCCTGCGACGCGAGCGCGCCCCAGTCGGGACGGGTGATCTGCGTGCCGATCGCCGCCAGCCCGCCGGCGGGGAGCGCGACGAGATGCGTGTCGCGGATGGCGAGGTCGGGAGCGATGGCACGCAGCACCTCGTTGAGCGCGACACCGAGCACCACCGCGGCGAGCGGCGCGGGCAGGAGCCGCACGCGCGCGAGTGGCGTGCGCGGCCAGAGCAGCATCAGCCCCACGCCGATCGCCGCCACCGCGATCGCGCCGGGTTGCACCTGCTGCAGGGCGTGCACGATCGCGGTGAAGGTGTTCTCGCCACTCGGCTCGACGAAGGCGAAGTCGCCTTCGTAGTCGGCGTCGTAGCCGACGGCGTGCGGCACCTGCTTGAGGATGAGCGTCAGCCCGATCGCGGCGAGCATCCCCTTGATCACCGACGTCGGGAAGTAGTACGAGACGACGCCCGCACGCAGCACGCCGAAGAGAAGTTGCAACGCTCCGCCGAGCACCACCGCCGGCAGGAAGCGGGCGAAGCTGCCGGCATCGTTGATCCCCGCGAGCACGATCGCCGTCAGTCCGGCCGCCGGCCCGCTGACCATGAGCGGCGACCCCGACACCGCGCCGACCACGAGGCCGCCGACGATGCCCGCGATCAGCCCGGAGAGCAGCGGCGCCCCCGACGCGAGCGCGACGCCGAGGCAGAGCGGAAGCGCGACGAGGAAGACGACCAGCGAGGCAGGGATGTCGTCGCGCCAGTGCTCGAGGAGCGACGGAGCGCGCGCACCGGGCGGCGTCGCGGGCGCGACCGGCGGCATGGCCTCACCCGGCGGGGACGCGGGCGGCGTGTACGCGGACGGAATGCGCGGGGCGGGCACGGACACGGGCATGGCGAGCGGGGCGACGGGCGGTGGCGGGCCGTCGCGACACGAGGTGAACGCCACCTCGACGATCGCCTGCAACGAACGAACCCGGACGGCGACGGGCCCCCGCATGGTGGCCGGGGGGCCATGCCATCGTCAGAACCGATCTCCCGCACCGTCGGTACGGGTTTCGCTGACACGAGCCCGCCCGGTGCGCTCGCGCGCCTCGCTCGGCCGACGACGCGCGCGGATCAGGGCGTGCGCACCACGATCCGTTCGAGCTGTCGCACCCACCGCGCCTGCCGGCCATCGCCCGGCACCACGAGCCTGAGCGGGCCGTCGGCATCGCCGAGCGGTCGGCCGTCGGCGGTCAGCGCGACGAGGACGCGTGTCCGGCCGAGCTCCGCGGCGATTTCGCCGAGCGAGAAGGCGACGCGATAGCCGTCGCGTGCGGTGACGAGCAGCGTGGTGGCGAGCGCGGGTCCGCGCAACGAATCCGTGCGCACGCCGGCGCGTGCGAGCACCACGCCGAGCGACGGGCCGGCGATGCGCACCGGGGCACCGGCCGCGCCACCGTGGCGATGCGGCGCGATGGTGGCCGAGTCCTGGGGCAGGGCGGCGAGTGCGGCGCGATCGAGCGTCACGCTGTCGGTGGGCGTGACGACGCGGAGCGACTGCGCGGCGATCGGCGCGGCCGCGATCGTCGTGCCGGCGGCGACGGACGCGATGGTGCGCCACGTGATCATCGCGCGGTCACCACCGGCAGCATGATGCGCGAGCCCCGCGCCCCGAGGTGCACCGTGTGGCGCTGCGCGGTGAAGTCCGACGGCGACGCGAGGAAGATGTTCGGCACGTAGCGTTGCGGGTTGCGGTCGTAGAGCGGGAACCAGCTGCTCTGCACCTGCACCATGATCCGGTGACCGCGACGGAAGGTCCACGACTGCCCGCGCAGATCGATGCGGTAGGTCGCGGACCGGTTCGCGACGATCGGCTCGCTCGTCTCGAAGCTGCGACGATAGCGGCCACGCAGGATCTCGCTCGCCACCATGAGCTGGTAGCCGCCCTGTCGCGGGTTGTCGGCGTTCTGCTCCGGGAAGACGTCGATCAGCTTGACGACCCAATCGGCATCGGTGCCGGTGGTGCTCGCGACGAGTTCGGCGACGATGTCACCGGCGATCGTCACGTCGTCGGTGAGCGGCGCGGTCTGGAAGACGAGCACGTCGGGGCGGCCGGCGACGTGGCGCTGATCCTCGACGAGCCACGTGCGCCAGTTGGAGCCACGCGGATCGTAGGTGAGTTCGATGGGGCGCAGGCGATAGGGGACGGGATGCGCGGGGTCGCTCGTCCACGACACCGACGACGTGCGGGGCGGCGCGGTGAAGGCGAGCGTCCCCCGTGCACCGAGCCAGAGAGGCGTCGTGTTCGCGACCGCGGGCCAGCGCGGATAGCGACGCCAGACGCGCGCGCCGGCATCGAAGACGATCGCGGCGGCGAGCCCGGGATCGGGCGCACCCTTGAGGTGATGTGCGAACCACGGCGCCTGGATCGAATCGCGGAAGAAGCGCCCGGTCGCGACGTTCCACGTGACCGCACCGAGCTGGTCGCCCGCGCCGCGGTTCCAGCCGCCGTGATTCCACGGCCCCATCACGAGCGTCGCACGCCCGCTCGAATCGCGCTGTGCGAGCGTGCGATGGAGTGCGAGCGGTCCGAAGAGATCCTCCTGATCCCACCAGCCGCCGACGACGAGCGTCGGCACGGTCGGCGCGAGCAGTTGCCGCTGCAGCGCGCGCGCCTGCCAGTACGCATCGTACGACGGATGCTCGACGAAGGCGCGCCAGCTCGGCACGCGTCCCTTCATGAGCGTCGCGTCGACATCGCGGAGCGAGCCGAGCGCGAGGTACCAGTCGTACATGTCGTAGCGATCGTACGGCAACGCTTCGGACTGGTCCTTCGTGAGCTCCATGTCGCTCGCGTACTCGATGCCGTAGCTCTGCCGGAAGGCGCCGTTGTGGAAGAAGTCGTCGCCGAGCCACGTGTCGACCATCGGTGCCTGCGGCGAGACGGCGGCGAGCGCGGGATGCGGCTCGAGCGCGGCGACGCCGGCGAGCCATCCCGGATACGACACCCCGAGCACGCCGACCTTCGGCACGACGTCGGGGACGTGCGTCACGAGCCAGTCGATCGTGTCGTACGTGTCGGTCGCCTCGTCGACCGCGCGCGGATCACGCGGATCACGCGGCGGCCGGTTCATCACGAACTGCCCGCCGCTCGCGTAGCGGCCGCGGATGTCCTGGAAGGCGAAGACGTAGCCGTCCCGCGCGAGGGTCGCGTACGCCGTGCCGAACATCGCGCGCGATCCGCCGACGCCGTACGGGGTGCGCGTCAGCAGGATCGGCAACGCGCCGCGGGCGTCGCGCGGGCGGAAGACGACCGTGTTGAGCGTCGTCCCGTCGCGCATCGGCACGCGATACACGATCGAGTCGAGCGCCGGCGCAGTGCTCGGCGCGGGCGTCGCGGGCTGCTGGGCGACGAGCGCAGGGTGCGCGAGGGCGAGGCCGAGGGCGATGACGGTGAGGCGCATCGGTCCAATATCCGTCACGTGCGTCGTCGCGTCACGTTGCGGTGCGCGTGGTCGGCTCGGTGTCAGGCGGGCATCGTGAACGGCATGAACGCAGGGGGCGCAGAAGGAACGGCGGGGGCGCAGAGGGTGCGGTCGTGCGGGCGTTCGTGCTGGGTCGGACTCCTAGAACTGCATCGACACGGAGGCACGGAGAACTGCCGGAGGACGGAGGGTGCGCGGCGCGCGCGTTCGTGCCACACGAGGTGTGGTTCCTTGGATGGGCGCCGCTCGCATGGAAGCCCCTCACGATCGGGGCCCATCCAGGAAACAATCGTCGCGTCGCGCCGACGCTCGCAGGACGCACCCTCCGTTCTCCGGCAGTTCTCCGTGTCTCCGTGTCGAGGCAGTTCAGAAGATGCCGATCGAGCACCGACGCTGGCGCGGCGCACCCTCTGCGCCCCCGCCGTTCGTTCTGCGCCCCCTGCGTTCATGCCGTTCACGATGCTCGCGGAAACCGAAACCACGACGACCGCGCCAGGATCAGGCGAGCCACCGATCACGATGCTCCGCGACGAACGCGTCGTCGGTGAGCCACGGATACGCCGCGATCACACGATCGAGTTCGTCGGCCTGGCCGGGTGAGAGCTGCTCGCGCGTATCGAGCGTCCAGGTGCCGCGGAGGAGCCCCTGCCGGCGGAGGATCTCGTGGATGCCGGGGATGCAGCCGGCGAAGCCGTTCGCGACGTCGAAGACGGCGGCGTTGGCGTCGGTGAGTTCGGCGCCCTCGGTCAGGAGATTGCGGGGGACGGGCCCCTCGCCGATCGCCTTGATGCGGGCGAGGAGACTGACGGCGTGCCGAGTCCAGACGGCCCATTGGCCGAGGAGGCCGCCGACGATGCGGGCGGTCGCGGCGGTGCCGTTGCGGCGGACGGGGAACGGCGTGACGAGATCCTGCACGATCGCGTCATCATTGCCGGTGTACAGCGCCACATCTGTTCTCCCGGACGCCGCGACCGCCCGCACGACGTCCAGCGTCCGGTACCGGTCGAAGGGCGCGATCTTGATCGCTACCAGACTCGGCAACTCGGCCAGCTCGCGCCAGAAGCGGTACGACAGCACGCGCCCGCCGACGGCCGGTTGCAGATAGAATCCGACGACAGGACGCACCTCCGCCACCGCTCGGCAATGCGCCAGCAACGCGCGATCATCGGCGCTGTCGAAGCCGGCGAGCGAGACCATCACCGCGTCGTAGCCCGTCGCGGCGGCCAGCGACGCCTCGTGGACCGCCTGCCCGGTCGGCCCGACGACGCCGGCGATCTTCACGAAGGGACGAGGCGCCGCTCCCGTCGTCGCCGCTTCCGCGGCCAGCGCCGCATCCGCCGTCTCGCTCGCCAGCTGGAGCACGGGATGCAGCAGCCCGACCTCACGGATCGCGAACTGCGTCGTGTGCACCCCGACCGCGATCCCCCCCGCTCCCGCCGCCAGGTAGTAGCGGGTCAACGCACGTTGCGACCGCTCGTCGAGGGTCCGCGCCGGCGTCAGCGCCAACGGATGGGCCGGGATGACCTGCCCGGCGAGCAGGTGCTGGCGCACGTTCACGACACGGGGCTCCGGGCAAGGTGGAGAGCGACGCCCGCCGGCACGCGGACGCGGAAGGATACACCCACCCGGTCCCCCATCCCCGCTCGCTCACGCGTCACGACCCCGTCACTCCGCGACGACCGTCACCCGCCACGTCCCGCCACGCTCCCACCGCCACGCGCATGCCCGTCACCGTCCGCTTCGTCGCGCTCCTCACCCTCGCGAACGTCTTCATGACCTTCGCCTGGTACGCCCACCTCGCGCACCTCGCCGACCGCCCGTGGTGGGTCGCCGCCCTCGTGTCGTGGGGCATCGCGCTGATCGAATACCTCCTTCAGGTCCCCGCCAATCGACTCGGCGCGACCGTCTTCGAACTCGGTCAGCTCAAGATCATCCAGGAGGTGATCACCCTCGTCGTCTTCGTCCCGTTCGCCGTCTTCTACATGAAGCAGCCCTTCCGCCTCGACTTCGTCTGGGCCGCCTGCTGCCTGCTCGGCGCGGTCTACTTCATGTTCCGCGGTGCGTGATGTTCGTGTCGTGTGCGACGTGCGAACGGCTGACTGCGAACGGCTGATTGCGAACGGCCGACCGCGGAGAAGCGGGGGCGCGCGAAGGGACGCGGAGAACCGACTGTGGAAACAGCCGTCTCCGTCCTCCGGTCGTCTCCGTTCCTCGGATTTCCATTGTCCGTTCGAGCTCCTGAACTGCCTTGGAACTTCGGAGGAACGGAGGGGACCGGAGGACGGAGACGGCTGTTTCCAACGCATTCCTCCGCGTCCCTTCGCGCGCCCCCGCTTCTCCGCGGTCTGCCGTTCCGAACGACTCAGAACTTCCCGTCGCGCACCGAGAACCTGGTCGGCTTGCCGAGAAGCGGGCGGCCCGCGGCGACCCACTCGGCGGTCCAGTCGAGGAGCGTGTCGAGTGGCAGGGCGGGCGGTGTGTCGTCGAGGTGTGTGGCGAGCGCGGAGGCGTCACTGAGGAGCGCGTCGGGGGCGGGGGTGCCGACGAGCAATGGCGTGACACCGAGCCGGTCGGCGAGTGCGTGGGCGAGTGCCTCGACGGCGAGCGTCGCCGCGCCGGTCACGTTCACGGCGACGGCAGGCATCGACGTGCGGGCGAGCAGCGCGAGTGCGACGGCGTTCGCGTCGCCCTGCCAGCAGACGTTGACGTGGCCCATCGTCAGGTCGATCGGCTCGCCGTCGCGGACGCGCACGGCGAGATCGGTGAGCACGCCGTAGGTGAGTGCACAGGCGTAGTTGAGGCGCAGCAGCACCATCGGCGAGCCGTGACGCGCGCCGAGTGCGGCGCTGACGCGTTCGCGGGCGAGGCAGCTCATCGCGTACTCGCCGACCGGTGCCGGCGGCGTCGTCTCGCCCGCACCGCCCGACGCGACGGGAACGAACGGGTAGACGTTGCCCGTGCTGAAGACGACCTGGCGCGACCCCGCATAGCGCTCCGCGCACCACGCCGGCACGACGGCGTTCATCGCCCACGTCTGCACGACGTCGCTCGCGCTCCCGAACTTCTGTCCCGCCATGAAGACGACGTTGGCCGCGTCCGGGAGCGCATCGACCTGTGTCCTGTCCAGCAGATCCGCCGCGAGCACCTCGACGCCGTGCGCACGCAACGCCGCCGCGGCCCGCGCATCGCTCCACCGCGACACCGCGATCACGCGCCGCGATCCCGCACCCGCCGCATCGAGCGCCCGCCGCGCCATCCGCGCCAGCGTCGGCCCCATCTTCCCGCCGGCACCGAGCACGATCACGTCCCCGTCGAGCGCGCCGAGCGCGCGCACCGCGATCGCGTGCGGTTCGCTCAGTGCGTCGTCCAGTTCATCGAGGTCACGCGGGCATCGAGTCGTCATGCGGTACCAACGTCGGGCGAGTGCGTTGTGTTCAGTTGTTGCCTGGCGTTCCTGTCGTTGCCTGCAGTTCCTGTCGTTCCTGTGGTTGCCTGCCGTTCCTATCGTTTCAGCGAGCGTTCGTGTTTCGCCATCACCGCAAACGGCAATTTTTTGACGAGCCTCCGAGGGCGGGGAGCCTCCGGTGAAGGGGGATCGTGGTCGGTTCCGGGTCCAGGCATCGCCCTCCGCTCGGCCGGGCGGTGACGGCTGAGGAACTACAGGACTGCAACTGCAACAGATCAGAACAGGTGCTCAGGCAGCGACGGCGCGCGTGGTGAGCACCGGTGCGGACCGAACACCCACAAAGATTCTTGGATGGGCCCCGAGCGCGGACGTGCGCCCGCTCGCACAGGGAAGTGGCAGTCCTGTAGTTCCTCAGCCGTCACTGCCCGGCCGAGCGGAGGGCAACGTTGGATCCGGAACCCACGCGGAGCCCCCTTCACCGGAGGCTCCCCGCCCTCGGAGGCTCGTCAAAAAAACGCCGTTGGCGATGAGGGCGAAACACGAACGCCCGCTGAACAGACAGGAACGGCAGGCAACGACAGGAACGACAGCTCACGCGGTGAGCGGATCCCCCGTCGGGTCGAGGCCGAGTTCTCGGTTGAGCGCGACCTTCGCTTCGGCGATCGCGGCGCGGGTGCGCTCCTTGAGCGTCGGGAGGTCGGCGGTGGTGAGGCCGTCGGTGGGGATGGGCGGGAGGACGCGGGCGCGGGCGGTCGTGCGGTTGAAGCGGAACGTGTGCTTGGCCATCGCGCGGCGCGTGCCGGCGACGACGATCGGGAGGATCGGCACCTGGTGCTCGATCGCCAGGCGGAAGGCACCGTCCTTGAACGGGAGCAGGTTGCCGTCCGGCGTGCGCGTCCCCTCGGGGAAGATCATCACCGTGCACCGCTTGTGGAGCCGATCGGCACAGCCGCGCATCGCGTCGACGATGCTCTCGCGATTGCCGCGGCGGAGCGGGATGTCGCCCGCGAGCGACATCATCCAGCCGAGGAAGGGAATGCGGAACAGCGACGACTTGCCGAGCCACTTCATCTCCCACGGCAGGTGCGAGAGGAGGAAGGTGTCGGCGTAGCTCTCGTGATTGCTCACGGCCACGTACGGGCGACGCGGATCGCGCACCACGTGGCCGTCGGTGCTGAAGCGCCAGCGGCCGCCGAGCGTCTGCGCGGTGATCGCGACGAAGCGGAACGTGCGCCCCGCGGCGTAGCGGCCGCGATCGAAGGGGACGGTGACGAGGAAGACCGCGAGCACCACCCAGAACCCCACCAGGACGCAGAGGACCGTGATGGTCCAGACCCAGTAGTTGGCCAGCCGATCGAGCACGGGTCCGCGCGCCTCAGCCCTGCGAGATGACCACGGGGACGCAGGTGCCGTCCCAGCCGATGCGCTTGTGCGCGCCATCGCAGAACGGCTTGCGCTCGCTCGCGCCGCAGCGGCAGAGGAAGACGTTCTTGCCGTCGGGCAACGGCACGAGGTTGCCCTCCGCGTCGCGCAATTCGACGTTGCCGGCGTCCTCGGCGGCGATCTTGAGGGAGCCGTTGGTGCTGATCGTGATCGTGACGGGCATCGGACGAGTGGTGCGGGATCGGGAGGAGACGGTGGCCGGCGCGGCCGCCGAGGTCACGCGGGCTGAACGTCGGCCGCCTGCCGGGCGTGCCGCTTGAGTCGCTGGACCATCGCGTTCAGGCCGACCTCGCGACCGGCGAGCCCGATGTCGGTCATGAGCTGGCGTACGATGTCGTCCGGGAGCGCGAGCGTCGTCGCCGGTGGCTGGTCGTTGACGGCCGAGAAGAGGATCGCGAGCACGGCGGCGATCGTCGGCGACTGGCGCACGTTCACGTCGGCCCAGAAGTGCAGGCGGCCATCGGACACTTCGGGAAAGAGGTCGACGCGCGTCTGGCACTCGGGCACGGTGAACGCCGCGCGATCGAGCGACGCGAGGCGCTCGGGCAGCGGCTCGAGTCGCTTCGCGTAGCTCACGAGCGCGCCCATCTTCTCCTCGCGTCCCATGGCGCGGAAGCGACGGAGCACCTGCTCGATGCCGGGCGGCAGCGGGGCCGCGGTCGTCTCGGACATGGCCGCAAAAGTAATGGGCCCGGGTGTTGGGCGGGCGCTCATCTTCCCCCGATGCACTGCGTCATCGTGACCGCCGGCTCGCGCGGCGACGTCCAGCCGTATCTCGCGCTCGCGGTCGCGCTGCGCGATGCCGGCCATCGGGTGACGCTCGCCACGCACACGCCCTTTCGCGCGTGGATCGAGGGCTACGGCATCGCCTTCCGTCCGCTCGCCGGTGATCCGCAGGCGGTCCTGGCTGCGCCGGGTGCCCGGGCGTGGACCGCCGACGGCTCGCGCGCGGGGCTGCTGCGCTTCGGCGTGCAGCTCTGGCGCGAATTCGGCGGGCTGATCGCCGGCATTCTCGACGATCTCATTCCCGCAACGCACGACGCGGACATCGTGATCTGGTCGGCGGTCTGCATGGCCGCGGCGCAGCTGCGTGAGGCGCGTGGTGTGCCCGTCGTCGGTGCGCTGCTGCAGCCGCTCACGCCCACCGGCGACTTCGCCGCCGTCGGCCTGTCGTGGCGCACGCCGGTCACGGCCGACGATCGCGCGAAGTTCGTGCGGTCGCACGTCGTGGGCGAACAGCTCATCTGGCAACCCGCGCGGCGTCACGTGAACCGCTGGCGTCGCACGACGCTCGGCCTGCCGCCGCTCCCGCTCGCGGGGCCGTACTCGCGGCAGCGCAACGCCGATCATCCGTTGCTCTACGCCTTCGGCAAGGCGGTGATCCCCAGGCCCGCCGACTGGCCCGACTGGGTGCACGTGACCGGCTGGTGGACGCTGCCCGCGCCGGCGGACTACACACCCTCGGCGGCGCTGGCACGCTTCCTCGACGACGGTGCGCCCCCGGTGTGCATCAACTTCGGGAGCATGACGCCGGTCGACGGCGCGCGCCTCGGTCGCACGGTCCTCGACGCGGCCGAGCGTGCGGGGTGTCGCGTGCTGGTGGTTCAGGGGTGGGGCGATCTCGCGGGTGACACACCGCTGCCCGCGTGGGCACACGTCGAGCGCGACGTGCCGCACGACTGGTTGTTCCCGCGCTGTGCGGCGGTGGTGCATCACGGCGGCAGCGGAACGACCGGTGCGGCCGCGCGCGCCGGTGTACCGACGATCATCGCACCACTCGGCTTCGATCAGCGCTTCTGGGCGACGCGCATGGAGTCGCTGGGCACGAGCGTCGCGACGATCGACCGACGGCTGCTCACACCGGCGACGCTCGCACCCGCACTCGAGCGTGCGGTGCGCGACATGCGCGTGCGCGACGCCGCCGCGCGACTCGGCGAGCGGCTGCGCGCGGAGTCGGGGACCGCGGGGGCGGTGTCGCGCATCGAGGCGCATGCGGCGCGGGGGTGATCGCCCTCGCGCACCACACTCGAAGACGTCGTCGACCGCCCTTCCTGCAATCGTTGTCTCGTCGATTCGCTGCGAGTGAGGGCCAATCGCTGTGCATGGAACGCGCAGACCGGCCGTCGACATGACACCGCTGGTCATGCGCGAATCGAGAGCGACCGTGGTGCCGAGTGACGTGCCACGGTAACGACGTCAGCTCCGTCGTTACCGACGAAATCGATAGTGATCGCACTTGCAAAGATTGCAACGACGAAGCACTTGTGCGAGGCTCATGGAACGCGAGAAGATCGGCGCGCGAGCGATCGCCTCCGCTCGCGCTCGCGCGACCATGCGCATCCACGATCGGATCGGGACCACCCATGACCCGGCACTCACTCTCACGGCTCGCCTTGCTTGGAATCGTCACGACGGTCACGAGCACATTGATCGGCTGCGCCGACCAATCGCCATCCGCCCCCCCCCCGTCACCAGCGATCGCCCGTTCGGGCATGAATTTCCGCTACGGTGATCCCGTCGTCGATTCCGAGATTCGGCGTCGCGTGGACAGCGCCGCCCGCGACCTTGCCCTTCGCATCGGCGAAGCGAACGGGCTCCGGAACGCCGTGTCGTCGCTCCGTGCGTCCCGTGAAGACAACGAACACAAGTTGTCGCTCGGCCAGTTGAACGCGGGGCTTGGCGGAGGCGCGCAAGCGGCAACAGCGCATCGGCCGGCGGTGGCGAGGGGAGTAGCGCGCAACTTCTCGGACCTCGAGAACGAACTGGAAGCGTACATGCCGGTGAAGTCGGTCCGCGAGCGGTACGATGGCACCCGCCCGCTGATCGTCGCGTGGCAGCTCGTGGAGAGTGAGGATCCGATCGGCTACACCGCGGCGGGTGAGCGGATCGTGCTCGACGTGGACCGTGCGCCGACGGAGCCCGTGCTCGTTCTGGTGCCGCGCGAGGGGAGTGGGCAGGGGGACGTGATCGGCGCCGCGTGCAGGAACTCGGTCGCTAGCGAGAAAGCGATCGGGACCTGGCAGTGCGACGAGGGCGCACGAAGCCTGATGCAAGTGACTCCGTCAGGTGCGGGGGAAGCTGCGCCCGCCAGCGACGAGTGTCTGCCGATGCTCGGCGAAACGACACGGGCCACGTGCCCTGGGCAGTGGGTGCCGACGCCGCCACCGTTGCCGGCCGGCTTCTACATGTCGAGTGCGTGGCTTTCGGACCTGCATGAGCCGTGGCCACGCGGCGAGCCGGAGATCACCTACCTGGTGACGACGATCCCCGTGTTTGGGCGAACGCAAGATGAGCCGATCGCGTGCCTGTCCGAGCACCCGTTCCCGACGCAGGCCTTTTTCCTGCGCCACGATGAGCACAACGAGACCTTCTCGCTCGCGCCGACTTTCTCCGGGCGGCACACGTTCCTGACGGACAATCAGATCGCGCAGATCGAGGGGATTGCGGATATCCGCAATGTCGAGGCCGATCTGAACGTGATTGTGTGGGAAGATGACGTGGCGGGCCCCCCTCAGGCTCGGTGCGAGCTGAACGATGCCGAGCTCCTGCCGAAGCTGGCAGGCGCGCTGAGCAGGGCTGCGAGTCTGGTCGCGACGGTGAAGGGCTTCCCGAAGTGCGCGAACTCGCTCGATGATCCGGGGACATTCGGATCCATCCAGTCGTCGTCGCGATGGTTCCAGAAGGCGTCGAAGGTCTGCGGCATCCTCGGTGCGCCAGGTAGCATCCGGAGCGTCTTCGAAAAGACCGGTGGCGACGACGACTACATCGGCATCTCGGCGAAGACGACCGATCTCGGCGGGAACGCCGGCAGCTCGCATTTGATCGTGGCCGCCGGCGGACAGGTGGGTCGCTTCAATATCACCGGAGTGTCTCAGCAATGAGGAAATCGGGTGTATTCGCCGCTCTCGTCGCGCTTGGCGTGATCGTCGGTACGTTTGCCGCTCGTCCGGTCCATGCGCAGCGCCTGACTCTCGACGCGGGTGTGGCGCAGGTGGGGTGGCTGATCCCTGATGACTGGGGACAAAGCTTCGGTGTCCATGCGCACTTCGACATCTCCAGACGCGTCGGCGTCATGTTCGGTGCACGCGGCATCGTCGGCCTGGATACGCAACGTGAAGGCTTCATCTCTGTCTCACGGCGGGAACGACTCGCCACGGCGATGCTCGGTGTCGAGTATCGCGTGGTCGAAGTTCGGAAGGCGTCCGTCCATTTGTCGGCTGGCATCGCGACCTCGCGGTTCTGGGCGCAATACACCCTTCGGAACGGGACAACGACCGACTTCGACGGGAGTTGGGGATGGGTACGCGGCGTCTACGGCGCGCGCGTTTTCATGCCGGTGACCGAGCGCTGGGGCGTTCACGTTCGAAGCGAGATCCATCCACGCTACGGCGACACGCGTTCGTGGAATCCCGTGTTCGCGGTAGGCGTCGGATTCTGATTCGGCCAAGGCTGAGAGCGCACCGTCGGCCGTCCGTCAGCGAATGATGGACGGCCGACGAGTTCTCCTCGTGTCACGCGACCGCATCGGAGGCGATGCCGATAGGCGCTGGCAGAACTTAGCGTGCGAAGGCGTCCGACTTTCGTGGCAGGGTGAGCACGACTCGTGTCGCGTGCGTCGGCAGCGCGTTTCCGCCTGTGCATCAGGAGTCGCGCCAGGCGTCAGCGGCCATTACGGTCCCGGTCATGCACGAGTACACAATCCGCCGCGCCACGCCCGCCGATGCCGAACGCCTCGCCACGTTCGCCGCCGACTGCTTCGAGGCGTCGTACGGCGCACAGAACACGCCCGCGAACATGGCGGCGTATCTCGCGCAGGCGTTCACCGCCGCGCGCATGCACGCCGACCTCGTGCAGCCCGGCGCCACCACGCTCGTCATGGAACGCGACGACGTGTTGACGGCCTACGCGATGATCGGACCCGTGGGCGATGCGCCCGCGTGCGTCAGCGGCCCGGCACCGATCGAACTGCGCCGCTTCTACGTCGCACACGCCCACCACGGCGCCGGCCTCGCGCCCGCGCTCATGTCGGCCACGCTCGAGGCCGCGCGCGACGCCGGCGGCGGCACGCTCTGGTGCTCCGTCTGGCAGCGGAACCCGCGCGCGATCCGCTTCTACGGCCGTCACGGCTTCGTCGCCGTCGGCACCGCCGTCTTCATGCTCGGCGACGATCGTCAGGACGACTGGGTTCTGGCGCGGGAGCTTGGCGCCTGACGGGCATCGCGAACGGCATGAACGCAGGGGGCGCGGAACGAACGACGGGGGCGCAGAGGGTGCGTCGCTGCGATGGCCGTGTTCGTTGAAGATCTCGAACTGCCTTGACACGGAGTTGGAATGAGAAAGGCCTTCCCCCGGCCGGTCGCGGCATCA
>ERZ1066136.843-NODE-843-length-18977-cov-8.015590_pt1 | contig 18977 bp, 19 predicted proteins | sample MGYA00382783_ERZ1066136 | MGnify/ENA primary metagenome ERZ1066136 (study PRJEB33369, sample SAMEA5778366) | biofilm metagenome | biome: Industrial cooling water; feature: Water cooling tower basin; material: Biofilm | place: United Arab Emirates | collected... | reverse complement strand
CCTCTTCCCCTTCCCCCTTCCCTCTTCCCTGCCCTCCCGTCCTGGCACTCCTCGACATGGGGTGCCAGACTATTTCGTCCACCTGCATTGACACTCGCGCTGCAACACGCGTAGCTTGAATTCGCGGTGCGCCGCGGCTTCCTGCCGCATTCCACGCACCGGCAGCTCTGTGCAACTCAGGCAGGACGTGGTCTTCAGGCGCGAACCTCCAGGCAGCAAGAGCAAGAACAATTCACGGGTTCCGCCGTTCTGCCTTCCCCAATGACGACCCAGGGAGGTAAGCGCATGGAATACAACATCCTCAAGCATTTCCACGGACTGGAGCACCAGCCGCTGGACCCGTTCAACGCCGACGAGATCGGCACCTCGCTGTTCATGGCCGGCAACATGGGCCCGAAGATCTCCGAGAAGATGGATGGCTACGCCGCACGGGCCGGCATGGGCCGCCGCAGCTTCCTGAAGTCCTCGCTCGGCTTCTCCGCCGCCATGCTGGCCGCGAACGAAGTCACGGGGATGAAGTTCTTCGAGGTGGGCGCCGCCGAGGCCGCCGACGTCGACGCCAAGAACGAGTCCTTCCAGGTTGCCCGCGCCAGCAGCGACTTCGTGGTGGACGTGCACACCCACGTCTGTACGCGGCCGGGCCACTACGTGCTGGGCGAGAACACCACCGAGCGCGGCATGTGGTTCGTGCAACTGCTGGACGACCTCGGCAAGGCCTTCGGCCTGCCGAACGGCACGCGCGACATGAACGTCGAGAACTACGGCAAGCTCATTCTCGAGAAGAGCGACACCACGGTCGGCATCTTCAACCCTTTCGGCTTCCGCGAGCACTACGGCGATCGCGACATGATTCCGATGGACTACCAGGTGCAGGTGCGCAACAACTGGCCGAAGTCCACGATGATGCTGGCCGGCGGCCTCACGCCGAACCAGGGGCTGGGCGTCACGCTGGACCGCCTGCGCAACTACGCCGAGCAGTACAAGGTGTCCGGCCTCAAGCTCTATACGTTCGACGCCACCGAGAAGAAGGGCTGGTGGTTCGACGACGAGAAGCTCGCCTATCCCATGTGGGAAGAGTGCCGCAAGCTGGGCATCAAGAACATCGGCTGCCACAAGGGCATCCCGTTCGGCCAGTTCTACGCACGCTATGCCCACGCGGAAGACTTCGACGCCGCGGCGGACGACTTCCTCGATCTCAACTTCATCGCCTATCACTCCGCGTGGCCCTACCACGCCGAACTGGCGGCCCTGAAGGGCTTCAAGCCGCAGCGCAAGAACCTCTACTGCGAAGTCGGCTCCACCTTCGCCGCGACGGTCACCAGCCGCCCGCTCGAATGCGCCCACGTGCTCGGCACGCTGCTGCGCGATCTCGGCCCCGACTACGTGCTGTGGGGGACCGACTCGCTGCTGTGGGGCAACCCGCAGTGGCAGATCGACGCGTTCCGCAAGTTCCAGATTCCCGACCAGCTGGTCGAGGGCTACGGCTATCCGAAGATCACACCCGAGATCCGGCGCAAGGTCTTCGGCGAGAACGCGGCTCGCATCTGGAACATCGACAAGCAGAAGGCCATGCAGGCCAAGGCCGAGATCCTGGCCACTGCGACGGCCTGAGCGTTCCGAAAGCAGCACCGGGGGGCTGGCTTCGGCCAGCCCTTTTTTCACCCGGCAGAAGAGAGAGACCCTGAAATGCCAACCTACGAATACGCCTGCGACCCCTGCCTCGTCATCTACCAGACCCGGCACGGCATGAACGAGAAAGGCCCGCAGTCCTGCAACCGCTGCGGCGGCGGACTGCGCAAGGTGATCTCCGCACCGAGCCTCAACACCAAGCGGTACTCCGGCCCCACCGAAGCCAAGTACGCGAGGCTCTCCGAGAGCGACGAGATGAAGAAGGAAGCCCAGCTCCAGAAGGTCTATGAGACGATCTGGGTCCCTGCCGAAGTGAAGCACAGCCCGTGGGAAGAACACGACCACTGATGACCCGCCGCACCGCCGCCGGCACTCTGCTCGCGGCGCTGCTGGCCGTATCGGCCGGGCTCATCGCGAATGACATTCCCTTGCTCGCGCAGGAGTTCCTCACGGCCGGGGCGTTCACGACGCCGGAAACTCGCGCCGCGGCCTTCTCGCTGCCCGTGCCCCGGCTCGATGCCGAGCAACGGGAAGCCTTTGCAGCCGGCAAGGAACAGTTCAACGAAGCCTGGGTGGTTGCGCCCGACCCCGACGGCGTATGGGGTCTCGGTCCAACCTTCAACGAGGACCGCTGCGCTCGCTGTCACGAGGCCAACGGACGCTCGCCTGCGCCTGCGCACGGCAAGCCGGCCGAACGCGGATTCCTCGTCCGCCTGAGCGTGCCCGGTGTGACACCGCAGGGTGCCCCCCTGCCGCACCCCGACTACGGTGATCAGTTGCAGAACCGCGGCACGGACGATCGGGTACCCGCGGAAGGCAAGGTCGTCGTCCACTACAGCGAGCGCGCCGTCACGCTGCCCGACGGCGACACCGTATCGCTGCGCACGCCGCGGCTGGAGTTTCGCGACCTCCAGTTCGGCGCCTTAGGACCGGACACGCTCACCTCGCCGCGCGTAGCGCCGGCGATGATCGGTCTCGGTCTGCTCGAATGGGTGCCGGAAGCCACGCTGCTGGAGATCGCCAGGGCGCAGGTCGCTCATGGCATCAGCGGCCGCCCGAACTACGTGTGGGACTACGAGAACGAAGTCGCCGTTCTGGGCCGCTTCGGCTGGAAGGCCAACCAGCCCAGCCTGCGCCAGCAGACCGCTGCCGCGTTCCACGGCGACATCGGCGCGACGACCTACCTGTTCCCCGAAGAGAACTGTCCTGCCGTGCAGAAGCAGTGTCTCGATCTGCCGTCCGCCTCGAAATGCGGCGGCCAGGGCGGTTGCACGGGCAACCAGTACCGGCCCGAAGTCATTCCGAGCCGGCTCACGAACATCACGCTTTACCTGCAGGCGCTGTCGGTCCCCGCGCGCCGCCGGCCGAACGACCCGGCCGTGAAGCGGGGCGAGCAGCTGTTCGCCGACGCGAAGTGTGCCGTCTGCCACGTGCCCGCGCTGCAGACCGGACCGAAGACGCCGATCCGCGCGGCGGCGAATCTCACCTTCCACCCGTACACGGACCTCCTGCTGCACGACATGGGCGAGGATCTCGCCGACGGCCGCCCGGACTTCCTCGCCGATGGCCGCGAGTGGCGCACCGCGCCACTCTGGGGCCTCGGCGTGCTGCCCGCCGTGAACCGCCATTCGGACCTGCTGCACGACGGCCGCGCGCGCAACGTCACCGAGGCCATCCTCTGGCACGGCGGCGAGGCGCAGGCCTCGCGGGATGCGTTCGCCGGCATGAGGCGCGAGGATCGGGCGGCGCTGGTGAGGTTCGTGGAGTCGTTGTAACCGCGGCATCGCTATGCCGGGCGGCGATACCTTTCATGCAAAAGCGCCCGCCTCGCCGGCTCGGCTAACGCCGCCCCTTCACCAGTTCCTCGAACATCCTCTCCTCCAGTTCGTCCTCATCCGGTCGCTCGACCCGGTAGTACCGGATGCTCGCCTTGAGGTAGTTCACGTCGCGGAAGCGCACGACGTCCTGCTTCAGCTCCCGGAGGATCGCCTTCATCTCCTTGAGATCCGCGTCGAGCGTGCGCGAGACGGTGGCGGGCGAGAAGTTGCGGGGCACGGGTCCGGGCTGCAGGCGCGCGAACGGGAGGGTGACTTCGACCAGTTCCTCCTCAAGCCGCGCGAGCTGCTCCGCGAGCACGAGGTTGTAGTGCATCAGCCGGCTGCGCGCGAGGCCCGCCAGCGCGCCGGCATCGAGCTGCTCCACTTCCAGCTGCAGCTCCAGCAGGGCAAGCAGATCGCCGGCCTCGTAGGCCTGATTCACGCGCTGCATCAGCGCCGTCTTGCGCACGCGCTCGTCGGGGTCGAGCTCCCGGTCGGGATGCAGCTCGCTCGCGAGCTTCCGGTACACCGCGCGCATCGAAGCACTCGCACCGCGTGCCGCGTGCTCCTGCATCGCAGCGCGGGCGGACGCACCCGGGTCCGCGTTCCGATGACGCCGGGCATCGTGCGGGTCGTCCGTTTCCGGACGTCGTGCGCTCTCTCGGGCGCCGTCGCCGTCGTCTTCATCACGCGCTTCCCGGTCGTCGGAGAACGCCGACCCATCGGCGTCGATGGCGTCCAGCAGCGCCGCCTCAATCTCCTGGACTTCCTCGAAGCTCGTTTCGCTGTACTTGTCGTGGAGGCGCACGAGTTCGGGCTCGTCGCCCGATTCGAGAAGCAGCGACAGCTGCCCGAGAAGGATGTCCTCCACCTTCGCCTGCTGCTTCCGGGTCAGCTCGCCGCTGTCCATCGCGCGGTCCAGGACGCGGACCAGCGCGATGCGCTCCTGCCGGAGCTTCACGCGCAGGGGTTCCCATTCCTCGACGCAGCGGCGCTCGTACACGGGCACGTACTCGCGCCACTGCGCGAGTTCCCGGCGCACGGCGTCGATCCGCGCGATCAGCTTCTGGAACTTCTTCTGCTCCGGGGTCGGGCGCTGCGCCCCGTTGCCGGTGGCCAGCGCGCGGGACAGGTCCGACGTCTCGGCACTGGCCTCCGCCTTCGGCACTCGTTTCGCCATCGATGATTCCCGGGTTGCGCAGCGCGATCCGCGCTGCAGGAAAGTCCGGCGCGTAGCGTAGCGCGAGACGGCGGCGCTGCCATGCGGGAACACGCCGTCGTCGAGACGCACCGGGAATCTCCGGTGGCCAGGGCCCGGACCAGGCGACCGCCTGCGGCCCGAAAAGCACACGGGGCGCCCGAAGGCGCCCCGTGTTCACTGCCGATGCGAAGTACGGCTCAGCGCATCAGATGTTGCCGCGGCTCATCTCGCCCCGGATGTACTCGGCCTGACGGATCGCCAGGGCAACGATGGTCAGCGTCGGGTTCTCCGCCGCGCTCGTGGTGAACTGGCTGCCGTCGGAGATGAACAGGTTGCTGACGTCGTGCGTCTGACCGAACCCGTTGCACACTCCGGTGGACGCCGTGCTGCTCTGCCGGCAGGTGCCGAGGTTGTGCGTGGACGAGAACGGCATCCGCGTGTAGACCTTCCGGGCGCCCAGCGACTCGTACAGCGCGGTCGACTGCTTCCAGGCGTGCTCGCGCATGGCCTTGTCGTTGGCGTGGTCCTGCTTGTGCACGTGAGCGACGGGCATGCCGTTCTTGTCCTTCACCTTGTCGCTCAGCGTGACGCGGTTGATCTCCTGCGGGAGGTCCTCGCCGACGATCCACAGGCCCGCCACGTTGCGATAGGCCTCGATGTCACGGGCGTACTCGCGGCCCCACGCCCCCGGCTTGGCGTAGGCCGGGTAGCCAGGCATGCCGAACGCGGGCAGGGTCTCGAGTTCATAGCCGGCGACGAAGCCGCGGCGGTCGTCGTAGCGAGACTCGTCGCGGATGATGCCGGCCATCTGCGTACCGCGGTGCAGGTTGACTTCGCCGGGCATGATGGCGTAGACGGCGCCCGTCAGGTGAGGCATGTAGTTACGACCCACCTGACCGGACGAGTTGGCGAGACCATCGGGGAACATGCTCGACGCGGAGTTGAGCAGCAGCCGCGGCGACTCGATGGAGTTGCCCGCCACACAGACGATGCGCGCCTTCTGCTCGTGCATCACGCCGTTGGCGTCGGCGTACACCACGCCCGTCGCCTTGCCACTGGCGTCGTGGTTGATGCGGATCACCATCGACTCCGGGCGCAGCTCGAAGTTGCCCGTCTCTTCCGCCTTGGGAATCTCGGTGTAGAGCGTGGACCACTTGGCGCCGATCGCACAGCCGCTCATGCAGAACCCGATCTGCCGGCAGGCCGGACGCCCGTCGCGCATCTTCGAGTTGATGGCCATGTTGCCGGTGTGATAGTCCTTGTACCCCATCTTCTTCGCACCGGCTTCCAGCACCTTGTAGTTGTTGTTGCCGGGCAGCCGCTCGATGCCGTGGGTGCCCGTCACGCCCATCTTGTCCTCGGCGAGGTCGTAGTAGTGCTCCAGATCCTCGTACGAGATGGGCCAGTCGTCGAGGTTGGCACCGACGACGCGCCCGTACGTGGTGAGCGCCTTGAACTCGTGCGGCTGGAAGCGCAGGGATGCGCCTGCCCAGTGCACGGTGGTCCCGCCCACGGTCTTGCAGATCCACGCGGGCAGGTTCGGATCGAGATCGCCCGAGCCCACGCGGGGATCGAGCCACGACAGCTTCATGAACATGTCGCCGCCGTCGTTGTTGATGTCGGCCAGCGTGAGCCGCTTGCCGGCTTCCAGGCACACCACCTTCACGCCCTGCTGGGCGAGTTCGTTGCCCAGGGTGCCGCCTCCGGCGCCCGAGCCGATGATCACGACGACGGAGTCGTCGTTCAGGTCGAACTTGGCCATGTCTCCCCCTCAGTCCTTCGGCAGCCAGTTGATGTCGTCGAATCCGCGCTCCAGATACCCGCCCTTCTCGAAGGACGAACCTTCGAAGCCGAAGATCTTCCAGATCTCGGGGTTGCCGTAGAGGCCGCCCAGCGTCTCGCCGTACATGAAGCTGAAGAAGGGGGACTTCTCGATGGTCTTGAGGATGCGGACTCGCGACTTCTCCGGCAGCTGCGCAAAGCCCTGACCGTCGAAGTTGGCCCTCGCGAGTCGCTCGAGCCGCGCCGCGCCGTCGGTCACGAGCTTGAGCGTGTCCGCACTGCCGTCGGCCTTCGCGTCGATGGCGTTGACGATGTTGCCGTAGTAGCTGTCGGCGAGAAAATCGTGGGGGAACAGCGTGCGCGCCAGCGCAAGCAGCGCGTGTCCCTGGTCTTCGGAGATGGCCTTCAGGTGATGGGCCGACCAGGCATTCGCGGAGAACGCGCTCAATCCGGTGCCGGCCGCGAGCGACATGAAGGCGCTCCCGCCGGCGATCTTCAGGAATGCGCGCCGCCGAAGTTCGAGCTCTTCGAGCAACATGTGTTTCCTCCAAGGATCGTTATGGCCCCGGATTCGCGCGCCACCGATCGTTGGGTTCGATGGCACCAGACCGCCGTCTGCGCCGGCCGGGATCCAGCGCGTTCGCGATTTAATGAAGCGCAGGCCGAGGCGTCAAGCGAAAACGCCGAGCAGTCCGATCGGTCGCGCAGTGTTCTGCACTGCAGTACAGGGAGAAAGCTGGAGGCGTCCCAGGAGAGCTTGCCGAAGCGTGACATCTGGTGGCCGGGAATTTTCGCGGCGCACCAACACCAGGAAATTTGCCTGTCAGCGATCGTCGTCGAGCCCGCTGCGCCGTTGTGCGATGCGGCGACGCGCAGCGAACAGCTCGCGCTCGCACCACAGGAGGAATCGCCGAGCCTCGTGATCGGTACGCTTGTCGAGCAGCGCACGCAGCCCGGACTCCGACAGCCAGTGTCCCGCGGTGCCGGGAAAGCGGTCGCACTCGGTGGCGTCAAGCCGGCGCAGGACTCGGTCCATGTCCTTGAACGACAGGGCGGAGGCCACGTCGGCCGCGTGCACCCAGTACACGCCGTCGTGCGCGCGATAGCGGATACGGTGGACGTCGTAGCGGCTGACCTCGACGCCCTCGGGCTCCAACTCGGCGGCCTGGCGCAGGAGGAACAGGGCCCTGGGCACCGCTTCGATCAGGAAACCGGCGACGGCAATGGCGAGGAAGGTGACGGCCGGAGGCATGAGCCCCAGCCAGTACGACAGAACCGCGAGGACCGCGGCGCTGAGCGAGATCTGACGGAACCAGCCGCCCACCTCAGACGAGGCGGGACTGCCGCCATTGCGCGATGCGTTCTTCGGAGACGCCCAGTTCGCGCAGGATTTCTTCCGTGTGCTCGCCGGGCGCGGGCGCGGGGCGGCGCACCTCGAACTCGTAGTCGGTGAGTGCGAGCGGAAGCTTGAGCTGCAGCACATCGCCCTCGGTGGGGTGGGGCGCCTTCACCACCATGCCGCGCGCGCGATGCTGAGGATCCTCCAGGGCTTCCTCGAACGGCTTCACCGGCGACACGCAGCAGTCGTGGCCCTCGAACGCGGCGACCCACTCGGCCTGCGTGCGGCTCGCGAAGATCGCAGTAAGCGCCTCGATGGCCGGCGCAGGGTCTCCGCCGAACGCCCAGTGGTTCTTCAGCAGGTCCGGGCGGCCGACGACCTCGCACACCTCCTGCCAGAACTTCGCCTCCAGCGCGCCCACGGCCATGTGCCTGCCGTCGGCCGTGCGGTAGACGCGATAGCAAGCCTCACGGCCCGACAGCAGATCGGACCCGGCGGGCGTCGCGCGGCCGTGCATCGCGACGGCGGACAGCGCCTGCACGTTGTGCGCGAGCACGCCTTCGCTCATCGCGGCATCCACGTAGCGCCCCTGCCCGCTGCGCTGCGCATCGAACAGCGCCGCGAGGATGCCCATCACCGGCACCAGCGCGCCGCCGAGGATGTCGGCCACCTGGAAGTTGGGGATGACGGGATCGCGCCCGGCCTCCCCCACCTGATCGGTGAAGCCTGCATAGGAACAGTAGTTGAGGTCGTGTCCGGCCAGATCCCGATACGGGCCGGTCTGACCGTAGCCGGAGATCGCGCAGTACACGATTGCAGGGTTCACGGCGCGGCAGGCCTCGAAGCCGACGCCGAGCCGGTCCACCACACCGGGACGGAAACCTTCCACCACGACGTGCGCCGTGCGCACGAGATCGAGGAAGACCTGCACGGCCTCCTTCTGCTTGAGGTCGAGCCGCATGCCGCGCTTGTTGCGGTTGATGGCGAGGAACACCGGCGCCGTGCGGCCTTCCGGCATGCCGAGCGTGCGGGCGTAGTCGCCCGCGCCCGTGTCCTCGATCTTGATGACGTCGGCGCCGAGATCGGCGAGGTGCAGCGTGCAGACCGGCCCCGGCAGCAGCCGGGTGAGATCGAGCACGCGGATGCCTTCGAGAGGTTTGGCAGCCATGACCGACGCCTCCTCAGGTCGAGCCGTCGGCGCGTTGGGGCCCGGTGGCCCACTGGGGCCAGCGCTTGCGCACCAGATCGCCATCGGCAGCGTACATGTGACAGGTGTCGATGAGCGGGGGGCGCCGGCCGTCCGAGCCGGAAGGCTTGGCGCGCTCGCGGGCGCCGTAGAGCGTCTGGTACACGGTGGTGGCGACCGGCCCGAGGAGTTCCACGAGGTGCGTGCAGCCCTTGGTGCCGCCGAGCAGTTCGCGCGTCTTGAGCGTGAAACCGGGTTTGATGTGCAGGCCCTTCAGCGCCTGGAAGTTGGGCGTGATGCCCGCGCAGCCCCAGTAGGGGCCCCAGTCGGTCACCACTTCCACTTCATGGATGAGCAGGTCGATGTCCACGGTGAGGCGGATCCACATCTCGTGCATCGGCTCGCCCGCGGGCAGCACACCGCCCTCGCGATCCATGTTGGGCACGTCGAAGGGCTTCGTGTCGACGAGGTGCCCCTCGATGTCCCACAACCCGTCGTCGCGGTGATAGCCGCGGCACGTGACGGTACGGGTGTGCTTGAGATGGCGGGACGCGGGCGCGGACAGGGGCATGGCGAATTCCGGTTGGCAGGAACGGGCGCGCGGCAGCGCAGCCTCGGGTCTCAGGTGGGCAGGTCCCAGCGGCGGGCGCGCAGAGTGATCTTTGCGAGCACCTCGCGGCGGTCGCGCGTCGACATGCTGCCCCAGCGGGCGATCTCGTCCAGCGTGCGGTGGCAGCCGCGGCACAGGCCGGTGGCAGGGTCCATCGCGCAGATCTTCACGCAGGGCGACGGAACGTCTTCGGCGAATGGAGGCATGGCAGACGTCCTTACGCGGCCTGCCGCTGCGCGCGCGCAGCGAGAGCGCGCCCGGCGCGCGACGCATTCGGCCGGCCGAGGGCCTCGCAGATGAAGCGGCCCGCTTCGGCGAGCTTCGTCATGTCGACGCCCGTCTCCACGCCGAGCCCGTCGAGCAGGTACAGCACGTCCTCGGTCGCGACGTTGCCGGTGGCGCCGGGCGAATACGGGCAGCCGCCCAGCCCCGCGACGGAGCAGTCGAAGGTGGCGACACCCAGATCCATCGACGCCACGATGTTGGCGAGCGCCTGACCGAAGGTGTCGTGGTAGTGCCCCGCGAGCTTGTCCGCCGGCACATCCTTGGCGACCGCTTCGATCATCCGCTGCGCCTTCGCGGGCGTCCCCATGCCCGTGGTGTCGCCGAGGGACACCTCGTAGCAGCCCATGGCATGGAGGCGCTTCGCGACGTGCGCCACGGCCTCGGGCGCGACGGCGCCCTCGTACGGACAGCCCAGCACCACCGAGACGTAGCCGCGCACGCGCAATCCGGCGGCCAGCGCCTGCTCGCACACGGGCGTGAAGCGGTCGAGCGACTCGTCGATGCTGCAGTTGATGTTGCGGCGGGAGAAGGACTCGGTCGCGGCGCCGAACACGGCGACTTCCTCGGCGCGCGCGGCGATCGCGGCCTCCAGTCCCTTGAGGTTGGGCACGAGCACCGGATAGCTCACGCCCGGCTTGCGCCGGATGCGCGCCATGACGTCCGCGGCATCGGCCATCTGCGGCACCCACTTGGGAGACACGAAGCTCGTGGCCTCCACGGCGGGCAGCCCGGCGTCGGCGAGGCGCTCGATGAGCTCCACCTTGACCTCGGTGGGGACCAGGGTGGCTTCGTTCTGCAGGCCGTCGCGCGGGCCCACTTCGACCAGGCGGACGGCGGAGGGATAGTGCATGTGCGTCTCCCGGGCGCTCAGCGCCCCTCGAAAGCGAGCAGTTCCACGCCCTCGCGGACCTGGTCGCCCTTCGTGAAGAACACCTCCTTCACGACGCCGTCGGCCGGCGCGGCGATGGTGTGTTCCATCTTCATGGCTTCGATGAGCATGAGCGGCGCGCCCTTGCTCACGGTGTCGCCGGCCTTCACCAGCACGTCGATCACGGAACCGGGCATCGGCGACACGAGCGAACCGCCCTCGTCGGCCTCCTGCGTGTGGTCGGCGCCGGCGAGTTCGAGCCGGTGACTGCGGCCGGCGGAGAACACCGTCAGCTCGTCCCCGTGCCGCACGACCCGCGCGAGCACCCGCGCACCAGCCATGTCGAGCACGAGTTCACCGTCGGTATCCGCCGCGCCCTGCACGCGCCGGCGGCCGCCGGGCAGATCGAACTCGTACCCGCCCGGACGGAAGTGCGCCACGACGGTGACGCGACGGTCGCCGTCGGCGAAATCGATGGCGTGATGATTGTCCTCGTTGAGCCGCCAGCCGCCGGCGTCGTGCCAGGGCGAGCCGGGGTCGGCGGACGATCGGGCGCGCTCGGCGGCGGCACGTTCCACGCGCAGACATTCGTCGAACGCCGCGATGGCGAGCACGTCGTCGGAGACCGGCTCGGGGGCCGGGAGCAGTTCGGCCTGATAGCGTTCGATGAGGCCGGTGTCCAGCAGCCCGGGCTCGCGATGCGCAAGCGCGAAGGCCCGATGCGACACCACGGACGACAGGAACTGCAGATTGGTCGCGAGGCCTGCCACCTGGTAGTCGGCGAGGGCCTGCCGCAGGCGGCGCAGCGCGGCGTCGCGGTCGGCGTCCCAGCAGATCAGCTTGGCGATCATCGGGTCGTAGTGCACGCCGATCTCGTCGCCTTCGCGCACGCCGGTGTCCACACGGACGTGGGCTGAGGGCGCGGGTTCCACGAGGTGCTCCAGCCGCCCGATGGCGGGCAGGAAGCCGCGCGCGGGATCCTCGGCGTAAACGCGTGCCTCGATGGCGTGGCCGTGGATCGCGAGCTGCTCCTGCGCGAGAGGCAGCGGCTCGCCGTCGGCGATGCGCAGCTGCCATTCGACGAGGTCGAGCCCGGTGATCATCTCCGTCACCGGGTGCTCCACCTGGAGGCGCGTGTTCATCTCCATGAAGTAGAACTCGCCCTCGGCGTCGAGGATGAACTCCACCGTGCCGGCACCCACGTAGTTCACGGCGCGGGCGGCCGCCACGGCGGCGGAGCCCATCTGCCGGCGGCGCTGCGCCGACAGGCCCGGCGCGGGCGCTTCCTCCAGCACCTTCTGGTGGCGGCGCTGCACGGAGCAGTCGCGCTCGAACAGGTGCACGCAGTTGCCGCGCGTGTCCGCGAACACCTGCAGCTCCACATGACGCGGACGGACGAGGTACTTCTCGATGAGGAGGCGGTCATCCCCGAAGGACGAGGCCGCCTCGCGCTTCGCGGAGGCGATGGCCGCGGCCAGCTCGCCGGGCTCGCGCACGATGCGCATGCCCTTGCCGCCGCCACCTGCGGACGCCTTGATGAGCACCGGATAGCCGATGCGCGCGGCCTCCCCTTCCAGCAGGGTCAGGTCTTGCGATTCACCATGATAGCCGGGCACCAGGGGCACGCCGGCATTCGCCATCAGCGCCTTCGCGTTGCTCTTGGAGCCCATGGCATGGATGGCTTCGGGCGGCGGACCGATGAAGACGAGACCTTCGGCGGCGCAGGCGCGGGCGAAGTCCTCGTTCTCGGACAGGAACCCGTAGCCCGGATGCACCGCCTGGGCGCCCGAGCGCTTCGCGACCTCCAGAATGCGATCGACCCGCAGATAGCTGTCCCGCGCGGCGGCGGGGCCGATGAGGTAGGCCTCGTCGCACGCTTCGACGTGCAGGGCGCGGGCGTCGGCCTCGGAGTACACGGCGACTGTGTGCACACCGAGCCGGCGAGCGGTGCGGGCGATGCGGCAGGCGATCTCGCCGCGATTGGCAATGAGGATCTTGTCGAACATGGCGTCAGTTGCTCTCGGGCGGCTCGACCCAGGCGGGTGCCCGCTTTTCAAGGAAGGCGGCGATGCCCTCCTTGCCTTCGGCACTCGCACGGGTGCGGGCGATGCGCTGGGCGGTGTCCTCGACGACGGCCGTCTCGATGGGCCGGTCAGCGACGGCGCGGATGAGGTCCTTCGCGGCGGCCAGCGCCTGCGGGCCGCCCTTCACCAGGTGGTCCACCAGCGCATCGATGGAGGCATCGAGCCACTCCACGTCGGCGACTTCCGACACGAGCCCGAGCGAAAGCGCCTGCTCCGCCGAGAATCGCTCGGCCGTGAGGAAAAATCGGCGCGACGCGCGCTCGCCGATGGCGCGGACGACGTAGGGGCTGATCACCGCGGGAATGAGCCCCAGCCGCACCTCCGACAGCGAGAAGGTGGCGGCCTTGGCGGCCACCGCGATGTCGCAGCACGCCACCAGCCCGACGCCGCCGCCGAACGCGTGCCCCTGCACGCGCGCGATGGTGGGCTTGCGCATGCGGTCGATGGTTCGCATGAGCTCGGCAAGGTGCAGGGCATCGCGCAGGTTGTCGGCCTCGGAGTAGTGCGCCATGCGCTTCATCCAGTTGAGGTCCGCGCCGGCCGAGAAGCTCTTGCCGTTCGCCGCGAGGATCACGATGCGCACCGAGGCGTCGTCGTCGACCGCGCGCATCGTGCGCGTCAGTTCGGCAATCAGCGTCTCGTCGAAGGCGTTGTGCACGTCGGGCCGGTTCATGGTGACGGTGGCCACCCCGGCGCCCGTCACGGAGAGTTCCACCACGCGATCATTCATCGGCTCTCGCCCTCGCTCGCAGTTCGTCCCGGAGCTTGCCGGGGATCCGGTTCCAGTGCAGGTCCATCAGCGCGCCCTGCAGCGCGTACAGCATGACGGGCGTGACGTTGTACCCGTGCTTGCGCATGAGGCGGAACGCGTTGACCGCGCCCACCTCGTGCAGGTCGCCGCAGGTATGGATGCCCACGGCAGCCAGCCACTTGGCCGATTGCGGACCGATGTTCTTCATGGTCGCCACGGGGTCGCCGGGAGCTTTCGCGCTGCCCATCGTCAGAGGTTCCCTCGCGCCGTCACATGCGGAAGACACCGAAGGCGGTCGGCTCCACCGGCGCATTGAGCGCCGCCGACAGGCCCAGCCCGAGCACCATGCGGGTGTCTGCGGGGTCGATCACCCCGTCGTCCCACAGCCGGGCACTCGCGTAGTAAGGGTGCCCCTGCGTCTCGTACTGCGCGCGAACGGGCGCCTTGAAGGCCTCTTCGTCCTCGGGAGTCCACTGTCCGCCCCGCGCTTCGATCCCGTCGCGCTTCACCTGTGCGAGCACGCTCGCGGCCTGCTCGCCGCCCATCACCGAGATGCGCGCGTTGGGCCACATCCAAAGGAACCGCGGGCTGTAGGCCCGGCCGCACATGCCGTAGTTGCCCGCCCCGAAGCTGCCGCCCACGATGACCGTGAACTTGGGCACCTTCGCACAGGCGACGGCCGTCACCATCTTGGCGCCGTCCTTGGCGATGCCGCCGGACTCGTACTTGCGGCCCACCATGAAGCCGGTGATGTTCTGGAGGAACACGAGCGGGATGCCCCGCTGCGAGCACAGTTCGATGAAGTGCGCGCCCTTCAGAGCGGATTCGGAGAACAGGATGCCGTTGTTGGCGACGATGCCCACCGGGTAGCCGTACAGGTGCGCGAAGCCGCACACGAGCGTCGTGCCGTAGTTCTGCTTGAACTCGTCGAGCTCGCTGCCGTCCACGAGGCGCGCGATGATCTCGCGCACGTCGAAGGGCTTGCGGGCATCGGTGGGGATCACCCCGTGCATTTCGCTCGCGGCGAACAGGGGGTCGCGCGGTTCGCGCAAGGCGACACCCGGTCGCTTCACGCCGTTCAGATTGGCGACGATGCGGCGCGCGATGTGCAGCGCGTGCCGGTCGTCGAGCGCATAGTGGTCCACCACGCCCGACACGCGCGTGTGCACGTCGGCGCCGCCCAGGTCTTCCGCGGAGACCACCTCGCCGGTCGCGGCCTTCACCAGCGGCGGACCGCCGAGGAAGATGGTGCCCTGATTGCGAACGATGATGCTCTCGTCGGACATGGCCGGGACGTAGGCGCCGCCCGCGGTGCACGAGCCCATGACCACGGCGATCTGCGCGATGCCCTGCGCCGACATGTTCGCCTGGTTGAAGAAGATGCGGCCGAAGTGCTCGCGATCGGGGAACACGTCGTCCTGGTTGGGCAGGTTGGCGCCGCCGGAATCCACGAGATACAGACAGGGCAGCCGGTTCTGCTGCGCGATTTCCTGTGCGCGCAGGTGCTTCTTCACGGTCATGGGGTAGTAGGTGCCGCCCTTGACCGTGGCGTCGTTGGCCACCACGACGCATTCGCGGCCGCTCACGCGCCCGATGCCGGTGATGATGCCGGCGCCCGGCGCCTCGTCGTTGTACATGCCGTGCGCGGCGAGCTGCGACAGTTCGAGAAACGGCGACCCCGGGTCGAGCAGCTGCCGCACGCGTTCCCGCGGGAGCAGCTTGCCGCGCGCCGTGTGCTTGTCGCGCGCGGCCTGTCCACCGCCGAGGGACACGCGCGCGACCTGCGTCCGCAGGTCGGCGACGAGCGCACCCATGGTGTCCGCGTTGCGACGGAAGTCGTCGCCGCGGGGGTTGAGCTTGGAACGGATCTGCGTCATGGGTGCCGGTGCTGAGGTTACTCGGACTTGTGCGGACGCTCGCCCACGGCGCCGCCGCTCTTCTTCCAGCCGTTGAAGCCGCCGTCGATGTGACACACGGGGTCCAGCCCCATGTCCTGGACCACGGCGGTGGCGAGCGCCGAGCGCCAGCCGGAAGCGCAGTAGAACACGAATTCCTTGCCGGAACCGAAGACCTCCTTGTAGTACGGGCTGGCCGGGTCGACCCAGAACTCGAGCATGCCGCGCGGCGCGTGAAAGGCTCCGGGGATCATCCCGTCGCGCTCCAGTTCGCGCACGTCGCGCAGGTCCACGAAGACCACGTTCGGGTCGCCATGCTTCGCCTTGGCGTCTTCGTAGCCGATGGTGCGGATCTTTGCGCGGGCCTCGTCGACGAGCGCCTTGCATCCCTTGGTGATGGCCATGTTGTTCTCCCTGGGTGAATGGTTCAGGTCTGCGCGCCCGTCAGCCAGCGGTCGGTGACCGGGGCCTCGTACGCGTGGAGCGCGGCGAGCAGCTCCGCGGGCTCCCCGAGGGTGACGACGATGCGGCGATGGGCCTCGCGCACGAAGCCTTCGGCGTGCGCGCGGTCGAACATCGCGACCATCGGGTCATAGTAGCCGTGGGCGTTCAGCAGGATGCAGGGCTTCGCATGCATGCCGAGCTGCGACCACGTGACGATCTCGCAGAACTCCTCGAAGGTGCCGAAGCCGCCGGGCAGGGCGACGAAGGCGTCGGAGCGCTCGGCCATGAGCCGCTTGCGCTCGTGCATCGAGTCGACCACGATGAACTCGGACAATTCCCGGAAGCCCACTTCGCGCCGGTCGAGCGCCTCGGGAATGATGCCGGTGACGCGCCCTCCCGCGGCCAGAGCAGCCTCCGCCACGGCGCCCATCAGACCGATGCGTCCACCACCGTAGACCAGTTCGAGCCCGGCCTCGGCAAGCGTGCGTCCGACGTCCTGTGCCACCTCGCGGAAGCGCGGGTCGTGGCCGGGACTGGACCCGCAGAAGACGCAGACCCGTTGCAGCACTAGAACCCGCCCGTCGCCAGCCAGCGGTCGATCTGGTCGAACCGGTCCAGGCCCCAGAAGGGTTCGTCGTCCACGAACACGAAGGGCGAGCCGAACACGCCGCGTTTCACGGCGGCTTCGGCCTCCTGCTTGACGCGTTCCTTGTGGGCGGGGTCCTCCAGCGCGGCCTGAAGCGCCTGCGCGTCGTGACCCAGGCCACCGGCGATCGCGAGCGTGTCGGACGGATTGGAGATGTTCACGTCCTCGACGAAGTACGCCTGGAGCAGGCGCTTCGCGAGCGCCTTGGCGTCCTCGGCATCGCGATCGTGCAGCCAGTAGAAGGCGCGCGTCGGCGCCTGCATCGCCACGGGGAAGGCGGTCGGCGTGCGGTAGGGGATGCCGTGGTAGCGCGCGCTGCGCTCGAAGTCGCGCCGCGAGTAGTCGCCCTTGAGAGGGATCTGCGGCAACGGCGGCTGCCCGGTCGCCTTGAGCGCCACGCCCAGCAGCATCGGCCGCCAGCGGACTTCGCGTCCGTGCTTCGCTGCGAGCGCATCGATGCGCGTGGTCGCGAGATACCCGTAGGGCGAGGTGAAATCGAAATAGAAGTCGATCGGTGCAGCCATGCGGACGGAGCCTCAGCGGGAGGGAGGAATCGTGACGTTGTTGAGCTTCGCCTGCGCCTCGATGAGCGAGGCCAGCAGCTTGTCGGGCTCGCCGAAGCCGAGCGCCAGCGCCTGGTTGAGGCTCTGGTTGACCGCGCTGGACACGACGCCCGCGAACTTCGCTTCGGTCATCTCGCCGATGAAGTAGCGGACGTCCTTGGCCGCGTTGGCCAGCGCGAACTTCATCCGGGTGAAGTCGCCCTCCACCGCGCCGCCCGCCGCCATCTGGAACATGGCCGAATTGAGCGGGCCGACGCTCACGAGCTTCACGAGTTCCTTCGGGTCGAGGCCCAGCTTCACGCACGCGGCGAGCGCCTCGGCGAAGACCGCCACCGAGCCGATGGACAGGAAGTTGTTCACGAGCTTGAGCGTGTGGCCCGCGCCCACGTCACCCACATGGAAGACGTTCTCGCAGAAGCCGCGCAGCACGGGTTCGATCTCGCGGAAGGTGTCGGGGTCCGCTCCAGTGAGCGTGTTGAGGCGGCCCTGCTCCGCCTCGACCGGCGTGCGCGTGAGCGGTGAGTCGACGAAGCGCACACTCTTCGCGCGGAAGGCCTCGGCCATGCGCCGCGTGGAGCCCGGCTGGCAGGTGGAGGTGTCGACGATGATCTGCCCGGGACGGCAGGTGGCCAGCAGACCGTCCGCGCGATGCACGAGGTCCTCGACCTGCGGTGTGCCGGTGACACAGACGAACACGATGTCGGACACGGCCATGAGCCCCGCGATGTCCTTCGCCTCGGACGCGCCGCGACCGACGAGATCGTCCACCGGCGCGCGGTTGCGGTGGCCCAGCACCGTGACCTTCCAGCCCTTCTCCAGCAGGTTCTTCGCCATGCCGTGGCCCATGAGGCCCACGCCTATGAAACCGATGGACGCCTTGCTCATCCGTTCCTCCTCCGCCGGTGTCGTCCCGGCATGGTTCCGTCGTTCAATGCAGTTCGATCGCGAGGGCCGTGGCCTCGCCGCCGCCGATGCACAGGCTGGCAACGCCGCGCTTCAGGCCGTGCTTGCGCAGCGCGCCGATCAGCGTGACGACGATGCGCGCCCCGGAAGCGCCGATGGGGTGGCCCAGCGCGCAGGCACCACCATGCACGTTGACCTTGTCGTGCGGAAGCCCGAACTCGTGCATGGCCGCCATGGTCACGACGGCGAAGGCTTCGTTGACCTCGTAGAGATCCACGCTGCCGGCCGTCCAGCCGGTGCGCTCGAAGAGCTTCTGCATGGCGCCGACCGGCGCGGTGGTGAACCACCCCGGTTCCTGCGCGTGGGTGCTGTGACCGACGATGGTGGCAAGCGGCGTCAGTCCGCGGCGCTCCGCCTCGGACCGGCGCATGAGCACCAGCGCCGCCGCGCCGTCGCTGATGGAACTGGCGTTCGCGGCCGTCACCGTGCCGTCCTTGCGGAAGGCCGGCTTGAGTTGCGGGATCTTCTCGAAGTTGGCCTTGAATGGCTGCTCGTCCTGGTCGACGAAGCGGTCGCCCTTGCCGGACTTGAGCGCGACGGCGGCGGTCTCCCAGGCGAACCAGCCTTCGCGGTTGGCCTTCTGCGCGCGCTCCAGCGACGTGACGGCGAACTTGTCCTGCGCCTCGCGCGTGAAGCTGTACCTGGAAGCGCAGTCCTCGGCGAAGGTGCCCATGAGGCGTCCCTTGTCGTAGGCGTCTTCCAGACCGTCGAGGAACATGTGGTCGACCACCTGCTGGTGGCCCATGCGGTAGCCGGCACGAGCCTTGGGCAGCAGGTAGGGCGCGTTGGTCATGCTCTCCATGCCGCCCGCGACCATGACGGTATTGGTGCCGGCCGACAGCAGGTCGTGCGCGAGCATGATGGCCTTCATGGCCGACGCGCACATCTTGTTGATGGTGGTGCAGCCGGCGCCC
>ERZ1066136.842-NODE-842-length-18993-cov-17.026191_pt1 | contig 18993 bp, 13 predicted proteins | sample MGYA00382783_ERZ1066136 | MGnify/ENA primary metagenome ERZ1066136 (study PRJEB33369, sample SAMEA5778366) | biofilm metagenome | biome: Industrial cooling water; feature: Water cooling tower basin; material: Biofilm | place: United Arab Emirates | collected... | reverse complement strand
GGTACCAGTCGTTGCCAAAAGCGACGACCGGTGTGCGGCACGGTATGAGCGGTACCGGCGCTGCGACCTCAGGCCTGCCAGTACGCACGGTGGTCCTCAGCGTAGCGCTCGAAGGCGATCGGCTGGCGGCCGGTGAGTTGCGGCACGGCGTCCGTCACGCGCTCGGCGTAACCGGCCTTGAAGTGGCCCAGGATGGTGAGCAGGAACTCGGCGTAGGGCCGTGGCAGCCCGGCGCCGAGCAGGCCGTGGAGCATGGCCCCGGGCAGGATGTCCTGGTAGCGGATGGCGCGACCGGCGACGCGCGAGAGGATGGTGGCGGCCTCGTCGTGGTCCAGCGCGCGCGCTCCGGTCAAGTCGAAGGCTATGCCGTCGTGCGCGTGGCTGTCGAGCAGCGCGGCGGCCACGGCGGCGATATCGCGCGCGTCGATGAAGCTGCCCTTGGCGGTACCGGTGGGCAGGAAGATCGTGCCCTGCTCACGGATGCCAGCCAGCCAGAACGTGTGGAAGTTCTGCATGAACCAGTTCGGCCGGATCACATTGAACGGCAGCCCGCTGGCCTCGAGCTTTAGCTCCACGCGGCGCAGCGGTGCCCTGGGATCGGCGTCGACGCCCATAGCCGTCATCAGCACCAGCTTGTCCAGACGCTGTGTGTGCGCGCGCTCGACCAGCGGGCCCAGCAGCTCGTGCTGGTTGGTGTGGCCCGGCGGGGCCAGCAGGAAGGCGCGGTCGACGCCGTCGAAGGCCTGCTCCAGGCCCTCGTGCGTGACGAGGTCGAGCCGCACCTGGTCGGGTGCGCTGGGGATGCGGCTGGTGGCGCGGCGCACGGTGTGGCCGGCGGCGGCCAGCCGGCGGGCCAGCTCGCTGCCGACGGTGCCGCTGGCGCCGACGATGAGGGTGGTGGTCATGGTGAATGCCCTGGAGGGCTCAGGTTGCCGGATTCTGGGTCCGACAGGCCGTACCTGAAATGGCCTGGAGTACACTTTTTATGTCTGGAAGTACGGACTATTGGACCGGCAGGCATATCTTCTGCATGGACCTCCTCAGTGACATTCTTCAACAGGCTGGCCTGCAGCGCCGGCTGCTCGACCTGCGCCGCCTGCCCGCAGCCACGGCGTTGCGCTTCCCCTGCGAGCGCAGCATGGGCTTCCACGTGGTCACCGCCGGCCATGTGTGGGTGCACTCCCCCGGGCTGACCGAGCCCCTGGCGCTGGCCACGGGCGACATGGCCTTCATGGCCCGCGGTTGTTTGCACGTGCTGGCCACCGAGCCGCGGATTGACAGGCTCGAGCCTAGGGCCATCGCTGGCACCTGGGGTCTGGCGGCGAACCCCGCGGAGGGCATGGCGAGCACCGACCAGGCCTCGGTGATCAGCGGCGCCTACCAGCTCTGGCACGCGCCCCTACACCCGCTGTTCGCCGAGCTGCCGCAGTGGTTCGTGCTGACCGCGGCGCAACTGCCGCGGTTGGGGCCGCTGGGCCTGGCGATGGCGCTGCTGGTGCAGGAGTCAGAGTCCGCCGGCGGCGCCGCGGGCGAGCCCAGTGCGCTACTGGGCAGCGACTTGCTCGTGCACGGACTGTTCGACGTGATGTTCGTGCAGCTGCTGCGCGAGATCGTCGCGCGGCGCGGCCTGGCCGGTCGCGGCTGGAGCCACGCCGTGCGCGACGCCGCCGTGCACCGCGCTGTGGCTTTTATGCAGGCCGATCTCGCCCGGCCCTGGACTTTGGAGCTACTGGCGCGGGAGGCTGGCCTCTCGCGCACGCTGCTGGCCGAGCGCTTCCGCACCGCGATGGGCGACACGCCCCTGGCCCACCTGCGCCTGCTGCGCCTCCAGAAGGCGATGCAGCTGCTGGGCGATCCGCGGCGCAAGCTCGATGACGTCGCCAAAGCCGTGGGCTACCAGGACGCTTTCGGCTTTTCCAAGGCCTTCAAGCGCGCGGTGGGTGTGTCGCCGGGAGAGTTCCGCCGGCGCGACGCCGCCGAGCGCGCGTCGCCCTGGCGTTGGGACGCAGCGGCCACCGAGATACCGAGTCGCACCGAGATACCGAGTCGCACACCAGTCGTGCAGAGGGGCAACGATTCGTGCCGGAGCAAATAGGCCTTCCCGGACATACCGTGCCGCACACCAGTCGGCTTTTTCAGAGCCAAAAGGTACCGGAGCAAATCCAAGGTCCCCGAAATCCGGTCGCAGTTTATGGGCAGCAGTTTATGGGCGCGGGGCGATCCATCCCGCTCCTGGGTATTGCATGGATCGTTCTGGAGCGGATTAGGCGGTGCCGACCGCCCGGGGAATTGCTCCGGTACCAGTCGTTGCTAGAGGCGACGACCGGTGTGCGGCACGGTATGTTAGGGCGCGAGCAGGGTGCGGGGTTGGCGGTTGGTGAAGCTGGGGGTGGCGGGGGTGGGGGCGAGGGCTTGGAGGTGGATTTGGAGGCCGGTGAGGTTGGGGTTTGGGGGTAGGGGGAGGGTTAGGGGGGATTGGCCGGCGGGTAGGGGGGTGGTCAGCAGGAGGGTGGGGTCGAGGAGTTCGAGGCCGTGGAGCAGGGGCGGGATCGGGAGCGGCGGGGTGGGCAGGAGGCCGAAGGCGAGCAGCAGGGGGCCGGGGGCGTCGGTGTGGAGGGTCAGGGCGAGGGTTTGGCCGAGTTGGGCGGGGCCGGCGGCGAGGGCGGGGAAGCGCGGCAGGTTGGGCACCGGCAGGAGGCCTTCGGGGTGGGTCAGGGTGAGCTCGGCGAAGCCGGGTTGGCTGGCGGGGACGGCGAGGGTCAGGCTGCTGGGGGTTTGGGCCAGGATCGGCGCGGGCTGGGGAGCGGAGAGGACTCCGCCGGGCAGGGGCAGGCGCTGGGTGGCGGAGAGCACCAGGCCCAGGTTGGAGCCGAGGAGTTGGATTTGGCCGGCATCGGCTGCGGCGCTGCCGATCGGTTGGGCGACTTGGGGGCTTAAGGTGCAGCCGGGCAGGTCGTTGACTTGGGTTTGGTTGACGGCGGTGAGGAAACCGGCCCAAGCGCTGCCCTGGCCCTTCAAGTGCGTGTCCAGCCAAGGCACCAGCAGGGACAGGGTCAGCGCGTTCTGGCTGGCGCGGGACAGGCTGCCCTGGCAGAAGAGCTGGCCCAGCTCGCACAGGCTGGCGCTGCTGGCAAAGAAGCAGTGGTTGCCGCCGGTCAAGGTGGCGCGCCAGCGGCAGGGGGAGGCCAGGTTTTGGTGCAGGCTGTTTTGGGTGCTGGGCGGCACCACGCAATCGGCGCTGCCGGAAAGCGTCAAAGCGCGCTGCGTTACCCCGCTGGCTGCGGCCACGGAGGAAGGATTGGTATCCGCCGCCGCGAGGGTCACCAGGGCCTGGATCGACGGCGCGTCCTTGGCCGCCAGCACCGCCGCGCCGCCGCCCATGGAGTGACCGATCAGGGCGGCTTGGTCCGAGAGCTTGTCGTTGAATAGGGACCCGGGCGTTTGGTCGAGCCGCCGCAACTCCTCCACCAGAAAGCGCAGATCGGCCGCGAAGGAGGCGTGGTTTGGAAACAACTCGCCCGCCGTGGTCGCCGCCGCGAACACATAGCCGCGCGGCACCAGCGCTTCCCACAGGTATCCATAGGCCGAAGCGGGCATCTGGAAGCCGTGCCCGAAGGCGATCACCGGCAGTTCGGCGGCCCCCGCCGCCAGCGGCACCCCGACCCCGGCCACGTCCGCCGGATACCAAACCTCGGCGGTCACGAGCTGGTTGTTGCGCGCCGGATCCGGCCAAGCCACGCTGACCCGGCCCAGCGCAAAGGGGGTCTGGGCCTGGGAACCGAACAGCAGCAGCGGGAATACGACGGTCAGCATGACCCCAGTGTGCACGAGCCCGGGCGATCCCGCCACCGCAGCTGCGAAACCCGCCAGGCCCGAAACCCGACCGCAGCCCGATCGGCCAGGGCCGCGACCGGCGGATCCGCCGCGCTCCAGACCGACCCTTGGCCTGTCGCTCCGCCTGATCGCTGGGCGGGCGATCGGCGAGCCCCGACCCCTCTGTGAGGTCTAGACCGGTCAGGCCGCTCAGGGCTGTTCCGGGAATCGAGTGCGAGCGTCCCGACGCATCGAAGACCAAGGCCGACACGATGGGATAGCCAGGGGACCAAGGACCGACGGGTTGGGGACGATCGCGAAGGCGACCGATCGGCGCGGCGCCCTGCGCGGACGGCGAAGACTCGGCCGCCGTCTACCGCGGGGCGGTCGAAGCCCGTTTGCGAAGGAAACGCCGCCGGGCGGCGCAACCGCAACGGAAGTGGGCGGTTGTGGGACCCTGCAAGCAGGCACCGCAGGCACGCGGGGCGCTGCCCAACGATCCCCCGCTCACACGAACGAACCATGTGGACTCCCCTGGCACTGACCCTGTTGACCGCCGTGCAGGGCGCAGCAACGCCCCAGCGCAACGTGTTGCTGGTGGTGGCTGACGATCTCGGCACGGACAAGCTGGCGGCGTATGAGCCGCTCAGTACGCCGCCGCCCACGCCGACCATCGATGCCTTGGCGGCCCAAGGCGTGCGCTTCACCAATGCCTGGAGCTGCCCTCTGTGCTCGCCCACGCGCGCCTCCCTCATGACCGGGCGGCTGCCCTCGGATCACGGCGTGGGCGCGGCCCTGCCCCTGGGGCCGGGATTGCCGCTCGCGGAGGTGACGATCCCCGAGGCCCTGGCGCGGGCCCTGCCGCCCGCGGCGACGCCCTACGCCACGGGCGCCTTCGGCAAGTGGCACCTCTCAGAACAGGGCGATGGGGGTCAACATGCCCCGAATTTGCAAGGATTCGAGCACTTCGCCGGCAGCCTGCCGGGGGCCTTCGTGGCGCCCCAGGACTACGAGCACTGGATCCGCGTCGAGAACGGCCAGCCCGGGCTCTCGACGGCCTACGCCACCAGCGTCAACGTGGACGACGCGCTCGAATTCATCGGCGCCCAAGATGGCCCCTGGTTCTGCTATCTGGCCTTCAACGCGCCCCACACGCCCTTCCACGCACCGCCCGCGGAGCTGCACAGCCAAAGCCTGCCCCCGGTCGAACCCGCCAGCCAGCCGGTGCCGTTCTACGACGCCATGGTCGAGGCCCTGGACAAGGAGCTGGGACGATTGCTCGCGGGCCTGCCGCCGGCCGTGGCCGCCAACACCACCGTGATCTTGATCGGCGACAACGGCAGCACGGGCGCGGTGGTGCTGCCGCCCTACGAGCCCAGCAAAGCCAAGGGCACTCTGTATCAGGGCGGCGTGCGCGTGCCGCTGATCGTCAGCGGCGCGGGCATCGTGGCCCCCGGGCGCGCTCACCCCGGCCTGGTGCAGGCCAGCGACCTGTTCGCCACGGTGCTCGAGCTGTGCGGCGCGGACCTGGCCGGCATCGCGGCGGAGCTGCCGCCCCTCGACACGGTGTCGCTGGTGCCCTACCTGCAAGCGCCCTTGTTGCCCTCGCTGCGCTCGATCGTGCGCACCGAGCTGCGCATCACGGGCACGGATTTCGGCCCAATGCCCGCTCAGGCTCCGAGCGGAGGCCTGCTCGCGGGCCAGACAGGGGGCCTGATCGCCGGTGCGCAATTGATGCTCGGGTCCGCCGCACGCAACCAGACCTTCAAGCTGATCCGGCCCGAATCCGGCCCCGAACAGCTCTACAACCTGCTGCTCGATCCGCGCGAGCAGCTCGACCTCTTGAAGCTGCCCAGCCTGAGCCCCCAAGCGCGCCTGGCCTACCGCCAGCTGTCGGCAGCCCTGGACCAGCTGGAGGATTGAGCAGCGGGGGACGGACCGTCCCTGCCGATCAGCGGCGGCGCATCCAGCCTGAGACCCTGGCTTAGGGCCCAGATCAAGGAGCTCGGAGAGCGCCAGCGGCCACCGAACGCGCCCCTGGACGTTCGTTGGCCGCGCAGGGCCAGGGGAAGCTCGCTGGGGCGGGCCGTCGCTGCTGGGGCGCACCCGTGACGGGCTGGATCAAGGCGGCGTTAACTCTTATCGGGGCGTCCCTGGATGGCGCCCTCGGGATGCGGTTGCAGAGCCGCAAGTCGATGGGCCTTACGGATTTAAGGGCATCCGCCGCTGCGGTTGCCGAAGCCGGAGCCGCGCGGCTCCAGGGGCCGCGCTGCTCGCTTGACGCCTGGAGCAGTGCGCTGGGGTGCCGCGGGGGCCTTGCGGGTTGCAGCGGGCCCCCTAGCATGAGCCCGGAAAGTCCCTTGTCGTCTCCCCCGAACTGCGCCCCTGCCGCCATGACCCGCTCCGCTCCGCTCGTCTGCCTTGCCGCATCGCTCCTGTGCCTGCCCGCGGCCGCGCAACTCGAATCCTTCGGCACCCAATTCAATCCCGCCAAGAGCCTGACCCTGCAAGGGGGCGGTCCCTTCGTGGGTTCGAGTTTCAGCCTGGGCGTCAAGAACACCGCGCGCAACGACGCGCCTCCGGGTCTGGCGCTCCTGTACGTGGCCACGGCTCCGCTGCCGAACTTCCCCGCAGGCCTGGCGCTGCCGGGTTTCGGTCTCTCGGCTCCGGGCGCCGTCGGCGAAATCCTGCTCAGCCTGAGCCCGCCCAACCCGATCTTGACGGTCGGCCCGGTGGCCTGGGCCGGCGGCACCAGCGCCCCGGCCCTGCTGCCCGTGACCGTGCCCGCCAACCCCGCCCTGCTGGGCCTGGACGTGTATGCCCAGGGCGCCCTGATCACGCCGGCCGAGGGTTTCGCCCTGGGCCTGACCAACGGCCTGGTGATGGAGCTCGGCAACCCCGGCAGCGCCGCGGACGTGCCCTGGTCGTCCGACTTCGCGGGACGGGGCCTCGAGGGCAGCGTGCACAGCGTGGTGGCCTGGAACGGCGGCGCCGTGTACGCCGGCGAGATTCCCTACGCGAGCGGGGTGCAGGTCAACAACGTGGCGCGCTGGAACGGCACCCAGTTCGTGCCCATGGGCGCGGGCTTCAACGGCCGGGTGCTCTCCCTGGCCGTCGTCGCGGGAACGCTGTACGCCTCCGGGGACTTCACCGCATCGGGCGCCACCGCCCTGCCCAACGTGGCCCGTTGGAGCGGCAGCCAATGGCTGCCGGTGGGCAGCGGGGCGCCGGATGTGACCAACGACCTGTACCTCGCTGCCGATGGCAGCGACCTGCTCCTGCTGGGCTCCTTCACCCAGGTCGGCAACCCGCCGGTGGCGGCCGCGAGCATCGCGCGCTGGAACGGCAGCCAGTGGTCGTCCCTGGGGCATAGCTATGGATCGTCCCTGCAGAGCGCGGTCCGCCTCGGCAGCACGCTCTACGTGGGCGGCTCGTCGCTGGATGCCTTCGATGGCGTCAACTGGAGCTACGACCTGATCTCCAACAGCGCTCCATCCCTGGCCGTGTTCCAGGGCAGCCTGTACGTGGCCGGCTCCTACTACGGCCAGGATGCCCAGGGCGCCGAGATGGACGGCATCGCGCGCTGGAATGGCAACGAGCTGTTCTCCCTGGGGGGCATCGTGCCCGATGGTTTCATCCGCCAGATCCAGGTCGACAACGGCCAGCTGCTGGCGATCGGCGATTTCGCTTCGGTCCCAGGGCCGAATTTCGCCTATTGGGATGGCAATCAATGGACCGGGGCTTTCGGGGGCTTGGTGCTGGCGAGCCCGGTCGCAGCCGCGCGGGTGGGCTCCGAACTGCTGGTCGGCGGCGGGCTGAATCTGTTCTTCCAGAGCGGAGCGGGGCTCGTGGGCCTGCGCAATGCGGCGCGCTGGACCGGCAGCGGCTGGGCTGGGATGGGGCCCGGTTCCGGCCTGACCGACGACAGCTCTTACGTGCAGGGACTCGGGACCTACCAAGGCAAGCTGGCGGCCGTCGGTTCCATGCGTCGCCTCGGGGACCAGCCGGACGTGCGCGGCGTGGCGCTCTGGGATGGGGTCGCCTGGACGCGGCTCGGCGCCGGCCTCGACGAGGCCTTCGGCAACCCGACCGGCAAGTTCATGACCGAGTGGAACGGCAAGCTGGTGGTCTCCGGTTACTTCCAGGGCGCCGGCGGGGGCCAGGCCCAGTCGGAAAACGTGGCCGCCTGGAACGGCAGCTCCTGGGAAAGCCTGGCCGGGGGCTTCACTTCCCAAGGGGCGCGTTTGGCCAACCTGAACGGGCAGCTGATCGCCGCCAGCGGCGCGGGCGTGCTCGGCAACGCCATCGGCACCCCGGTGACCCTGGGCCACGTGGCGCGCTGGACCGGCTCGGCCTGGAGCACCATCGGCACGGCCAGCCCCTCGCCCTCCCTGACCGATTTCGGCTTGACCGTCTGGAACGGCCGGCTGATCTATGGCGCGGCGTTCGCGCAGATCGACGGGGTGCCCGCGGCCAACATCGCCGCCTGGGATGGCACGGGCTGGTCGGCCCTGGGGGCCGGCTTCAACAACTTCGTGACGGCCGTGGCCGTCCACGGAGGCGAGCTGTACGCCGCGGGGCTGTTCACCGCCTCCGGCAGCACCCCGATCCCGAGCCGGGTGGCGCGCTGGACAGGAAGCCAGTGGCAGCCCGTGGGCAGCCTGCTCGGGCCCGGGGTGGTCGGCCTGGCCTCCGTCGAGGGGCGCCTGTACGCCACCGGACTGTTCTCGAATGCCGCTGGGGCGCGCATCAGCGTCTTCGACGGCACGTCCTGGGGACCGCTGGGGGCCGGGCTTGGCAATGGCCCGCTCGGCAACGCGGGCGCGGGCCTGGCCATCCACGGCTGGGGCGGCGGCCTGTTCGTGGGCGGCTTCTTCCAGACCGCGGGCGACAAGTACTCACCCGGCCTGGCCCGCTGGCAGCCCTGATCGAGCCCCCCGGCATTCCGCGCCCATCGGCGGGCCGGGGACAAGACGCCGCGCAGCTCCCCGGGACCCCCGGAGCGCGCCCGGGGGTCTCGAGCAACGGCACCGGGGCGTAACCGGAGGCTGCCCTGCGCGGCGGCCGCAAGGGCCCAGCCCGCCTCAAGCTCGCGCCCGGGCGCGAACGCCACGCATCCGCAACCTAGCCCCGCGCGCTGCGGGGCCCCATGGCCCGCCAGCAGCAGCGCCGCTCGCCTCGCGCCTTGGGGCCCGCAGCGGACCGGCGCGGGCGGGCTGCGGCCAAGGAAAGCAAGCAGGCGCTGGCCGGGGCTGCTCGCAGCCCCGACCGGGGGGCCCGGATCCAGCAGGTGCGGGCCTGCTGCGGGATCCAAGCCCATTCCAGACCCGTCCCGTGGCGATCGAGCCTAGGCTGGGCTGCATGCAACGTCGACTCATCTCCTCGGGTTCGAGCTTCGAGCGCGAGATCGGTTACTCGCGGGCGGTCGTGGTCGGAAGTCAGGTGTTCGTGTCCGGGACGACCGGGTTCGACTACCAGACGATGACGATCTCGGCCGACATCGCCGCGCAAACCGAGCAGTGCCTCAAGAACATCGCGGCGGCGCTGGCGCAGGCTGGATCCTCGCTGCGCGACGTCGTGCGCGTGCGCTACATCCTGCACAGCGCCGACGACTTCCCGGCGACCTGGCCGGCGCTGCGCGCCGCCTTCGGGGAGATCCGGCCGGCCGCCACCATGATCGAAGCCCGCCTGGCCGATGCGCGCATGCGCATCGAGATCGAAGTCGACGCGATCATCGGATCGGCCTGAGACGGCCGGACCCCGGGCGAGCTCGGCGCTCCCGAGCGAGCTCGGACCGCGGCACGCCGGCGCTCTCGGAGCCGCGCGAGCCGCGCCGAGCCCGGCGGCCCGGGCCGGACAGCCCGGCAGGCCGGCGAAAGGCACTCCCGAGGGCCCGCGCAGCCGGACCGGCGGGCGAGGAAAAGCAACCGAAGCACACGAGCGTATGGACGGATCCCTGCCCACGATCGAAGTCAAGGACGCGGACGAACTGCGCGCCATCCTGGGGCCGGTGGATCCGGTGCCCCGGGACAAGGTGCGCAGAGAGCTGCATGCGCTCGATCGGGAGTGGCTGGCGAATTCGCCCTTTTGCCTGCTGGCCACCGCGGCGGCGGGCGGGGGTTGCGATGTGTCGCCCAAGGGCGATCCGGCGGGCTTCGTCAAGGTGTTGGACGATCGGACCCTGGCCTTTCCCGAGCGGCCGGGCAACCGTCGCGCCGATGGCTTCCACAACATCCTCAGCAATCCCCACGTGGGGCTCATTTTTCTGATTCCCGGCCGCGGCGACACCCTGCGCATCAACGGCCGGGCGCGCATCGTGCGCGAGGCGCCCTGGTTCGACGCGCTGGTGGTCCAGGGCCACCGGCCCAAGCTGGGCCTGCTGATCGAGATCGAAGAGGTCTTCTACCACTGCTCCAAGGCCTTCCTGCGCTCCGACCTGTGGCAGCCCACGACCTGGGCGCCAGAGCGTCTGCCCAGCCGCGCGGAGATCTCCAAGGCCCTGGAACGCCGCGATCAGCCCCTGTGCGATTTGGAGCACTACTACGGGCCCGCTTATGCGAAGAAGCTCTACGGTTGATGGCCTCGGATCCGCGGAGAAACCGAAGGGCCTCGATGCCGCGGGTGGGGCCGGTCAGCGCAGGCGTTCGAGCTCGGCGCGGAGGGTCGTTTCGAGGGCCGTGTCGCGCGGATAGGCGGGGGCTTGGGCCAAGGCTTGCTCGAGGGTCGCGATCGCGGCGGGGCGCTGGTCGGCGGCGGCCAGGCAGCGTGCCAGGATCAGCTGATGCTCGCGGCTGGGCTCGGCGGCGACGGCGCGGCGGGCGTGGTCGAGGGCTTGTTCGAGGCTCGAATCGGGCAGCCCTGTGGCCATCAGGTTGGCGATCCAGGGCAGGGTTTCGAGGCGCAGGTGCACGATCGCGATGGTGGCCAGGGCCACGGGCTGCTCGGGCTCCGCGGCGAGGGCGGACTGGGCCACCTCGAGGGTGCGGCGCGCGTGGGCGGCGCGATCGCCCATGGCCTCGAGGTGTGTGGCCGCGCCCAGGGCCCAGGCCAGCTGAGCCCGGTCGGCGGGGGCCGCCGCCCCGCGCTCGGCGGCGCGCTCGGCGTACTCGCGCGCGCTGCTGGCGGCCGCGTTGCGCACGGACTTGGGCTCGTTCGCGAACAACACCAGCCCGTCCGATTCGGCGCGGGATGCGGCGCTGAGGGCCGCCGGATTCTGGGGGTGTTCGGCGGCCAGGCTCAAGGCCAAGCGCCGGGCCTCCTCCAAGCGGCGCTCGGCGCGCAGGGAATCGACCCGCGCCAGCTCGGCGGGCAGGGCCCCGCGATCGGCGGCCGGGCGCTGCAGCGCCTCCTGCGCGCGCCAGCCGGCCAGATCGATGCGCGGAGCGCTGCAGGCGCTGGCGAGCAGGGCCAGGAACAAGAGACAACGGGTCGGGCGCGGCATGGTGGGGGAGTGCGTATCGGGATCGGGCGAGCGCGCGCCGCGGGCGTGGGCTCCAGGGCTCCCGGAAAGGTTAGCCGGCCTGGGCCCGCGAACCCGGGCTGCTCGCGGGCGAAGTTCCGAAGCTTGTGGCACGGGGCTGCGCAGACCGGCGGGCATCGCCGCGGCCCCGTCGCCTGCGCGGAGCGCGCTGGGCCCGGCGGCTCCGCGCGCCTCGCTCCGGTTGTCCCGGAGCTCCCCGGCCTTGGCCCCTGGCGCGCCCGCGGCCTTCCGGTCCAGCGGCGCAGGTCCTTCGGGAGCCGCGCCCGGTCGGCGTCAGGGGGCCGGCGCCTGGGATCCGGGCGCGGCCTGCCGCGCCGGGAAGGCCGCGCTCCAGGCTTCGTCCAGCAGCAGGGCCGACGCCAGGGCGGCGGTCGGCAGGAGCTGGAACAGCACGCGGTAGGCGGCGGTGTCGAGGTGCCAGCCCAGGTCGTGGGGCGTGCCCACGAAGACGATGGCGAAGCCCGCGCCGGCCAGGAGCACGCTCAGGGTCGGAACCAGGGCCGGGCTCGCCAGCAGCTGGCGCCCGCGCAGCAGCAGCAGGGCGAGCAGGGCCGCGGGCAACCCCAGGTGCTGGGGCAGATCGAGCAGCAGGAGCCGGGCGAAGTAGGCCACAACGGCGGGGCCGCGCTCTGCCGCTTGGCCCACGAACAGCAACAGGAAGGGCTGGCCGCTGGGGTTTTCGCTGAGCAGGTCGTTGCGGAATTCGAAGGCGCTGTTGAAGCCCCACACCGAAGCGGCGCAGGCCAGGGGCAACAGCAGCCAGGCCCAGGCGGAGGGCGGCGGGCGCGGCGCGGCGCGCAGGACCCCGAGCCGCCAGCGGTCCACGGCGCAGGCCAGCCCGAGAGCCAGGCTCAGCAGCGCCCCTTCGTGCTTGGCGAACAGCATCAGCGCCAGGCCGCCCGCGAACAGCGCCAGCCAGCGCGGCTCGCCGCGCTCGCGCAGCCACAGCCAGCCGACGCTGGCGAGCAGCAGACCCGCGGCGACCGCCAGGTCGACGTAGGCGACCGAAAGCGCCTGCTGGAAGGGAAACGTCAGGGACACGAGCAGCGGCAGGCCCGCGGCGATCGGCCAGCGCACGGCGCGGCGCAGCAGGCCGGCCAGCAGCAGCAGCAGGGCCGGCCCGAACAGCTCGAGGGGCAGGCGGTTTTCGGTCCAGGTCACACGGCCGGCCACGGCGTAGATCCAGGCCTGCAGGCAGGGGCCGAGGTGCGGGTAATCGGGGTGTTGGACGAAAAAGCCCACCCGTCCGCCGGGCACCTCGATGCGGCGCTCGAACTGGGCCGCGTAGGCCGGGGTGAAGCCGTCGCTTTCGTGGAGTAGCCGCGCGCGGGAGGCCCACAGATGGGCTTCGTCCGAGCGATGGATCGGCGTGGTCAGCGAGCGCTGCATGCGGTCGGCGCTGGCGGTCAGGGCCGCGGCCAGGGCCAGGCCGAACAGCAGGCGGGCCGGCCAGGACCAGGGCGGTGCGGCCTCGTCCGCGGGCGGGCGGCGGCGGGCCCGCCACAGGGACAGGCCGATGCCGAGCAGCTGCAGCGGCACGAACAGCGCCAGGCGCGGGGCGCTGCCGAAGGCGGCCGAGACGAACACACCGATCGAGAGCAGCAGGGCGCCGCAGCACCAGCCGGCCCCGAGCCAGAGCAGGTTTCCGGCGCGGCGGCGCACGTCCAGGGCTTCCAGGATGGCGAGACCCAGGGCCCAGGGCAGTCCGAGCGCCCACAGCAGCTGCCAGGGCGAAAGGCTCACGGCGGACCCTCCTGCTGCACGCGCCACAGCACCAGCGGGGCGGCCTCGGCCACCCGCTCCGCGAACGCCTCCCAGCCCGCGCCGCGGCTGGCGCCGAGCTCGAGCAGCCAGACCTCGCGCGAAAGTCGCGCCGCGGCCGCGCGCGGGTCGGCCGGCAGCGCCGCCAGGTAGTGCAGCGCCCGGGGCCAGGCCAGATGGCTGAGCTCGTTGTGCAGGCGCAGGGTCTCCGCGTCCACCGGCGCGACCAGCACCACATCGGCGCGCCGCGGCGTGAAGCGTTCGAGCAGCAGGTAGGCGCGCCCCACGTCCCCCAGGCGCTCGAAGCGCTCGGTCGCGCTGGCCCCCCAAGCGAAACGGCGCTCGCCCGCCGGGACCCCGGCCCAGGCCCGGCCCTCGCGCCACACACCCAGGGCGACCTGCCCCGCCAACCAAACCAGCGCCAGCAGCGTCAGGCCGCGCTCCCCCAGGCGCCGCAGGGATCGATCCGATCGGGACATGGGCGCAGGAGTCTAAGCGCCAACGGACCCGCCCGCGGCAGGCCGGGCCGGCGCGCCGCTCAGCGCTGCCCCGGGGCCCAGCCGCCCTGCGGCGGGGACCCGCCCGCGGGGCCGGTCAGGGAGCGGCGAGCTCGGGGTAGGCCGGTTCGGTCGACAGGCGCGCATCGTCGACGGCGCCGCCCAGGGTGAAGTGGTAGAGGGTCTGCACGCGGCCGTCGGCCAGGCCCAAGGCGGAGTGCAGCTCGTCGTCGAAGAAGCAGCCGATGCCGGTGCCGCGCAAGCCCAGCGCCTCGGCTTCGAGGTACAGGACCTGGCCGATCAGGCCGGCTTCCCAGTGCAGGTGGCGGTAGGCGGGCGGGCCGTCGGCTTCGAGGGCCCCGGACAGGTCGGCCAGCATGGCCACGGCGAAGGCGCCGTCGGAGGCGATGTCCTGGCCGCAAGAGAGGCGCGCGGCCAAGGGTCCGACCTGGCCTTCCGCGAGGCGCAGCAGGGGCAGCTCCGGGGGCGTGCCGGCGGGCGCTTCCAAAGCGAAACTCGGGCGCAGACGGGGCCGCAGGAGCTCGAGCCCCGCGGGCGAGCGCGGCAGCAGGAATAGCCCCGGGGCCAGGCCTTCCACGCGGTTCACGAACAGGGCCAGGTGCACGCGGATCGGCCCCGGCAGGGCATCGAAGGGCCGCGGCGAAAGCGCCGGAACCAGGCGCGCCAGCAGGGCCTCGAAGGCGGCCCGCGGCAGGGCCGTCCGGCGATCCAAGGCCACCGCGGAGCGGCGCCGGCGGATCAGGGCGGCGGCGGGGAGCGCGGGGGGGGCGGGGGGGAAAGGGCGCGCGGGCGAAGCGCCGCTGGCGCCGGGCGGGGCGGCGCGATCCGGGCTGGGACCGGCGTCGGCGGGCGGTGCTACGCCGGGGGCGCGGCGCAGCGCGGCGGGTTCGCCGCGGCGGCAGGTGTGGTCGATGACCGGGATCACGTCCCAGTCCTGGTGGTCCGTGGAGAGGCGGTTGGCGCGGCCGACGAAGCGGGCGCTGGCGATCAGGGTCTCGAGGGCTGCGTGCAGGGCGGCGCTGTCCGGCGGATCCCCGGGGCTGTCCGCGGGCCAGACCAGCGCCAGTCCGTCGGGGCTTTCCTCCTCCCCGGGGTGTGCGCCGTCTTCCCGGTCGAGGCCCAGCACGCGCTCGAGGCAGCGATCGGCCAGGCCGGGCCAGAGCTCGAGGTTCCAGCCGTGCAGGGCGGCGGACAGGCGCAGCGCGCCCAGGGCGTGGCCCAGGTCGTGCTGGCAATAGCGATAAGCGCGCTCGCCGTACTTCCAGGATTCGCGCCAGGGGATCGAGGAGAGGGCCACCAGGAAAGCGCCGGTCGGCAGCAGGGCCGCCAGGCGCCCGAACGCCTCGGGATCGAAGCGCGCGCGCTGCTCGAGGCCGTGCTCCTTGGGCGCGTAATGCCACAGGGCCGGCGACGGCTCGGCGCCGGGCAAGGCCAGCTCCGCCAGCGACGGCAGCAGCAGCCAGCCTTCGGTGGGGTGCAGGTTGCCGCTCGAGGGATTGACGCGCAGGGACCAGCGCGCCTCCGGGATGCTCTTCCAAGCGGAAAGCGCCAGGCTGTGGAGCAAAAACGAAGACAGGGCGGCGCGGTCCAGGGGGCGCGGAGCGAGGGCCCCGGGGCGCAGCAGCTCGGCGTAGCTGGCCGCCGGCGCGGGCTCGAAGCCGAGCGCGAGCAGCGGCGCGCCTGCGAAGCGCCGGAAGGGGTCGGGCTGGGTCTCCCAATCGAGGTAGCCCAGGGCCGCCGCGTAGCGCATCGGATGGTGCTTGGTGCGCTGGTGATAGCCGCGCACGACCTCGAGCGGATCGAAGCGCGAGGGCTGGGGCGCCGGGGGGGCCGGCGGCGGGGGCTTGCGGCGGAACCAGGACATGGCCGTGGCGAGCTTAAGGCCGGCGGGTGCGGGGCGGCCCACGCCGGACTCCGCCTGGCGGCGCAGGGCTGCGCCGCGGCCGGAGGTGCGGCCGGCTCTGGCGGCCCGCAGGCCCGCGGTTCAGCGGGCCAGGCCGGTGCGCGGCTGGGCCGACACCACCGACCAGACGAGCGCTTGCATGCGGCGGGCGATCGGCTCCTCGGGGGCCTGTGCGGGCGTGCCATCCGCCCGCCGCAGGCGGTGCGGGAGTCCGACCGGGCTGCGGCGGTAGAGCACGGCGTAGTGGGTCAGCGCGACCAGATAGTTGCCCAGGTCGCCGAGGTGGATCGGATCGACCTGGCCCTGCGGCGTGCGCGCGAAGAGGTCCTCGCGGCTGCGCAGGCCCGCGCTGCCACCCCCGGCTTCGAGCTCGCGCACGAAGGCGGCCAGCACCTGGCCCGCGGGGATCAGCCGCAGCGGTCGCTGCGGCCCGCTGGCCAGCAGCTCGGGATCCATCAGGCGTCCGAGCCAGAGCGCGGGCAGGTCGCGGTCGAGGCGCTCGAGCCAGCCCGCGGGATCGTCGAGGCGGTGCCAGGTTTCGTACAGGAAGACCTCGGTGCGCGGCGAGGCGGAGCGCGCCAGGGCGGCCCAGCGCTGCAGATACTCGGCGCTGTCGTGGAAGCGCAGCGCGTCCTGGAGCTCGACCATCTCGGTCAGCACCACCGCGTCATAGTCGCCCGAGGCGATCGCCTCGCGCGCCGGACGGAAGCGCGCGTGGGCGTTTTCCGCCTCGAAGCCCGGCACGGCCAGATCGGGCTCGAAGTGGGCCCGCAGCGGCGCTCCCCAGCCGAGCTGGGATTCGTAGGCATGGCCCGCGGGGGCGAGCTGCGCCAGCATGGCCGGCATATCGCGGCCCACCAGGCTGTGGCCCAGGTGGAACACCCTGAGGGGGCCCTCGACCGGGGGCAGCGGGCGAGCGTAGGCCAAAGCCAGCAGCTCTGGGGTCGGGGCGGCGGGGGCAGCGGAGGGCCTGCTCGCGGACCGCTCGCAGCGGGCCAGGACCATCGCGGCGAGCAACAGGGGCCCCAGGGACAGCAGGCCCATGAACAGGGTCCGCCGGGCATCCTGGCGGCGGGAGGGCTGGGGGATCTCGTCCATGGCTGGCCAGGCGGGGTGTAGCCGACCGGGCAGCGCAGCGGGAAGACCCGGGCGCCCGCCGTGCGCAGCGGTGGGCGGCGGGCCGCGGGCGGGCCGGGGTCGATCGCGGGGCCTCGATCGAGTCGTACCGGGCGGGGGAGCGGTCGCCGGCGCGAAGGCCGCGCCCGGGGGAGCGGGCCGCGCGACCCCGCTAGCGTAAACGCGCCCCGAGCCCCCGCGAGCCCCTCACCCCCCCCGCCCGCCATGCGTTTTTTGGCTGCGATTTCCGCCGGTCTGCTGTTGTTCCTGTCCGACTGGCCCCTGGGGCTGTGGCCGCTGCAGGCGCTCGCCTTGGTCCCGCTGTTCTGGGCCCTGACCGAAGGGCCCGAGCCGGATCGACCGGGCTTGGTGGGCCTGTGCTTTGGCCTGGCCTATGGCCTCCCGTTGCTGTTCTTTGCGGGTCCCGACCTGGCCATCGTGGTGGCGCTGCTGGCCAGCCTGGTGCAGTGGGTGCTGGTGGCGGTCCTGGCCTCGGGCGGACTGCGCCGGGGGCCGATCCTGGGAGCGCTGCAGACCGCGGCGATGGTGACGCTGCTCGAATTGGCGGTTTGGAGCCTGGTGCCGATGTTCGGGACAGCGCAGGCCTTCGTGCGGCCGCTGAGCGCCGCCCCGCAGCTGGCCGGCGTCGTGGGCTTCAGCGGCGTGGCGGGCTTGGTGTTCCTGGTGGTCGCTTGGAACGGGCTGCTGTTGGCGGCGCTGCGGGGCCCCCTGCGCTGGCGGCCGCTGGCGGTGGCGATCGGACTGCTGGCGATCGCGGCGGGCCTCGGCACCTGGCGCTGGAAGCGGCCCCTGGGCCCGGCCCTGCGCGTGGCAGCGTTCGGCTGGCATGGGCCGCGGCCCGAGGGCCTGCTCGGAGAGTATGGACGCCGGGCCGCGGAGGCCGCCGGTCAGGGGGCGCGGCTGCTGGTGACGCCCGAGCTGGGCGTGTGGGTCGATGGAGCGAGCCGCGCCGAGGTCGCCGGGCAACTGGGCGCGATCGCGGCGCAGCACGGCATCGCCCTGGCGATCGGGGTCGACGATGCCGGCCGGGACGACAACCGCATCTGGATGTTCGACCCGGCCGGCCGTCTGGCCGGCGAATACGTCAAGACGCACCTGGTGCCCTTCATGGAGAACTACCGGGCCGGCGATGGCACGACGGTCTCGATGCCGCTCGGGGACCTTCCCGGGGGCCTGGGGGGCATGATCTGCCAGGACGACAACTTCACCGACGTGGCCCGCCGCTACGGACGGGAGGGGCGGGGCCTGCTGTCGGTCCCGACCCAGGATTGGCCTTCGATCCGCGCCTACCACCTCGAGAACGCGCGCTTCCGGCCCCTGGAGAACGGCTATGCGGTGGTGCGCGCGACCTGGGGCGGCATCTCGGCCCTGATTTCCCCGCGCGGCGAGCTGTTGGCTCAGGTCGACCACACCCGAGCCGGGCCGGCCCTGCTGGTGGGCGACCTGCCGATCGGCGACGGGCGGCCGACACCCTTCGCCCGCTTTGGGCATTGGCCCGTCGGCCTGGCCTGCGCCGGCCTGCTGTTCGCTCCGCTGCTGGGCCGACGCCGCAGGACGGTCCACAAGGACGCCGCCTCCCAGGCCGCGGAGCTCTCCGGCGTGCCCTAGAGGCCGGTCGGAGGGGCGGGCCCATCCGCGCGCGCTGGCGCCCCCAAGGGCGGCGCCCCGGGCCCCCTGCGGGACCCGGGGCGCCGGGGAAGGAAGGCTTGGGTGCCGCCCGGTCCCGACCGGGCGGCAGCTCAGGCCGATCCGCGTGCGTTTCTCAGGGCACGAGGATCAACGGCACGGGGTTCGACGCGAACACCACCGAGAGCGGGTTCAGGTCGAGCACCACGTAGGCGTGGTGCGCCGTCAGCGGCAGGCCCAGCAGGCTCAGGCTGTTCGGGATCACGACCTTGGAGGTCGCTTGACCGAAGAAGTTGAGCGCCCCCAGGCTGGTGGGCAGCAGGAACGAGTTGGGGTTGGCCAGGGTGTAGTCCGTGTACAGGTCGAAGTTCAGCGGCAGGGTGATGCTGCCGCCGAGCGGGAGACCGGGGGACGTGCCGCTGACCGTGCCGAGGATGAAGTACGGCGACAGGGCGTACTGCGGCCCGGCGTTCAGGAACAGCTGCTGCTCACCGCCCTGGGACAGGGAGATGGTGTTGATGTCGATGCCGAGCGAGCAGCCCTCGGGCACCAAGCAGCCGCAGCTGCCCGGAACGATCTTGGTCGGATCGGTCGGGCACTGGTCGTTGCAATCCGCGGTGCCGTCCCCGTCGCTGTCGCTGTCGGCCACGCCGCAGCCGCAGACCCCCGGAGCGACCTTGGCCGGGTCGTTCGGGCAGCCGTCGTTGCAGTCCGGGGTGCCGTCGCCGTCGCTGTCGGTGTCGGCCACGCCGCAG
>ERZ1066136.841-NODE-841-length-19017-cov-12.758148_pt1 | contig 19017 bp, 21 predicted proteins | sample MGYA00382783_ERZ1066136 | MGnify/ENA primary metagenome ERZ1066136 (study PRJEB33369, sample SAMEA5778366) | biofilm metagenome | biome: Industrial cooling water; feature: Water cooling tower basin; material: Biofilm | place: United Arab Emirates | collected... | reverse complement strand
TGAAGAAGCTGGTGCCGAAGTGGCGGTCGGTCAGCGTCATCGTGATCGCGCCGGCCAGCACGGGCATCACCGCGATCAGCAGGTAGGCGGTGATCAGCCAGGTCCAGCAGAACAGCGGCATCTTCATCAGCGTCATGCCGGGCGCGCGCATGTTCAGGATCGTGACGATGATGTTGATCGAGCCCATGATCGAGCTCGCGCCCATGATGTGCATCGCGAAGATCGCGGCGTCCATCGAGGGGCCCATCTGCAGCGTCAGCGGCGCGTAGAGCGTCCAGCCCGCGGCGGGCGCGCCGCCGGGCATGAAGAACGAGCCCGCCAGGATCAGCGCCGCCGGGATCAGCAGCCAGAAGCTGAGGTTGTTCATGCGCGCGAAGGCCATGTCGCTCGCGCCGATCTGCAGCGGGATCATCCAGTTCGCGAAGCCCACGAACGCCGGCATGATGGCGCCGAACACCATGATCAGGCCGTGCATCGTGGTGAGCTGGTTGAACAGCTGCGGGTTCACGAACTGCAGGCCGGGCTGGAACAGCTCGGCGCGGATGCCCAGGGCCAGCACGCCGCCGATCATCAGCATCGCGAAGCTGAACAACAGGTACATCGTGCCGATGTCCTTGTGGTTCGTCGCGAACACCCAGCGGCGCCAGCCGGTGGGCTTGTGGTCGTGGTGGTCGTGCGCGTGGTCGTGGCCGGCCACGTGGCCATGCGGGGGAAGGACTGCACTCATGGTTCGGATGCCTCTGGGAATTCAGTCAGTCACTTGCGCGCGGCCATGATCTCGGCGGGCTGGATCAGCTTGCCGGTCTTGTTCGACCACGAGTTCTTGGTGTAGGTCAGCACGGCGGCGATCTCGGTGTCCGAGAGCTGCTTCCAGGCCGGCATGGCGCCGTTGGCGGCGCCGTTGAGCAGGATCTGGATCTGCGCGGCCGGGTCGTTCAGCACGATGGCGCTGCCGTCGAGCGCCTTGATCGGGCCGGCGCCCTTGCCGTCGGCGCGGTGGCAGGCGGCGCAGTTGGCGTTGTAGACCTTCTCGCCGCGCGCGACGAGGTCGGCGAGCTCCCAGACCTTGTTGGGGTCGTCGGCCTTGGCCTGCATCTCCTTCTTCTTGGCCGCGACCCACGCCGTGTACTCCTCGGCCGTCACCACCTTCACGTGGATGGGCATGTAGGCGTGCTCCTTGCCGCAGAGCTCGGCGCACTGGCCGTAGAAGTCGCCGGTCTTCTCGGCGCGGAACCAGGTGTCGCGCACGAAGCCCGGGATGGCGTCCTGCTTGACGCCCAGGCTGGGCACCATCCAGGCGTGGATGACGTCGTTGGCGGTGGTGACGATGCGCACCTTCTGGCCCACGGGCACGACCATCGGGTTGTCGACCTTCAGCAGGTAGTCGTCGCCCTGCGGCCGGCCCTCGTCGGACATCACGCGGTGCGAGGCGTCGAGCGCCGACAGGAAGGCGATGCCCTCGCCCTCGCCCTTGAGGTAGTCGTAGCCCCACTGCCACTGGTAGCCGGTGGCCTTGATGGTGAGGTCGGCGTTGCTGGTGTCCTTCATCGCGACCACGGTGCGCGTGGCCATCGCGCCCATCACGATGACGATGATGAAGGGCACGACCGTCCAGGCGATCTCCACCGCCACGCTCTCGTGGAAGTTCGCGGGCTTGTGGCCCAGCGACTTGCGGTGCTTGAGGATCGAATAGAACATGACCCCGAACACGGCGACGAAGATCACCGTGCACACGATCAGCATGAACCAGTGCAGCCAGTGCTGCTGCTCGGCGATCTTGCTGGCCGCCGGGTGCAGGTTGAGCTGGTTGACCGCCGGGCCACCGGGCAGGTCGTTCACGGCCCAGGCGGCGCCCGAGGCCAGCATCACGCCCAGGGCGAGGCTGGCCTGCTGCAGGCGTTGACGGAGGGAGGCAGGTCGCGTCATCGGATTCACTTCAGGGTCGGGGTTCGTTCTCGGGGCCGCGGCGCAGGGCCGTGCGGATTTCCTGGGCCAGCGCGGCGCGCAGCTCGGGCCGCACGAAGCGGCCCACGCTCACGCTGCCGCCGCGCCCGCGCAGCTGCACCAGGGAGCCCTGGCCGGCGGCGGGCTCGACGGCGAGCCATTCGGTGTCGAGCTGGGTGTGCAGCACGCGGCCGCCTACGGCCTGCTCGACGTGCAGCGCGCGGCCTTCCAGCGTGATCGTCTCGTGGTCGCCGGCATGGCGCGCGAACACCAGCAGCGCCACGCCCACGGCGAGCAGCTCGATGCCGGCGAAGGCGGCCACGTAGGGCGCGCCCTGGGCCATAAAGAAGGCCGAGATGAGCAGCGAGACCACGCACAGCGAGAGGTACACGGCGCCCAGCTGCCGCGGCGTGATCGAGCAGTTGCGGCGCAGCGGCCATTGCACGGCCGGCCGGCCACCCGGGCCGGGGTTCAGCAGCCGGCGGCCGAACGACGAGGTCGTGCGGGGGGCGGGGGCCCAGGCGGCTGGAGCGGCGGTGACGGACATGCTCGAGGTCGGGTACTGCAGGTACGGCGGGAAGCGGCGGGTGGATCGGCGGCGGCTGCCGCGGAAGAGCCCCGCGGCGTGGGCGGCCGCTCCGTCACCAGGAGTCGCCGCAGGCCTTGCCGATCGCGCGGGATTCTAGCTCAGCACCCCCTCGGGTACTGACCTGGATCAAGCCGAAAAGCGGGGTTGAAGCGCGTGTCAGGGCCGCGTCAGCGCCCCGCCCCTGGCGGCCGCCGCCGCACCATGCTGCGCAGGGTGTCGAGGGCCACGGTGGTCTCGGCCGCAAGGCGGGCGCGCGGCAGCGGCTTGAAGGCGTGGCCGTAGACGAGCTCGAACTCGAGCACGACGCGGCCGTCGGCGCTGCAGCCGGCCTGAAGCTGCTTCAGCAGCTGCTGCCGCCAGCGCGGCGTGCGCAGGCCCCGGCCACGGCCCGGCGCGGCGTTGAGGCCCAGCGTGCGCAGCTCGGCCAGCGCGGAGGCGGCGTCGCGCCAGGTCAGGCGCAGGGTCTCCTGGTCCATCACGGGATCGGCGAAGCCGGCCTGCACGAGCATGTCGCCCAGGTCGTGCATGTCCACCAGGGGCGCCAGCGGGGCGGGCCAGCCGGCGCGGGCGTACAGCGCGGCCAGCGACTGCAGCGTGCCCGGGCCGAGCGTGCAGAACATGACGAAGCCGTCCACCGCCAGCGCGCGCTGCCAGGCCGCGAGCTGGGCCTGGGGGTCGGGCAGCGTGTGCAGCAGCATGCTGCTCCACAGCAGCTGCGCCTGGCCTTCGGGCACCGCGCCCGGGGCGAGCGCAGCCGGCTCGGCGGCGCGCGCGAGCAGGCTGCGCCACCAGGGCTGGGCCGGCGCCGCGGCCGCCGGCTCGCCATCGGGGTCCACGGGCGTGATGCGGGCCTTCGGGTAGGCCGCGGCGAGCAGGCCGCGGTCGTGGCGGTGCTGCAGGCCCCAGTCGAGCACGCTGGGCGGCTGCAGCTTCACCACCGCCAGGCGCTCGGCCATGCGGCGCGCGGCTTCGGCGTGCAGCCAGGGCGTCTCGGTGGCGTCGCGCAGGCGGCGGCGCCAGCGCTGCAGGGCCGTCGGGTCCACCGGCCGCGGCGCGCTGGCGGTGGCATCGGGCACGGGCATGCGTGGCAGTATAGGGAGACCATGTTCCTGCGCGCCCTGCACGGCCTTGCCCCGCACCGCACCGCCCACGGGCCCACGCAGTGCGAGCTGTGCCGCCAGTGGACGGCCGGCGACGCGCTGTGCGGCGACTGCGATGCGCGCTTCGCGGCACCCCGCTGGCGCTGCGCCCGTTGTGCGCTGCCCACGGGCGCGCCCGCGGCGCGCTGCGGCGGCTGCCTGGGCAGGCCGGAGCCGCCCTTCGACGCCACCGTGGCCGCGGTGGACTACGGCTTTCCCTGGGACGGGCTGGTCCGCGCCTACAAGTTCCACGGCCGCGTGGAGCTGGCGCAGGCGCTGGCCTCGCGCCTGGCCCGCGCCGTGGCCGCGGCCTGCGAGGCCGGGCTGGCCCCGCCCGAGCTCGTGCTGCCCGTGCCGCTGGCGCCGGGGCGCCTGGCCGAGCGCGGCTACAACCAGGCCTGGGAGCTGGCCCGCCGCGTCGCCCGCCTGCGCGGCCTGGCGGCCGACGACACGCTGCTGTTGCGCCCGCTGGAGACCGCGCACCAGACCGGCCAGACGCGCGCCGGCCGCGAGGCCAACCTGGCGCGCGCCTTCATGGCCGAGCCCAGGCGCCGCGCCGCGCTGGCCGGCCGCCGCGTGGCCCTGGTGGACGACGTCATGACCACCGGCGCGACGGTGGCCGCCGCCGCGCAGGAGCTGCGGCGCGCCGGGGCCGCGTCGGTGCAGGTGTGGGTGTTCGCGCGCACGCCCGCGCCGGAGGCCGCCTGAGCATGTTCCACGTCGTGCTCGTCGAGCCCGAGATCCCGCCCAACACCGGCAACGTCATCCGCCTCGTGGCCAACACGGGCTGCACGCTGCACCTCGTGGAGCCGCTGGGCTTCTCGATGGACGACAAGCTGCTGCGCCGCGCCGGGCTGGATTACCACGAGTGGGCCGAGGTGCAGCGCCACGCCAGCTTCGACGCCCTGCTGGCCACGGCGCGGCCCGACCCCGCGCGCCTGTTCGCCTTCACCACGCACGGCTCGTCGCCGCTGCCGGCCATGCGCTGGCAGCCGGGCGACTGGTTCGTGTTCGGCAGCGAGTCGCGCGGGCTGGCGCCCGGGCTGCGCGAACGCTTTGCGCCGGCGCAGCGCGTGCGCCTGCCCATGCGCGCGGGCCAGCGCAGCCTGAACCTCAGCAACGCCGTGGCCGTGGTGGTGTTCGACGCCTGGCGGCAGCAGGGCTACGCCGGCGGGGCCTGATCAGCCGGTTTCGGCCCGCGCCTCGCGCGCCATCAGCAGCGCCACGGCCTGGGCCGGGGCGAGGCGGCCCTCGAGCACCGCCACCACGGCCGCCGTGATCGGCATCTCCACGCCCAGCGCCTGCGCACGCGCCAGCGCCACGGCCGCCGTGGGCACGCCCTCGGCCACGTGGCCCAGCTCGGCCAGGGCCTCGGGCAGGCGGCGGCCCGCGGCCAGCGCCAGGCCCACGGCGCGGTTGCGCGACAGCGAGCCCGTGGCCGTGAGCACCAGGTCGCCCAGGCCCGACAGGCCCATGAAGGTGTCGGCGCGCGCGCCCAGGGCCAGGCCCAGGCGCGTCATCTCGGCCAGGCCGCGCGTGATGAGCGCGGCGCGTGCGTTCAGGCCCGCGCCGGGCAGGCCGTCGACGATGCCGGTGGCGATGGCCAGCACGTTCTTGAGCGCGCCGCCGACCTCCACGCCCACGACGTCGGTGCTCGTGTAGATGCGCAGCGCGCCGCCATGAAAGGCCTGCACCGCGCGCGCGGCGAGCGCGGCATCGCTGCTCGCGGCCACCAGGGCCGTGGGCAGGCCGCGCGCCACCTCGAGCGCGAAGCTCGGGCCGCTGAGCACGCCGCAGGGCAGGCCCGGCCGCAGCGCGCGCGCGATCTCGTGGCCCAGCAGGCCGCTGCCGGCCTCGAAGCCCTTGCACAGCCACAGCGCGGGCGCGCCCGCGGGCAGCGCCTGCAGCAGGCCGCGCAGCCCGGCCATGGGCGTGGCGATGACGAGCAGGCCGTCGGCGCCGGCGCCGTGCGCCAGCGCCGCGGGCAGGTCGGCCGTGGCCTGCAGCGCCGGCGGCAGCGCCACCTCGGGCAGGTAGCGGGTGTTGGCGTGGGCGGCCTGGATGGCCGCCGCCTGGGCGGCGTCGCGCGCCCACAGCCGCGTGTCGTGGCCGGCGGCCGCGGCGGCCGCGGCCAGCGCCGTGCCCCAGGCCCCGGCGCCGAGCACCGCGATCTTCATCGCCGTGCCTTTGCGTTCACCCGGCGCTCAGTTGGCGCCGGTGATGATGCGCGAGCCGCCGTTGGCCGCCGCGGCGGCCTGCTGCTGCTGGGCCTCGAACATGGCCTGGAAGTTGACTTCCGTCAGCAGGATGGGCGGGAAGCCAGCGCGCGTGCAGATGTCCGACACGATGGCGCGCAGGTAGGGGTAGACCATCTGCGGGCAGACGATGCTCACGATGCCCTGGAGCTGGTCCTGCGGCACGTTGCGGATCTCGAAGATGCCGGCCTGCTTGGCCTCCACCAGGAACAGCGTCTTGTCCTTGACCTTGGCCGTGACGGTGGCGGTGACGGTGATCTCGTACACGCCGTCGGCCACCTGGTCGGCGCCCATCTGCAGGTTGATGTCGACCTGCGGCTGGCCCTGCTCGAGCAGGATCTGCGGCGAGTTGGGCTGCTCCAGCGACAGGTCCTTGAGGTACATGCGCTGGATGTTGAAAACGGGGGTCTCGTCGGCCATGGTCCGGTCTCGGCTGGTGGGGTGTGCGGGTGAAACAAGGCCCGGTGCCGAGGGGCGGCACCGGGCCGGAAGCGCGGATTATCGACGAGCGCCGCGGCGCCCCACCCCGCCCACCCCGGGGCGCGGGTGTGCCCTGCTCAGGCGGCGAGCATGGGCGCGAGACCGCCGCGCTGGTCGAGCGCCATGAGGTCGTCGCAGCCGCCCACGTGGGTGTCGCCGATGAAGATCTGCGGCACGGTGCGGCGGCCGGTGGCGGCGATCATGGCGTCGCGCTGGGCCGGGTCGAGGTCGATGCGGATCTCCTCGATCTGCTCGACGCCGCGCTGCTTGAGCAGCGCCTTGGCCCGGATGCAGTACGGGCACACCTGGGTGGTGTACATGCGCACCTTGCTCATGGAATCTCCTGGACGGGGGTTGCGGGGGCTGGGGCGGGATTGTCCGCAGCCCGCGATCACCCTGCCGCCGACTTCTCCATCGGCAGTTGTGCTTCGCGCCAGGCGGCGTTGCCGCCCGACACCGACACTGCCTTCTCGTAGCCGGCCTTGCGCAGCAGGCCCGCGGCACGGCCGGCGCGCGCGCCGGTGGGGCACAGCAGGATCACGGGCAGGGCCTTGTTGCTGGGCAGTTCCTTGGCACCCTCGAGCTGGCCGAAGGGCACGTTGCGCGCGCCCGTGGCGTGGCCCTGCGCGTACTCGCCGGGTTCGCCCACGTCGATGAGCACGCCCTTCTCGCGGTTGATCAGGCGCACGGCCTCCGAGGTGCCCACGGCCGCCGGGCCGCCGGCGGCCTTGTTGACCATGGGCCACACCAGCATGGCGCCCGAGACGAAGGCGACGAGGATCAGGATCCAGTTTTCGACGAAGAAGCTCACGATGGCGGTGGCTGCGGGCGCGGCGGTTGGTGCAAACCGCGAATCATAGAATCCCCGGCATGCACAAGCTCGTCCTGATCCGCCACGGGGAATCGACCTGGAACCTGGAGAACCGCTTCACCGGCTGGACCGACGTGCCGCTGACCGACACCGGCGTGGCGCAGGCGCGCGAGGCCGGGCGGCTGCTGCGCGAAGGCGGCTGGGAGTTCGACGTCGCCTACACCTCGGTGCTCAAGCGCGCGGTGTGGACGCTGTGGCATGCGCTCGACACGATGGACCGCACCTGGCTGCCCGTGCGCCACGACTGGCGCCTGAACGAGCGCCACTACGGCGCGCTGCAGGGCCTGAACAAGGCCGACATGGCCAAGAAGTTCGGTGACGAGCAGGTGCTGGTCTGGCGCCGCAGCTACGACACGCCACCGCCGGCGCTGGAGCCGACCGACCCGCGCAGCGAGCGCAGCGACCCGCGCTACGCCCGGCTGTTGCCGCAGCAGGTGCCCCTCACCGAGTGCCTGAAGGACACCGTGGCACGCGTGCGCCCCTTCTGGGACGAGGTGCTGGCCCCCGCCATCACCAGCGGCCAGCGCGTGCTGGTCGCCGCGCACGGCAACAGCATCCGCGCCATGGTGAAGATGCTCGACGGCATCGGCGACGCCGAGATCGTGGGCGTGAACATCCCCAACGGCATCCCGCTGGTGTACGAGCTGGATGCGGCGCTCAAGCCCATCCGCAGCTACTACCTCGGCGATGCCGAGGCCGCCGCCAAGGCCGCGGCGGCGGTGGCGGCGCAGGGCAAGGCCTGAGGGCCTGAGGCACCGCGTCCGGCGCGGCCCGCGCCGCTCAGGCCGGAGCCACGTCCCAAGGCGGGGTGCTGGTATCGGCCGGCTCGGCGGGCCGGGGCGCCGGCGTCGCATCGGCCGGGCCGGGTCTGGCCAGGCCGCCCAGCGCCTCCAGCAGCGCCGGCAGCAGGCCGCGCAGCTCGCCCGTGATCAGCGCCACGTTGGCGTCGAAGGCGCCGTCGTCGCCCTCGCGGCCGGCGCGCTCGGCGTCCTCGAGCACGGCGTCGGTGAGCTTGATCTTCTTCAGCGCCATCGCCTCGGTGAGCTCGAAGCTCAGGCGCGCGGCCCAGGTCAGGGCCAGGCGAGTGGGCTGCTTGCCCTGGCGGATGTGCTCGGCGATCTCGGGCAGCTCCAGCGCGTGGCGCGCATAGCGCACGGCGGCCTTCTCGCTGTCGGGCTGCTTGAGCTCGCAGTCGCGGTCGATGCTGAAGCCGGCAGGCGCTTCCTGTTCCACCAGCCAGCCGGCCATGGCCGTGGCCGGCGACAGCGCCGTGTGCAGCGGCGCGATGCGCAGGGCGTCGCCCAGCCACTCGAGCAGGCGCGTCACCACCGCGTCGGCCTTCTTGATGCTGCCCGCACCCACCCACAGGAAGCCGGCCTCGGGGTCGATCCACACCAGCGTGTCGCTGCGCTTGGCAAAGGCGCGCGGCAGCAGCTCGTGCACCACCTGCTCCTTGAGCTCCTTGGCGCGCTTGCCCTTGGGGCGGCGGCCGGTCTCGCGCTCGGCGGCGTCCAGGCGCGCCTGGAGCTCGGTCTTCACGGCGCCCGCGGGCACGGCCTTGGTCTCGGTGCACAGGCGCAGCACCCACTGGCCGGCCACCTGCTCGGCCAGCGCGGCGTGCTCGTCGCCGCGCGGCGCCACCCAGCCCGCCGACTCGGCCTGCGTGGCGCCGCAGGCCACGAAGCGGCCGCGCGCCAGCCGCTCGTCCAGCTCGGCCCGCGGGGGCGGGCTCCAGTGCTCGATGCGGTAGACCCAGGCGTTCTTGAACATGGTGGCGGAATCGGGGTGTCCGTGCGGCGGGGGCGCGAGTGTAGGCGGCGGCGCGGGCGCGGCCGAGCCGCCGCCGGGCTGCGGCTAGGCCGGCGTGCGCAGCGCCGCCGCCAGCAGCGGCACGATGCCGACGGCGTTGCTGGCGTGCGGCACGGCGTCGCTGCTCCAGACGTGGCGCACGCCGGCGGCGTGCACGGCCTCGAGCGCATCGCCCACGAACAGTGCGTGCGTCACCGCCACGTCCACGCTGGCGGCGCCGGCGGCCCGAGCGCCCAGCGCCGCGCTGACGAGCGTGCGGCCGGTGCTGGCCACGTCGTCGAGCAGCACCACGGCGCGGCCCTGCACGGGGGCACCGTGCAGCGCGACGCTCACGTCGCGGTCGCCGCGGCGCTGCTTCAGGCACACGGCGTGGTCCAGGCCCGCGGCCTGCGCGGCCGTGCGCACCCACTGGCCGGCCTCCTCGTCGGGCGCCAGCAGCAGCGCACCCGGCACCACCTTCGCGACGTGCGCGCCCAGCAGCCCCGCGGCCGTGAGCGCGACGCCGCGGCGGCCGGGCACCACCTCGTCCATGGTGGCCACGCGGTGCAGGTGCGGGTCCACCGTGACCACGGTGTCGAAGGCCGCGGCCAGCAGCCGGCCCAGGTGGCGCTGGCTCACCACCTCGCCGGGCGTGAAGGCCATGTCCTGGCGCATGTAGGCCAGGTACGGGCTCACGAGGTCCAGCCGCTCGGCCCCCAGCTCGCGGGCACCGGCCGCGGCCAGCAGCAGCGGCATCAGCTTGGGGTTCGGCTGGTGCAGGCCGCGCAGCAGCACGGTGTGCGCCGGCAGCGCGGGCGGCAGGCGCAGGCGCGTCTCGCCGTCGGGGAAGCCGTGCACGTCGATGGCCGCGGCCTCGCAGCCCAGGGCCACGGCCAGCCCGCGCGCCAGCGCGGCCTCGTCGTCGAAGTGCAGGACGAGGCCGGGCGCCGTCATGCCGTCTCCAGGCGTTCGGCGACCAGCTGCCGCAGGTGCTCGGCCAGCGCGCGGCGGTCGGCGTGCGCCGTGCTCACCGGGGGCAGGATCTCCACGTGCACCGCCAGGCCGCGCGCCGAGGCCATGCGCCAGACGGTCTGCAGCAGCGTGGTCTCGCCCAGGAACTGCGCCGCCGTGGCCACGCGCTCGCCCGGCGTGGCGTAGCGCAGCACCACGGGCTGCACCGGCGTGCCGGTGGAAATCGCCGCCTGCAGCAGGTTGGCGTGGAAGGGCAGCGGCACGTCGCCCGGGCCCGTGGTGCCCTCGGGGAACACGGCCACCGTCTCGCCGCGCTGCAGCGACTCGGCCATGGCGTGCACCACGCGCACGGCGTCGCGCTTGCGCTCGCGCTCGATGAACAGCGTGCCGGCGTTCTTGATGAGCCAGCCCAGCAGCGGCCAGGCCAGCACGTCGGCCTTGGAGACGAAGCGCGCCTGCGGGATGGCGGCGTGGATGGCCGCGATGTCGAGGAAGGACACGTGGTTGGCCACCACCAGCGTGGCCCCCGGCCGCGGCGCCGTGCCGCGCACGTGCAGCGCCAGCCCCAGGTGGCGCACCAGCGCGCCCGACCACCAGCCGATGCGCGCGTGGCGACCGGCCTCGTCGAGCCGCGGAAAGCGCGACATCACGGCCATGCCGTGCAGCACGTGCAGCCCGCAGCGCAGCAGACGCGCCGTCGCGACGAGGGCGCGCATCAGGCGGCGGCCGCGCGTTCGAAGGCCGGCGTGCCCGCCACGAGCGTGAAGCGCACGCGCCCCGGCAGCGCCATGCCGGTGTGGGCAAAGGCGAACGGCGTGTGCTGGCCCTGGCTGGCCAGCATGCCGGGCTGCAGCGCCCACTCTTCGGCGGGGTCGAAGACGCAGAGGTCGGCCACGCCGCCTTCCACCAGGCGGCCGGCGCTGCTGGCCAGCGAGCCCACGGCGTCGCCCAGCACGCGCACGGGGTCGCAGCTCACGCGCGCCAGCGCCGTGTGCAGCGGCAGGCCGTGGTCGCGGCCCCAGCGCAGCGCCAGGCTCAGCAGCAGCTCCAGGCCCGTGGCGCCGGGCTCGGCCTCGCCGAAGGGCAGGTTCTTGGCGTCCTCGGCCACGGGGTTGTGGTCGGAGACCAGCGCGTCGATGGTGCCGTCGGCCAGCCCGGCGCGCAGCGCGTCGCGGTCGGCGCCCTGGCGCAGCGGCGGCACGAGGCGCATGTCGGGGTTGAAGAAGCCGATGTCCACGTCGGTGAGGTGCAGCGAGTTGATGCTGACATCCGCCGTGACCGGCAGGCCCTCGGCCTTGGCCGCGCGCACCAGCGCCACGCCCGCGGCGCTGGACAGGCGGCACAGGTGCACGCGCGCCCGCGTGGCGCGCACGAGCTCGAGGATGGTGTGCAGCGCGATGGTCTCGGCCACCACGGGCACGCCCGACAGGCCCAGGCGCGTGGCCACGGCGCCCGAGGCCGCCACGCCCTTGCCCAGCGCCGCGTCCAGCGGCCGCAGCCACACGGTGTAGCCGTAGGTGGCGGCGTACTGCAGCGCGCGCAGCAGCACTTGGGTGTCGCCCAGCGGCACGTCGGCCTGCGAGAAGCCCACGCAGCCGGCCTCGGTGAGCTCGGCCATCTCGGTGAGTGTGTGGCCCTCCAGCTTGCGCGTCAGCGCGCCCAGCGGGAACAGCCGGCAGCGGCTGAGCTTGCGGGCGCGGAACTTGAGCATCTCCACCAGGCCCGGCTCGTCGAGCACGGGGTCGGTGTCGGGCGGGCAGACGAGGCTGGTCACGCCGCCCGCCGCGGCCGCGGCGAGCTCGCTCTCGAGCATGCCCTCGTGCTCCTGCCCGGGCTCGCGCAGGCGCGCGGCCAGGTCCACGAGGCCGGGCGCGACGACGAGGCCGGTGGCGTCGATCACGCGCTCGGCGCTGAACTCCGTGGCCGCGCCGATGCTGACGATGCGGCCCGAGGCGATGGCCACGTCGGCCACCTCGTCGCGGCCGCTGGCGGGGTCGATGACGCGGCCGTTGCGGATGAGGATCTTCATGCCTGGTTCCCCGCGATGGTGCTCATCACCGCCATGCGCACGGCGATGCCGAAGGTCACCTGCGGCAGGATCACGCTGTGCGTGCCGTCGGCCACGGCACTGTCGATCTCCACGCCGCGGTTGATGGGGCCGGGGTGCATGACGATGCAGTCGGGCTTGGCCAGCGCCAGCTTCTCGGGCGTGAGGCCGTAGTGCTTGAAGAACTCGCCGGCACTCGGCAGCATGGCGCCGCTCATGCGCTCGTTCTGCAGCCGCAGCATGATGATCACGTCGGCGTCGCGGATGCCCTCGGCCATGTCGTGGCACACGCGCACGCCCATGCCGGCCAGGTCGCCGGGCACCAGCGTCTTCGGGCCCACGGCGCGGATCTCGGGCACGCCCAGGGTGGTGAGCGCGTGGATGTCGGAGCGCGCCACGCGCGAGTGCACGATGTCGCCCACGATGGCTACCGTGAGCTGCGTGAAGTCGCGCTTGTAGTGGCGGATGGTGTACATGTCGAGCAGGCCCTGCGTCGGGTGCGCGTGGCGCCCGTCGCCGGCGTTCACCACGTGCACGTGCGGGGCCACGTGCTGCGCGATGAGGTAGGGCGCGCCGCTCTCGGCGTGGCGCACCACGAACATGTCGGCGTGCATCGCGGAGAGGTTGGCGATGGTGTCGAGCAGGCTCTCGCCCTTGGCCGTGCTGCTGCGCGCGATGTCGAGGTTGATGACGTCGGCACTCAGGCGCTTGGCCGCGATCTCGAACGTCGTGCGCGTCCTCGTGGAGTTCTCGAAGAACAGGTTGAACACGCTCTTGCCGCGCAGCAGCGGCACCTTCTTGACCTCGCGGTCGTTCACGCTCAGGAAGGTGCCCGCGGTGTCGAGGATCTGCGTCAGCACGGCGCGAGGCAAGCCCTCGATGCTGAGCAGGTGGATCAGCTCGCCGTGGCTGTTGAGCTGCGGGTTGCGCTTCATCAGCATCAGGCTTCCTCCACGCTGAAGGCGAAGCGGCCGTCGTCGGCGCGGGCCAGAGCCAGCTTCTGCTCGGCCGGCAGGCTGATGCGCGCCGCGGCAAAGGCCGCCGCGATGGGCAGCTCGCGGCCGCCGCGGTCCACCAGCACCGCCAGCTGCACGCTGGCCGGGCGGCCGAAGTCGTACAGCTCATTGACGACCGCGCGGATGGTGCGGCCGGTGTAGAGCACGTCGTCCACCAGCACCAGGTGCGCGGCGTCGATCTCGAAGGGAAGCGCCGTGCGCCCCGCGCCCGAGGCCAGGCCGCGCTCGGCGAAGTCGTCGCGGTGCAGCGTGCTGCTGATGACGCCGGGCGCGCCGGCCAGGCCCAGGTCGCGCTGCAGGCGCTCGGCCAGCCATGCGCCGCCGCGCCAGATGCCGACGAGGCGGCTGTCGGGCTTCATCAGGGGGCGCACGCCGGCCAGCAGCTCGGCGTACAGGGCTTCGGCGTCAAGCTGCAGCATGGTGTTCCCGGAAATACTGTTCGAGCAGGATGGCGGCCGCGGCGGCGTCGGCCGCTTCGCCGCGCGCGCCGGTGGCCAGGGCCTCGGTGGTGCTGTAGCGCTCGTCCACGCGGTGCACGGGCAGGCCGAAGCGGCCGTGCAGGCGGCGCGCAAAACGTTCGGCGCGGCGGGTGTTCTCGTGCGCCGCGCCGTCGGGGTGCAGCGGGATGCCCACCACCAGCGCGGCCGGCTGCCATTCGCGGATCAGCGGCTCGGCTTTGGCGAACACCGCGTCGCCCTCGGCCACCAGCGTGGCCAGCGGCTGCGCCTGTCGCATCAGCGTGTTGCCCACCGCCACGCCCGTGCGGCGTGTGCCGTAGTCGAAGGCCAGCAGCGTGGCAGCCGACGCGGCCGCCGTCATGCGTGCCCGGCCTCGGCAGACAGCATGCGCGGGTCGATGCCCAGCAGCGACAGCGCCTTGTCGTAGCGCTGCGGCACGGGCGTGTCGAAGATCACTGCGGGGTCCGCGCCCACGGTGAGCCAGCCGTTGCGGCCGATCTCGTCTTCGAGCTGCCCGGCGCTCCAGCCGGCGTAGCCCAGCGTCACGAGCACGCGCCGCGGACCGGCGCCGTCGGCCAGGGCCTCGAGCACGTCCTTGCTGGTGGTCATCTCCAGGCCACCGGGCACGGCGAGCGTGGAGTTGTAGGGCGAGGCGCCCACGCCCGTGGGCTCGTGCAGCACGAAGCCGCGCTCCGTTTGCACCGGGCCGCCGAAGTACACGGGCTGCTCGGCCAGCTCGGCGCGGTGGTCGAGCTTGAGCTCGATCTTCTCGAACAGGTTGCGCAGCTTGATGTCGATGGGCTTGTTGATGACCAGGCCCAAGGCGCCCTTCTCGGTGTGCTCGCACAGGTAGACCACCGTGCGCTCGAAGGTCTCGTCGGCCATGCCCGGCATCGCGACCAGGAAGTGGTTGGTCAGGTCGATGCGCGCTGAAGCGGGCTTGACGGGGTCGGCCATGGGCCGGATTCTAGGTCGTGCGGCACACTCCGGCCCCTGCCATGACACCCGCCCGCCACCCTTCCTCACACCCCGCGGGACACGCCGCCAGGGCCCCGGCCGACAAGCCCCTGGCGCGCGCGCTGGTGTGGCTGCGCCGCGACCTGCGCGTCGACGACCACGCGGCGCTGTACCACGCGCTCACGCAGGCGCGGCAGGTGTGGTGCTGCTTCGTGTTCGACCGCGAGATCCTCGACGCCTTGCCGCGCCAGGACCGCCGCGTCGAGTTCATCCGCGACAGCCTGGTGGGCGTGGACGCCGAGCTGCGCGCACTCGCCGCCTCGCATGGCGTGGAGGGGGCCGGCCTCATCGTGCGCCACGGCTGGCCGAAGGACCAGATCCCGGCCCTGGCCGCCGCGCTGCAGGTGCAGGCCGTGTTCGCCAGCCACGACGACGAGCCCGCGGCGCTGGCGCGCGACGCGCTGGTGCGCGGCCGCCTGTCGGACCTGGGCGTGGCCCTGCACACCAGCAAGGACCACGTGGTCTTCGAGCGCAGCGAGGTGCTCACGCTCAGCGGCGGCGCCTTCAGCGTGTTCACGCCCTACAAAAACGCCTGGCTCAAGAAGCTGGAGCCGTTTTTCCTCAAGCCCTACGCAGTGGCCAAGCACGCCGCCGCGCTGGCCCCGCGGCCGGCCAGCGAGCCCGGCGTGCCCACGCTGGCCGACATCGGCTTTGCGCCCACCAACCTGCACGAGCTCAGGCTGCCCACCGGCCCCGCCGGCGCGCAGGAGCTGCTGGCGGACTTCCTCGAGCGCATCGACCGCTACCACGAGACGCGCGACTTCCCCGCCGTCAAGGGCCCCAGCTACCTGAGCACGCACCTGCGCTTCGGCACCGTGAGCGTGCGCCAGCTCGCACGCCTGGCCAACGAACGCCGCGAGGCCGGCCAGCGCGGCGCCGAGGTCTGGCTGTCCGAGCTGATCTGGCGCGACTTCTACCACCAGATCCTGCACCACCACCCGCGCGTGGCCGAGCACGCCTTCAAGCCCGAGTACGACCGCATCCGCTGGGAGCACGGCAAGCCCGCCGAGGCGCTGTTCGCCGCCTGGTGCGAGGGCCGCACGGGCTACCCGCTGGTCGACGCCGCCATGCGCCAGCTGGCGCAGACCGGCTACATGCACAACCGCCTGCGCATGGTGACGGCGAGCTTCCTGACGAAGGACCTGGGCCTCGATTGGCGCTGGGGCGAGCGCCACTTCGCGCGGCACCTCAACGACTTCGACCTCGCCGCCAACAACGGCGGCTGGCAGTGGGCGGCCAGCTCGGGCTGCGACGCCCAGCCCTACTTCCGCATCTTCAACCCCGTGAGCCAGAGCGAGAAGTTCGACCCCCAGGGCCGCTTCATCCGCCGCTACGTGCCCGAGCTCGCGGCCCTGCCGGATGCCGCGCTGCACGCGCCCTGGACGGCCAAGCCGGTGGACCTGGCGGCCGCCGGCTTCAAGCCCGGCCGCGACTACCCCAACCCCGTGGTCGACCACGCCGCGGCGCGCGAGCAGACGCTCGCCCGCTACGCCGTGGTCAAGTCGAAGGCGCTGCCGTAGCCGTGCCCGGCGCGGTGGCCGGGCTGCGCATCACGGCGCGCAGGTCGCCTTCCCAGCCCTGCAGGTTGCTGCGCGCGCGCTCGCGCTGGGCAGTCGTGGTGCTGTTGTGCAGGCGCGCGGCCAGCGCGCAGTTGGCCTCGGCCAGGCGCTGCTGGCGCGCGCGGCGCTCGGGCTCGGCGGGCGTGGTGCGCGCCTGGAGCAAGGCACGCAGCGCCTCGATGCGCTGCTCGCGCGGCACGCGCTCGGCCTGCAGGCGGCGCAGCAGGGCCACGGTCTCCTTCTGGCGGCGCTCGCGGTCGGCGAGCCAGCGCTCGGGGTCCAGCGGCAGCTCGGCCAGCCCCGCGCGCAGCACGGCCAGCTGCGGCTCGCCCAGGCGGCCGTAGAGGCGCTCGAAGCGCTGGCGCGCACGGTCCAGGGCCTGGGCGCGGCGCTCGGCGGGGTCGGCCTGCAGGAACTCCTCGCGGTCCTCGGCCAGCTCGGCCGCGCCCTTGGCCTCCATGGCCTTGAAGTTGGCCTCGGTGAGCAGGGGCACGAGGTCGGCGGCCTCGGCCAGCGCGCGCTCCAGGGCGGGCTGCGTCAGCGCCTGCAGGCGGTCGTTGAAGCGGCAGATGGCCTCGCCGTCCAGCGGCTGCATCACCTGGGCGCGCGCCTCGGCCAGCAGGGCCGCGGTGGGCGCGAGTTGGGTGCTGCGGTGCCACTCGAACCAGCGCTCGATGGCGGCGCGCACGGCCGGGGCCTGGCTGCGGTCGGCGTCGACCCAGCCGTCGATCTGCCACCACGCCAGCGTGGGCCCGCTGGAATACGCCACGCGCAGCGTGCTGCAGCCGGCGGCCAGGGCCAGGGCGCTGCCTATGATCAGCAGCTTCCACCACCGCAATCGGGATTCGGGCATGGCTGTCAACGTCGTGATCATGGCCGCGGGCAAGGGGACCCGCATGAAGTCGGCGCGGCCGAAGGTGCTGCATCGGCTGGCCGGGCGTAGCCTATTGCAGCACGTGCTCGATGCCGTTGCCGGCGTGGGTGATGCGGCCTCGCGCCACACGGTGGTCATCACCGGCCACGGGGCCGACGAGGTGGAGGCCGCCTGCGCCGGCCAGGGCCTGCACTTCGCGCGCCAGATGCCGCAGCTGGGCACGGGCCACGCCGTGCAGCAGGCGGTGCCGGCGCTGAAGGCCACGCACGAGACGACGCTGGTGCTCAACGGCGACGTGCCGCTGATCCGCGCCACCACCGCCCAGGCGCTGGCCCAGGCCGCCGCCGGCGGCGCCCTGGCGCTGCTGACCATCGAGCTGCCCAACCCCTTCGGCTACGGCCGCATCCTGCGCGACGGCGCGGGCGCCGTGCGCGCCATCGTCGAGCAGAAGGACGCCACCGAGGCGCAGCGCGCCATCCGCGAGGTCTACACCGGCATGATGGCCGCGCCCACGGCGCTGCTGTCGCGCTGGGTGATGGCGCTTCAGGCCGAGAACGCGCAGAAGGAGTACTACCTCACCGACGTGGTGGCCCTGGCCGTGGCCGAGGGCGTGCCCGTGGTGGCCGTGGCCGCGCCCGACGAGACCGAGGTGCTGGGCGTGAACAGCCCGCACCAGCTGGCCGACCTCGAGCGCCGCCACCAGCAGCGCGTGGCGAACGCGCTGATGGACGCCGGCGTGCGCCTGGCCGACCCCGCGCGCCTGGACGTGCGCGGCACGCTCACCTGCGGCGCCGATGTCGAGATCGACGTCGGCTGCGTGTTCGAGGGCACGGTGCACCTGGCCGACGGCGTGCGCGTGGGCGCGCACTGCGTGCTGCGCGACGCGCGCGTGGAGGCCGGCGCCGTGATCCACCCCTTCACGCACATCGAGGGCGCCGAGGTCGGCCCCGGCGCGCTGGTGGGCCCCTACGCGCGGCTGCGCCCGGGCGCGGTGCTGGGCGCCGAGGTGCACATCGGCAACTTCGTCGAGGTCAAGAACAGCACGCTGGCCGCCGGCGCCAAGGCCAACCACCTGGCGTACCTGGGCGACGCCACCGTGGGCGCGCGCGTCAACTACGGCGCCGGCAGCATCACGGCCAACTACGACGGCGCCAACAAGCACCGCACCGTGATCGGCGACGACGTGCACGTGGGCAGCAACTGCGTGCTCGTGGCGCCGGTGACGCTGGGCGCCGGCGCCACCATCGGCGGCGGCAGCACGGTCAGCAAGGACGCCCCCGCCGGGCAGCTGACGGTGGCGCGCGCCCGGCAGGCCACGATCCCGGGCTGGACGCGCCCGAAGAAGGCGCCCAAGGGCTGACTGCGGCTCAGGCGGCGCTCTGGCGCTCGAACACCTCGGCCGCCAGGCACAGGTCGTCCCAGGCCTTGGCCTTCTCGGGCAGGTTGCGCAGCAGGTAGGCCGGGTGGTACGTCACCACCAGGGGCACGCCCTGGTAGTGGTGCACGCGGCCGCGCAGCTTGCCGATGGGCTCGTCGGTGCGCAGCAGCGCCTGCACGGCGAAGCGGCCCATGGCCAGGATGAGGCGCGGCCGCAGCAGCTCGATCTGGCGCACGAGGAAGGGCTCGCACTTCGCGAGTTCGTCGGGCGTGGGGTTGCGGTTGCCCGGCGGGCGGCACTTGAGCGTGTTGGCGATGTAGACCTGGCGCTCGGGCGGCGCGCCGGCGTCCTCGGCCCGGGTGAGCTGCAGCGCCGCGAGCATGCGGTCGAGCAGCTGGCCGGCGGCGCCGACGAAGGGCTCGCCCTCGCGGTCTTCCTGCTCGCCCGGGGCCTCGCCCACCACCATCCACCGCGCCTGCGCGGCGCCGACGCCGAACACGGTCTGCGTGCGCCGCTCGCACAGCGCGCACGCGCGGCAGGCGGCCACGGCCTCGCGCAGGCCGGGCCAGTCCAGGCCGGCCAGGGCCCCCGGGGCCACGGGCACCGGGGCCGGGGCGGGCGGCCGGGGGG
>ERZ1066136.838-NODE-838-length-19084-cov-12.243208_pt1 | contig 19084 bp, 16 predicted proteins | sample MGYA00382783_ERZ1066136 | MGnify/ENA primary metagenome ERZ1066136 (study PRJEB33369, sample SAMEA5778366) | biofilm metagenome | biome: Industrial cooling water; feature: Water cooling tower basin; material: Biofilm | place: United Arab Emirates | collected... | reverse complement strand
GCCCCGCCCTGCTGGCGCTGCGCGAGCGCATCGACGCGCTCGACCGCGAGCTGCTGGCGCTGCTCAACCAGCGCATGCGGCTGGCGCAGGAGGTCGGCGAGATCAAGAAGGCCGAGGGCTCGGTGGTGTTCCGCCCCGAGCGCGAGGCCCAGGTCATCGAGGGCCTCAAGGCCGTCAACCCCGGCCCGCTGCCGCGCGACAGCGTGGCGCCGATCTGGCGCGAGATCATGAGCGCGAGCCGCTCGCTGGAGACGCCCACGCGCGTGGCCTACCTGGGCCCGGCCGGCACCTTCAGCGAGGAGGCCGCGCTGGGCTACTTCGGCAGCAGCATCCTGCGCGTGCCCTGCACCAGCTTCGACGAGGTGTTCCACGTCACGGCCACGGGCGCGGCCGACTTCGGCGTGGTGCCGGTGGAGAACAGCACCGAGGGCGTGGTCACGCGCTCGCTGGACCTGTTCCTGCACACGCCGCTGTTCATCATCGGCGAGACCAGCCTGTTCGTGCGCCACAACCTGCTGCGCAAGACCGACTCGATGGCCGGCATCGAGGCCGTCGTGGCCCATCCCCAGGCCCTGGCCCAGTGCCACGCCTGGCTGGGCGCGCACCTGCCGCAGGCCGAGCGCCGGCCCGTGGCCAGCAACGCCGAGGGCGCCCGCCTGGCGGCGCAGGACCCGTCGCTGGCCGCCATCGCGAGCACGCGCGCCGGCAGCGAGTTCGGCCTGCACCTCGTGGCCCCCGCCATCCAGGACGACGCCCACAACCGCACGCGCTTCGCCGTCGTCACCCACCCGCAGCGCCACCCGGCGCCCAAGCCCAGCGGCCACGACTGCACCAGCCTCGTGGTGAGCGTGAGCAACCGGCCCGGGGCCGTGCACGACATGCTGGTGCCGCTCAAGAAGCACGGCGTCTCGATGAGCCGCTTCGAGAGCCGGCCGGCGCGCTCGGGGCAGTGGGAGTACTACTTCTACATCGACGTCGAGGGCCACCCCGACGATCCGCGCGTGGGCCAGGCCCTGCAGGAGCTGCGCGAGGCCTGCGCCTTCTTCAAGGTGCTGGGCACCTACCCGCTGGACACGCACTGAGCACCACGACCATGTTCAACCAGCTCGGTGTCATCGGCTGCGGCCTCATGGGCGGCAGCTTCGCGCTGGCGCTCAAGCGCGCGGGGCTCGTCAAGCGCATCATCGGCTACAGCAAGTCGCCGAGCACCACCGAGCGCGCCAAGAAGCTCGGCATCATCGACGTCGCGGCCGAGTCGGCGCTGCTCGCGGTGAGCGGCTCCGACATCGTGCTCATCGCCGTGCCCGTGGCGGCCACCGAAAGCACCTTCAAGGCCATCCGCCACCTCGTGGAGCCGGGGGTGCTGGTGATGGACGTGGGCAGCACCAAGCGCGACGTGGTCGACGCCGCCCGGCGCGTGCTGCGCGAGCGCGTGGGCTCCTTCGTGCCGGCGCACCCCATCGCCGGCAAGGAGGCCTCGGGCATCCAGCACGCCGACCCCGAGCTCTACCGCGGCCGCCAGGTCATCATCACGCCGCTGCCGCAGAACCCGCCCGAACTGGTGCAGAAGGCCACCGACGCCTGGGCCGCCGTGGGCTCGCAGGTGCTGCGCATGACGGCCGAGAACCACGACGCCGCCTTCGCGGCCGTGAGCCACCTGCCGCACCTGCTGGCCTTTGCCTACTTCAGCGCCGTGATGAACCAGCCGCTGGGCCGCGACTTCCTGGCCCTGGCCGGGCCGGGCTTCCGCGACTTCACGCGCATCGCCGCGTCCAGCCCCGAGATGTGGCGCGACGTGCTCATCGCCAACCGCGAGGAGGTGCTCAAGCAGAGCCTGAGCTTCCGGCGCGCGCTCGATGCGCTGGAGCACGTCATGCGCGAGGGCAACGCCGACGCCCTGGAGGGCCTGATCCGCGGCCCGGCCGAGGCGCGCGCCAACTGGACGCTGGGTGGCCGCTCCGGCAGCGGTGGCGGCGGCGGGCAGACGCGCTACTGAAGCACCTGGCGCGCAGGCCTGAGGCCTGCGCCAGCCCCGAAGCCCCGCACCGACGCATGTACGACATCCCCTTCCTCGACCTGCCGCCCATCACCGGCGCCTCGGGCACGGTGCAGCTGCCGGGCTCCAAGAGCATCTCCAACCGCGTGCTGCTGCTGGCCGGGCTGGCCGCGGGCACGACCACCGTGCGCGGCCTGCTCGACAGCGACGACACGCGCGTCATGCTCGATGCGCTGCAGGCCCTGGGCTGCGGGCTGGAGCGCGCCGGCGATGCCCTGCGCGTGCACGGCCTGGGCGGCCGGCTGCGCGTGCACGAGGCCGACCTGTTCCTGGGCAACGCCGGCACCGCCATGCGCCCGCTGGCGGCCACGCTGGCCGTGCTGGCCACGCTGCAGGGCGGCCGATTCGTGCTGCGCGGCGTGCCGCGCATGCACGAGCGCCCGATCGGCGACCTGGTCGACGCGCTGCGCCCGCTGGGCTGCCGCATCGAGGACCTCGGCACCCCGGGCTACCCGCCGCTGGCGCTGCACGGCACGGCGGGTGGCGCGCTGGCGCTGGCCGCGCCCATCCGCGTGCGCGGCGACGTCTCCAGCCAGTTCCTCACCGCGCTGCTGCTGGCCCTGCCGCTGGCCGCCGGCGCGCAGGACGTGGTGGTCGAGGTCGAGGGCGAGCTCATCAGCAAGCCCTACGTCGAGATCACGCTCAACCTGCTGGCGCGCTTCGGCATCGCCGTGCGGCGCGAGGGCTGGGCGCGCTTCACCATCCCCGCGGGCAGCGCCTACGCCTCGCCGGGCGAGATCCACGTCGAGGGCGACGCCTCCTCGGCCAGCTACTTCGTGGCCCTGGGCGCCATCGCCGCGCACGGCGGCGCGCCGCTGCGCATCGAGGGCGTGGGCGAGGGCTCCATCCAGGGCGACATCCGCTTCGTCGACGCCGCCGAGGCGATGGGCGCGCACGTGCGGCGCGGCCCGGGCTGGCTCGAGGTGCACCGCGGCCGCTGGCCGCTGGCCCCCCTCCGCCTGGACTGCACGGCCATCCCCGACGCCGCCATGACGCTGGCCGTGATGGCGCTGTTCGCCGAGGGCACGAGCCGGCTCGACGGCATCGCCAGCTGGCGCGTCAAGGAAACCGACCGCATCGCGGCCATGGCCGCCGAACTGGGCAAGCTGGGCGCCACGGTGGTGGCCGGCGACGACTTCATCGAGGTCACGCCGCCGGCTGGCGCCTGGCGCGCCGCGGCCATCCACACCTACGACGACCACCGCATGGCCATGTGCCTGTCGCTGGCCGCCTGCCACGCCCTGCTGCCGGGCCGCGCGGCCGACGCACAACCCGTGCGCATCCTCGACCCGAAGTGCGTCGCCAAGACCTTCCCCGATTACTTCGAGGCGCTGTTCGACGTGGTCGAGGCGACCGCCGTGCCCGTGATCGCCATCGACGGCCCCACGGCCTCGGGCAAGGGCACGCTGGCCGCCGCGGTGGCCACGGCGCTGGGTTACGGCCTGCTCGACTCGGGCGCGCTGTACCGCGCCACGGGCCTGGCTGCGGTGGACGCCGGGGTCTCGCCCGACGACGAGGCCGCCGTCGCCGCGCTGGCGGCGCGCCTGCCGCTGCGCTTCGGCCACGGCGCCGAGGCCGGGCGCACCTGGTTCACGGGCCCGCACGGCCGCGAGATCACCGACGAGCTTCGCCTCGAAAGCACGGGCCTGCTGGCCTCGCGCGTGTCGGCCCTGCCCGCGGTGCGCGCGGCGCTGCACGGCCTGCAGCTGAGCTTCCGCCGCGCGCCGGGCCTGGTGGCCGACGGGCGCGACATGGGCACCGTGGTCTTCCCCGACGCGGCGCTCAAGGTGTTCCTCACCGCCAGCGCCGCGACGCGTGCGGAAAGGCGCCATAAACAGTTGATTTCAAAGGGAATTCCGGCTAGCATCACGGCCCTTCGTGCAGACCTCGAGGCGCGCGACCGGCGCGACAGCAGCCGGGCCGTGGCGCCCCTGAAGCCCGCCGAGGACGCGCTTGAGCTCGACAACTCCCAGCTCGACATCGACCAATCGGTGCGGCAGGTGTTGGCCTGGTGGCAGGCGCGTCGCCCGTTTGATTGATGTTCTGAACAAGCCCCTGCCCGCCTCCCGCCGTGGCCGTCAGGCCCAGTCCCCGTGACCGGGCGAGCAGGATCCGATCCACCCCAACCCCGCGGCATCCCGCCGCATGCACCCCGGCTCTGCACCCAACTCCTCCGGGAAACCAGGAACTCCATGTCCGTCACTACCACTGTCACCGCCAAGGGTGGCTTCGATGCCTTCGCCTCGCTCTTCGAGGAATCGCTCAAGAGCAACGACATGCGCGTCGGCGAGGTCATCTCCGCCGAGGTCGTGCGCATCGACTTCAACCACGTCGTCGTCAACGCCGGCCTGAAGAGCGAGAGCTACGTCCCCATCGAGGAATTCAAGAACGACCAGGGCGAGCTCGAAGTCCAGGTCGGCGACTTCGTCTCGGTGGCCATCGACGCCGTCGAGAACGGCTACGGCGACACCATCCTCAGCCGTGACAAGGCCAAGCGCCTGGCCAGCTGGATGAGCCTCGAGAACGCGCTGGAAAGCGGCGAGTTCGTCACCGGCACCGTCAGCGGCAAGGTCAAGGGCGGCCTCACGGTGCTCGTGAACGGCATCCGCGCCTTCCTGCCGGGCAGCCTGCTCGACACGCGTCCCGTCAAGGACATGACGCCGTTCGAAGGCAAGACCATGGAGTTCAAGGTCATCAAGCTCGACCGCAAGCGCAACAACGTGGTGCTGAGCCGCCGCGCCGTGGTCGAGGCCTCGATGGGCGAAGAGCGCGCCAAGCTGCTGGAGACGCTGACCGAAGGCGCCATCGTGCACGGCGTGGTCAAGAACATCACCGAGTACGGTGCGTTCGTCGACCTCGGCGGCATCGACGGCCTGCTGCACATCACCGACATGGCCTGGCGCCGCGTGCGCCACCCGTCCGAGGTGGTCACCGTGGGCCAGGAGCTCAGCGCCAAGGTGCTGAAGTTCGACGCCGAGAAGAACCGCGTCTCGCTGGGCATCAAGCAGCTGGGCGACGACCCCTGGCACGGCGTGTCGCGCCGCTACCCGAACGGCACGCGCCTGTTCGGCAAGATCACGAACATCGCCGACTACGGCGCGTTCGTCGAGATCGAGCCGGGCATCGAGGGCCTGGTGCACGTCTCCGAGATGGACTGGACCAACAAGAACGTCGCCCCCGCCAAGGTCGTGAGCCTGGGCGAGGAGGTCGAGGTCATGGTGCTCGAGATCGACGAGGACAAGCGCCGCATCAGCCTGGGCATGAAGCAGTGCAAGGCCAACCCCTGGGAAGAGTTCAGCGCCACCGTCAAGCGCGGCGACAAGGTCAAGGGTCCCGTCAAGAGCATCACCGACTTCGGCGTGTTCATCGGCCTGACCGCCGGCATCGACGGCCTGGTGCACCTGTCCGACCTGTCCTGGCACGAGCCGGGCGAGGCCGCCGTGCGCAACTACAAGAAGGGCCAGGAAGTCGAGGCCATCGTGCTGGCGGTGGACGTCGAGCGCGAGCGCATCAGCCTGGGCATCAAGCAGCTGGACGTGGACCCGTTCACCAGCTTCACCACGCTCAATGACCGCGGCGCGGTCGTCACCGGCAAGGTGAAGTCGGTCGACCCGCGTGGCGCCGAGATCCAGCTCAACGACGACGTGACCGGCTACCTGCGCGCCTCCGAGATCAGCGCCGACCGCGTGGAAGACGCGCGCAACGTGCTCAAGGAAGGCGACGAGGTCACGGTGATGGTGATCAACGTCGACCGCAAGATGCGCAGCATCCAGCTGAGCATCAAGCAGAAGGACAACGCCGATGCCCAGCAAGGCATGCAGGCGCTGCGCCAGAGCAGCGAGCGCGAGAACGCCGGCACCACGAGCCTGGGCGCGCTGCTGCGTGCCAAGCTCGACAAGGGCAACGAGTAAGCCCTGCCCTGAGGCCCGGCCCGCGGGGGTGTCCCCGGGGCCGGGCCCTTCTCTTGTTGCACCCCCCGTTTCGTTGACGTCGAGCCCGCCACAGCCCCGATGACCCGCTCCGATCTCGTCACCCGTCTGGCCGAACGCTTCTCGCAGCTCACGCAGCGCGACACCGAGTTCGCCGTCAAGACCATCCTGGACGCGATGAGCGACGCGCTCGCCCGCGGCCACCGCATCGAGATCCGCGGCTTCGGCAGCTTCAGCATCAACCGCCGCCCGCCGCGCATGGGCCGCAACCCGCGCAGCGGCGAACAGGTGCTGATCCCCGAGAAGCTCGTGCCGCACTTCAAGCCCGGCAAGGCGCTGCGCGAGGCGGTCGACGCCCGCGACATCGGCCACGAGGCCGACGGCGACGCCCGTTGACCGGCGGCCACCGCCGGACGGGCTCCTAGAATCGGCGCGCGATGCGCGTCCTCGTCTGGCTCGTCCGGGCCTTCATCTTCTTCACGCTGTTCGCCTTTGCGCTGAACAACCAGCAGCCGGTCACGGTGAACTGGTTCTTCGGCGTGCAGTGGCAGGCGCCGCTGGTCATCGTGCTGCTGGCGGTGTTCGCGGCCGGCGCAGCGCTGGGCATCGTGGCCATGCTGCCCGGCGTGTGGCAGCGCTGGCGCCGCCGTCGCAAGGCCACGCCGGCCGCGGCCGCCGACGCCGCCCAGGCCCCGCCGCCGGCCGGCGTGCTGCCCTCGGGCTACGGCACCGACGCCGCCGCCCGCAGCGGCACCTGAGGCCCGCCCTCCGCATGGAACCCGATCTCAGCTGGCTGCTCATCGGCCTGCCCGTGGCCTTCGCGCTGGGCTGGCTGGCCTCGCGGCTCGACCTGCGCCAGCTCCGGCGCGAGCGCGACGACTCGCCCCGCACCTACTTCAAGGGCCTGAACCTGCTGCTCAACGAACAGCAGGACCAGGCCATCGACGCCTTCATCGAGGCGGTGCAGAACGACCCCGACACCACCGAGCTGCACTTCGCCCTCGGCAACCTGTTCCGCCGCCGCGGCGAGTACGACCGCGCCGTGCGCGTGCACCAGCACCTGGCCGGCCGGGGCGACCTCAGCGAGGCCGAGCGCACGCGCGCGCAGCGCGCGCTGGCGCAGGACTTCATGAAGGCCGGCCTCTTCGACCGCGCCGAGGCCGCGTGGTCGGCGCTGATCGGCAGCTCGCACGACGGCGAGGCGCAGCTGGCGCTGCTGAGCCTGTACGAGCGCTCGCGCGGCTGGGAGCAGGCGGCGCAGGTGGCGCGCCGCCTCGAGGGCCGCGGCCTGGGCAGCTTCGCCGGCCGCATCGCGCACTACGAGTGCGAGCGCGCCGAGGAGCTCGACGCCGCCGGCCGCGCCGACGAGGCCGCGGCCGCCCTGGCCCGCGCCCAGGCGGCCGCGCCCGGCTCCGCCCGGCCCTGGGTGCTGGCCGGCCAGCGCCTGCAGCGCCAGGGCGACGCCGCCGGCGCGCTGCGCGCCTGGGACACGCTGCGCGAGCACCACGGGGCCGCCTTCGTGCTCGTGGCCGGCGACTACGCCGCCTGCGCGCGCAGCGCCGGCGCCACCGATGCGGCGCGCGAGCTGCTGCAGCTCGCCCTGGCGGACCAGCCCGCCGTGGAGCTGCTGCAGGCCCTGGAGGCGCTCGACGCCGAGCGCCCGGTGGCCGAGCGCCTGCCGCGGCTGGTGGCCCACCTGCGCGAGCACCCCAGCCTGTCGGCCGCGCAGCTGCTGCTGCCCATCGCCACCACCGAACCCCAGGCCCTGGACGAGGCCGCGCGCAGCGCCCTGCTGGGCGCCGTGGCGCGCGCCGCGCGGCCGCTGCAGCGCTACCGCTGCGCCAGCTGCGGCTTCGAGGCGCAGCGCCACTTCTGGCAGTGCCCGGGCTGCCTGGCCTGGGACAGCTACCCGCCGCAGCGCAACGACCTGTCGTGAACGGCCCGCCCGCCTACGACCCCGCCGCGCCCCGCGTGGGCGGGCTGGCGCTGGCGCTGCGCATCGCGGCCGTCTCGGCCCCGCCGGCGCTGATGGCGCTGTGGCTGGCCCTGCCGGCCCTGCACCCGCCGCCGCTGCAGCTGGCCGGGCCGGCAACCGCCGAGCGGGTGTGCGTGGGCCCGTGGTGCCGCGAGGTCGTGGCCGTGGCGGGGCGGCCGCTGGCCTGCCGCGCCGACTTCATCGGCCTGCCCGAGGACTGCCGCCTGCGCGGCGCCGATCGCCGCGGCCTGCCCTCGGCCGTGCTGTTGGCCGAGCCCGTGCAGGCCCGCGCCATCGCCCTGCCCTCGCTGCTGTCGCTGCTGGGGCGGGCGCCCACCGAGGCGGTGCTGCTGGAGCTGCGCCAGGGCGGGCAGACCCTGTTCCGCCGCCCGCTGCAGGCCCAGGCCTGGGCGGCGCTGTACGGCGGCTGGCTGTTCCACGCCGTGTACTGGCCCCTCGCGGGCCTGCTGCTGTGGCGCTGGCCGCGCTCGGGCCTGTCGCGCCGGCTGTGGGCGCGCATCACCTGGCAGCAGCCGCCGCGCTGACGGCGCCCGCGCGGCGCGGCTAGACGCCGAAGTGCTGGGACAGCAGGCCCAGGACCTCGTTGCGCTGCGGCACCTGGCCCTTGCCGCCGATGCTGGCCACGCGGCCGCTGCCGGTGATGCCGGCCAGGCCCGGGTCGTGGTCGCAGTAGATGCCCAGCGTCGGCCGGCCCAGGGCCGCGGCCAGGTGCGAGAAGCCCGTGTCCAGGCCCACCACCTGCTGCGCGCCGGCCAGCACGCCGGCCATCTCGCCCACGCTCAGGAAGGGCGGCACGTCGCCCTCGCAGCCGGCGGCGATGCGCTCGGCCAGCGTCTGCTCCTCCGGCCGGCCCCACAGCACCAGGGGCAGCCAGCCGCGCTCGCGCAGGCGGTTGCCCACGGCCACCCAGTGGCGCTCGGGCCAGAGCTTGCTGGCGCGGCTGGCGTTGGGGATCAGCACGGCGTAGGTGTCGCGCGGCTTCCAGCTGGGCTCGGGCGGGCGCAGGCCGAACTCCGGCAGCGCGGTGGGCGGCATCACGTTGAGGTGCGCCGCCGCGAGCAGGCGGTTGCGCTGCACGGCCTGCAGGTCCTTGGGCACGGCCGCGCCGCGCCAGTAGAACGAGGCCGCCAGCGGCTCGCGAGCGCTGGCGCGGTCGTAGCCCACCACGGGGCCGCGGGCCTGGCGCGCCCACAGCGCGCTCTTCAGCAGGCCCTGCAGGTCGAGCACCATGTCGTAGGGCTCGCGCTGCAGCTCGCGGCGCAGCGCGCCGATGGCCTGCCAGGTGGCGCCGCTGAACAGCTGCTTGCGCCACTTGCGCCACGACATGGGGATGACGCGGCGCACGCCGGGGTGCAGCTGCGGGATGGCGGCGAACGGCGCCTCCACGAGCCAGTCGATCTGGGCCTGCGGGAAGTGGGCGAGGATGTCCGACACCACCGGGGTGGCGTGCACCACGTCGCCCATCGACGAGGTCTTGACGATCAGGATGCGGGGCGCGGTGGTCACGGGCGGTGCGGGGGGCGTCGACGGCTTCAGGGCTGGCGCCGACGTTCCTTGACGAGCTCGGGGTTGAAGGCCGGATCGTTGTACATCTTGAACTGGCGGTAGACCTTGAAAAAGGCCCGGCCGGCGGCCGTTTGTGCCAGCAGCTCGTCGAGGCAGCCGGCGAGGTCGCCGCGCTGCTGCGCCAGGCGTTCCCACTTCAGGCGGCTCGTGGCGCGGTGCGCCTCGTCGACGTCGGTGCGCCGCACCTGCTCGCCCATGGCCTGCAGCTTGAGCGAGAGGATGGACAGGCGGTCGATCATGCTGCCGGCGGTCTCGCTGTTCAGGCGCGCGCCGGCGGCCACCTGCGCCAGCGGGGCCTCGCTGCGCGCCGCGGCCTCGTCGACCACGCCCAGCGCCAGCAGCAGCAGCTCGTCCACGCGCTCGGTGGCGTCGTTGCGCGCCTGGTTGTAGCGGTCGATGGCGCGCTTGTTGGCGGCGATCTCGGCGTCGGCCACCGTGGTGCGCCGGGCCAGGTCTTCCTCGGCCCAGAGCAGGCAGTTGTTGCGGTGGTTGGCCTGGATCCACTGCCACAGGCCCGGGGCCGGCGGGGCCGGCTCGGCCTGGGGCCAGCCCGGGGTGGCGAGCAGGCGGTCGTGGAAGGCGGTGACGTCGGCGGCGGCGAGCGGGGCGGGTGCGGTCATGCGGCGGGCCCGGGGCGCCGGGCAGAATGGCCGCGGATTATCCCCAGTGCCACCCATGCCCCCTGTCCCCCACCGGAACGAGGCCACCGCGCAGCAGCCGCTGATCGTGCGCCTGCGCAACTGGGTGGGCGACGTGACCCTGGCGCTGCCCATGCTGCAGCGGCTGGCGGCGGCGGGCTACGCGCCCGTGCTGGTGGGCAAGGGCTGGGCGCGCGACCTGCTCGCCGGCACCGGCTGGCCCGTGCACGGCCTGCCCCGGACGACGCGCGAGCGCGTGGCGCTGCTGCGCCGCCTGCGCGACGAATCCCTCGCCGCCCACCCCGGCTTCCGCCGCGCGCCTGTGCAGGCGCTGTGCCTGCCGGACTCGTTCTCGAGCGCGCTGGAGTTCCGCCTCGCCGGCCTGCGGGCCCTGGGCCATTCCTGGGAGGGCCGGCGCCTGCTGCTCGGGCGCGCCGTGCCGCGGCCGCGGGCGACGCACGAGTTCGAGGTCTACTGGCGCCTCGGCCAGGCCCTGCTCGGCGGCGACGAGCCCGCCCCGGCGGGCGCCCAGCTGCAGCCCACGGCCGCGCAGCAGCGCGAGGCCGCGGCGCTGCTGGCCGCCCACGCCCTGCCCGAGCCGGTGATCGTGATCTGCCCGTTCTCCGGCGGCAGCTGGAACGGCGAATCGAAGAACTGGCCCGGCTTCGCCGACTTCGTGGCCCGGGTGCTGCCCACGCTCGGCCTGCCCGTGGTGCTGTGCCCCGGCCCGGGCGAGGAGGAGCGCATCGCGCGCGACCAGTTCCCGGCTGCGCGGCTGCTGCCCGGCGTGAACCTGGGCGTGTACGCCGCGCTGCTGGCGCGCGCGGCGGTGATGGTGTCCAACGACACCGGCCCGGCGCACATGGCCGCCGCGGTGGGCACGCCCCTGGTCAGCGTGATGGGCCCCAGCGACCCCGCGCTGTGGCGGCCGCGCGGGCCCGCCGACCGCGTGCAGGTGCTGGGCGGCCAGGGCCGCTGGCCGACGGCCGACGAGGTGCTGGCCGCCGTGCGGCAGGCGCTGGACACGCGCCGCTGAGCGCGGCCCGGGCCCGCCCGGCCCCCCGCCGGGGGAAGCACCACCACCCCCGTCCGCGGCTCCCCCGGCGAGCCCCGCCGCGAGGGAATGACCGGCCGCACCCGGCTTCGAACAATGCCTGCCATCCCGACGCCACCGGCCCCCAGGGCCGGCGCGACGGGACCACGAAGCCCCTCAATCCGATCGTCAGATCGCCAGCCTCAGGAGAACCGCCATGATCCGCCACTTCATCGCCGCCGTCGCCACCGCCTGCGCCCTGTGCGCCCCGCTGCTGGCCCAGGCCACCGACGTCAACCGCGCCTCGCAGGCCGAGCTCGAGTCCGTCAAGGGCATCGGGCCGGGGCTGTCGGGCAAGATCCTCAAGGCCCGCGAGGCCGGCGCCTTCAAGGACTGGGCCGACTTCGTCGAGCGCGTGGGCGGCGTGGGCCCCGGCAACGCGGCCCGCTTCTCGGCCAACGGGCTCACCGTGGGTGGCGCGGCCTTCAGCGCGCAGGCGCTGCCGGCCAAGCCCGAGAAGGCGGCCCGGCCGGCCAAGGCCGACAAGGCCGAGAAGCCCGCGCAGCCCGGCAAGGTCTGAGCGGGTGCTCCCGCGCGCGCTCAGGGCAGCTCGATGTCCGGCCCGCCGCGCGGCGTGCGGGCCGGCGCCTGGTCCCAGGCGAAGAAGCGCAGCACCTCGTCCTGCCGCGCCAGCGTGTCGGCCTCGCCCAGGGCCATGAGCTCGCGCGTGAACGGCGCCTCGAACAGCAGGTAGCTCGCCAGCGCCGCGCCCTGCACCGCCGCGCCGCCACCGGCCGCGGCGGCGCCGTTCGCCCCCACCCCCACGCCGCGCAGCAGCGAGCGCACCGGCAGCGGCAGCGCCTGCAGGTGCCGCGCCGCGATGTCGTCGATGCGCTGGCTGGGCGAGATCACCAGCGCCTCCAGCGGGCGCAGCTCGCTGTCGGCCAGGGCCGACTCGGGCAGCAGCGCCAGCGTGCGGTTGATGCGGCGCATGCGCTCCACGTCCACCGCCAGCGCGTCGAGGAAGATGCTCGACATCGCATGGCCCGCGATCTGCGCCAGGTTGGGGTAGCCGCCGGCGGCCACCACGCGGCCCGCGGGCTCCTGCATGCGGCCGGCGCCGATGATGACCAGGCGCTGCGCGCCCAGGTGGATGGCCGGCGACAGCGGCGCCGTCTGGCGCATGGAGCCGTCGCCGAACCAGCCGGCCTGGCCGCCGGGCTGCAGGCTTACCGACGGGAACACGAACGGGATGGCCGAGCTCGCCAGCAGGTGCTCGTGGCCGATGCGCTGCGCCACCGCCAGGCGCTGCGAGCGCTGCCAGGGCACCACGGGGTTGGCGCTGTCGTAGAAGGTGACGTGCTCGCCCGTGGTGTAGCTCGAGGCCGTCACGGCCCAGGCGTGCAGGTGGCGCTCGGCCAGCAGCATGGGCACGCGGTCCAGCGGCACCAGGCGCTGCAGCAGCTCGGCCAAGGGGCTGTTGTCGAGCAGCGAGCGCGGCCGCGCGCGGCGCCAGCGCGCGATGAGCCAGCCCACCGAGAGCATGGTGAGCCACTGCGCCCCCGAGCGGATGACGCCCAGCGAGTCGGCCCGGTACACCTGCTCGGCGGCGAAGCTCTGCCAGACCTTGGCCAGCACCTCGACCGCGCCCTCGAAACGGTCGGCGTGGGCCGCCAGGGCCGCGGCGTTGATGGCGCCGGCCGAGGTGCCGACGATGATGCCGAAGGGGTTGTCGAGCCGGGCGCGCGGCCCGCGCGCGGCGCGGCGGATCTGCACCAGGGCCCGCAGCACCCCCACCTGGTAGGCGGCGCGTGCACCGCCGCCGCTCAACACCAGGGCGGTCAGGGGGCTTTCGTGCATGCACCCGACGCTAGCGCCGGGTGCGCGGCCGCGTCAGTCGTTCTTGCCCTTACCGTGGCCGTTGCCGTGACCCTTTTCCTTGTCCTTGCCCTTGCCCTTGCGCACGTTCTTGTCGTACCAGCCGTCCTGCACGAAGTACACCGGCACGCCGCAGGCGCCGTACTCGCGGCAGTGCTTGCGCCAGTTCTTGCGGTGGCCCGGCGGCACCCACAGGTACACGGGCTCGACGCGCTCGACCACGCGCACGGGCCGCTCGATGATCACGGGCTGCGCCACCACCACCTGGGGCCGCGGGAACTGGCCGATGTCGATGCGCCCGTACACGCCGGGCTGGCTGATCTGGATGGACACCCCGACGTCGGTGGCCTGGGCCGGCGCGGCGGCCAGCGCGCCGGCCAGCAGCGCGGCGGCGAGGGTGAGGGTGGTGCGGATCATGGTCGGCTCCCGGTTGTTGTGAACCACGGGCCGAACCCTAGCCGGATTCGGCCGCGGCAGACGGCGCCAGGGCCGTCGGATACACAGCTTTTCATTCGTAAACCACCTGGGCCGCGCCCCCGTGGGCGATGCTGCGCCAGCGGCCCAGGGCCTCGTCGCAGGGCCAGAAGCGGGCCTCGTCGCCGAGGTCGATCTCGCCCACGGCGCCCGGCCGCTGCAGCTTCAGGCGGATGGCCAGGCCCTGCAGCAGCTCGCCGTGCTCGCTCTCCTCGCGGCGCGCGGGCCAGAGCTTGAGCACGTCGGCCACCGGCGGCAGGCCGCCATTGAGCGCCACCGCGAGGTGCTTGCCGAAGCGCGCGCGCGCAGCGGCCAGGTCCCACACGTTGGTGACGTTCAGGCGCAGGCCGCCGCTGAAGCGGTCAGGCTGCACCTTGCCCTGCACGACGAGCAGGCGGTCCTCGGCGGCCCAGTCGCGGCGCTGCTCGAACATCTCGTCGGGGGCCACGGCCTCGATGCTTTCGCTGCCGTCGTCGAGCTTGAAGATCAGCACCTTGCCGCGCTGGCCGTTGACGCTGCGCGGATCGGTCACGATGCCGGCCAGCAGCTGCGGCTCGCGGCTGTCCACCAGGTTGGCGATCGGCGTCTTGGCGAAGCGCCGCACCTCGTCGGCGAAGGCCTCGAACAGGTGGCCGCTGAGGTAGAAGCCCACGGCCGTCTTCTCCTGCACGAGCTTCTCGTGCAGCGTCCAGGGCGGCACGGCGGCCAGCGCCGGCTCCTGCGTGGACGAGCCGTGCGCGTCGCCGCCGTCGAAGTCGAAGAGGCCGCCCTGCAGCGCGTTGGCCTGCTGGGTGTCGGCCCAGTCGAAGGCCAGGCCCACGCTGGCCAGGGCGGCGGCGCGGTCGGGGTGCAGGGCATCAAACGCGCCGGCCTTCACCAGCGCCTCCACGGCGCGCTTGTTGACGGCCTTGCGGTCGACACGCGCGCAGAAGTCGAACAGGCTGCGGAACGGCCCGCCGCCCTCGCCCGAGCGCCCTTCGCGCGCGGCAACGATGGCCTCGATGGCGCCCGCGCCCGTGCCCTTGACGGCCGCCAGGCCATAGCGCACCACCTTGTCGGCCACGGGCTCGAAGCGCGCCGTGCCGCGGTTGATGCAGGGCGGCTCGAAGCGGATGCCCGAGAGCTGCGCGTCGGCCAGCAGCACCTTGAGCTTGTCGGTGTTGTCGGCTTCGATCGTCATGTTCGCGGCGTAGAACTCCGCCGCGCAGTGCACCTTGATCCAGGCCGTGTGATAGGCCAGCAGCGAGTAGGCCGCGGCATGGCTCTTGTTGAAGCCGTAGCCCGCGAACTTCTCCATCAGGTCGAAGACCTCGTCGGCCTTGGCCTCGTCGATGCCCTTGGCCTTGGCGCCCTCGCGGAAGGTGATGCGCTGCTTGGCCATCTCCTCGGGCTTCTTCTTGCCCATGGCGCGGCGCAAGAGATCCGCGCCACCGAGCGAGTAGCCGCCCAGCACCTGCGCGGCCTGCATCACCTGCTCCTGGTAGACGAAGATGCCGTAGGTCTCGGCCAGCACGGGCTCGAGCAGCGGGTGCGGGTAGGCGATCTCCTCCTTGCCGTTCTTGCGCGCGCAGAAGCTCGGGATGTTCTCCATCGGGCCCGGGCGGAACATGGCGTTGAGCGCGATCAGGTCCTCCAGCCGCGTCGGCCGCGCCTCGCGCAGCATGCCCTGCATGCCGCGGCTTTCAAACTGGAACACGGCCTCGGTGCGGCCCTCGCTGAAGAGGCGATAGACCTGCGGGTCGTCGAGCGGCAGCGCCTCGTAGCTGAAGTCGGCCAGCTTGGGGCGGCGGGCGCGGATGTAGTCGCGCGCCAGCTCCAGGATGGTGAGCGTGGCCAGGCCCAGGAAGTCGAACTTCACCAGGCCGATGGCCTCGACGTCGTCCTTGTCGTACTGGCTCACCGCGCTGTCGCTGCCGGGCTGCTGGTACAGCGGGCAGAAGTCGGTGATCTTGCCCGGCGCGATCAGCACGCCACCGGCGTGCATGCCGATGTTGCGCACCAGGCCCTCCACGCGCACGGCCAGGCTCAGCAGCTCGGCCACCTCCTCCTCGGCCTTCTCGCGCTGCTCGAGCTCGGGCACTTCTTCGCGCACGTAGATGACGCCGCCGTCCTTCTCGGCCGGGTCCTCGGGCAGCTTCGCCAGCGTGTAGGTCTTGCCGGGCAGGCCGGGCACCAGCTTGGCCACGCTGTCCACGTGGCCGTAGCCCATGCCCAGCACACGCCCCACGTCGCGCAGCGCGGCCTTGGCCGCCAAGGTGCCGAAGGTGGCGATCTGGCTCACGGCCTCGCGGCCGTACTTGTCCTTGACGTACTCGATGACGCGGTCGCGGTTGGCCTGGCAGAAGTCGATGTCGAAGTCGGGCATCGACACGCGCTCGGGGTTCAGGAAGCGCTCGAACAGCAGCTGGTACTGCAGCGGGTCGAGGTCGGTGATGAAGAGCGCGTAGGCCACCAGCGAGCCCGCGCCCGAGCCGCGGCCCGGGCCCACCGGGCAGCCGTTCTGCTTGGCCCAGACGATGAAGTCCGAGACGATGAGGAAGTAGCCCGGGAAGCCCATCTTCACGATGGTGGCGAGCTCGAACTCCAGCCGCTCCACGTAGCGCGGCCGCTCGGCCTCGCGGCGCGCGGGGTCGGGGTAGAGGGCCGCGAGGCGCTTCTCCAGGCCCTCGTGGCTGGCCTGGCGGAAATAGGCCTCGATGGGCAGGCCGTTGGGCGTGGGGAAGTCGGGCAGCTGCGGCTTGCCCAGCACCAGCGTGAGGTTGCAGCGCTGCGCGATGACCTCGGTGTGCGCGATGGCGCTCGGGATGTCGGCGAAGCGCTCGCGCATCTGCGCCTGCGTCTGGAAGTGCTGCTCGCGCGTGAAGCGCTTGATGCGCTTGGGGTTGGCCAGCGTCTCGCCCTCGGCGATGCACACGCGCGCCTCGTGGGCGTCGAAGTCGTCGGCCTCGAGGAACTGCACCGGGTGCGTGGCCACCACGGGCAGCTGCAGCTGCGCCGCCAGCGGCACCGCGGCGCGCACGTGGGCCTCGTGGGTGGGCAGGCCGGCGCGCTGCAGCTCGATGAAGAAGCGCCCCGGGAACAGCCCGGCCAGGCGCTCCGCCAGCTGCGCGGCGCGCTCGGTCTCGCCGTTGAGCAGCGCCTGCCCGACGGCGCCGCCGTCGGCGCCCGACAGCGCGATCAGGCCCTCGCCGCGCTCGGCCAGCCACTCCCACTTGACGAGCGCCTGGTTGCGCTGCACGTTGCCCACCCAGGCGCGGGCCAGCAGCTCGCTGAGGTTGAGGTAGCCCGTGCGGTCCTGCACCAGCAGCAGCAGGCGGCTCGGGGGCTTGTCGGCGCCCTGGGGGTTCTCCAGCCAGACGTCGGCACCCAGGATGGGCTTGACGCCCTGGCTGCGGCAGGCGTTGTAGAACTTGACGGCGCCAAAGAGGTTGCCGAGGTCGGTGATGGCGCAGGCGCCCTGCCCGTCGGCCCGCGCCGCGGCGGCCAGCGCGTCGATGCGCAGCATGCCGTCGACGACGGAGTACTCGGTGTGGGTGCGCAGGTGGACGAAGTTCATGCCGGGCATCGTATCAACCGGGCCCCGGCCTCGATCCGGCCCCCGGGGCCCTCATTCCGTCGCAGCGGCGGCCCGCTGCGCGCGGCCGGCCGGCATCCTGCGTGCACCCCGAACCCGGAGCCCGACCATGACCCTCCGCCGCGTCCTCGCCACCGCCGCCGCCTGGCTGGCGGCCGCCAGCACCCACGCCCAGACGCCGACACCGGCCGAGCTCGACCGCGCGCTGGCCGGCCGCTGGGCGGGCCACCTCGAGTACCGCGACTACCAGAACGACCGCCGCTACCGGCTGCCCCTGCAGGCCGCCATCACCGTGGCCGATGACGGCGCCACGCTGACGCGGCAGTCGCGCTTCGACGACGGCCCCGTGAAGGGCCAGGTGCTCATCACCACGGTGAGCCTGTACGACGCCGCGGGCACCCAGGTCACGGCCGCCAGCTTCCGCCGCGGCCTGGGCGTGGAGACCGTGACCGAGTCGGCGCGCGTCGTCGAGCACGGCGGTCCCACGCAGTGGGCGGCCGAGTGGCTGCGCCGCGGCGACGACGGCGGCCGGCCCTCGGACATCCGCGTCACCGTCACGCGGCGCGGCGACGAGCTGCGCGCGGTGAAGGAGGTGCGCGAGCTGCGCCCCGAGGGCAGCGCCGCGGCGCCCTGGGTGTTCCGCAACGAGACGGTGCTGCAGCGCCAGCCCTGACCCGGGGCCGCGCCGGGGCCGGCCTCAGCCGGCCACGGTGGCCGGGTCGACGTTGGCGCCGCACACGACGAGCAGCACGCGCTCGCCCGCCGCCGGCCGCACCAAGCCGGCCTGCAGCGCCGCCAGCGGCAGCGCCGCGGCGGGCTCCACCGCCAGGCGCAGCTCCTGCCACAGCGCCCGCTGCGCGGCAGCGATGGCGGCCTCGGGCACGAGGTGGCTGGCCACCCCGTGGCGCTGCACCAGGCCCCAGGCGATGGCGCCGATGCGCCGGGCCCCGAGCGCATCGGCCGCCAGGCCACCCACGGCCACGTCCACCGGCTCGCCCGCGGCGAGCGCGGCGTGCAGCGTGGGCGAGCCCACGGGCTCCAGCGCCTCGATGGCGCAGCGGCCGCCCCACTGCGCCAGCAGCCCGCCGAGCAGGCCACCGCCGCCCACGCTCACGAGCACGCGCCCTGGCAGGCCGGCCTGGGCCTCGACCTCGGCGGCCAGGGTGCCCGCGCCGGCCACGACCTCGGGCTGGTCGTAGGCGTGCAGCAGCAGAGCGCCGGTCTCGCGCTGGCGCGCCAGGCTGGCGGCCAGTGCCTCGGCGTAGGCGGCGCCACCCACCACGAGCCGGGCATCGCGCGCGCGCAGCGCGGCGCGCTTGGCCTCGCTGGTGAGCTCGGGCACGAAGACCTCGCAGCGCACGCCCAGCGCCTGCGCCGCCGTGGCCGCGGCGATGCCGGCGTTGCCGCCGGAGGCGATCACCACGCCCGCGGGCGGCACCGCGTTGGCCCGCAGCCGGTTGAACATGCCGCGCGCCTTGAAGCTGCCGCCGCGCTGCAGCTGCTCGAGCTTGAGCCAGAGCTCCACGCCCGGTGGCAGGCCCAGCGAGGCGCCGGGCAGCTTCATCAGGGGCGTTGCGCGCACGTCGCCGGCGATGCGCGCGGCGGCGTCGGCCACGGCGGCGCGGTCCGGGAGAAGGGTCGGGTCCATCGGGGCATGTTAGTCAGCTCCGTGGGCGCGCACCGGCCGGGCCGCGGGCCGGCGGCAAGCCCCGAACCGCGCTGCGGGCAGGCCGCCACGCTTAGATTGCCCGGTGCCTGCCCTGCCGGAGGATGAGCATGGACCGCGTGCCCCACGACCAGCTCTGGGCGCTGGTGCAGCAGCTGCTGACCGCGCCCGAGCCCCCCGACGACGCCGCGCTGAGGCGCGCGGCACGGCTGCTCGGCGCCTCGCGCCGCGACGCGGTGGAGCTGCTGCTGGCGCGCGCGCTGCAGCCCGAGGC
>ERZ1066136.837-NODE-837-length-19109-cov-13.415556_pt1 | contig 19109 bp, 17 predicted proteins | sample MGYA00382783_ERZ1066136 | MGnify/ENA primary metagenome ERZ1066136 (study PRJEB33369, sample SAMEA5778366) | biofilm metagenome | biome: Industrial cooling water; feature: Water cooling tower basin; material: Biofilm | place: United Arab Emirates | collected... | reverse complement strand
AGTCGATGCCGTACTCGGTGTTGTCGTAGCCGATGCGCTTGATGGTGTCGCGCGCGACCTGGATGTAGTCGACGTGCGCGTTGGTCGTGATCTCGCCGGCCAGCACCACGAGGCCGGTGTTGGTGAGCGTCTCGGCGGCCACGCGGCTGCGCGGGTCCTGCTTGAAGATGGCGTCGAGGATGGCGTCCGAGATCTGGTCGGCCACCTTGTCGGGGTGGCCCTCGGAGACGCTTTCGGAGGTGAAGAGGAAGTCGTTCGCCACGATGGGATCCTGTGAGGAAGAAGGTTGCTGAAACTGCGTCGTCGCTGTTCAGAGACCTTCCGGAACCCGCGGCGAACGCTTTAGCGGTTTTGGTTGGCCCGGCCCGGCACAGGGTGCCCGGCTGGCCCGGCGCGGCCTCGGTATCCTTCGGCCCCGCTGATCGCCCCGCAAGTTGTCCTTTAACTCGGCGATCCGGCGATGATACCGAAGCCCCCTTGCAGCACCTCGTCCTCGCCTGGCTTGCCCGCCGCCGCCTGCGTCTTTTGCACGCCGCCGGTGTGGTGCTGGGCTGGGCGGCCTACGCGGCCTCGGGCACCTACCGTCGGCGGCTGCGCGCCAACGCGGCGCGCGCCGGCGTGGGCGTGGGCGAGCGCCGCCGCTCGGTGGGCGAGGCCGGCAAGATGGTCATGGAGCTGCCGCGCCTGTGGCTGCGCCCGCACGAGCAGGCGCTGGCCGACCCGCTGGCCTGGCACGGCGCCGAGCTGATCGACGCCGCCCTGGCGCGCGGCCGCGGCCTCATGCTGCTCACGGCGCACCTCGGCAGCTTCGAGGTCGCGGCCCAGGCCTACGCCGAGCGCTGGGGCGCGCGGCAGCCCATGACGGCGCTGTACCGCCCGGCGCGCCAGCCCTGGCTGCGCCAGGTGATGGAGCGCTCGCGCCACCGGCCGGGCCTGCTGACGGCGCCGGCCAGCCTGGCCGGCGTGCGCCAGCTGATGCGCGCGCTGAAGGCCGGCCAGACCCTGGGCATGCTGCCCGACCAGGTGCCGCCCGAGGGCCTGGGCGTGTGGGCGCCGTTCTACGGCGAGCCGGCCTACACCATGACGCTGGCGGCCAAGCTCGCGGCGCAGACGGGCTGCGAGCTGCTGCTGATCACCGTGCAGCGCCGGCCGCGCGGCGGCGGTTACGACGTGCACGTGGCGCCGCTGCCCGAGCCGCTGCCGCCGCTGGAGCGCGGCGGCCCCGAGGCCGAGGCCGCCTGGACGCTGGCCGCCGCCACCGTGCTCAACCGCGCCATGCAGTGGCAGATCGACCGCCTGCCGGGCCAGTACCTGTGGGGCTACCACCGCTTCAAGCAGCCGCGCCAGCCGGAGGCCGCGGCGTGATCGAGCACGCCGTCGCGCGCGGGGTGCTGGCCCTGGTCTGGCTGCTGAGCTGGCTGCCGCTGGCCCTGCAGGCGCCCATCGGCCGTGGCCTGGGCCACCTGATGCACGCGCTGGCGGGCGAGCGCCGGCGCGTGGCCCGCACCAACCTCGCCCTGTGCCTGCCCGGGCTGGACACCGCCGCGCGCGACGCCCTGGTGCGCGAGCACTTCGCGCTCACCGGCCGCAGCCTGCTGGAGCGCGGGCTGCTGTGGCACGCGCCCGAGGCTCGGCTCAAGCGCCTCATCCACGTCGAGGGCGACGTGGGCTTCGCCGAGCGCCACGACGGGCCCGTGATGTGGCTGGTGCCCCACTTCCTGGCGCTCGAGGTCGCGGGCGCGGCCACCCAGCTGTTCCAGCGGCGCCTGGCCTTCGACGTCTACACGCCGCAGAGCGTGGCGGCCTTCGACGCCGCGCTGCTCAAGGGGCGCGGGCGCTTCGGGCGGGCGGAGTTCCTCACGCGCGGCGACGGCGCCCGCGCCATCGTGCGCGCCATCCGCCGCGGCCTGGTGTTCTTCAACGCGCCCGACATGGACTTCGGCCTGCGCGACGCCGCCTTCGTGCCCTTCTTCGGCCAGCCGGCGGCCACCCTGCTGGCGCCCAGCCGCCTGGCGCGCAGCCTGGGCATGGCCGTGCAGCCCATCGTGGCCGAGATGCTGCCCGGCGGGCAGGGCTACCGCGTGGTCTTCGGCGAGCCCTGGACCGACTGGCCCACCGACGACCCCGAGGCCGACGCCGCGCGCATGAACGCCTTCATCGAGGCGCAGATCCGGGAGCGGCCGGCGCAGTACCTGTGGATGCACAAACGTTTCAAGGCGCGTCCGCCCGGGGCGCCGCCGGTGTACTGAGGCGGCCACGCACCCCCGCATCTGCACTGTGGCGCCGGTGGCACGGCCGCCGCATCATCCGCGGATCAGAACGCCCACAGGCAGGAGTGAGCCCATGACCCGCGCGCAGACGCCCTCGACGTCGCCTTCCCGGATGGCATCCCCGTTCATCCGCACGCTGTTCGCCACCGCCGCGCTGCTGGCCGGCACGGCCCAGGCCGCCACGGCCTGGGACGAGGCGACCAACGGCGATCTCTCCAACAACGGCCTCGCGCCCAGCTTCGCGGCCCTGGTGGCCGGCAGCAACCAGGTGCTGGGCACCACGGGCCGCACGGTGGCCGGCGGCCCGGTGGACCGCGACTACCTGCACTTCACGGTGCCCGCGGGCCACGTGCTGCAGTCGCTGTGGGTGCTGCCGGGGCAGGTCACGCTGGGCGGCGGCGCCTTCATCGGCCTGGCCGCGGGCAACGTGGTGACGACGCCGCCCGAGGGCTTCAGCGCCGAGGGCCTGCTGGGCTGGACGCTGTTCGGCATCGACCAGGAAGGCAGCGACATCCTCGAGATCATGGCCGTCCCGGCGCTGGGCTCCAGCGGCTTCAGCATCCCGCTGCCGGCCGGCGACTACAGCGTGTGGATCCAGGAGACCGGCGTCGGCAGCGCCGTCTACAAGCTCGATTTCATGGTGGCCGAGGTACCCGAGGCCCCCACCGCGCTGGCGATGCTGGGCGGCCTGGCGCTGCTGGGCGCGGCGCTGCGCAAGCGCTGATCGCACGCACCCCGGGGCCGCGGCGGCGCCGGGCGGGATAATCCCGCCCACCATGGCGACGCAGCGGCTGCCCTTCACCAAGATGCACGGCGCGGGCAACGACTTCGTCGTGCTCGACGCCACGCACGCGCCGCTGGCGCTGAGCCCCGAGCAGCTGCGCCACCTGGGCGACCGCCGCTTGGGCGTGGGCGCCGACCAGATCCTCGCCGTCGAGGCGAGCAGCACCCCCGGGGTGGACTTCCGCTACCGCATCTTCAACGGCGCCACGGGCGCCGAGGTGGAGCACTGCGGCAACGGTGCGCGCTGCTTCATGCGCTACGTGCACGAGCGCGGCCTGACCACGGCGCGGCGCGTGAAGGTGGCCACCGTCAACCGCGTGCTCGAGCTGGTGCTCGAGGACGACGGCCGCGTCACCGTGGACATGGGGCGCCCGGTGTTCGCGCACGAGGAGGTGCCCTTCGACCCCGGCGCGCTCGTGGCCCAGCTCGAGGGCGGCTTCGAGCGCTGGCCGCTGGAGGGTGTGGAGCCCTGGCGCTGGGCCGTGCTGTCCATGGGCAACCCGCACGCCGTCACGCGCGTGGACGACGTGGACACCGCGCCCGTGGCCACCGTGGGGCCGCTGGTCGAGCTGCACCCGCGCTTCCCGGCCCAGGTGAACGTGGGCTTCCTGCAGGTGCTGTCGCGCGCCGAGGTGCGCCTGCGCGTGCACGAGCGCGACGCCGGCGAGACCCTGGCCTGCGGCACCGGCGCCTGCGCCGCCGTGGTGGCCGGCATCCGCCTGGGCTGGCTGGCCGGCGACGTGGAGGTGCACACCCGCGGCGGCCGCCTGCGCATCCGCTGGGGCGGCGGCCTGGACGACGCCGTGCGCATGACCGGCCCCGCCGAGACCGTCTACCAAGGAGAGATCACACTGTGAGTGCCAACAGCGGCCACCTCGGCGGCATCACCGAAGCCGACATCGCCCACTTCCTGGCCAACAACCCGGCCTTCTTCGAGCGCCACGCCGAGCTGCTGGCCAGCATCACGCTCACCAGCCCGCACGGCCAGCGCGCCGTCTCGCTGCAGGAGCGGCAGATGGAGATGCTGCGCGAGCGCATCAAGGGCCTGGAGATGCGCATCGTGGAGATGATCCGCCACGGCCAGGAGAACCTGGCCATCGCCGACCGCATCCACCGCACCACGCGCCGCCTGCTGCTGACCACCGACGCCGCGCTGCTGCCCACGCGCCTGGTGGAGACGCTCAAGCACGAGTTCCTCATCCCGCAGGCCGGCATCCGGCTGTGGGGCGTGGCGCCCGAGCACGAGGCCGAGCCCTGGGCCCAGGGCGCCAGCGACGACGTGCGCACCTTCGCGGCCAGCCTGACGCTGCCCTTCTGCGGCGCCAACAGCGGCTTCGAGGCCGCGCGCTGGCTGACGGAGGGCGAGGCCGCAGGCGGCCCCGTGGCCTCGCTGGCCATGCTGCCGCTGCGCCAGGGCGACGCCTGCTTCGGCCTGCTGGTGCTGGGCTCGCCCGACCCCACGCGCTACGCCGCCGACATGGGCACCGACTTCCTCGCGCGCATCGCCGAGGTGGCCAGCGCGGCGCTGTCGCGGCTGCGCGCGCCGGCCGCGGCCTGACGGCGACGCCGCGGCCCATGGCCACGCCGGCATCGCCCGCGCTGCAGGCCTTCCTGCAGCACCTGGCGGTGGAGCGGCGGCTGGCCGAGCGCACGCGGGCCATGTACGCCGAGGCCCTGCTGCGGCTGGAGCGCTTCGCGGCCGAGGCCGGCGTGCCGCTGGAGCGCGCGGCGCCGCACCAGCTGCGCGGCTTCATGGTGCAGCTGCGCAGCCTGGGCCTGGCGCCGCGCAGCATCGCCATCGCGCTGGCGGCCTGGCGCGGCCTGTACCGCTGGTGGGGCCGCCAGGGCGTGGTGGCCGCCAACCCGGTGGACGGCCTGCGCCCGCCCAAGGCGCCCAAGCCACTGCCCAAGGCGCTGAGCGTGCAGCAGGCCGTGGCGCTGGCGGCGCACCCGGGTGTGCAGGGCGACAGCCCGCTGGCCGCCGCGCTGGCCGCGCGCGACCACGCCATCGGCGAGCTGCTCTACGGCGCCGGCCTGCGCATCGGCGAGCTGCTGGGCCTGGACGTGCAGGGCGGGCCCGCGGCCGCCGGCTGGGTCGACGTGGCCGAGGGCACGGCCCACGTGCTGGGCAAGGGCGCCAAGCGCCGCAGCGTGCCGGTGGGTGGCGCGGCGCTGGCGGCGCTGCAGGTCTGGCTGGCCGAGCGGCCGGCGCTGGCGGCGGCGGGCGAGCCGGCGCTGTTTGTCAGCCAGCGCGGCACGCGGCTCAGCCCCAACCAGCTGCGCCTGCGCCTGGCGCAGCAGGCGCAGCAGGCCGGGGTGCCCACCCGGGTGCATCCGCACATGCTGCGCCACAGCTACGCCAGCCACCTGCTGCAGAGCAGCGGCGACCTGCGCGCCGTGCAGGAGCTGCTGGGCCATGCGTCGATCTCGACGACCCAGGTCTACACCAAGCTCGACTTCCAGCACCTGGCGCAGGTGTACGACGCCGCGCACCCGCGGGCCAAGGCCAAAAAAGCGGCCAAGGCGGCCAAGGCGACAAAGGGCTGAGCGGGCGCCGGCGGCTCAGGCCGGGTCGCGCAGCTGCTCGCGCATCAGCGTGCGCAGCACCTCCAGCCCCGGCGGCTCGGTGCGGCGGCGCAGGGTGACGAGGCCGAAGCGCGCCGTGGCCTTCAACTCGGGCGTCAGGCGCAGCTCCACCAGGTCGGGCGCGGCGGCGCGGATGGCCAGCAGCACGGCGTCGCTGTGGCGCGCCACCTCCACCAGGCTGGGCAGCTCGTCGCAGCGCAGCGTCACCAGCACCTCGGGGTGGGCCTGCGGGCCGTAGCGCTCCACCAGCACGCGCGCCACCTCGTCCGAGAGCGGCGTGCTGGCCACCGGGTGCTGGCGCAGCGCGGCCAGGTCGATGGGCGTGCGGCGGCGCGCCAGCGGGTGGCCGCGGCGCACGAGGAAGGCGCCGCGCATCTCGTGCAGCTCGCGCGTGTCGAGGTCGGGCGCAGGGCGCAGCGAGCGCGCGTCCACCACCAGCGCGTCGAGCGTGCGCTCGCGCAGGGCCTGCACCAGCTGCTCGGTGGCGGCGCGCGCCACCTGCAGCTGCAGCCGCGGGTGCTGCAGCGCGCAGCGCTGCAGCAACGGTGTCATGAGCATGGCGCCCGGGCCCGAGCCCAGGCCCACGCGCAGCAGGCCCTGCTCGCCGGTGCCGCCGCGGCGGCGCGCGTGCTCGCGCAGGTCGTCGGCGGCGAGCACCAGCTCGCTGGCGCGCTCGGCCATCTCGCGGCCGAAGGGCGTGAGCTCGCTCCGGCGGCCGATGCGGTCGAACAGGCGCTGGCCCAGCTCGGCCTCGAGCGCGCCGATGCTGCGGCTGAGCGCCGGCTGGGTGATGAACAGCGCCGCCGCCGAGCGGCTGAACGAGCCCGTGCGGGCCAGCGAGAGCAGGTGGCGCAGCTGCACGAGCGTCATCGGGGCGGCCCTTCAATGCATGAGTCAAACTCATCGTAAATCAAAGAACAATGCATTGGACGCACGCCGGGTGGCGGCCGACAGTTCGCTCCGAGGTCCCGTTCCCCCCACGCCGGCGCCGCCACGGCGCCACCGACACCGGAGTGCCCGCCATGAAGCTGCCCCGTTCCCTTCGTCGCCTGTTCGTGCTGACCGGCCTGATCGCCGGAGTCCTCGCCGCCGGCCCCGCCGCCCTGGCCCAGGGCGCGTCGACCAAGCCCGTGAACCTGATGGTTCCCTACCCCGCGGGCGGGCCCTCGGATGCCATCGCGCGCATCCTCAACACGCCGCTGGGCCAGCACCTGGGCCAGCAGGTGCTGGTCGAGAACCTGGGCGGCGTCGCCGGCGCCCTGGGCGCGCAGAAGGTGCTGGCGGCGCCGGCCGACGGCCAGTACATCTTCCAGGGCTCGCCCAACGAGGTGATCCTCTCGCCGCTGGCCAACGCCGCCGTGCGCCTGAAGGCGGAGGACTTCCGCCTCGTGCACCCCGTGGCCGACGCGGTGATGGTGTTCGTGACGCGCAAGGACCTCGGCGTGAACAGCGTCGACGAGCTCATCGCGCTGGCGCGCAAGTCGGCCGACCGGCCGCTGAGCTATGGCAGCGTGGGCCAGGGCTCGCTGTACCACCTGATCATGGAGCAGGCGCAGGCGCAGACCGGCATCCAGCTCTCGCACGTGCCCTACCGCGGCAACGCGCCGCTGCTGCAGGACATCGCCGGCGGCCAGGTGGACTTCGCGGTGCTGGTCTACAGCGCCGGCATGGGCGCGCTGGCCGAGCAGGGCCGGCTCAAGGTGATCGGCCAGCTCGGCGCGCAGCGCTCGGAGCTGCTGAAGAACCTGCCCACGGCCAGCGAGGGCAAGGAACTCCGGAACTTCGCGTTCAAGATCTGGACCGGCCTCATGGTGCCCAAGTCCACGCCCGAGGCCGTGGTGCAGCGCCTGCACGCCGCCATCGGCAAGACGCTGCAGGACCCGGCCGTGCGCAGCCAGCTCGCGGCGCAGACGCAGCTGGCCTCGGCGCCCATGAGCCTGGCCGAGTCGGCCGCGTTCTTCGAGGCCGAGACGGCGCGCTACCGCGCCATCGCGCGGCAGATCAACCTGCAGCCGCAGTGAGCCCGCGCGCGCCCCGCCGCTGAAGCCGAGCCATGACCTACCTCGCCGAAGCCCTCGCCGCCCGCGTGGGCGAGTTCGTGGCCCTGCGCCGCGACATCCACCGCCACCCCGAGCTGGCCTTCGACGAGCACCGCACCGCGGCCCTGGTGGCGGCCAAGCTCGAGGACTGGGGCTACGCCGTCACGCGCGGCCTGGGCGGCACGGGCGTGGTGGGCACGCTGGTGCGCGGCCAGGGCCCCCGCCGCCTGGGCCTGCGCGCCGACATGGACGCGCTGCCGATCACCGAAGCCACCGGCAAGCCCTGGGCCAGCGAACGCCCCGGCCTCATGCACGCCTGCGGGCACGACGGCCACACCGCCATGCTGCTGGCCGCCGCGCGCCGCCTGGCCGAGGACGGCGGGTTCGAGGGCACGCTGCACCTGATCTTCCAGCCGGCCGAAGAGGGCGGTGGCGGCGCGCTGCGCATGATGGCCGACGGCCTGTTCGAGCGCTTCCCCTGCGACGCCGTGTTCGCCATGCACAACATGCCCGGCGTGCCGCAGGGCCACCTGGTGCTGCGCGAGGGCGCGGCCATGGCCTCGTCGGACTACGCCACGATCACGCTCACCGGCATCGGCGGCCACGGCGCGCTGCCGCAGCACGCGGCCGACCCCGTGGTGGCCGCGGCCAGCCTGGTGATGGCGCTGCAGACCGTGGTGTCGCGCAACGTCGACCCGCTGCAGGCCGCCGTCGTGACCGTGGGCGCGCTGCACGCCGGCCAGGCCAACAACGTGATCCCGGCCACGGCCACGCTGGAGCTGAGCGTGCGCGCGCTCGACCGCGGCGTGCGCACGCTGCTGGAGCAGCGCATCCGCGCGCTGGCCGAGGCGCAGGCCGCGAGCTTCGGCGTGCGCGCCGAGGTGGCCTGGCGGCCCGGCTACGCCGTGCTCGTGAACAGCGCCGCCGAGACCGCCTTCGCGCGCGAGGTGGCGCTCGAGGTGGTGGGCGCCGAGCGCGTGGTGCCGCAGGGCCCGCCGCTGACCGGCAGCGAGGACTTCGCCTTCATGCTGGAGCGCGTGCCCGGCAGCTACCTGCTCGTGGGCAACGGCGACGGCCCGGGCAGCTGCATGGTGCACAACCCCGGCTTCGACTTCAACGACGACAACATCGCCGTCGGCAGCGCCTTCTGGGTGCGGCTGGCGCAGCGCTACCTGGTGGCGGAGGCCAGCCCACCCACCGACTGAACCGCATTCCCGTGCAGGAGAGTGCCCGCACGCGCCACCCTCGCGGCGCGGGCCACCGAAGGCGCAAGCTCCCATACACGCTCAGGTCCCGTACTGCACAACCCACGATCGCCGTCTGGAGAGACGCCACGCACGCCGTGGCGCACCGAAGGAGCAAGGCCGCGCCGCGGGCGCCGGACCGAATCTCTCAGGTACCAAGGACAGGGGGAGCGGCACACGACACGGCCATCGCCGTGGCGTCCACCCTCGTTCGAACCCTGGAGAACTGCAATGAACGTGATCGTCCTCGGCGCCGGCCTGCTCGGCGTGACCACCGCCTACCACCTGCGCCAGCTGGGCCACGACGTGACGGTGATCGACCGCCAGGCCACGCCCGGCGCCGAGACCAGCTTTGCCAACGGCGGCCAGATCTCGGTGAGCCACGCCGAGCCCTGGGCCAACCCCGGCGCGCCCATGAAGCTGCTGCAGTGGCTGGGGCGCGAGGACGCGCCGCTGCTCTTTCGCCTGCGCGCCGACCTGCGGCAGTGGCTGTGGGGCCTGCAGTTCCTGCGCGAGTGCACGCCGGCCCGCACGCGCCACAACATCGAGCAGATCGTGCGCCTGGGCACCTACAGCCGCGCCACGCTGCAGGCGCTGCGCGCCGAGCGCGGCCTGCAGTACGAGCAGCGCACGCAGGGCATCCTGCACTTCTACACGAGCCAGAAGGAGTTCGACGCCGCCGAGGCGCCCGCCGCGCAGATGCGTGCCCTGGGCTGTGACCGCCGCGTGATCAGCGCCGACGAGGCCGTGGCGCTGGAGCCCGCGCTGCGCCACATCCGCCCGCAGCTGGCCGGCGCCACCTACACGGCCGAGGACGAGAGCGGCGACGCCAACCGCTTCGTGCGCGAGCTGGCCGCGTGCTGCGTGGCCGACGGCGTGCAGTTCCGCATGAGCCACACCGTCACGGCGCTGCGCACGGCCGGTGGCGAGATCGAGCACGTGGAGGCCACCGACGCCGAGGGCCGCTTCCAGCGCCTGCGCGCCGACGCCTACGTGCTGGCCATGGGCAGCCTGAGCCCGCTGCTGGCGGCGCCGCTCGGCATCCGCCTGCCCATCTACCCGGCCAAGGGCTACTCGGTGACCATGCCGGTGAAGGACGCCTCGATGGCGCACCAGGTGTCGCTCACGGACGACGAGTACAAGCTCGTGTTTTCGCGCCTCGGTGACCGCCTGCGCATCGCCGGCACGGCCGAGCTCAACGGCTACGACCGCGACCTCAACCGCGTGCGCTGCGAGGCCATCGTCAAGCGCGTGGAGCAGCTGTTCCCCGGCGCCGGCGACACCGAGCAGGCGCAGTTCTGGACCGGCCTGCGCCCGGCCACGCCGAGCAACGTGCCCATCATCGGGCGCTCGAAGCTGCCCAACCTGTTCCTCAACACCGGCCACGGCACGCTGGGCTGGACCCACGCCTGCGGCTCGGGCAAGAGCATCGCGCGCATCGTCAGCGGCCTGCAGCCCGAGCTGGACTTCGCCTTCACGGGCGAGCTGCCGGCCCGGCGGCCGCTGGTTCAGGGCGCGATGCGGCCGACCTGAGCCTCGGCCTCGGCCAGCCGCGCCTGCAGCGCTGCCAGCGCCGGGGCGAAGGCGGGCGAGGCCTGCCCGGCGCGCGCGGCGGACTGCAGCCGCGCCAGCCACTCGCGCGCCAGCGCCAGCGCCGGGTGCCAGGTGGGCAGCGGCACGCAGGCCGGCAGCTGCAGCGGTGGCAGCGTGTCGCGCAGCGCGCCGGCGGCCGTGGGCGCCAGGGCCATGGGCAGCATGTCGTAGGCCGGCGCCAGCCCGCAGGCCTGGCCGGGGGCGCTGAAGAAACTGAGGTTGCCCATGTGCATGTCGCTGTTGGCGATGAGCACACCGAAGGCGTAGAGCCGTTCCACGGCCGGCAGCGCGGCGGCGTCCACCAGGCGTTGCGCCACCAGCCGCTGCACGGCCACGGGCCAGGGCGCGCCGCGGTTGCCGCTGAACTCGTCGTCGAGGCTGCCCAGCGAGTGCAGCGCGCGGCGGCCGAGCGCGCCCACGCGGTCGAAACGCTCCAGCTGCAGGAAGCGCTGGCCGGCGTGGTCGATGAGCTCGCTGCGCGCCGCGGCCAGGCCGGCCTGGGCATGGGTCTCGCCCAGCACCTGCAGCGCCAGGTGCTCGGCCAGCAGCAGGTCGCGCCAGCGGGTGGTGAGCGGGTTGGCCTCGGGCAGGCTGAACTTCACGAGCACGTGCGCCGGGCCGTGGGTCGTGTCGGCAAAGGCCGTGAACTTGGGCTGCTCGCCGCCGGCCGAGGAGCCCGGCAGGTCGCCCGCCAGCGCCTGCGCCGCGCGCTCGGCGTACGCGGTGCCACGCTGGCGGCGCGGCACGGGCGCGGGCGGCGGCAGCGCGAGGAACTGCGCGCGCGCCACGTCGCCGATCAGCAGGTTGCCCACGGCGTCGTGCCCCTGCGCGGCCAGGGCGCGCAGCACCTGGCGGTCGGACCAGGTGGCCACGTCGGCCGGCAGCCCCAGCACCGCCGCGTGGCGCTGCGCGAACGCGCGGCCCAGGAAGCCCTGCGGTCGCAGGTCGGCCAGCCACCAGGGCAGGCCGTCGCTCGTGTGCAGGCCGCCGCCAGGCTCGCGCAGCGCAAAGCCCTGGGGCCGCAGCGGCAGCAGCTCGCCCAGCTCGTGCAGGCGGCCGGCCTCGTCGACACGGCGCACGGGCAGCTGCGGCAGCTCGGGCCAGGTGTCGCGCAGTGAATAGAAAGAAGACCGCCCCCGGCCCAGCACCAGCACCTCGGCCCCCAGCGCCGCCAGCGCGCGCGACACCGTGGGCTGGCTGAGCCCCAGCGCCTGCTGCAGCGCGCGGCTGCTCAGCGGCCCGCGGGCCAGCAGTTCGCGGACGGCGGCGTCATGGCTGGGCATTCATGCATTAAAACATGAATATAAAAAAGCATGGATGGAAGCCGGCTCAGTGGAAGAACGCGTAGCCCACCAGGATGGCCCCCACCACGCCCACGAGGTCGGCGAACAGGCCGCAGGCCAGCGCGTAGCGCGTCTTCGCGATGCCCACGCTGCCGAAGTACACGGCCAGCACGTAGAAGGTGGTCTCGGTGGAGCCCTGGATGATGGCCGCGAGCTTGCCCTGGAAGCTGTCCACGCCGTAGGTGCTCATCACGTCCACCATGAGCCCGCGCGCGCCGCTGCCCGACAGCGTCTTCATCAGGCCCACGGGCAGCGCGGGCACGAAGTCGGCGTTCAGGCCCAGGGCCAGCACCAGCGTGCCGATGCCGCCGACGATGAAGTCCATGCAGCCGGTGGTGCGGAACACCGAGATCGCCACGAGGATGGCGATGAGGTAGGGGATGATGGTGATGGCCACCCCGAAGCCGTCCTTCGCGCCATCGACAAACGCCTCGTAGACGTTGATGCGGCGCAGCGCCCCCACGGCGACGAACAGCACGATGATCCCGAAGATCACCAGGCTGCCGATGAGCCCGATGGTGCTGGCCATCTGTGCCGGCGCCAGGCCGCGCAGGCTGAGGTACATCAGGCTCATCAGCGCGCCGAAGCCGCCGAAGAACAGCAGGATGGGCCACTGCAGCAACCGGATGCGCTGCACCCAGGCCACCGCCACCAGCCCCGCCGCGAACGAGATGAAGGTGCCGATGAGCGTGGGCAGGAAGATGTCGGCGGCGTTGAAGTTCGTGAGGCCCTGGCTCACGGCCATGCTCTGGCGGATGGCGATCACGGACGTGGGGATGATCGTGATGCCCGCGGTGTTGAGCACCAGGAACATGATCATCGGGTCGCTGGCGGTCGTCTTGTCGGGGTTGATCTCCTGCAGCTCCTTCATCGCCTTCAGCCCCAGCGGCGTGGCGGCGTTGTCCAGGCCCAGCATGTTGGCGCTCATGTTCATGACGATGCTGCCGCCCGCGGGGTGGCCGCGCGGGATGCCCGGGAACACGCGCTCGAACAGGGGCGCGATGGCGCGCGCGAACAGGTCGATCATCCCGGCGCGCTCGCCGATCTTCATGATGCCCAGCCACAGGCTCATCACGCCCACCAGGCCCAGCGAGATGTCGAAGCCGGTCTTCGCCGTCTCGAACAGGCCGGTCATGATCTTGGTGAAGATCAGCGTGTCGCCCTGGGCGAGCTTGAACAGCGCGACGACGAAGCCGATGAGGACGAAGGCGATCCAGACGATGTTCAGTGCCATGGGGAGGCGACTGTAGTGCGCGGACAATCCGCCGCATGAAAGCCATCCGCCTGCACGAGGGCCGCGAGCGCAGCCTGCTCAAGCGCCACCCCTGGGTGTTCGACGGCGCCATCGCGCGCGGCCGCGCCGACCCCGGCGAGACGGTGCGCGTGGAGGCCGCCGACGGCCGCTTCCTGGCCTGGGGCGCGTTCAGCCCGGCCAGCCGCATCCGCGTGCGCTGCTGGAGCTTCGACGAGGCCGAGCGCATCGACGCGGCGCTGTTCGCGCGCCGCATCGCGCGCGCTGTGGCCCTGCGCCAGCGCCTGGCGGTGGCCAGCACGGGCGTGCGCCTGGTGCACGGCGAGGCCGACGGCCTGCCCGGCCTCGTGGTGGACCGCTACGGCGACGACCTGCTCGTGGCCCAGTTCGGCAGCGCCGGCGTGGAGCGCTGGAAGCAGCCCATCGCCGACGCGCTGCTGGCCGCCACCGGCTGCACGCGCCTCTACGAGCGCAGCGACGCCAGCGTGCGCGAGCTCGAGGGCCTGCCCGCCGTGACCGGCTGGCTGCGCGGCGGCGGCGACACCACCGCCACGATCACCGAGCACGCCTGGCGCCTGACGCTGGACGTGGCCGAGGGCCACAAGACCGGCTTCTACCTCGACCAGCGCGACAACCGCGGGCACCTCGCGCGCTGGGTGCGCCACTACGGCCTGGGCCGCGTGCTCAACACCTACTGCTACACCGGCGGCTTCAGCGTGGCCGCGCTGGCCGGTGGCGCGCGCGAGGTGGTCAGCGTCGACAGCTCAGGCCCCGCGCTGGCGCGCGTGCAGCAGCACGTGCGGCTCAACGGCTTCGACGACGCCGCCAGCCGCGTGGTCGAGGCCGACGTGCCCGCCTTCCTGAAGCAAGCCCTGCGCGAGGGCCAGCGTTTCGACGCCATCGTGCTGGACCCGCCCAAGTTCGCGCCCACCGCCGCGCACGCCGAGCGCGCGGCGCGCGCCTACAAGCACATCAACCTGCTGGCCTTCCAGCTGCTGGCGCCGGGCGGGCTGCTGCTCACCTACAGCTGCAGCGGCGGCGTGAGCGCCGACCTGTTCCACAAGATCGTGGCCGGCGCGGCGCTGGACGCCGGCGTGGACGGCGCCATCCTGCAGCGCCTGGAAGGCGCGCCCGACCACCCCACGACCATGACCTTCCCCGAGGGCGAGTACCTCAAGGGCCTGGCGGTGCTGAAGCAGGCGTGAGGGCGGGCGCCAGCCGCGCGCGCAGCGCCTGCTCCAGCCGGCCCCACACGAAGCGCATCGAGGCCGAGCGCCGCAGTTCGGGGTGGGCGCAGAGCCACACCTCCTGCGGCAGGCCGAAGCGATCGGCCAGCACGCGGCGCAGGCCCGGGCGCCCGGCCGCCACGTCGGCCAGGTAGACGCCCAAGCCCAGCCCCGTCTCGACGGCGGCCTGGCGCGCCAGGATGGCGTCGGTGCGCAGCCTGAAGCGCACGTGCTGCGGCGGCGGTGCGCCGCGGAACAGGGGCGCGATGGGCGAGGTCTCGCGGTCGAAGCCCGCCACGAAGGCGCCCTCGGGCAGATCGAAGCCCTGCGGCTCGCCGTGGCGCGCGAGGTACGACTCGTGCGCGTACAGGCCCAGCTCGGTGCGGCCCACGCACACCGCGATCACGTCGTCCTGCTCGGGGCGGAAGAAGCGCACGGCGATGTCGGCATCGCGGCGCAGCAGGTTGTCGCTGCGGTTGGACACCGAGAGCTCGATCTCCAGCTCGGGCTGCTCGGCCAGCCATTGCGCCACCCAGGGCGCCACCACGTGCGTGGCATACACCTCCGACACGGCGATGCGCACCGTGCCCACGAGCTGCTCGCGCGCGTCGGCAAACAGCCGCGCGGCCTGCAGCGTGGCCAGCTTCATGGGGGCCACGGCCTCGTGCAGCGCGTGCGCGCGCTGCGTGGGCTTGAGCCGGCCCGGCAGGCGCACGAACAGCGCCTCGCCCAGGGCGCCCTCGAGCTCGCGGATGTGGCGGCCCACGCTGGGCTGCGTGGTGGCCAGGCGGCGCGCCGCCTCGGTGAGCGTGCCGGCCTCGTAGACGGCGATGAACGAACGCAGCAGGTTCCAGTCGTCCAGCTGCGGGCCGGCCGGCGGCGCGGGGCGCGTGGGGTCGCCAGGGCGGGCGGGGTCGGCCATCGCGGCAGTGTCGCACGCCCCCCGGCCCGCGGGCAGGGCGCTCAGGTGCGCAGCAGCGTGGCCAGCTCGCGCCGCGGCGAGGGGCCGGCCGGCTGCACGGCGTAGCCCACGCGGGCCAGCATCTGCACCGCGCCCCGGGCCGGGTCCACGCCCAGCGCCCGGTGCACGGCGGCGAAGGGGCCGCGCATGGCCTCGAACTCCTGCAGCGCCTGCGACACCGGGTGCATGTCCACCCCCGCGGCCGTGGCCTGCAGGTGCAGGCGCACGTAGGCGCGGCCGGCGTCCACCTGCTGCGCACGCGTGTGGCCCGGGCTCGCCAGCCAGAGGAAGCCGCTGCCGGTCTCGAAGGGCAGCCAGCGGTCCATCACGCGCTGCAGGCTGGTCTGGCCGCGCTGGGGCACCTCCATGGGGTCGAACAGGCCGGTTGCGTGCAGCACGCGCACCATGGGGCTGGCCAGGCTGATGCCGTCGCGGTGCGTGGCGATGGCATCGGGGCCGATGCGCATGAGGCGTGCCGATTCCAGCCAGGTGGCGGGCGTGATGGCCTCGATCTCGTAGGCCTCGCGCGCGATGCGGCGCAGCGCGGCCACCTCGCCGGGCGCCGTCACCGTGCCGGCCTGCAGGCCGTGGCGGCGCGCCGTGTCGGCCCAGGTGGCCGGCAGCGCCTCGGGCAGGGGCCGGCCCTCCGCGTAGGCCGACTTGGCCGTGTGGCGGCGGCGGATCGGCTCGAACAGCGGGTCGCGCGCGGCCGTACCGGGGCCGCCCAGGCTCAGCGTGGCCACCACGGTGCCGCCGGGCAGGCTGAGCGGCGCCGGGCTGCCCTGCGGGAACAGGCTCACCGTCACGGACTGGCCCCGTTCAGCCGCCGCGATGACGGCCAGCTCGATGAAGGCGCCGCAGCCGATGAGGATCTGGCGGCCGAAGGGGTCGGTCTCGGGCAGCAGCCGCTCGCCGTCGCACACCAGTTGGATGCGGCCGGGCTCGCGCAGGTCGGCGATCCAGGGCTGGCGGTTGTGCGGGTTGGGCGCCAGCAGGGCGTGCGCCAGCATGAAGCGGCGCAGGTCGGTCTCGGCCGGGGCCGTGCGCCAGGGCTGCAGCGCGGCCTCGGGCAGGCCGCCGGCGCAGCCGCCGGTGGCCAGCCCGGTGGCGGCCAGCACGGTGCCGCCGCCGAGCAGGCGGATGAAGGCGCGGCGCTGGGGCCGGGGGGTGGATTCGGTGTGCATGGCGAGGCGGGGTGGGTTGGGGCAGTGCCGCCATGCTCGGCAGCGCCCTCCCGCGGCGCCAGACCTGCACCGGCATGCCAGCCATGCACGCCTGCATGGCCCGCATGGCTTGGCGCTCAGCGCCCGCTGGCGGGCAGCTTCAGCCGGGGTTCGAACTTGGCCCGCTTCACGGCGAAGAAGGCCTTCACGTTGCGCACGTTGGCGTCCTGCGTGAAGAGCCGCTGGGCCAGCGCGTGGTAGCCCGGCATGTCGGCGCAGTGCACCACGAGCACGAAGTCGGGCCCGGGCGACACGCGCCAGAGCTGCTGCACCTCGTCGTCGGCGGCGATGCGCTGCTCGAAGGCGTCGAGGTGCTCGGCGCCCTGGCGGTCCAGCGTGATCTCCACCAGCGCCGTCAGGCCGTGGCCCAGTCGGTCGGGGTTCAGCAGCGCCACCTGGCGGTCGATGACCCCGGTGTCGACCAGGCGCCGCACGCGGCGCAGCGCCGTGGCCGGGCTGGTGTGCGCGGCCTCGGCCAGGGCCTGGTTGGTGAGCGAGGCGTCGGACTGCAGCTGCTCGAGCAGGCGGCGGTCGGTGGCATCGAGCTCAATGACAGAAACTTGCATACAGATGATCCAATTGAAATCAGATGGTGCATCTTCTCATGCTTGAAAGATTCCACCGAACGGCGACCACATTTGAACCCATCGGTCGCCGAGGCCCGCCTAGCATCGCCCCCCTCGAACCCCCAGGAGGCACCCCATGTGCGGCATCGTCGGCGCGGTCAGCACGCGCAACATCGTCCCCATCCTCATCGAGGGCCTCAAGCGCCTGGAGTACCGCGGCTACGACAGCTGCGGCGTGGCGGTTCACCAGGGCGGTGAGCTCCGGCGCGCCCGCAGCACCAGCCGCGTCGCCGAGCTCGAGACGGGCGCGGCCGCCGACGGCATCAGCGCCGGCACCGGCATCGCGCACACGCGCTGGGCCACGCACGGCGCGCCGGCGGTGCACAACGCGCACCCGCACTTCAGCCCCGGCCCGAACGCCAAGGAAGGCGCCAGCGGCAAGGTGGCCCTGGTGCACAACGGCATCATCGAGAACCACGACGAGCTGCGCCGCGAACTGCAGGCCAAGGGCTACGCCTTCGCGAGCCAGACCGACACCGAGGTCATTGCGCACCTCGTGCACAGCCTCTACGACGGCGACCTGCTCGACGCCGTGCAGCGCGCGCTGCCGCGCCTGAAGGGCGCCTACGCCATCGCCGTGTTCTGCCGCGACGAGCCGCACCGCGTGGTCGGCGCGCGCGAGGGCAGCCCCATGGTCGTGGGCGTGGGCCAGGGCGAGAACTTCGTCGCCAGCGACGCCATGGCGCTGGCCGGCGTCACCAACCAGATCGTCTACCTGGAGGAAGGTGACGTCGTCGACCTGCAGATGGGCAAGGTCTGGATCAGCCGGCTGGATGCCGCCAGCCAGCGCTACGTGGCCGTGGACCGCCCCGTGCGCACCGTGCACGCGCACAGCGGCGCGGCCGAGCTGGGCCCCTACCGGCACTACATGCAGAAGGAGATCTTCGAGCAGCCCAAGGCCATCGCCGACACGCTCGATGGCGTGGGCGGCCTGGACCCCACGCTGTTCGGCGACGACGCGGCCGAGGTGTTCGCGGGCGTGGAGCGCGTGCTGATCCTGGCCTGCGGCACGAGTTACTACTCGGGCAGCACGGCGCGCTACTGGCTCGAGGCGATCGCGGGCATTCCCACCACGGTGGAGATCGCCAGCGAGTACCGCTACCGCGAGAGCGTGCCCGACCCGGCCACGCTGGTGGTGACCATCAGCCAGAGCGGCGAGACCGCCGACACGCTGGCCGCGCTCAAGCACGCGCGCAGCCTGGGCATGACGCGCACGCTGACCATCTGCAACGTGGCCACCAGCGCCATGGTGCGCGAGTGCCGCCTCGCCTTCATCACGCGCGCGGGTGTCGAGATCGGCGTGGCCAGCACCAAGGCCTTCACCACGCAGCTGGTGGCGCTGTTCCTGCTGACGCTGGTGCTGGCCAAGCAGCGCGGCCGACTGCCGGCCGAGGGCGAGGCCGCCGCCATGGCCAACCTGCGCCACCTGCCGGCGGCGCTGGGCAAGGTGCTGGCGCTGGAGCCGCAGGTGATGGCCTGGGCCGAGGCCTTCGTGCCCAAGCACCATGCGCTCTTCCTGGGACGCGGGCGCCACTACCCCATTGCGCTGGAGGGTGCGCTCAAGCTCAAGGAGATCAGCTACATCCACGCCGAGGCCTACCCGGCGGGCGAGCTCAAGCACGGCCCGCTGGCCCTGGTGGACGCCGAGATGCCCGTGGTGACGGTGGCGCCGGCCGACGACCTGCTGGAGAAGCTGAAGAGCAACATGCAGGAAGTGCGCGCGCGCGGCGGCCAGCTCTACGTGTGCGCCGACGCCGACACCCACATCGAGGCCGAGCCCGGCGTGCACGTGATCCGCCTGCCCGAGCACTACGGCGCGCTCAGCCCCATCCTGCACGTGGTGCCGCTGCAGCTGCTGGCCTACCACACGGCCTGCGCGCGGGGGACGGATGTCGACAAGCCACGCAACCTGGCCAAGAGCGTAACGGTCGAATAGGGTGGCATTAGCCGCAAGAGGCTGTGA
>ERZ1066136.834-NODE-834-length-19141-cov-5.982762_pt1 | contig 19141 bp, 13 predicted proteins | sample MGYA00382783_ERZ1066136 | MGnify/ENA primary metagenome ERZ1066136 (study PRJEB33369, sample SAMEA5778366) | biofilm metagenome | biome: Industrial cooling water; feature: Water cooling tower basin; material: Biofilm | place: United Arab Emirates | collected... | reverse complement strand
GCCAGCCTCCACGCACGCTTAGCGTGCTTTATTTTCCGTTTTCTGAGACGACCCCATCTTGTCCGGCAAAACGTCGGCACTTCGTCCACTGACGGACGGCGCCGTCCGCGCATAACCGCCGCAAGCAGTTGCAGCAATGCCCGGTAATGCGACGCTGACATGAGTGCCGCCTAACCCGTCTTCGCGGGGCGGTGCGTAGATTTCCGTCGCAGTGTTTCGAGAGGTAGCGCTGCTCCTGCCTCATGCACGAGCTGGCTTCTTCACTCCTTGCAGCAGTCGCCCGAACTGCGCCCGAATTTGCTCGTCGATCTGCGACTGCCACTGGGCCGCTGACACCTCACGAGCCTTGGCAGCAGCCAGCTCTGACTCAAGCTCATGGACGCGTGAATCCGAGCGCTGGCGCTCGTCCGCCGCCTTCTGCGCGTCGCTGGCAAGCGCGTCGGATCTCCTTCGTTCAGCCTCGAGCTGGCGGCTTAATCCCTCCCGGTCCGCCATGGTCGTAGCCAGCCGATCCTGGGTGGCCGCAAGTTCAGCTTTTGTAAGGTCAAACGCCTGGAGCGCGTGTCGGAAGACCTCCAGTTCACCGACCAATCGGACGCGTTCTTCGGCGCCGGCGGTCAGCCTTGCCTGAGCCTCGGAGAGCGCACCCTGCAAGCCGCGCAGCTCCTGCTGGAGGAACTGCACCTCGGCCTCGTGCTTGCGCGCTTCTCGCTCGCGCTGGTCCTTGGCTGCCTCGCGGAAGTGCTCGAGCGACCGCCGCGCGTCCGCGTATTTCGCCTCGATGGACTCGCGGTGTCGCGTTTCGGCCTGCAACTGGATCTGCAGGTCAGTCGTTTGCTGCTGCGCTTGGGCGCGGGCTTGCGACTCGAGCGCAAAGCGTTCTGCCAGGTTGTCATGGCGCTGCTTTCCGGCCTCAATGTCACGGTTGGCTTGAGCCAGCTCTGCGGTAGCGGCGGCACACTCCGTACGGGCGGCATCGAGCTGCTGCTGTAGCGCGCGGAGCGCCTCTGCGTGAGCCGCCTGCAGTTGAACAATCCGCTCATCGGCTTCCGTTTGGAGCCGCTCGGCCAGCTGGTGTGCCAGCGATCGAATCGCCTCGCTGAGCGCCGGCACCCCACCGACGTGGGTGCTGTCATCTTCGTTGAGCTCTTTCAGGTAGCGCTGAATCGTGGTCTTGGAGCCAGTGTTTCCGAGCTCGACCCGAATGGCGTCCACGGACGGGTATCGCCCTTGAGCGATCAGATTGGCCCGGGCGCGCTGCACCTCCGACTTGTAGATCCCGCCTCTTGCCATCTTGTCGCTCCTGCAGATTTTGTAATACATTACGTAACATGATATTACGTAACATACGCGAAAATTCAATGTCCGATAAACGCCAAACCCTAAGGCGTGATAATAGATGATTATGGCGAGTGATCGAGCTCGGGTGTCGCTCAGCCGCCACCGCCCGCCCTCAACCGGGGAAAACCAAGATCTAGCCGCTCAAGCTCGCTTCGCAAAAGGCAGGGCCTGCGCGCCCGCTGCAGCAAGCCATCGGCACAATCGCGGCACACCGAACGACAAGCGACCGCGCGGCGTCGCACGGCATCGAGGAGATCTGTGAATCAAGACTTGAAGAGAACGCTGTGGGCCGCCGCTGACAAGCTGCGGTCCTCAATGGACGCTGCCGAGTACAAGCACATCGTCCTCGGGCTCATCTTCCTCAAGTACATCTCGGACGCCTTCGATGAACGCCGAGCGGCACTGAAGGCCGCCTTCGCCGACCCGGCCAGCGACCTCCACCTGCCCGACCCCGCCGACCACGCTGACGCGCTGGAAGAGCGGGACTACTACACGATGGTCAACACGTTCTGGGTGCCTGCCCAGGCACGCTGGGAGGCCATCCGGGCGCAGGCCAAGCAGGCCGACATCGGCGTGCGCATCGATGCGGCGCTGGAGGCCATCGAGGCCGACAACCCGCGGTTGAAGGGCATCCTCGACAAACGCTTCGGCCGCAGCCAGTTCGAACCCGGCAAGCTCGGCGAACTGGTGGACTTGATTTCCACTATCGGCTTCGGCGAGGGCCACCGCGCCAAGGATCTGCTCGGCGAGGTGTACGAGTACTTCCTGGGCAAGTTCGCCCTTGCCGAGGGGAAGGGTGCAGGCCAGTACTACACGCCAGCTTCAGTGGTCAAGGTATTGGTCGAGGTCCTGGCGCCTCACCAGGGTCGCGTCTATGACCCCTGCTGCGGTTCCGGCGGGATGTTCGTGCAGAGCGAGCGGTTCATCGAGGCGCACGGCGGCAAGGTCGACGACATCAGCATCTACGGCCAGGAAGCCAACCCGACCACGTGGCGGCTGGTGGCGATGAACCTGGCGATTCGCGGGCTGGCGGCTGACCTCGGCAAGGAGCCTGCCGACACCTTCCACCGCGACCAGCACCTGGACCTGCGCGCCGACTACATCCTGGCCAACCCGCCCTTCAACATCAGCGACTGGGGCGGTGAGCGCCTGGCCGAGGACAAGCGCTGGGTCTACGGCACACCGCCTGCCGGCAATGCCAACTACGCGTGGTTGCAGCACATCCTCCACCACCTAAGCCCGCGCGGCCAGGCCGGCGTGGTACTGGCCAACGGCAGCATGAGCTCCAACCAGAACAACGAAGGCGCCATCCGCAAGGCGATGGTCGAGGCCGACGTGGTCGACGTAATGGTGGCGCTGCCGCCGCAACTGTTCTTCAACACTCCGATTCCGGCGTGCTTGTGGTTCTTAGCTCGGAACAAGAGCGGCGTAGCGCCGTCCTCAGACACGCCCGCGCGAGACCGTCGCGGCGAGGTTCTGTTCATCGACGCGCGCAAGCTCGGCCGCATGGAGACGCGCGTGAATCGCGTCTTCGACGACGAGGACGTGGCGCGCATCGCCACCACCGTACATCGCTGGCAAGTAGGCGGTGAGAGCGGGGCCGACGAACCCTATGCCGACCTGCCAGGCTTTTGCCGCGCCGTGAAGCTGGCTGAGATTGCAGAGCACGGCTACGTGCTTACGCCGGGCCGCTACGTGGGCGCCGAGGCGGCCGAGGACGACGACGAGGCGTTCGCCGAGAAGATGGAGTTGCTGACCGCGCAGCTCGCCGAGCAGATGGCCAAGGGGGCGGAACTGGATGCAGTGATTCGGGAGAAGCTCGGAAGGATGGGGTATGCGGTCTGAATGGCCACGCTCCCAAATCGGCGAACTAGTGGCGAACGGCGCTGCGCTGCTTCAGACAGGGCCATTTGGCTCGCAGCTACACAAGCACGACTACGTGCAGCGAGGCATTCCCGTCATTCCGACAGAGGCTATCGGTCGCGGAGCTATCCGGACGGATATCTCTCTGCCGCAGGTCACAGAAGTCAAAGCGATGGAGCTTTCTCGCCACAAACTCAAGCGAGGGGACATCTTGTTCGCGAGACGTGGCGCCCAAGCGACCGGGTTGTCGGCCGTGGTCGGGCATGAACACGAAGGTGCACTTTGCGGGACAGGAGCAATCCTGCTGCGAGTCGACCACGATGTAATTGACCCATTCTTCCTCGCAGCAGTTCTAGCAACAGATGATGCCTACGACTGGTTGCGCGCGCACGCAGTCGGCGCAGTCATGCCCAACCTAAACACCGGAATCATTAGCCAGTTTGTCGTCCCCGTGCCAGAGTTGAGCGACCAACGGGAAGTTGCGGCAACGGTTCAGGCTTTGGTGCGGCGCATTGAATCCCTGCGCCAAACTAACGCCACCCTCGAATCTATCGCGCAAGCCCTGTTCAAAAGCTGGTTCGTCGACTTCGACGCGGTGCGCGCCAAGGCCGAGGGCCGCGAGCCCCAAGGCATGGACGCTGCCACGGCGGCGCTGTTTCCGAGCGAGTTCGAGGAGTCTGCGCTGGGGTTGATTCCGAAGGGGTGGACGGTCGTCGAGGTCGGCCAATCTGCAGATTGCGTTGGTGGCGGCACGCCCAGCACGAAGGAGGCTGCTTACTGGGAACCGGCCGTGTATCACTGGGCCACTCCCAAGGACCTGTCTGGCCTTGGCTCGCCTGTGCTGCTAGGCACGGAGCGGTGCCTGTCTCCGGCGGGCCTTGCCAAAGTCAGCAGTGGCCTCCTCCCTGCCGGGACATTGTTGATGTCCTCGCGCGCGCCAATCGGCTATCTGGCAATCGCACAGATTCCGGTGGCGGTGAACCAAGGCTTCATCGCCATTCGTCCCGGCGGCTTGCTGCCGCCCGTGTACCTCTACTTCTGGTGCCAGACCAACATGGACGCCATCAAGCAGAAGGCCAACGGCTCGACGTTCATGGAAATCAGCAAGGCAGCCTTTCGGCCGATTCCGCTGGCCCTTCCCCCGGAGGAAGTCGTCATGCGGTTCGCCGATGTTGCTGGCGCGCTGTTCGCTCGCATCGCGGAGGGTGAACGGCATCGTGCACAGCTAGCGGAGATTCGTGACGCGCTGCTGCCGCGCCTCATCTCCGGCAAGCTCCGCCTTCCCGAAGCGAAACAACTACTGGAGCCTGAGGGAGCCATCGCGTGAACATCCTGCAGCAGTCCAGCAAAGCACAGGACCGCACGCTGGGCACGTGGTATGTCCAGATTCAGGCCGGCACGTTGAAGCTGCCGCGTTTTCAGCGTTTCGAAGCCTGGGACCGCTGGCGCGTCGCCGGCTTCCTGAATACAGTCATCCAGAACCTGCCGGTAGGCGTGACGCTGCTGCTGCAGGTTGGTGACCAGGAGCAGTTCATCTCACGCTACATCGTCACCGCGCCCGAGACCGGTTTGCGCGTGACGGAGCACCTGCTGGACGGTCAGCAGCGCCTCACCGCGTTCTGGCGTGCGGTCCACAACAACTACGAGGGCGAAACCTACTACGTCTACCTGCCGGAGTTCGACACCCATGCCGACGACGGCATCGAGTACGAGGAACTGACCATTCACTGCCAACCGCGCTGGGCCAAGAAGAAGGAGCCGAGCCTGCGCTACCCGGTCTGGGCTGACGTTCCGTCCCGCTGCCTAGAGCGTGGGTTGGTCCCGGTGGACCTGCTTTGCCCGGGCGACCACGGCGTGCGGGTCGAGAAGTGGATTGCCGAGGCCACTGCGGCCATGGAGCCTGCCGAGGATGCGCCGGATGCGATGAAGTTGTACAAGGTACTGGAGAAGCGGCGGCAAGAGTTGCGCAGCACTCTCAACGCTCTGCGCGAGCGTGTGACGCATTTCAACCTGCCCTATCTCTCGTTGCCGGTGAGCACCAGCGCTGATGTGGCACTGCAGGTGTTCGTCAACATGAACACCAACAGCAAGCCGCTGTCGATGTACGACTTGACGGTCGCCAAGGTCGAAAGCGTGGCCAAGGCATCGCTCCACGCGCTGCAGGAGAAGACCGAGGCCGCGCATGTGGAACTGACGCACTACGGCGACTTGTCGTGGACGCTGCTGACCACGGCCGCGCTAATGCAGGGCAAGATGCCTAACAAGGGCGGCGTGGCCGCGATGGACGTTGCGGCGCTGGTATCCGCCTGGCCGCGCATTGAGCACGCGCTCGTGCGGACGGCCAACTTCCTGGCCCGCCAGCACATCTACGACGAGGAGCGCCTGCCCTCGGCGCCGGTGGTCGCGGTGGTCGCTGCCTTCCTGGACAAGGTGCCGGAAGACGGCGACGCTCTGGGGCGCGCCGAGCATCTCTTGCGCGCCTATATGTGGTCGGCGTTCTTCACGTCCCGCTACGAGGGCGCGGCTGCCACGCGCGCCTACCAGGATTTCAAGGCGCTGGCCGAATTGCTGGAGCGGCCACAGTTCGGTCCGTCGGACTACCCGCATGTGCCCGTTCTGCGCCGGGTGGAGTACCCGCTGCCCACGCCGGAACAATTGGTGCGCGTGGGCTGGCCGAAAGGCGCGGACCGCTTGGCCCGCGCGGTGCTGGCGGTGAACTTGCACTTCGGTGCCTTGGACTTCGCAGACGGGCACCCGGTGTCTTATGAGTCGCTGCGCCGGCGGGAGTACCACCATGTGTTCCCCGACGCGCTGCTGCAGGAGGCGGGCATCGAGAGCTTTCTGGCGCTGAACTGCGCCCTCGTCACCTGGAAGACCAACCGCAGCATCGGGCGAAAGGACCCGCTGGCATATCTGAGAGACCGCGTGGAGTGGAGCGACGAGCAAACGGTCAGACAGCGGCTGCGTACCCACCTGCTCGACTTCGAGACCTTGTCGACGGCGACCTACGAGGTGGGAGGCAAGCCCCTGGAGGGTGAAGCGTTGGCGGCAAAGTTGCGGCCGGACTTCGACGCCTTCCTGGAACAGCGCGCCACCTTGGTGGCTTTGGCGGCGAGGCATCTCACCGAAGGGCGGCTGCTGACGCTGGAGCCGCTGCTGTCGGAAGCCAAGGCTACGGCAGAGACCGCATCGACGACGGTGGTCGCGTAAGGTAAGCATGGGGAGCAAGGCTGTCACCGAGGATGACGTCGAACAGACCCTGCTCCAGTGGCTGGCGCGCTTGGCTTGGGCGACCGACCATGGCTCTGTCATCGCTCCGACAGGCGCGGACGTGCCCGGCGCGGAGCGCGCCACATACCACCGCTGGGGAAGAAGATGACTGACGACATTGAGAAGCCACTGTCGGACGCAGGCAAGGCGCACCTGAAAGCCGCGCTGCAATACGTCGAAGACTGGTGCCAACGTCACCCCTGGCAAGTTGGACTGGCTGAAATGGCGCTGGGAGCGGGTCTGATTGCAGCCGGGGTTGAGAGCGGCGCCATCGAGATGGGGCGCGACCTGGTTGCCGCAGTGCTCGACAAGGGCACGACCGCGGGCCTGCTGGGAGCGGCTGGCGGCAGCTTCATGGGGCTGTTGCCGGGAGCTATCGTCAAAGGTGTTGGAGTGGCAGCGCTCGGCACGGCCATCAGCGTTCCCGCTGTCTTGCTCATGGGAGGCGGTGGCCTGCTCCTCGGCTTGGCGGGCTATGGCGCGGGGCGGCTGGCGCACGACTTCCTTCAGCCCGTACCCGACCTCGCCACGCTCATCGGCGGCGGTTCGCTGTTGCTGGTTGGAACGGCCCTGCTCATCGATGGCGCACGCAGGCTTGCGCGCACGAAAGAGGCGGCGAGCCTGGCCATGTGTTTCCGCGACGGTGTGCTCCACCTTCGCCGAGTGTCGGCGCCAGCGTTCATTGCCGACGCCAAGGACCTCGTGAGCTACCTCGTCAAGACAGGGGGCGGGGCGGTGCGAGAGTTAGCAAAGGACCCCGTCGGCGCTGGGCTGACGGGAGCAGGCATGGCTGCGGGTGCTTATGGCGGCAGCCTGCTAGCGGCTTCCACGGTGACGGTGCTTGGCTCCAAGACGCTTGGCGGCATCGCGCTGTCGCTGGGACTGGTCTCAGCTCCCGTTTGGCCGGTCGTTCTAGGTGCTGGGGCAACCGCGGCCGCGGGTTACGGCGCTTGGAGATTCCTCAAACGCAGGCGCAGACCCACGGAACCACCGCCTTTGCCGCCGATGGAACCGCTGCGCATACCACCCGCTTAGTCCGGGCCCCGATTGGTGAGGTGTTGGTGACAGGCATAAGCGAACAACAGGTCGAAGTCGCGGTGCTGGGTTGGCTGGCTGACCTGGGCTGGCACACCGTCTTTGGCCCCGACATCTCTCCACCTGACGCAAAGACCCCGGGCACCGAGCGCGCCACCTACCGCGAGGTCGTGCTCAAGCAGCGCCTTCGCGACGCCATCTCCCGCCTCAACCCGCACATCCCAGCCGTCGCGCGCGACGACGCGCTGGCCCACGTCGTCAATCCCAACCTCCCCGCGCTCGTCAGCGCCAACCGGCAGTTGCACCGCTGGCTGGTGGACGGTGTGCCGGTGCAGTTCCAGAAGGACGGCGAGACCCGCGGCGACCGCGTGCGGCTCATCGACTTCGCTGACGTCGGTCCTAACGATTGGGTGGCCATCAATCAGTTCAGCGTGCAAGGCTCCAAGCTCACGCGCAGGCCCGACGTGGTGCTGTTCGTCAATGGCCTGCCACTGGTCGTCATCGAACTGAAGAGCCCTGGCAACGAGGAGGCCGATATCTGGGCCGCCTGGAACCAGCTGCAGGCCTACCAGCAGGACATCCCGGACCTCTTCCACGCCAACGCGCTGCAGGTCATCAGCGATGGCGTCGAGGCCCGTATGGGCTCCCTCACCGCCGACCGCGAGCGGTTCATGGCTTGGCGCACCATCGACGGCGTGGCCACCGACCCGCTAGGCCCGATGCGCGAGCTGGAGACGCTGGTGCTGGGCCTGTTCCAGCGGGAGCTGCTGCTGGAGTACCTGCGGCACTACATCCTGTACGAGGACGAGGGCCGCGTCGTCAAGAAGGTGGCTGGCTATCACCAGTTCCACGCGGTGCGCGCGGTCGTGCAAAGCGTGCTGAAGGCGTCCGCGCCGGGCGGCACCCGCAAGGGCGGCGTGGTCTGGCACACCCAGGGCGCCGGCAAGAGCATCGAGATGACCTGCCTCGCCGGTGCACTGATGGCGCACCCGCAGATGGGTAATCCCACCCTGGTGGTGGTCACCGACCGCAACGACCTCGACAACCAGCTGTTCGGCGTGTTCTCCGCCGCCAGCGAGATGCTGCGCGAGACGCCGGTGCAGGCCGAGACGCGGCCTGAGCTGCGCAAGTTGCTCGCCAACCGGCCGTCGGGCGGCATCGTCTTCACCACCATTCAAAAGTTCACGCCGGGTGAAGACGAGGACACGTTCCCGGTGCTGTCGGACCGCCGGAACATCGTCGTCATCTGCGACGAGGCGCACCGCAGCCAATACGGCTTCGAGGCGCGGCTGACGCCGGCCGGTGGCCGCAGCGCCGCGGCCTCCAACGACACGACGATGCTGCTGGCGGCTGAGGGCTCCGCGCCGGTTGCGCCGCTGACCACCGGCAGTGGCAGCAGTGGTGTGCGCTACGGCTACGCCCAGCACATGCGCGACGCCTTGCCGGGGGCGACCTTCGTTGCCTTTACTGGTACGCCGGTCTCGTTGGACGACCGTGACACCCGGGCGGTGTTTGGCGACTACGTCCACATCTACGACATCGAGCAGGCGGTGCGAGACGGCGCGACCGTGCCCATCTACTACGAGAGCCGGCTTGCCAAGCTGGACCTCAAAGAAGACGCGTCCGCACTGGACGCCGAGGTCGAAGAGCTGACCGAGGACGAAGAAGGGGACGCCGCCAAGGTGGCCAAGATGCGCCGCTGGGCGGCGCTGGAACAGTTGGTGGGGGCCCCGCCGCGCATCCAAAAGGTTGCAGCAGACATCGTCGCCCACTTCGAAAGCCGGCTCGCGGCCATGGACGGCAAGGCAATGGTGGTGGCGATGAGCCGCGACATATGCGTGCACCTGTACAACGCCATCGTCGCCTTGCGGCCCGACTGGCACGACGACGACCCGGCGAAAGGGGCCATCAAGGTCGTGATGACCGGCTCGGCCGCCGACAAAGCCCTGCTCAAGCCGCACGTCTATCCGAAGGAGGTTCGCAAGCGGCTGGAGACGCGGTTCAAGAACCCGGCCGACCCGCTGAAGGTCGTCATCGTCCGCGACATGTGGCTGACCGGCTTCGACGCCCCGTGCCTGCACACGATGTACGTGGACAAGCCGATGCGCGGCCACAACCTCATGCAGGCCATCGCGCGCGTGAACCGGGTCTTCAAGGACAAGCCGGGCGGGCTGGTGGTGGACTACATCGGCATCGCCAACGAGCTGAAGGCCGCGCTGGCCGACTACACGCAGGCCAAGGGCCGTGGGCGACCGACCATAGATGCGCACGAGGCGCTGGCGATGCTGGATGAGCAAATGGACGTCCTGCACGCCATGCTGCACGGTCTCGACTACAGCGACTTCCGCACCAACGCCTGGAAGCGGCTTCCGCTGGTGGCCAACCATGTGCTGGGCCAGGACGACGGCAAGAAGCGGTTCGCCGACGCAGTGCTGGCCGCCAGCAAGGCGTTTGCGCTGTGCTGCACTCTGGACGACGCGCTTGTGCACAGGGACGAGCTCGCCTTCCTGCAGGCAGTGAAGGCCGCTTTGACCAAGCACGGCGGCGCCGACAAGAAGCTCAGTGACGAGCAGAAGGAGCACGCGCTGCGGCAAATCATCAGCCGGGCGGTGGTCAGCGACGAGGTGGTGGATATCTTCTCGGCCGCAGGGCTAAAGCGGCCGGACATCGGCGTGTTGTCCGACGAGTTCCTGGAAGACGTGCGCCACATGAAGGAGCGCAACCTCGCGGTCGAGTTGCTGGAGCGGCTGCTCAGAGGTGAAATCAAGTCGCGCTTCAAGACCAACGTCGTGCAGAGCGCCAAGTTCTCCGAGCTGCTGCAGCAGAGCCTGACGCGCTATCGCAACCGGGCAATCGAGACCGCACAGGTCATCGAAGAGCTCATCGAGATGGCCAAGAAGTTCCAGCAGGCCGCGCAACGCGGCGAGTCGCTCGGACTCAACCACGATGAGCTGGCGTTCTACGACGCTTTGGCGACCAACGAGGCAGCAGTACGCGAGCTGGGCGATGCGACGCTGCGGAAGATTGCCGTGGAACTGACGGTGAGCCTGCGTAAGTCGGTGACAGTCGATTGGGCAAAGCGCGACACAGTACGCGCCAAGCTGCGGGTGATGGTGAAGACGCTGTTGCGCCGCTACAAGTACCCGCCGGACCGTCAGGACGAGGCGACGGAGACGGTGCTGCGGCAGGCGGAGTCGTTGTCGGCCGAGTGGACGGTCTCCTGAGGAGTCCAGCATGTCGAACGTCGACAAGTACCTCGAGCTGGCGGATCGGCCGAACACCAAGCGCAGCTATGAAAGCGCGGTGCGCCACTTTGAAGAGGATTGGCGAGGTCTGCTTCCGACCAGCCCCGAGAAGGTGGCCGACTATCTGGCCACTTACGCACCGGTCCAGGCGGTCAGCACGCTGCAGACACGGCTGGCCGGGCTATCGCGCTGGCACCTTGACCATGGGTTCCAGGACCCCACCAAGGCGCAGCTGGTGCGACAAGTGATGCGTGGCATCCGAGCCGCCCACGGGGCACCACAACGCCAGGCGCGCCCGGTGGAGTTCGAGCTGATCGAGAGGTTGTCTGACTGGATCGACAAGGCGCTGGATCAGATTTCGCGCGATGAAAGCGGGAACGCGGTCGATCGGTTGCGGCTGCTTCGCGACCGAGCCATGTTGTTGCTCGGGTTCTGGCGAGGGTTTCGTTCGGACGAACTGACCCGGCTGCGGTTCGAGCACGTGGAAGTCGAGCTCGGTGTCGGCATGACGTGCTTCCTGCCTCGCTCCAAGGGCGACCGTAAATCGACGGGTCGCGAGTACCCGTGTCCTGCGTTGTCACGCCTTTGCCCGGTGACCGCATTCTGTGAGTGGCGCGACGCATCCGGATTGGTCGAAGGACCGGTGTTCCGAGCTATCGACCGGTGGGGCCACATCTCGGATGCCCAGATGGCGCCGTCGACCATCGTGCCTTGGCTCAGGGGTCTGCTGAAGGCCGCTGGGGTCGAAGACACGCAGGCATACAGCAGTCACTCCCTGCGGCGGGGATTCGCCGATTGGGCGCGAGTCAGCGGTTGGGATCTACGAGACCTCATGGAGTACGTTGGCTGGCGCGACATGAGTTCAGCTCTTCGCTACTTGGACAAGCGCGAGGATCTAGCTGATCGCTTTGAGCGAGGGTTGGAACGACAGCGGCACGAAAAGCCGACACGCAACTCAGACGGACCGCCTCAATCTGGCGATCCAGCAAAGCCCAGACGTCGGACTGCCCAGGTCCTGCAACTTCCCATTCGTAAATGAGAGCATCGAAGGCCGTGCATGATCGAGTCGATTGCGACGCGCAGCTTCGCCTGGAGCAGGTGAAACTCCAGAAGCTCAAGATCTTGTTCGGCGACTGGTGGCAGCACTACACGGTGCCGTATGAGCTACGTTGGACGCTTTGGGCAGAGCGCAGCGCCTGTCCGTACTGCGGAGGATCGCTTGGGTCCCGACCTGCTGATACGGAGGAAGAAGACGGCGAGGCTTTGCTCGGGCACATTGACCACATGGATCCCCTGTCGCGAGGCGGTGAAGACTCGATCAGAAACGCGGTCTACGTCTGCGCAAAGTGCAACCTTGCAAAGGGCAACCGCCTGTTCGTCGACTGGCTCGCCCGCCTAGAGCCGCCACATCGCGAGACAGCACGTTTCGTTTACCTGGAGAAGCATGGGACTCAGCCCGAGGCGTTCGTCCCGGGTGAGCGACAGCCTCGCTTGACGCTCGGCCGCCTGGAACTCCAGTTCGACGAATCTGTCCTGAAGAAGCTGTTCAAGCGGCCGATCGTCAAGGGCCCGCCCCGTACGAGCGGCTCTTGATGGCGATACATAGTCGAGTTGTCGAATGACCGACAAAGAATCGATGAGCAACGCGATCCCGGTCGTGCCCGAACCGACGGGCGGCGACCGTCTTCACGCAATGGCCAAAGCGGCGCTGTCGATGGTGCCCGGCTTTGGCGGACCGGCGGTAGAACTCTTCCAAGCGCTCGTTCAGCCGCCGCTCGAGCGCCGCCGAACTGCGTGGATGCAGCAAGTCGGCGCGGCGCTGCAGTCGCTCAGCGAGCGCGGGCTCAGAATCGAAGATCTCGAGACCAACGAGGCGTTCACTGACGCTGTACTTCGTGCCTCGCACGCCGCGCTGCGGAGCCACAGCGAGGCAAAGCGCGAGGCGCTGAAAAACGCAGTGCTCAACGTCGCGATCGGGCAGACACCCGACGAGACGGCGCAGCACCTGCTGCTGTCGTTCGTGGATGACCTCAGCGAGATGCATCTGCGCATCCTGCAGGTTTTCCACGCGCCGGCGGTACCGGCGGGCATTAGCATGGGCGGACTAGGCGTTGTTCTTGAGCGCGCGATCCCCGAGCTCCAAGGGCGCAAGGACGTCTACGACCAGCTCTGGCGGGACCTCTACCTTCGCGGCTTGGTCAACACGGAGCACCTTCACGTCACAATGAGCGCGCAGGGCCTGTCCGCCCGGCGCTCGACCCAACTCGGCTCGGAACTTCTCGCCTTCATCTCGACGCCGGCGCTCGGGTAAATTCATACCTATCCGACGTTCTCGCGTGCCGGACTCAGGCTGCGTTCGCCCCTAACCGGGTCGTCTTCGCATACAGCCACTTCGCGTAGGCCTCGACCGGGAAGTTGAAGATCCCGCGGAAGTTGATGTTTGCGAAGTGGGCGGGACTCACGTGGAGCAACCACGCCATCTCGACCTCGCTCGGCTCATGGTGCGCATCGTCCAGCAGCTGCTCCTGCATCTTGTTCGCCGTCCATGCGAGGCAGAGGTTGGTCATCAACGTTAATGCTCCCGAGGCCGCGTGCAGCTCGATCTCGTGCTGCCCGCGAGGCTTGGAAAACGTGCCCGCTTGAATGCTGCGTTGGAGTTGATGCACTGCCTCGCCATGGACGAGGATTCGGTTGATGACACGGCGCAGGTCCTCGCTCAACAAGTAGTCGCACAAGTAGATGCTTCGGATCAAGCGACCGAGATGGACGCCGGCGCGGTACATCGGGCTTTCAGACGCCGAGGAGCCGTACTGTGCCAGCGCAATCGTTGCTGTTACGTGGCCGCTTTCGATGGAGGCTGCCAACCGAACCAGGTTGTCCCATTCCTGGCGGATCGCGCGTAGGGACACGGTTCGGTGAACCACATCATCCAACGCGGCTGGCACGTCCTTCATGGTGCTCGGCACATACAGCTTGCGGTCAGCAAAGCGCGCCAGGCGCGGTAGCAGCGCGAAGCCGAGCAGCTTCGCAATCCCCATCGCAAAATCCGTGTAGCCATGGGTATCGACCGACAGCCGTTCGATATCAACCTCGGTTTGGCGGATCGCCGCTTCGATCGCCGCGCCGGCTTGCCGCTCGTTCAGGATGATGGGCACGTCGTACAGCACGCTCCAGAAATCCGACAGCAGGGTGTAACTGCCTACCGATGGCAGCTTGCGGCGATAGTCCATGCGAGCAACCCAGATGTGCTTCGACACATCCATGCTCATCATGTCTGCGGAAGCCAGCGAACCGTCGCCCCAGGCCGCGCAGATCGGCAGTCGCTTCTGGAAGCCGACCACGGCGTCATTCGCGGCTCGCACTGCAGCCGAGTCCTCGAAGACTTTCATGCCGCGCAAAACGTCGTTCGCCTGCAGCTGCGGCATCGTCAGGCTCACTTGGGAGGCGTCATATGCACAGCCGTGCGCGACCATGCCTGCATAGACCTCCAGCAGTTCCTGGGCGTCGCGAGCCGTGCGACCGCCGAGCAGGATCTTGCTGAACCCCGTGCGGCTGTCCATGTCGAGGATGAGCTCCGGGAACTGAACAATGCCGATCTTGGCGAACAGAGCCTTGCGGTTCCTTTCGACATCCTTCGGTTCGGCAATCGGCGCGAACCGGGGCACGTGGAAGCGGCCGTCGCGCAATTCGATGTCGCCACGCGATACCGCCTCCGCCAGCTGCTTGAGTTTCAACGACAGCTCCTGCTCCAGGCCGTCGACCAACTCGTGAGGGTTCATTGGCAGACTCAGCTGCGAATACCGATTGACCCGATCGCGCGTCCAGTCCTTATCGTCGATTAGCACCCGATGCCGGCCGCGAAACTTCTCGCTGTGACTGACATACACCGCACCGCTGCGAAGGGCTTTGCGCAGGCCGATCAAGGTGACGGCCTCAAGTGCGCGCAGGGCGCGCTCGCGATCCTCGCCCCCGATCAGATCACGCCAACTGCGCGGCACGGCGACTTTCGGTTCGGCCGGCAGCGCCGTCTGCTTGCCCGCGTACGCCGCCTGCACCGTCCGAAGCTGCTCCATCGTCGGATCTCCGGGAGCGCCCTGCAAATCCAGCTTGCGCAGTTCCGACAGAAGCGAGCGCACTTCGGGATTCGGCTCGCTCAGCAGCCAGCGCGCCGCCTCGGCGCGCGACCCGAACTGCGGCGGCTGGTACGCCGCCTTCAATTGCCGCACCGCCTCGCGGAACGCCGTGTCCGTCAGCCCCGGGTCATCGACCTTTTCGAAGATTTCGGCCACGGTTTCGTGGAACGGCCGCTTCGCCTTGCTCTCCAGCGCCTCACCGCCGGCATACGCTGCGCTGACGATCTTGGTGACACGCCGCGCGCCGAGCATGATCGCAGCGTCAGTCGACATCAACAGCGCCCACTTGAGCAGGCAGACAAGCCGAAGGGTTCGCGTCGGATTCTTCAGTTCCTTGAGCTTGGCGGGACGGATGTTCCTGCCTTCACTCGCATAGGCCTTGAGCTTCTCGGCTGGGACGATGTCGAGATTCAGCTTCTCGATGCCCAGTTCCTTCAGAAAGGTGATCCGCTCAGTGCGATGGCGGATCGCGTTGATCGACTTGCGCCGGGGTGGCTGGAGCAACCATTCGAGGGTCGTACGGCCGGTGTCAGGCCGCAATGCCATCACCTTCGACTGCCATTGCCCAATTGTCGCGGGAGGCACCTGGGCGTGAATGTGCGCCAGCAGGCCAGCCTCGGAGGCAGCCATCGCCCGCACTGCCAAATCGCGCACGTCGGATTCAGGAAGGCTGATGAAGCGGTGCTGGTACAGCCACAGGCGCGCACGCGCGGCAACGGCATCGATGCTCGGCGCCCCGGTGGCCTCGTGGGCAAGGTAGGCCGTCAATTTCCCAAGATCCTTGGCACCTGCTTTGCGGAAGCCGAGCAGCTGCATTGCCCACCACTGGTGCTCGTACCGTGTCTTCGGCCGGGCGTAAAGCGAGCGCAGCGTCGCGATTGCCACTGGCGCGACCCCAAGTTGCGTGGCGACGTGCCGCAACAGGCGCAAGGGGATGGTCTGCAGGTCCGATAGCGGACTGCCGCACATCTTGAGAAAGCCGAGCTGAATGGCCGCAGCGATCTTCAGCGCGTCCTTGCGTTTCGTCGCCAGCGCCGCGCACTCGGCGTCACTGAAGGTGAAGAACTCCTGAAGCTCGATGGTAGACAGCGACGCCGCAATACCCGTTGCGCCGATGTACTGGTGCTGCCAGCGGTGGATGCCTTGCATACAGCCTCCCGACGCGACGCGCCGCTGCGCGACGCCCGGGCGACTCTATGGCTCAGGGTCGATCCCGGTCAACACCGCGGCAGTTGGACAGCCCGCCACCGATGCCGCCTGAAAACGGACTGCTTACCGAACACGATCCAGAACAAAGAAGCAGTGGCAATTCGGACGTTTCTCGCGCAAGCCCTTGTCACGGCAAAGCTCAAGTGCGCTTGCGCGAGACGGTAGGGCTAGCGTCGGTGAACGGAGCGGTGAAACCAAGCCGTCGGAAGGCTGAAAAGGTCAGCCGGCCGATTTGGTTGACAAATCCGAGAAAACGCAGGAAAGTTCGGTTGACAAATCCTCGTTTTTGCAAGGATCGCGACATGGCGCAGTTGCACCCGTCAAGCTTCCACCGTTCCCTGACCGATGAACGGTTGCGTGTGATCGCCGCGGCGCTTCTCGATATCCGGCACGACACGCTGGCGGTCTTGTCATCCCCGTACGACGACAACTACACCCGCGAAAGCGCGGTGTTCGGCAGACAGCGCAACTTGCTGATCGAGATGGCGCTCGGCCACGAGCATGACTGGATGACCCTGGCCCATGCCGGAATGGACGTCACGTTCTGCATCGACTCGGTTCCCTGTCGATTCTTCACTGACGACAGCGAGGCGCCCCGCAAGGAAGGATTCTTCAAGCGAAACGCCGTTGATGCGCTGTTCGCGGACGACGACCGCCGCCCCGTAATGTGGCGGTTCGTGGTGGAGCCGGCACTGGCGAACGATGGCGAGGACCGAGTGCTCTTTATCGGGTACAACGTGTATCAAGAGAAGGTCTCGCAGTGGGTCTTCAGACCGTCGCTGCCAACGCTTCATTCGATCGGAGAAGAGCCGCCGGCGCCGACGCTGTTGCAGGCTGCGTCGGTCGAGCTGATCGACGACGACGCGGTAGACGCCGGGCAAGGACGGGCGGCCGACCGCCGCGGATAGCCCGTCATGAACTCTGATTTCGATGGCGCGCTGGTGCGGCTGGCGCGCTGCTTTCACGCGTTGTCGCTGGAAGATGTGGCGTCTGAGGTGGGCAAGACCCGCCAGTTCCTCTACAAGATCGAGACGAATCAGGTCGCTCCGACCCAGGAGCTGGCCGAGCAGATCGCTCGCGTGCTGGCGGTGGAGACGTCGTTCTTCCATCCCGACATGCCGCGTCCGAGTGTCGTCGAGGACGAGGTCCACTTTCGTCGCCTGGTCGCTGCGAAGGCATCGACCCGGCAAGCGGTAGTTGCTCGTGCCGAGCTGTTCCTACGCCTGATCGGCCAGCTTGAGCGGCGAGTTCGATTTCCAGCGGTGACGCTACCGGCGATTCCGGATGCCACCGACGCCGAAGGGATCGAAAAGGCGGCCGAGGCGTGTCGACGCGCCTGGGGCATCGGTACCGGGCCGATCTCGAACATGGTTCGTCTGGCTGAGAACGCCGGCGTCCTCGTAACCACGTTCGGCGCAGCGTCGACCGAGGTGGACGCGCTATCGGTGCTTCGCGAGCGCCCAGTGATCGTGCGCAACGTGGCCAAGCCGAGCGTATGTCGACAGCGGTTCGACATAGGCCACGAACTCGGCCATCTCGTGCTTCACCCAGGCCGTACTACGGGCGATCGCGCGACGGAAGCGGAGGCGAACCGCTTCGCAGGTGCGCTGTTGGTGCCTCGTTCAATGATGGCGAAGTTCTTCCCGCGGACGAAGAGCGGTCGGATGGACTGGCGCGCCCTGTCCGAGTTCAAGCTGCACTGGAAGATCAGCAAAGCGGCGGCGCTCTACAGGGCGCAGCAACTGGGCTTGATTGACGAAGCACAGTTCAGGACGGGGATGATCACGCTCAAGCGAACAGGGCAAGCGATCGTTGAGTCGGAGGACCATCTCGTCCAGAACGAGGCGCCGGAACTCATCGAACGGACGCTGGATCTGCTACGGGTCAAGCGAGGGGTGTTCGCCAAGGACATCGCGGCGTCGTTGCGGGTCCAGGTTGAGTTCCTCGACAAGCTCTTGGGACGCACCGATCTGGGTCAAGGCGTCGATGTCGAGCGTCCAGTAGCGACAGTAATCCCGATCGGGGCTGCCATGGGCCGATTCAGCGATGTTCACGCGGCTGGACAGGAAAACGCTAGCGCGGGCGCCGTTCCGGTCGTTCTTCGACGGATCAAATAGGCCAGCGTCGAGAGCGGCGGGCGCCGACCCGCCAGCTACCGCCAAAATCGGGGCCTAAAGGACGGGAACCCTGACATCGGTTTCGGGCTGAAAAGTGCCTTCAGAGAGAAGATTTACCTTCATGCACTGCAAGCCGGCCATTGGCGTCAGCAAACCGATCCTTTCGTTGGTTTACATAAGGCAGATTATCGGCTCAATCACTAGTCCGGCATCAGCCCAATTCACGCATCAGCTCCAACGTCTGCAGCGGCTGCGTCCAGCATGCGTGGAACCCGCTCGCACGCAGATGCTCGGCGTCCCGGTCGCCGGCGCCATGGGCCACCGCGATCGCCGGCACCGACCGCAGCGCCGGATGGGTCCGCAGCGCCGCCAGCAACGCGCACGCATCCATTACGCGGTCCGCCACCCCGACCAGCAGCACGTCGGGCGCGTCCTCATCGGCCAGTGCCAGCGCTTCGTCGATGTTGTTCGCCAGCCGCAGCCGGTCGGCCGGGCTCAACCGGAACAGCGAGACCATCAGTTCGCCGCTGAAGCGATCGCTCTCGACGTAGAGGACCGCGCGCCCGGCGGACCTGGGGTCCGTCACAGTCGACCCTTGGGCGGATGCGTCCCATGCGGGCAGCCGCACTGAAAAGCGCGCACCGCCGTCCGCCGCAGGACCGACCGTGACGTGTCCTGCCATGAGCTCGACCAGGCGCTGAACGATCACGAGGCCAAGGCCGCTGCCGTCGATCTGGCGCTGTTCGGCGTCGAGCCGCTCGAACGGCTGGAACAGCTGCGCGACCTCCGTCTGGGTCAGCCCGCGGCCGTTGTCGTCGATGTCGATCTGCACGTCCGTGCCCGTGGGGGCCGCCGCTGCCCGCAGTTGCACGCGGCCCGGACGGCCGCCGTACTTGATGGCATTCGACACCAGGTTGATCAGCACTTC
>ERZ1066136.832-NODE-832-length-19177-cov-7.403410_pt1 | contig 19177 bp, 18 predicted proteins | sample MGYA00382783_ERZ1066136 | MGnify/ENA primary metagenome ERZ1066136 (study PRJEB33369, sample SAMEA5778366) | biofilm metagenome | biome: Industrial cooling water; feature: Water cooling tower basin; material: Biofilm | place: United Arab Emirates | collected... | reverse complement strand
CAGTACCGCATGACCAAGGAGGAGGTGCGGCAGGAATACAAGGAGACCGAGGGCGACCCGCAGATCAAGGCGCGGATCCGGCAGCTGCAGCGCGAACAGGCGCGACGCCGGATGATGTCCGAGGTGCCCAAGGCCGATGTGGTGGTCACCAACCCGACGCACTTCGCGGTGGCTCTCCGCTATCGCGAGGGGGCGATGCGCGCGCCCATGGTCGTGGCGAAGGGGGGGGCGCAGGTGGCCGAACGGATCATCGCCGTCGCCACCGAGAACCGCGTGCCCGTGCTTCGCGCGGCGCCGCTCGCCCGGGCGCTCCACGCGCATGCCGACCTCGGCCGCGAGATCCCGTCCGCCTTGTTCGGCGCCGTGGCCGAGGTGCTCGCTTACGTCTACCAGCTCACCCGGTACGAGTCCCTGGGCGGGGAGCCGCCTGCGCCGCCGTCAGACATCCGCGTGCCGCCGGAGCTGGACCCCGCCATCGACGAAGAAGAGACCTGAGCCCCGGTCATGGCCGAATCCGCCGCACCCACCGTCTCGAACCGGATGCCGCTGAACGCGCTGGCCGGGCCCATCCTCATCGTGCTCGTGCTGGGCATGATGACGCTGCCGCTGCCGACGATCCTGCTCGACCTGCTGTTCACGTTCAACATCGCGATGTCGATGATCGTGCTGCTCGCGGCGCTGTTCGCCATGAAGCCGCTCGACTTCTCCGCATTCCCGAGCGTGCTGCTGGTCACCACGCTGCTGCGCCTGTCGCTCAACGTGGCCTCCACGCGCGTGGTGCTGCTGGAGGGGCATCAGGGCAGCGGGTCCGCAGGCCACGTCATCGAGGCCTTCGGCAACTTCCTCGTGGGCGGCAACTACACCGTGGGGATCGTCGTGTTCGTGATCCTCGTGATCATCAACTTCGTCGTCATCACGAAGGGTGCCGGCCGGATCGCCGAAGTGTCCGCCCGGTTCACGCTCGACGCGATGCCCGGCAAGCAGATGGCCATCGACGCGGACCTCAACGCGGGCATCATCGGCGAGGACGAGGCCCGCAAGCGCCGCGCCACCGTGTCCCAGGAGGCCGACTTCTACGGTTCCATGGACGGTGCCAGCAAGTTCGTCCGCGGCGACGCCGTCGCCGGGATCATCATCACGATCATCAACGTGGTGGGCGGCCTGGCGGTCGGCGTGATGCAGCACGACCTGGACTTCGCGACGGCCGCCCAGACCTACACGCTGCTCACGATCGGCGACGGACTCGTGGCGCAGATCCCGTCGCTCATCATTTCCACCGCGGCCGGCGTGATGGTGAGCCGGGTCGCCACGGACGAGGATCTCTCGCAGCAGCTCGTCTCCCAGCTCTTCATGCGCCCGCAGGTCCTGTACATCACGGCTTCGGTACTCGCGCTGCTGGGCGTCATACCCGGCATGCCGCACGTCGCGTTCCTGGGCATGGCGTCCGCGCTCGCGGGCATTGGCTACATGGTGGATCGGCGCGCGCGTGAGGTGGTCGCACCGCCGCCGCCTCCACCGCCCCCGGCCGATTCCGCCGAGGTGGGGTGGCAGGACGTCGCGCCCGTCGACATCCTGGGTCTGGAGGTGGGCTACCGGCTCATTCCGCTGGTCGACAAGGCGCAGGACGGCGATCTACTGCGCCGGATCCGCGGCATCCGCAAGAAAGTGGCGCAGGAGATGGGCTTCCTCGTGCCCGCCGTCCACATCCGCGACAGTCTCGAACTCAAGCCGAACGGCTATCGCATCACGCTGAAGGGTGTCGAGGCGGGCGCGGGCGAAGTCATCGTCGGGCAGTACCTCGCCATCAATCCCGGGCGCGCCGTCGGCACCCTGCAGGGCACGCCCACCAAGGACCCCGCGTTCGGGCTGCCCGCGGTGTGGATCGACGCATCGCTGCGGGACCAGGCCATCTCGATGGGGTACACCGCCGTCGACGCCGGCACGGTCGTCGCGACGCATCTGTCGAGCATCGTGCAGGCGCATGCCGCCGAACTGCTCGGGCGCGAGGAGGTGCAGAATCTCCTCGATCACATCGCCAAGGAATCGCCCAAGCTCGTCGAGGATCTGGTGCCGAAGGTCGTACCGCTGGGCGTGCTGCACAAGGTGCTTCAGAGCCTGCTCGACGAGGGCGTGCACATCCGCGACATGCGCACGATCCTCGAGACGCTGGCCGAGCACGCGGGGCGGTCGCAGGACCCGGACGAGCTGACTTCGACGGTCCGAGTCGCGTTGTCGCGTGCTATCATCCATGCGCTCGCCTCGGGTAATGCGGAATTGAATGTCATGGCCCTGGACGCGCAACTCGAACAGGTCCTGATGCAGGCGTCCACCGCCAAGACGCCCGATGGCGTGGGCCTCGAACCGAATCTCGCGGAGAACCTGTTGAAGCAGGCGGCCAGGCTCGTTCAGGAACAGGAAAGCGTCGGCCGAGCGCCGGTGCTCATGGTGCCGGCCCCTCTGCGTTCCCTGCTCTCGCGTTTTCTCCGTCGAGCCGCCCCGCAGCTCCGCGTCATCTCTCATGCCGAGATTCCCGACAATCGCGCCATCAAGGTGGTCGCGGTCCTCGGAGGCCGGGCATGATGGCGCGTGCACCGCAGATGCCAAGGCGCTGCTGCCATGGTCGTTAGGAAGTTCTTCGCCGCCAATACCCGCGATGCATTGCGCCTTGTGCGCGAGGCACTCGGACCCGATGCGCTGATCCTCGCGAACCGTCCGATGCCCGGCGGTGTCGAGATCATGGCCGTCGCCGAGCACGAGGTCGCGGCGGCAGCGGCCCCGGCGTCCGCCGCCGAGGTGACCGCCAAGCCTTCGGCTCCGATGCCGCCCTCGCGGGCCGCGGATGCCGCGGCAGAGTTCCACGAAGCTTCCGATCTGAGCGCAACCCGTGCTCTCGCCGACGAGGTGCGTTCGCTGCGCACGCTGGTCGAGGGGCAGCTCGCTGGGTTCGCCTGGCGCGAATTCTCCGCCGCGTCTCCCGTCAAGGCGGAGCTCGTGCGTGAGCTGCTCGTGCGGGGGTTCGGTACTTCGCTGGCTCGAAGTCTCGCCGAACGCGTTCCCGTGGGCAGCACGCTGGCCCAGGCGATGCGCTGGGCGCGGAGCACCATGGTCGAGGGGCTCCAGTGCGTGCGCGCGGGTGAGGACATCGTGAATCGCGGTGGCGTCTACGCGCTCGTCGGCCCGACCGGTGTCGGCAAGACGACCACAGTGGCCAAGATCGCTGCGAGCTGCACGCTGCAGCACGGCGCTTCGCAGGTGGCGCTCGTCACGACCGATACCTACCGGATCGGTGCCGTCGATCAGCTGCGCATATACGGGAAGATCCTCGGAATTCCGGTCTACGCCGTGCGCGACGGCGACGAACTCCAGGTGACCCTGGCGGAGTTGCAGAACCGCCGTCTCGTGCTCATCGATACCGTGGGCATGAGCCAGCGCGATCGCCGCGTGACCGAGCAGGTGGCCATGCTCTCCGGCCACGGGAGACCGGTCGAGCGGCTGCTTCTCCTGAGCGCCGTGTCCCAGGGTGACGCCCTCGACGACGTGCTGCGCAGCTATCAGGGGGAAGGCCTGTCGGGCTGCATCCTCACCAAGGTGGACGAATCCATGTCGCTCGGGGGTGCGGTCGACGTCCTGCTCCGATCCGGACTGCCGCTGCATTACGTTACCAACGGACAGCGTGTTCCCGAGGATCTGCATCTCGCCAGCGCGCTGTACCTCGTGGACCGCGCGTTCCGGACGGAGGGGCCCGGTGCCTTTCGCCCCGAGCCCGGTGACGTGCCGCTGATCCTCGCGGCGCGGCATGGCGGCACCGCGGCCATGATGCCGGAGGCCTGACCCCGTGTCCCAGGTGGTGCCCGATCAGGCCGAAGGCCTGCGGCGCTTGTTTGCCCGCAGCCTCGTGCGCAGTGTCGCCTTCGTTGGCGGCCGCCCGGGCATCGGCCGTTCGGGGCTGGTTGCTCATCTGGGTGTGGCGCTGGCCCGGCGCGGCCAGAGTGTCTGCATCGTCGAACGCGATCCGGCCGGCGTCAGCGCCGGGGAGAAGCTCGGTGTGGTCCGCCCGCGTGATCTTGCCGACGTCATCCGGCGCGAGGTCGCGCTGCCCGGCATCGTGGGCAGCGGACCCGAGGGCGTCCGCTTCGTCCGGGCCTCGGCCGCGGGGCGCCTGCTGTCGGCGCTCCCGGCCTCCGAGGAAGACCAGCTCACGGAGGCGTTCTCCCGCCTGGAGCCTTCGGTGGACATGCTCCTGGTCGACGCCCCGGCAGGGGCGGGCGATGAGGCCGCGTCTTGCGCGGTCGCTGCCTCGGAGATCGTACTCGTGGTCGCGGCGGGTGCCGACGGCATCACGGACGGGTATGCCGTCGTCAAGCGCCTGATGCGTGACGCACCCCTCAGGCGAGTGCACGTGGTCGTGACGCGCGCCCGAGGGCTGGACCACGCGCAGGCGATCCACGACAATCTCGCCGCGACGGCGCGGCGCTTCCTGTCGGTCAGCATGGCGTGGCTCGGGTGGATTCCCGAGGACCCCGACATGTCGAAGGCATTGCGCTTGCATCAGGCGGTGCCATGCGCCTTTCCCACCTCCGCGTCGGCCTTCGCCCTGGGCGAGATGGCCGACACCTTGCTCCACTGGCCCTATGCCGGCGAGGACTGCCTGGACGGCTTCGTGCACAGGCTCGTCCAGGCGAGCCGGTCCCTGCCGTCGGCCAACGCGTGAACTGAACTGATGGTCAATGCCACCTCCATAGCCAACCGCGACGTCGACGCCATCGTCAACGAGCTCGCGCCCCTGGTGAAGCGTATCGCTTACCATTTCATGGCAAAACTGCCGGCCAGCGTCGAAGTCGACGATCTCATCCAGGCCGGCCTCATCGGCCTGCTCGACGCTGCCAAGAACTTCGACGACACCCAGGGCGCGCAATTCGAGACGTACGCGATCCAGCGCATCCGCGGGTCCATCCTCGACGAGTTGCGCCAGGCCGACTGGCTCCCGCGCAACGTCCGGCGCAACCTCCGCAAGATCGAGTCGGCGGTCGCGGCCCTGGAACAGTCCCTCGGCCGGACTCCCCGGGAAAGCGAACTCGCCGCCCACTTGGAGGTGCCGCTGGAGGACTACCAGCAGATGCTCCTGGATTCCCGGGGCTATCAGCTGCTTCACTACGAGGACTTCCAGGAGTCCGAGGACGGTGACTTCTTCGATTCCTTCGTGACCGACGGGCAGCGCAGTCCGCTCGACGTTCTGGAAGACCAGGGATTCCGCCGTCATCTCATCCAGGCCATCGGCGGGCTGCCCGAACGCGAGAAGCTGGTGATGGGGCTGTACTACGAGCAGGAGATGAACCTCAAGGAGATCGGCGAGATCCTCGGCGTGAGCGAATCGCGGGTCTGCCAGCTTCACAGCCAGGCCGTCGCGCGCCTTCGCGCCCGCATGAAGACCTGGACCGCCAAGTAAGGTCGTCCGCCCCGGGGGGGCCGTGCAGTCCGCCTTGTTCCCGGCCGCGCAGTGTCTCCAGCGGCACCCGCATGGTGCCGCCCCTTCGGACCGAGCCGCCTTAAGTCGGTCTCCGGCCGCGCCGTAAACAGGGAAGTTCGTCCGTGTCGGACGGACGGCGACTTCCCGACCCATGGACATCCTCAGCGTACTCGGCCTGCTCGTAGCCCTCGGCGCCGTTCTCGGCGGCCAGTGGCTGGAGGGCGGGCATCTCTCGTCGCTGCTGCAGGTCACGGCCTTCTTCATCGTGATCGGCGGCACGCTCGGCGCCGTGATGCTCCAGAGCCGGCTGCCGGTGTTTGCCGATGGCATACGGCTCGCGAAATGGGTTTTCCAGTCCCCGCCTTGCGATTTCCGAGGTCTCATCAACCGCGTGATCCACTGGAGCAACGTGGCGCGGCGCGGCGGGCTGCTTGCCCTCGAGCCGCAGTTGCGCATCGAGAAGGGCGCCTTCGAGCTGAAGGGCCTGCAGCTGCTGATCGACGGTGCCGATCCGGCGACGATCCGCGAGATCCTGGAGCGAGACATCGACACGTTCGAGGACAGTCACCGCGCTTCGATTCGGGTCTGGGAGTCCGCGGGTGGCTACGCGCCGACGCTCGGCATTCTCGGCGCGGTGATCGGCCTGATCCACACCATGGAGAATCTCACCGATCCCGGCAAGCTTGGGGCGGGCATCGCCGTGGCGTTCGTGGCCACCATCTACGGTGTCGGGGCGGCGAACCTGCTGTTCCTGCCCGTCGCGCACAAGCTGAAGGCGCTCGTGACGCGCGAGTGCCGTCGTCGCGAGATGCTCATCGACGGCCTGGTCGGCGTGGCAAACGGCGAGAACCCCCGCATCATCCAGGGTCGTCTCGAAGGCTATCTGAGCCCGGGCGACTGACCGGGTCCTCGCACTGCATGCGCCGCCGCCGATCCGAGGACGAGGAGTCCGACAACCGCGACCGCTGGGTCGTGTCCTACGCGGATTTCGTGACGCTGCTGCTCGCGTTCTTCGTGGTGATGTACGCCATCTCGTCGGTGAACGAAGGGCGCTACCGCCAGGTATCCGAGGCGCTGGTCCAGGCGTTCCAGACCACCGAGAACAGGCCGGACCGTTCCAGCATCGTCCCGCCGCCCGTGCAGCACACGCAGCCGCCGAAGCGCGAGCAGGACGTGCCGCTCCGGGGCATGGCCAACGACATCCGGTCCGTGCTCGATCCGCTGGTCCGTGCGGGGCAGGTAAGGGTCACGGAGAATGCGCGCGGCGTCGCGGTGGAGATCAATGCGAGCGTGCTGTTCGCCTCGGGGCAGGCAGAGCTGACCCCGGCATCGCTCCGCTCGCTGGAGGCCGTCGCGAAGGTGCTGGCGCGGGCGCCCAATGCCATCGAAGTGGAGGGGCATACGGACGACAGTCCCATAAACAGCCCGGTGTTTCCGTCGAACTGGGAGTTGTCGGCGGCCAGGGCGAGCCGCGTCGTGCGGCTGTTCGCGGAGGCCGGCGTCGAGCCGTCGAGGATGGGGGCCATCGGCTACGGCGAGAATCGCAACGTGGATGGCAACGACACTCCGGAAGGGCGAAGCCGGAACCGAAGGGTAGTGGTCGTCATTCTTCCGCTGGAGACCGGGCGTACCACGGACTGATGCCCGCCCGCGGACGCAATCCGGATCGGAAGCAGGGACGGCAGAGGGGTGTAGTCAGGCGAGCCCGAGTTCGCGGCCTTGGCGCGCGCCGAGTTCGGGCGCACCGTCCGGACCGTAGAACGTGGCTTGACGGGAAGCATCGCGCAACGCCGTGAGCGCTGCCTGGTTGAAGCGCAGGCGCGATTCGATGAGCACACCGTTAGCGCGGTTCAGATCTCTGGCCTGCTCGGCGTCGGCCAGCAGGCCGTTCCAGGCGACGGAGAGACGGGCATGGTCGCTACCGCCATGCACGAGCAGCCATTCGGCCATGCCCACGCGATCGGTGGAAAAGCCGCTTTCGCCCAGGAAGGCGCGACGCTGATCGGCGAGCAAACTGAGTTGAGCGACCAGACGCGACTTGGCCTCGGCGAGGCCGAGGAGTTCGTCCACGTTCCCCCGCAGCAGGGCGGAGCTTTCGGATTGCAGGGTCGACAGGAATCGCGAGAAGGCCTCGCGTTCCGCGATCAGGCTTTCGATGAAACTTTGGCGGTTGGGCATCGATTGCACAGGGCACTGTCGGGACGCGGTTCCGCGGTCGAGGCGGAGGCCGCGAGTCGACCCGCTCCGGTCAGCTCTTCTGGCTGAGGAGGTATTCCTTGACGCTCGCGATCAGCCGGTCCGCGACGACCTCGGAATTCACCGAGAAGCGGCCTTCGGAGATGGCCTGCTTGATGGCGTCGACGCGGGCGGAATCCACCACGTTCACGTCATTGAGCTTGCTCTCCAGCGCCTGCAGCTGATTGGCGAGCGGGCTCACGGACACGCTGTCCGAGGTGCTCTTGGTCGCGGGCTGCGACGCTGCGGGCGGCTTGCCACCCGAGATGTCCTGCGGCCCGACGACGCCGGGGGGTTTGCCTACCGGATTGTTGATCTTCACGATATTCCTCACTGACTTATGGAAGACCTTCGAAGCCTTCCGTTCCCGTTAACGGCAGCCTTGCGAAGGAACTTTAGCGACGGTTTCGAGCGCCCGAACAGGACGGTCTCTTGGTGCGCGGCAGTATAGCAACGCAGCCTTCCGCGACCATCCGAGTTTCTGCATATGCGGGTTCAGACACGCGGCGTCTCAGCGCACGTCCGCCTCTCCCGGCCCCGTCACGATACCGGTCACCACCTTGCCCGAGGGCATCCGTATCTGGACGGCATCTCCGGTGGCCCCTGCGCCCAGCGCCTTGCCCTCGGCGCGGATCTGGATGCCGTCGCCGCGGTAGGTCACGCTGACACTCTGACCCGGCGAGACCACGTGCACACCGCGGAGAATGTCGCCGCGCACGGGCAGACCGGCCGCGAGCGAGAGGCGCGGTACCCGGCCGAGCGCCTGTGCAGGTTCGGTCAGGATGCCAGCGGGCAGCCGGGTGATGTCCACCGTCCGGACCTGGAGATCGGCCTCGGTGAGTGGCTGCCCGGAGGCGAGCGGCCGGGCAGCGAACAGGGCCGTGCTCTCCACCCGCACCTCGACGGGCACGAGCACCGACCAATGATGCGGCGCAGTACAGCGCAAGCCCACCTGCGTGCGGCCCCAGAGGCGGCTGCCGCCGGGCATGAACGGTTCGGGCGCATCGCAGCGAGGCAGGTACAGGCGCTTGTCCATGGGGCCGGCCGAGATGTCCACCTTGCCCCGCAGATCCCGGGTGCCCGCCCGCGCATACTCCACGGCGGCGGCACGCAGTGCCTCCAGGTCCTGCGCCGATTCGGCCTGCACGGCGTCCGCCGGGAAGAGGAGGGCGGCAAGAAACGGCAACAGGCACGGGCGCGGCAGACGCATGACAGGGAGATTCCGGATGCAGCCCGCGAGATTGCGGGAGGCGGCCGCATAATTCAACCGGATTGCCGGTGCGGCCTCGGCCCGGGCTCTTGCCCCCGATCGCGGGTCAAGCTTCGTTCCGCGCGGCCGATATGCCGTTGCGATATCCGAGACCCCCGACCCCCATGGCCGAGAACGAGAATCCCACCGTCGTTGCACGTGAGACCCTGAAGCTCCTCGCCACGCGCCGCATGGCGCCGACGCCGCTCAACTATCAGAAGATCTACTTCGAGATCGCCGGCCGTCCCGCGCAGGAGCCCGGAGCAGGCGACCGGTTCGCCACGGTGGTGCGCCAGCTCGCGGCGCGGGAGGCCGGGGATACCGGGCTCGCCGCGCTGGCCAGAGCGCTGGACGAAGAGGATTCCGACGGCATCGCCACCGCACTGCGCGATCTTGGCTCGCGGCCGCCGAAGTCGCCCGCGCCGGAACTGGGCGCGCTGTTCCGGGAGGCGCTGCGCCAGCTGGACATGCCCCACCGCGGGTGGACCATGGGGCGCAAGCGCGATGGGCTGGACCGCCTGCTGGCGGGCGGCGGCAGCGACGCGGTGCTTGCGACCAAGCTCCAGAGGCTGATGCGGTCCTGGCAGGAGTCCCCGGCCGCCGCCGCGGTCGAGACGGACGCGCCGGTGCCCGCCGTGCGCCCGGGTGAGCGCCCGCCTGCGGGCACGGCGGCCACCTTCGATCCGGTGCTGGCGGACGTCCGCGAACTGCTTGCTGCGACGCTGGAGAACGGCGTCGCCCCCCGCCTGGAGCGCTACACCGACGTCTACAGCGAACTGTTCCAGCTTGCCTGGAAGGTGCGGGAAGCCGAGGTAGGGGAGGACTGGTCCCGGCTCGCGCAGCAGCTCAAGCAGTACTGGCTCAAGGTGGAACTGCGCGTCGAGCCAGACGAGGAACTCATCGCGCATCTGATGAGGCTGCTGGGTCTGGTCGTGGACAACCTGGACGAGCTGGTCGAGGACGACCAGTGGGTACAGGGTCAGGTCGCCGTCCTGCGCGAGCTCATCAGCAAGCCGGTGGACCTCAAGGCCGTCCGCGAGGCGGAGCGCGGATTCAAGGAAGTGATCTTCAAGCAGTCCCAGCTGAAGGCGAGCCTCGCCGAGGCGAAGGCAACGCTCAAGAGCCTGCTTTCCGTATTCATCGAACGGCTGGCGGAAGTCACCGGTACCACGGTCGACTACCACGCCAAGATCGAGCGTTATGCCCAGCGGATCGCAGCAACGGACACCATCGACAGCCTGCGCGCCCTCGTGGAGGAGTTGATGGGCGACACGCGCGGGATGCAGGTGGACATGATGCGCTCGCGCGACGATCTGCTCGCCGCGCGCACGCAGGCCGAGATAGCCGAGAAGCGCGTCCGGCAACTGGAGGGCGAGCTGGAGAAGGTGAGCGAACAGGTGCGGGAGGACCAGCTTACCGGCACGCTCAACCGCCGGGGAATGGACGACGCCATGACTCGCGAACTCGCGCGCGTGCAGCGTTCGGGCCGGCCGCTGTCGGTCGCGGTCCTCGACCTGGACAACTTCAAGCGCCTGAACGACACCTACGGACACTCGGCTGGTGATGCCGCCCTGGTGCATCTCGCGCGCATCATCCGGCGGACCGTGCGGCCCACCGACGTCATCGCGCGCTATGGCGGCGAGGAGTTCGTCATCATCCTCGGGGACACCGATCTCGACACCGCGGTGAACGTGACCGTGCGCCTCCAGCGCGAACTCACCAAGCGCTTCTTCCTGCACAACAACGAGCGGCTCCTCATCACCTTCAGTGCGGGCGTGGCGCAATACCGCGCCGGGGAGGACGAGGCAACGTTGTTCCAGCGTGCGGATGCCGCCATGTATCAGGCGAAGCAGCAGGGCAAGAACCAGGTCGTGCCCGCTGCCTGATCACCCATGGCCCGCTCAGCGCGGCTGGGCGAAGAGGTGCGGGCCCGGGTGTTTCACCAGGACATCGAGCCGCGCGTCGATCGCGTCGAGCGCCGGGTTTTCGCGCCAGATCCACTCCAGGACCGGTTGCAGGTCCACGCCCCGCAGGTCCGCATGCCACGCCAGGTCCGGCGCGGCGGCATGGCAGCGGCCGAAGCAGGAAGAGCCCCGCGGAGCCCAGCGCAGACCCCCGGCATACCAGGCGGCGTAGAGTGCCTTGGCTTCGGGTTCGCTCGCGAGCTCGGCCCGCGTGGCGTCGTGATACACGCGGGCGACGGTCTTCCAGCTTTCCGACCTCGAAGCCGCGACGGCGTCGCGCAGCACCGCCGCCTTGCGCAATGGCTCGCCCGCGATGCCGTCTTCGAAGAGGTGGCGCAGCGACGGCGGGACCGCCGCCCCCGAGACCAGCGTCCCCCCCGGGGCTTCCCAGCGCCGCCCGTCGGCATCGCGCAGCGCGAAGGACTCCAGCAGCCGAAGCCGCCCGCCCGCGGCGGGATCGTCCGGAATCTCGAGGCGCACGGCACCTTCGAACGCGGGCATCGCCTGCCCCGGCGTTTCGCCCAGCCCGACCGCGGGCGCCATGCCGGCCAGCAAGTGCAGCCACCAACCGAGACGGGACGGGCGGAATCGCGACATGATGCCGTGAGTGTAGACGACGCGATGCGGAACCTCGTCGGCGCGAGGAGGCCGTGGCGAGCCACACGACGCCCGCGGCGCATGACGCCGTCAAGCCGGGTCCGGATCGGACGATAATCCCGAAGTCCCCGAACGACGCGACCCCTGTGACTCTCGACGCGCCCGCACCCCACGAGCAGCTCATCCCCGGCGATCTCGCCCCGGGTGAGCCCTTGCCCCTGGACGTGTACGACCGCAACGGCGTGAAGCTGCTCGCGCGAGGCCAGATCGTTCGGAGCGAGCGGCAGCTGGAGCGCCTGCTGGAAATCGGCCTGTGGGGTGAGGCGGAGGCCGTCGCCGCTCTCCGCGAACGCCCCATCGCCACCGAGGCCGGCGAGACCGACTGGCAGCAGGTGTCCGTGTTCGAGCAGCTCGCGCGGGTTCGGGAGGAACTGGCGGCCGTCCTGGGCCGCGAGGGGCCCGAACTCGCCGAGGGTATCGGCCGCCTCGCGGCCCGCGTGCGCCGCGCGGTGTCGCTGGACGCGAACGCAGCGATCGCCTCGATCCAGTGGTTGCGCACGGCGCCCTACGCCGTGCGCCAGTCCGTGAACGTCGCAGTCCTCGCCGACGTGGTGCTCGAAGCGCACGAGGCCGACGACGCGACCCGAGATGCGGCGGTCGCGGCCGCGCTCAGCATGAACGTCTGCATCGTGGACCTGCAGGAGACGCTCTATCGCGTGAAGGACATGACCCCGGATCAGAAGTCGGCCATCGCCCGGCATCCCCAAGGGGCCGTGGAGCGCCTTCGGGCCGCCGGCGTGGATGACGAGGCCTGGCTCCGGGCCGTGATGGAACACCACGAGGCCGACGACGGCACCGGTTATCCGCGCAAGCTGAGCGGGTCGGCGATCTGCCTGCACGCGCAGGTGATCTCCGTGGCGGACAAGTTCTGCGCGACGATCGCCGAGCGCGCCTACCGGGCTGCCGTCCCGGTGAGCGTGGCGTTGAGGCGCCTCCTGACGGCGTCCGGTCCGACCATGGACCCCATCATCGCGGCGCGACTCGCGCGCGAGATCGGCATCTATCCGCCTGGCACGGTGGTGCGTCTGCGCTCCGGCGACGTCGGCGTGGCCATCAAGCGCACGCTCGATCCGAACTGTCCGGTGGTGCGCGTGGTGCTCGGCCGCGACGGCCAGGTCACGCCTGGATTCACGAAGCGGCTCACCAGCCGGGAGATGTTCTCGGTGACCCAGGAACTCGGCCGCGAGGCGCTGCCCGCGGGCTTCGACGTGTTCCGGCTCTGGCATCCCAGTCTCGAGAAATCCGGCGCGGACCCGTCGTGACCGGCGCGGCGTACGCCGCGCTGAAGGGTGTGCACATGACGTGCGCGGCCCTGTCCCACACGCTTTTCTTCCTTCGCGGCTGGTCGCGGTTCCAAGACGGGCGATTGCATATGGTGCGCTGGGCCCGGATCGCGCCGCACGTCATCGACACGCTGCTCCTGACGGCCGCCGTGGCGATGGCCTTGCAGGTGTTCGCGGTGCCGACAATGCGTCATTTCGTGCTCGTCAAGCTGGCCGGCGCGATCGTCTGCATCCTGCTCGGCATGGCGGCATTTCGCTGGCTGCGTTCGCAGGAGGCCCGGCGTGAGGCGTGGTGGGCGGCGCTGGCGGTGTTCGTCTCGCTCGCCGCCTTCGCGATCGGCAAGTCCGTCTGACCGGCGTGGCGGGCTGTCGTGACGAAAAAAAAGCCCGGATGGCAGGGGCCACCCGGGCGGTGAAGAACGCACCCCAGAGGAGAGAGCAAGCAGTCGGGGTCGTTACGGCACTGCCGCCCGGCAGTCCGATCCGGAGAGAGACGTTCCGGAAGGCGGATCGGGCGCAGCACCGATGGACTGCATTGGACCACAGGGCGGCCGGGAGCGCAAGTAAGTTGCATAAGATGCGTGATGGCGATTCCACCGGGCGCGCTGGGGAAGCGGTCCTGGCGTCCCGCTTCAGGCGGCCGGGCGCCAGACCGGGACGACGTAGGGGCCTTCGGGAATCACTGCGATGTCGCCATCACCCGTCGAGCGCACGCTCTCCGCGATCGCCGCCTCCACCGAGTCCACGAGACCTACGCCGGTCAGCGCACGCTGTGCCTCGTCGAGCCCGCCGGCATACAGGCTCACGCGCCCGACCCGCATGGGCTTCACTTGCATCTGCGTCTGCCATTCGTCGATCTCGGCGTAGCGCTGCCGGGCGATTTCGGCAAGGAAGCCGTCCTCGCCCAGCGCGATGAGTCGCCTCTGCGCCTCGACGTACTCGTCGGACCCCATGCCCTCCGAGCATTCGGAGGCGATGATGAGATGCCCGCCCGGTTCGAGGATGTCCAGGGGCGCGACCATGCCCTTGACCGTCTGGTAGTAGGTCTTGTCGAGAGGATACCCGGCGGCGCTCGTCACCACGGTGCGGAAGCGCCGGGCGATCGGCACCTGGGCGTAGCCCCGGATGAAGTCGACGGCCTGCAGATGGCTCGCCACGACCTCGCCGTAGTTCACGAAGGACAGACGCCGGTGTTCGTCGATGACGGTGTTCACCGCAAGTACCCGCCCGAGCATTTCCACGATGGCGAGCTGCTCGCGGTGCAGAGGGTTGCCGTCGAGCTGGCAGTTCTCCGCGTTGGGGTCCGCCATGAAGCGATGGCTGTGGAACGTCGTGATCGTCTCGGCATGCGCGATGCCCGGCGCGATGACCTTGCGCCCGCCGGAGTAGCCGGCCATGAAGTGCGGCTCCACCAGCCCGGTCACGATCTTCACGTCCGCCTCGACGAAGCGCCGGTCGAGTTTCACGGCAGTGCCATGCGGGGTACGGCCGAGGTCCGCGTGGTCGGCGTCGTTCCGCGCGTAATGGTTTTCCACCTTCACGTTCGCGAGCACCCAGGGATCACCGACGAGTTCCGCCAGTTCGTCGCCGAGATTGGGGCGGTGCAGGCCCGTGGCCACGAGCACGGTGATTCCGGACAGCGGCACCCCCGCGGCCGTCAGGGCGCGGATGATCGGCTGCAGCAGGAGGCCGTTCGGAACGGGACGGGTGATGTCGCAGATGAGGATGCAGGCACTGCGGGCGCCGCGTGCTTCCTCGGTCAGGGGCTGCGCGTCCACGCCCGAAGCGAGGGCAGCGGCCACGGCTGCGGCACCGTCGGCGAGGACCGGCATCTCGGGTTTGCGGATCACCGTGGCGCGGACGCCTGCGGGCAGCCGGAGGGGCAGGGTGCCCCGGCCGTAGTTGAGCGCGATTTCCATGACAGGGATCACCGGGAACGAAGCGAGTTCATGAAGACGTCGCACCTGCGGAGGCGCGCACCGATCGAGCGGGCGAATATAGCACCGGCCCTTCCCCGCACCGGTCCCCCGGCGCGGGCCGGAGCAGTTACTCTTCCCCCTTCCCCCTCCCCGGAACAAGCCATGGCCCGCATCCTCGTCTTCGCCGGCAGTCTCCGCACCGCCTCCCTCAACAAGAAGCTGGCGCGTCTCGCCGCTGCCGCCGTGCAGGCAGCGGGTGGAGATCCCACCTTCATCGACCTGAAGGACTACGCGCTGCCCCTCTACGATGGCGACCTGGAGGCCGCCGAGGGGATCCCGCCCAATGCCCGGAAGCTGAAGGACCTGTTCAAGGCCCATCGGGGGCTTCTGATCGCCTGCCCGGAATACAACGCCGGCATCACGGCCGTGCTCAAGAACACGCTCGACTGGATCTCCCGGCAGGACGGCGCCGAGCCGGGCTCCGTACCGTACGAGGGGAAGGTCGCAGCGCTCTGCGGTGCGACGCCGGGCCAGTTCGCGACGCTGCGGTCGATGGACATGGCCCGTCACGTCCTGATGCAGCTGGGCTGCACGGTCATCGCCCGGCGGCTCGGCGTGCCCCGGGCCCACGAGGCCTTCGACGAGCAGGGCGGACTGAAGGACCCGAATCTGGCCGCCGCGCTTCAGAGCCTGGCGGGCGAGCTCGTCCGGGTGACCGACCGCCTCTCCGCATGAACGCCGATCCTGGTGCGCCAGGGCTTACCGCCGCACCATGGGAGTGCGCAGGCCCCTTCCTTCCCGGCGTGGTGCCGGAAAACATGCGCGAAAACATGAGGGTGCGGCAATGACAGCACTTGGCACATGGGTTGCGCCATGAAGGTGCACCCTGATCACGCTCCGCCTTCGCGGCCCATGTCCTACGCGCAACACTTCGACGAGATGCACTTCCCGGACGGGCAGGTGCGTCCGCATTACGGCTCGCTCGCCCGCTGGATCGAGTCGACACCGCCCGAGCGCATCACGCGCATGCGGGAGGCCGCCAACATGCTGTTCCATCGCGTCGGCATCACCTTCGCCGTGTATGGCGAGGAGGCCGGGGCCGAGCGTCTGATCCCCTTCGACATGCTCCCGCACATCATCCCGGGCGACGAATGGCGCATGCTCGAATCGGGGTTGCGGCAGCGCGTGAAGGCGTTGAATGCGTTCCTCCACGACGTCTACCACGGGCGCGACATCCTGCGCGCAGGCCGCATTCCCGAGGACCGGGTGCTGCGCAACAAGCTCTATCGCCCGGAGATGGTGGACATCGACGTGCCCAACGGTGTGTACGCGCACATCGCGGGCATCGACCTCGTGCGGGCGGGGGCCGGCGAGTACTACGTGCTGGAGGACAATCTCCGCACCCCCTCGGGTGTGTCGTACATGCTCGAGAACCGCAAGATGATGATGCGGCTGATGCCGGAGCTGTTCGCTCAGCAGTCGGTCGCTCCCGTGGAGCACTATCCCGATCTGCTGCTGGACACGCTGCGCTCCGTGGCGCCCGCCCACGTGGAGAGCCCGATGGTCGTGGTGCTCACGCCCGGGCAGTTCAACAGCGCGTACTTCGAGCACGCATTTCTCGCGCAGCAGATGGGCATCGAACTGGTGGAGGGCGCCGATCTGTTCGTCGAGAACGACACGGTCTACGCCCGCACGACGCGCGGTCCGCGCCGGGTGGACGTCATCTACCGGCGCATCGACGACGACTTCCTGGACCCCAGGGCGTTCCGTTCCGACTCGGTCCTGGGTGTGCCCGGGCTGGTGGATGCCTACCGTGCCGGACGCGTCACCCTGTGCAATGCCGTGGGCACCGGCATCGCCGACGACAAGTCCATCTATCCCTTCGTGCCGGACATGATCCGCTTCTATCTGGGCGAGGAGCCGATCCTCAAGAACGTGCCCACCTACCAGCTGCGCAATCGCGAGGACCTCGAATACACCCTCGCGCATCTCGGCGAGCTGGTGGTGAAGGAGGTCCACGGGTCCGGCGGCTACGGCATGCTCATCGGCCCCACCAGCACGGAGCGCGAGCGCGAGGCCTACCGCGTGCGCGTCCTCGACAATCCGGACAACTTCATCGCACAGCCCACGCTGTCGCTGTCCACCTGCCCCATCTTCGTGGATCAGGGCATCGCGCCGCGCCACATCGACCTTCGGCCCTTCGTGCTGTCGGGCAAGGAGATCGTCATGTGCCCGGGCGGTCTCACGCGCGTTGCGCTGCGCGAGGGCTCCCTCGTGGTCAACTCGTCGCAGGGCGGCGGGACCAAGGACACGTGGGTGCTCGAATGAACCTCCGATCCGTCGATCTCCCGCGGAGCCGCGCATGCTGAGCCGCACCGCCAACAATCTCTACTGGATGGCCCGCTACGTCGAGCGCGCGGAGAACACCGCGCGGATGCTCGACGTCACGCATCGCATGTCGCTCGTACCCAAGGAGCCGCGCCTCGCCGACCAGGAGTGGTTTGCGCCGCTCAACATCACCGGCACGCTCTACCCGTTTTCCGGGCGCTACAGCCAGGTGAACGCCACGGGCGTCCTGCGTTACATGGTGCTGGACCCGGACAACTCGTCCAGCATCTACTCCTGCGCCCGGGAAGCCCGCGAGAACGCGCGTGCCGTGCGCGGCAGCATCACCTCCGAGATGTGGGAGGTCATCAACAGCACCTGGCTCGAGATGCAGCGGGTCGCCGAGGACCGCATCGCGTCGGACCGGGTGCACGAGTTCTTCGAGTGGGTGAAGGAGCGTTCCCACCTGTTCCGCGGCGTGACCGTCGGCACGATGCTCCAGGACGAGGCCTTCCAGTTCAACCGGCTCGGCACCTTCCTCGAACGCGCGGACAACACGGCGCGCATCCTCGACGTGAAGTACCACGTGCTGCTGCCGAGCGTGGAGGACGTGGGCGGGGCGGTCGACTACTACCAGTGGGCGGCGGTGCTGCGGTCGGTGTCGGCCTTCGAGTCCTACCGGAAGGTGTACCGCGACGTGATCACGCCGCTGCGGGTGGCGGAGCTGCTCATCCTCCGCGAAGACATGCCGCGCAGCCTGCACGCGTGCATGAACGAGGCCTACGAGATCCTCCGCAAGCTGACGGGCGGTGAGCTGCACGAGGCCCTGCGCCTCGCGGGCGAGATGCACGCCGCGCTGCACTACGGACGGATGGATGCTATTTTCGGGTCTGGGCTGCACGAGTACCTCACGGATTTCCTCCGGCGGACCGGCCAGCTCGGCGCCGAGATCAACAGGGCCTTCTTCTCCGAACGGGCAGGCACGATCGCGGCGTGACGCGGGACGGGATCACGTCCCCGACTCCACAACAAAGCTGTCAAGGACGGATCGTGACTTACTGTGTAGCCCTGCTTCTGGACTCGGGGATGCTCTTTGCCTCCGACTCGCGCACCAACGCCGGCGTCGACCACATCGCGACCTTCAGCAAGATGAAGGTGTACGAGCGCAAGGACGACCGCGTGATGGTGCTTCTCAGCTCCGGCAACCTCGCCATCACCCAGGGCGTGGTGAACATCCTCGACCGGCACGCGCACGCCGAGGCGGGACGCCCGACCATCTGGACGGCCACCAGCCTCTACGACGTGGCGTGCATGGTGGGCGACGCGCTGCGCGAGATGCAGCGGCGCGACGGTCCGTACCTGATGCAGAGCAACATCGACTTCGCCGCCAATCTCATCCTCGGCGGCCAGATCGCCGGCGAGCCGCCCCGCCTGTTCAACATCTACTCGCAGGGCAACTTCATCGAGGCGACGCCGGAGACGCTGTACTTCCAGATCGGCGAAAGCAAGTACGGCAAGCCCGTCATCGACCGCGTGGTGACCAGTGCCACGCCGGTGGCCGAGGCTGCCAAGTCCGTGCTGATCTCCTTCGATTCCACGATCCGGTCGAACATCTCCGTCGGCCTGCCCATCGAGATGCTCTGGTACCCCCGCGAGTCGCTGCGCGTCGGGGTCCACAAGCGCATCGCCGAGGGCGATCCGTACTTCACCATGCTGAGGCAGGGGTGGGGCGGCGGTCTGCGGCGGGTGTTCGGCGAGCTTCCCAACCCCGACTGGCTGTCCTGATGACCATCCGCGTCGCGCTCTACCACGAGACCGTCTACCGCTACGATCGCCCCATCAATCTCGGTCCGCAGGAGGTGCGTCTGCGCCCGGCGGCCCATTGCCGGACCCCGATCGAGAGCTACTCGCTGCGCGTGACGCCGGGCAAGCACTTCGTCAACTGGCAGCAGGACCCGTACGGAAACTTCCTCGCGCGTCTCGTCTTCCCCGAGAAGACGCGGGAGCTCAAGATCGTCGTCGACCTGGTCGCGGACATGACCGTGATCAATCCGTTCGACTTCTTCCTGGAGCGCTTC
>ERZ1066136.829-NODE-829-length-19240-cov-19.624394_pt1 | contig 19240 bp, 19 predicted proteins | sample MGYA00382783_ERZ1066136 | MGnify/ENA primary metagenome ERZ1066136 (study PRJEB33369, sample SAMEA5778366) | biofilm metagenome | biome: Industrial cooling water; feature: Water cooling tower basin; material: Biofilm | place: United Arab Emirates | collected... | reverse complement strand
CGCGAGCAGGGCGGCGGGCAGGGCTGAAAGGAGGAGCGAGGTGAGCATGGCGAGCAGAATCAAGTGCTAGAGGCCGAGCAGAGCCACTTCGCTGAAGGCTACCCGAAGTCCCCCGATGCTGCCGTGTCAAGCTCCCGTTGCGGGCGGTTGGTGCGGGCCGGATGAGGCCTAGGGGGTCCTTTGGGGACCGCCCCGGCAGCCCGGTCAGCGGGCCGGGAGCGCGCTCAGGGGGGGCGAAGCCCTGGGAGCCCCGCGATTTCCTGCGCCGCGGGCTTGCCAGGGAACGGCCCGGGGCGCTGTGCTGTGTCCATGGGACCGCAGTCTAGGGCCGCTTCTGAACCGAGGCCTTCGCCTCGGATGCGGTTCAGTTTCAGATTGGCGGTCCTGCTGCTGAGCCTTTTGGGGCTAGAGCTCGGCGCGCGGGCCGCGGTGGCGGCGGGTTGGCTGCGTTACGCCGAAAAACGCAGCGAAGGCGGCGGGCGGCGCTACATCGACGATCTCGACCCAGCCTTCGGCGTGTGGCACTACCCGAACGTGGAGCTGCCCGGCATCCGCACCAACAGCCACGGCATGCGCGACCGCGAGCGCAGTTTCGAGTCCGGCGGCGCCAGCCGCGTGGCCCTGATCGGCGATTCCTTCGTCGAGGGCTACGGCGTGCCCGACGGGCAGCGCCTGTGCGACCACCTCGAGCGGCTCAGCGGCCGGGAACACCTGAATTTCGGCTGCAGCGGAGGCTTCGGGCCCCTGCAGGAGGCGCTGCTCTACGAGACCCTGGCCCTGCGCTTCGAACACGACCGGGTGTTCCTGTTCTGCCTGCCCGACAACGATTTCGAGGACCTGGTCCGGGGCGATTCGCAGCGTTATCGGCCCTACCTGGAGGCGGACGGCTCCGGCGGCTTTCGCGTCGTTTACCCGCTGGCGTTCGAAGCACGAGAGCGCGCCCGGCCGCCCTCCTGGTCGAAGCGGCTGCGCCTCGCCGCGCGCAACCACAGCCGCTTCCTGAACGCTCTGGGCCAGGTGCGCCTCGAGCACGCGTTTCCCGGGCTCGAGCGCGCCGACCCCTCCTACGACCGGGTCGAACCGGAGCTGGCCGAGCAGCTCCTGCACTGCTACGAGCGGCTGATCACGGCCGCCGCTCCGCGGCCGGTGTGGATCTTCGTGATCCCGCGCCGCGCCGACTTCGTGGCCAGCGCGCGCGGCCGGTTGCTCGGGCGCGCACCCGCCCTGCTCGCCGACTGGGCCCGCGGACGGCCTGGGGTGCGCGTGGTCGACCTGCTGCCGCTGTTCGAGCGCGAACTGGCCGCGCGCGAGCTCTCCGCCGGCGACCTGTTCCTGCCGAACGACGGCCACTGGTCGCCGCTCGGCAACCGGCTGGCCGCGGAGCTGGTGCTGGCCGCGGCGGCCGCGGATCCGGGTGCTGGCTCCCCCGCCGAGGCCCCACGATGAGACCCGACTCCTCCGCCCCCCAAGGCCGCGACCGGGACGCCCCCGCGGTGGCCCCCCAGGAACCGACCGGCGCGATCCACGCGCCGTGGAGCGCTTGGCCGGGGCAGTTCCTAGCCTTCCTGCGGGCCGACCCGCGCTGGGTTTGGGTGCCGCTGGCGATCGTCGCGGCGCTGCTGCTGCTGCTGATCGCCTTCGGCCCGGACGTGGACGCGCGTTTCGACTACACCCTGTTTTGACGCCCGCTGCCCGCGGACCCCCGTCGGCATCGGCCCCGCGGTTACCTTGGTGGGCATGAGCGCCGCCCCCGACCTCCGTGAGCTCGAAGCCGACCTGCAGTTCGCGCGCCAGATCGCCCGCCGGGCCGGAGAGCGGGCGATCCACCTGCGGGAGCTCGGGCGCTGGACCGATCCGCTCGTGCTGGGCGACGTGGCCGACCACGCCGCGGACGGGCTGCTGCAGGGTTACCTGCGCGGTCGGTATCCCGAGGACGGCATCCTCTCCGAGGAGACCGCCGACTCGCCCGAGCGGCTCTCGAAGCGCCGCGTGTGGATCGTCGATCCCCTGGACGGCACCAAGGAGTACCGCACCGGCCGCGAGGACTGGGCCGTGCACGTGGCCCTGTGCATCGACGGTCGCCCAGCGCTCGGGGCCGTGGCCCTGCCGACGCTGGGCTGGACCCTGTGGGGCCTGTGCTGGCCGGGCCACGAGCGCGTCGGCGTCGACAGCCAGAACGACGCCCGCCCGACGCTGGTCACCGGCCACCTGCCGGGCCCGGCGCGGCCGCGGGCGGTGTGCTCGCGCAGCCACACCCCGGCCTGGGTCGAGCGCTTCGCCCAGTCGATCCAGGGCACGCTGGTGCCCTGCGGCTCGGTGGGCTTCAAGCTGAGCCGGCTGCTGCTGGGCGACGCGGACGTCTATGCCCACAAGCGCGGTCTCAAGGAGTGGGACACCTGCGCGCCGGAGTGCGTGGCGCGGGCGGCGCGCTGGCACGTCTCGCGCCTCGACGGCAGCACCCAGGTCTACAACCAGCCCGATCCGCGCAACGACGAGCTGTTCATCGCGCGCCCGGCGGACGCCGAGCGCCTGCGCCGCGCCGCGCTGGACGCCGGGGCCCTGGCGGGAGCGTGAGTTCCGGGCCGGGCTTGCCGGCCCCAGGCCCAGCGACCAGCGACCAGCGACCAGCGTCAAAGCCCCTTGGGTCCCCGGAGCGGGGCCCGCGGGCCCGGGGCAAGCGGGGCCCGTGCAGCACCGCGCTGGGGCTCGGCGCGACCCGCTCAGATCTGGATCTTGAGCGGCTTGAGGGCCAGGAACCCGAAGGCCATCGAGGCCACGAGGAAGGTGGCCAGGACCCCGAGCGGTCCATCCAGCATCCAGCGCAGCTCGCGGCTCGGGTAGGTGAAGCGGATGTGCTCGACGCCGCTGCCCGCCAGGCTGGGTTCCGCGGGATAGAGCAGGTTCTGGTACCAGCGAGCGTCGCGCTCCGGGGACATCAATCCCGCGGGGGCCTCGGCTCCCGAGGCGATCGCTTTGCTGACGCTGCTGCCATCGGCGAATCGAAGCCGTAGCTCACCCGAGCCCGGAGCCGTCGCGCGCAGCTCGAACCAGGCCTTGCGCGCGCTGCGGTTGGTCAGCAGCGGCTGGGTCTCGATCAGGTTCTCGGGCAGCTCGACCCGCAAGTCAGCCAGCAGGTGTTCGCGCCCCGGGGCCAGCTCGACCTCGACCACCGTGCCCGAGCCGGGCAGCAACAGGCGCCGCTCACCGTCGAGCAGCGGCAGCGGAGCGAACCCGAAGCGGCACACCAGCTGGGCGGCGATGAAGGCGAAGGGCAAGAGCAGCGGCAGGATCGGGCCGAAGTTGAGCGCCAGGTACTTGAGGTTCAAGAGCAGCACGCGGCCGACGGCCCCCGAGACGATGCGCAGGTCGTGCTGGTAGATGCGGATCTCGATGATGCGCGCCTTGATCTGGTCCTTGGTCGCCTTGATCGCCCCCTGGGCCGAGATGTGCTTGAACACCAGCAGCGCGAGGACCCCGAAGATCCCGCTGATCAGCACGAGCTGCAGCTCCACGGCCAGGAACGACAGGGGCGCGAGCACCAGGTCGAACAGCCATGTGAAGGCGCGGTTGATGGAATCCACGGGGGGCGCGGGGGGAAGCGGCTGGGGGCGTTCGGGGGCCGGGACGGGGGCGCGCTGCCGCGCGCCGTGTCACCGGGAGCTCGGCGGCCGCCCTGGCGAGGTCAGGAGATGTAGCCCAGGCCCTTGAGCTTTTCGGTGATCTCCGCGTCGCTCTGGGCGCCCTCGAACTGGGCCAGCTCGCGCTCGAGGATGTGCACGATGAACTCCTCGTGCGAGGCGTAGCCGGCGACCTCGGCCACGCGCTTGATGCGCTCGAGCAGGTCCTTGTCGATCTTGATCTTGTTGCCGCCGCCGAACATGGGGATCTGGGGTTGGTTGCCTTTGGGATTGGACGGGTGGAAAGCGTTGGTTGGAAGCGGGGATGGCCTTCAGCGGGCGGCGCGGGAGCGGCTGCTGAACGGGCGCCCGACCATGCCTTCGGCCGGGGGCAGGCCGTAGAAGGCCAGCAGTTCGGCGGTGGCATCGGTCAGCTCGGGATCATCAAGCTCGAGCGGCAGCGTGGTCAGCAGCGTGCCGGCCACCACCGCAGGATCCATCAGGTGGCTGCCGTTGAAGGTGCCGCCGAGGTTGTCCTGGACCACGTTCTTCGGGATCCGGCCGATGGCCGAGGCGTCCGAGTTGCCGTAGCCCTGCTCGTAGCCCACCAGCAGGTCGGGGGCCTCGGCGAGGCGCTCCTGGCCGCGCAGGGTCGTGGCGCTGGGGAAGGCCCGCCGCACCGGACGGCGTCCGGTCGCGGGATCGACCCAGGCCTCCAGCTTGGCGCGGATCTCCTCCAGCAGCGCGGGCGCCTCGGCGGGGTCGACGATGCCGGCTTCGACCACGTCCGTGGTGCGCGGATCGTCTCCCTCGCGGCCGCGCAGGTTGAGGTACAGGGCGTTGAAGCCGATGCCGTAGGCGCGCGTCTTGCTCCAGTCGACCGCCCGGTCGATCGTGCGGCGCTCGCCGCTGGAAACGAAGCGCTCGACCGCCTCGCGCTCCTGGCCGGGCTTTAGCACCAGGTAGCCCTGCTCCAGGAGCCAGGTGTTGAGCGCGAACTCGCGCTGGTAGGCCGCGAAACCGTGGTCGCTGATCAGCATCAGCTCGTAGGGCTGGCCGCTGGCGCCCAGGCGCTCGCGCAGGCGCCCCAGCACCGGGTCGATGCGCAGGTAGAGGTCGGAGACGATCTCGCTCCAGCGGCTGCCGGCGCGGCCGGTCCAGGCCGAGGTGTCGCCCTGGGCCAGCTCGCCCGGGAAGTCCGGATGCTGCGGGTCGCCGAAGCGCCAGAGCATGTGGGAGCCCAGGTCGACCGAGGAGAAGTAGAAGAACAGCAGCCCGCCCTCGCGCTTGGCGAGGTAGCGATCGAGCGCGTGATCGAGCATGCGCCGGCGCTCCTCGTGCACCAAGGTCACCTGGGCCAGGAACTCCTGGGGGGAGATCAGCAGGTCCTTGAGGGCGTTGACGTCCTCGGCCATGCCCTGGGTGTAGTAGGTGCCGATCGCGTCGGCCAGCTCCGCCGAAGCCGCGACGGGTTCGGAAACCGGTGCGACCGGGGCGCGCGGGTCGATGTTGACCGGTGAGGCGTAGAGCTCGAAGCGCGGCGCAACCGAGCGCAGGTAGAAGCGTGCCACGCCGGAGATCGAGGTCAGGAAGTCGAGCTCGAAGCTGAACTCGGCGAAATCGCTCCATTGGCCGACGCGCAAGGGCAATTGCCGCAGGCCCGTGTCCAGCACGGCGCCCTGGCCGGCATCGTCGAGGTAGATCGTCAGCGGCGCGCGGGTGCGCTGGCCATCGGCGCCCGCCGGCCCCAGCATGTAGCTGCGGATCACCCCGTCGAGAACGATCAGATCATCGATGACCTTCTCGCTGTGCACGTTGGCGCGCACGAATTGGTCGGTGGTGAACAGGGTCGCCTCGCCGTAGGCCGAGTCGATCGCCGGGGTGAACATGTCCGAGAAGGACAGCCCGTCGCTCGGCTCCACGGGGAAGTTGCACGGCATGCGCCAGATGTCCGCCGGGACACCGGCATCGGCCAGGATCTGCCAAAAGGGTCGGCCGCTGCGGTTGCTGACCTCATCCCCGGGGATCAGCCCGAACAAGGAAGCCGGGGTGGAGCGCGTCGTCGAGCCCTTGGGCAGGCGCGTCTGCGGGTCGCGGTGGATGAAGTCGAACACCCCGTGTCCGCCCGGATCGCGCCCGGTGATGAAGTTGTTCCAGGCCACCGGGCTCTGGGGCGGGTTGCTGGTGCCCAGGGCGCGGATCCCGCCCGCGCGCTCGGCCAGCCAGCGGAAGTTGGTGGTGTGCTCGGGATAGCGCTCCATGACCTCCGCCAACAGGTCGGGGTCCAGGCCGTCGACCCCCAGCACCACCAGCCGCGGATGCAGCGGCGGCGGGGTCCCTTGGGCGGCGGGGTATCCGCTCGCCGTCGGCAGGACGGCCAGCAGCCCCGCGAGCGCGCCGCCCCAGGGCGCGGCGCACCGCAGCGCCCAGACCGCAGCGGCGCGGGCTGCACGGCTCGAGCGGCTCACGGGCGCACCTCCGCCGCCGGAGTGCTCTCCTTCTCGGGCGCGCGGCGGGGCGCGGTGCGCAGCGGACGGCGCGGCTTCTCGGCCGCACGGCGCGGGCCGAACAGCGGCGCGCCCTGCATGTACTTGGGAACGGGCACGCCAAACAGTTCCAGGATCGTGGGCGCCAGATCGAGCAGGCTGGGCGCCGCCGTGTTGATCGCGCGGTTGCACCAGAACACGCCGGGGACGAGGCGCGGGTCGACGCAGTGGTCGCCGCTCCAAGACTTGGTGTTGTCGCTGAAGACCTCGCGCGAGACCGCGCCCGTGGCGCAATCCCAGGAATGGCGGAAGCCGCGCTGGTAGCCGACCAGGATCTCGGGCGCCAGGTCGGCATAGGGACCGCTCTGGATCTCGCGCGTCAGGAAGGCTTCCATCACCACGCTCTGGCCATCCTGGGGATCCACCAAGGCCTCGAGCTTGCCGGCGATCTCGCGGCACAAGCTTTCGAGCTCGGCCCCGGGGGCGACGATGCCCTGGGCTTCACGTCCCTTGCGGTTGATGAAGATTCCGGTCAGGCCCAGGGTGAAGGCTTTGGTGCGGCTCCAATCGACCTTTTCGAACCAATCGCCGGAGGTCTCGGCCCCGTCCTTCAGCACCAGGTAGCCCTCCTTCCGCAGCCAGGTGTTGAGGTTGACCCCGCGGCGGAAATTGCAGAAGCCGTGGTCGCTGATCACCATCAACACGGTCTCTGGGTCCGGACCGAGCTTGGCGCGGATTTCGCCCAAGAAGACGTCCATGCGCGCATACAGCTCGCGGATGGTCTCTTTGTGCTGGACCGTGTCCTTGCCGCGGTTGGCCGGGTGGCTCGGATCCAGGTAGCGATAGAACATATGGCAGATGCGATCGGTGGTGTCGAAGACCACCGTCACGAAACCCTTCTGCGTGCGTTCGAGCACGTTCCAGAGCTGCCGCTTGCGCTCCTCGAAGATCGACCAGGCCTGCTTGAGGAAGGCCTCCTCATCGATCACGCGCTCGTTGAGCGCCCAGGTGTCCTCGGCCAGTCCAAGGGTCGCGTAGGGCCCGAGCAGCTTGGCTAGGTAGATCGAGTAGACCAGCGGGTGGCTGATCGGCATCGAGGGCTGGTCGGGGTCGATGTTGATCGGCGTGACGTAGATCTCGACGTCCTTGTCGTCCCAGGTCTGCACGTAGAAGCGCGCGATGCCGCTCACGCCCTTGAAGGGAATCGCCATCCAGGGGGTGTATTCGCGGAAGCCGACGCTCTGGCGCTGGCCGCCGACCTCGAACTCGATCCGGCGCCGGGCGGCGTCGAAGCGCGCCGTGAAGGGGCACTTGAGCCGGTGCCCGTCGGGCCCGGTCGGGCCGGTCAGGTTGGAGTCCACGCGGCCGTCCTTGAAGCGCACCTGGTACTGCTGCCCCCCGATGTGCTGGCCCTGGCGCGCCTTGGTGGAATAGAAGCTGAAGGAGCCCTGGGTGCCCTGCAGGTCGGGGACACACATGCCCGCCAGCAGCGTGCCGTTCTTGAACTTCTGCGCCGGGAAAGTGATCGGCACGCGCACGATCGATGACCACACGAAGTTGTCGCCGAGCAGCTTCCAGAACGGCTGGCTCTTCTGCAGCAGTCGGGTGACCACGCGCCGCCCGAGGGGCAGCTTGGCGAAGCCCAGGTTGAGCGTGCGCGGCAGGGTGCGCACGTCGGTCGAGCTCAGCGCCGGCATGTAGTTGCACGGGTCGCGGGTCAGGAAGTCGTAGATGTTGTGGCGCGAGGCGTCGACGCCCGTGGCGAAGCTGGACCAGGCCACCGGGCTGATCGAGGGGTAGGCCGTCTCCAGGGGGGCGAAGACCCCCTCGCGCTCGAGCGCGGCGAAGTTGGGCATCAGGCCTTCGGCCCCGTACTTGCGGGCCAGCTCCGGATCGAAGCCGTCCAGGCCCACCACCACCACGCGCCGGACCTTGGGCCGGGGCGCCCCGCGCATCTGGAACCAGCGCAGCCCGGCGCGGATCGGCCAGAGCAGGACCACCCCCAGGGCCAGCAGCATGGTGCCGACCAGGAGCAGGGCCGAGCCCGCCGCGGCAAACCCGGCCCCGGGACCGATGTAGGCGGGCCCACCCTGCCCCAGGGCAGCCGCGGTGGCGGCCAGGCCCGGGGCGGCCAGGAGCAGCGACGCGGCCAGCGGCCCGAGGGCTCGCAGCGGGTGGGGACGGAACATCGGGAGCGGGGGTCGTGCGCTGTCGGCCCTCTCGGCCGGGCCGCTCAGGATACCCGTGGCTCCGGCGCCCGCCCCGCGGGCGTTGGACCAAGGCGGGGAAAAGTAGGGGCGCAGGCCCGGGCTCCCGCCGCCCAACGCCGGGCCCGATGCCACGGGGCGAGGTGGCCGGGGGGCCGAAGGCGCCCCATGGCGCGACACCCGCCCGGCAGCGGGCCGGGTCGCCCGGATCGAACCCATGTTCTGCCCGGGGGTCGCCCCGGGTCCGCGGCCCTCAGCCGGCCGGCAACAGGCCCCGCGACCGCAGGTAATCGAGCACCTTGCGCGCGGACTCCTCGACCGTTTCCTGGCCCGTGTAGACCACCAGTTCGGGAGCCTTGGGCGGCTCATAGGGATCGGAGACCCCCGTGAAGTGCGGGATCTCGCCGGCGCGGGCGCGCTTGTAGAGCCCCTTCACATCGCGGCCCTCGACGACCGCCAAGGGTGCGTTGACGTACACCTCGATGAAGGGCGCCTCCGAGCGGCGGCGCACCTCTTGCCGCACCGCCTCGTAGGGAGAGATCGCAGCGCTGATGGCGCAGACCCCGTTGCGGGCCAGCAGGTTGGCCACGAAACCGATGCGCCGGATGTTGATGTCCCGGTCCTCCTTGCTGAAGCTCAGGCCGCGCGAAAGATTCTCGCGCACCTCATCGCCATCGAGCACCTCGACCTTGAGGCCCAGGCCGCGCAATCTGGGGGCCAGATGGTTGGTCAGGGTGCTCTTGCCGGAGCCGGACAGTCCGGTGAACCACAGGATGAAGCCGCTTCGTTCGCCCATGGTTCGCTCAGCGCAGCTTGCCTTCGAGATACGGGACTTCGAAGCACTTCTCGTGCATGATCGGGCCGTGGCCGAAGTAGCCCTGCTCTCCAAACAGTTCGCCGTGGTCGGCGGTGACGATGATGTGCGTGTTCTTGGGAACCAGGTCGTAGAGCTGCTCGAAAACGCCGTCCAGGTAGCGCACGGTGTCGATCTGCCGCTGGCGCAGCTGCTCCATCTTCTCGTCGTCGAAGAATTGGAACGACTCCTTGAACTCCGGCTTTTCCGGATCGATCTGCTCCCCCATCTTCTTGAACACGCCGTTGACACCCGAGATGCGCGGCCACATCGAGGCATCTTCATTGGGCCGCGCATAGGGGTAGTGCGTCTCGCCCACATTGAGCATGTAGAACTCCGGACGGCCCGAATCGAACTTCATGGTCGGCAGCATGGCGGCCATGTCGTTGTGGTGGTCCATCAGGCGGAAGTCGTCGAAGAACCGGTTGATGCCGGTCTTCGGGTTCAGCACCGGCAGGGACATGCGGGCGCAGGTCTTGTAGCCGAGCTTGTTGCGCAGGAATTCCGGGAGCCACAGGCCCGGAACCATGGCTCCGAAGTCGATCGTCTTGGCCTTGGCCCCCAGGCGCTGGTTGTAGTTGAAGAAGTCTTCCTTGTAGTACTCGCTGGCGTAGACGTTGGGCGGGGTGGTGTGCGGCAAGAGCCCGGTCAGCAGGTTGTAGTGGGAGGGCGCCGTCCACGAGGCGTAGGTGTAGCGCTTCTCGACCTTGCCGCCCGAGAGCCGGGGGATGACCTTGGGCGCCGCTTCCATGAAGCTGTCGTAGCGGCAGGAATCCAGGGTGATCACCAGGAAGTGGTTGTCGGCCTGGGGTTCCGGCTGGGCGCCGCCGGGCCGCGGCGGCAGGGGACGCGGTGCGGCCTTGGCCGGCGGCTTCTTCTTCGAGAAGAAATCGAACAGTCCCATCGGGAAGGGCGGTCGGGGGGGGCGTCTGGCTGGAGGAGGGCGCCAAACTCTAGTCGACCGGAGGCGGGCGGGCCCCCGGGCGGCCCCTGGGGCGGCTGGAATCGGCGCGCCCGAGACCCTTGAATCGTCGGGCCTGGAGCCCCAGCCTTTGCCCATGCCCCGCCGTCGCCGCGGCCCCAGGTCCGGAAACCTGTTCGTCCTGGCCCTGGCCCTGCTGTTGTGCGCCTGCGGCCAGGGCGCGGCTTCGCTCAACTCCCAGGGCGAGCGCGCGCTGCGCTACGGCGCCTTCATCGACGCCCAGTACTTCTTTCGCTACGCACAGGAGCGGGTCGACCGGGACCTGGCGCGCGGAGAGGTGACGCCGCCGCACCCCGAAGCCGCACGGGCGCGGGCTGGAAGTCTGGCCCTCTTGGCCTGGTCCGATGCCCCCGGCTTCCTGCCGGCCCTGCGCCAGGTCCTGCGCGCCGAACCGAACGCCTTCGGCGCCCCCCAATTCGCGCTGCTGGCCGAACAGGCCCTGGCGGCGCGCCTGGCCCCGGAAGCGCGCCTGATCCTCGAGCTGGCGGCCCTGAACGGCCAGGATTCCGAGGCCCTGGCCGAGCTGCGTCCGAGCATCGAGGCCGCGGCGTCCGCAGCGCTCCAGGCCGCGCCGGGCTGGACCCCCCCCGATGGGCCGGCGTTCCTGGCCGGCGCCGACTTCGGCCGCCAGAGCTGGCCCCCGCGGGCTCCGGAGTTCGAACCCGGCGCCGACCCGGACGAGTTCCGCTGAGCGCAAGGAGCCGCCTAGAGCTGCCGCAGGATCGCGGAGCCCCGGGATCGGCTCGGGGGACCGGCGGGGCGTTGATGCCCCAGGTGCCAGGGTCCTTTCGCCGCAGCCCCTGCGGCTCCAGCTCCGGGCGAGCCCGGTCGGCGACTCGACTGCAGGGGGCGATTCCGGCCCAAGGGGCCGGACAGCGCCGGCGCCGATCCGCGACCCGTGCGCGGGATCGTTTTCGACCCTGCCAGTTCGAGTCCCCGGCGGCTCCCTAGGGGCCTGAGCCCTGGTCGGTTCGTGTGCAGAATCCTGGGCTCCGGTCCCTGGGCGCATGCGGCCCAGCGCGAGTTTGTCAGGCCCGAAACAGCGCGGGATGGATCGATTCGGCAAGGGACAAGCGCCGGCGGCACCCGAGCGAGCAGCGCTGACGCCCTCCAAGTCGGAGGGACTCTCCGGTGCAAGCGGACGCCCTGGGCTCTCGACTCGCGGGGGCGCGCGGGACCGATCCGGGTCGGATGCGGGTTTTTGGATGCGGGCTGGGAGATCCCCGGGGCAGGGAACCAGGCAGACCGGGCTCCCGGGGCGGCGGGCTGGTCCGCGGCCGGTCCCCGGGCTTGGTTGGGCTAACCTTCTGCGGGCGGAGCCCAACCTCGGGGCGCCCGCGGGCGTAGATCGCCGAGACCCCCTCCGCAGCGGCCCGACCGACGGCCCTGGGGCCACCCCGGCCCCTGGCATCGTCGGCCTGCCCGCCCACCGCCCTCCACCCTCCACGACCCATGCGCCTGCCCCTTTCCCCCTCCCTGGCCCGCCTGGCGGCCCTGCCCCTGGCCCTCTGCCTGCTGGCCGCCTGCGGCGGATCGGGCGAAGACGCCCTGCAGGCCGGGGTCACCAAACTCAGCGCCGGCGATTACGCCGGGGCGGCCGTGCTCCTGGAGCAGGCCGCGAAATCCCAGACCGCAGGGAGCCCGGGCTTCAAGCAGGCCAACCTGGCCCTGGCCCAGGCGCGCGCGCATCTGGATCCCAAGAAGGCCTTCTCGGAGTTTTCGGAGCTGCTCGGGCAACATCCCGAGCTGATCCAGGCCGACGATGTGGCGCGCGTGGCCAACGCGCTCTCGGATGTGACCAGCGGCATCCTGCCCGCGGCCGAGCTGGTCGAGCAGTACACCAAGGAGTTCCCCGACACCGCCGCGGCTTTCGCGCCGATCAAGAAAAAGATCGAAGCGCGCAAGAACGACGTGTCCGACGAAGACCGCAAAGCGCTGGAGTCCCTGGGATACCTGTGATCCCGGCCTCCGGGCCCTGCTCTGTCCCAGGGACCGGTGCCGCCAACCTGCGGCACCGGTCCCTGGTCATTCCGGAGCCGGCTCCGGCGCAGTCCGGCGCAGGTTCGACCCGGCACCCGCCAGGTCCCCAGGCAGGCCATAACGGCCGTGGCGGCTGATCCGGCGGCCCAAAGGCATCTGACGGCCTGGTGCCGCGGCTCGGGCTGCGCCCTAGCCGCGGCACCAGGCCGTCAGTCCTCGCCCTGAGCCAGCGTGTACGCGCGGCTGCCGTCGATCTCCTCCAGGCGATTCCACTGGTTGATCTGGAAGCGCGCAGCCACCTTCTGCATCAGCGCAAACAGGTCGGCGTCCTGCAGGCTGTGGTCTGCGCGCACCTTGTAGCGCACGCGCCAGTGGTCCACGCAGTCGGTCGGGGCGCCGGTCAAGGGCCAGACCACCTGCCCGCGGTTGCTGATCACCTTGAGGTACAGCTTGCTGCCCTCCGCCAATCCGCTGAGCACCGGGCCGAGTTCGGCCGGGGAAGACCCGGATTCGATGAAGATGTCCATGCCCAGGTTGCGGCGCGACTTGGGCACCACGGCGACCGGGTTGCTGGAGACATCCGCCAGGTGCAGCGGGCGGTGCTGGCGCACTTTCCAGCCCTGGGGAGCGCGGCCGAGGTTCCGGATGATCGCGTCCGTGAAGGCGCGCGTGCCGGCCGCCGGCTGGCCCTGGGCGATGTCGCCGGTGCGGGGCCCTTCGGCCAGGGTCACGGCCACGGCCGCTTCGATGCGCTCGGCCTCCCCGTAGAAGCCCAGGTGGCGCAGCATCATCACCCCCGAGAGCAGGGTGGCGGTCGGGTTGGCCTTGTCCTGCCCGGCGATGTCCGGGGCCGTGCCGTGCACGGCCTCGAAGATCGCCGCATGACGCCCAAGGTTGGCGCCAGGCGCCAAACCCAGGCCCCCGACCAAGCCCGAAACCAGGTCCGAGAGGATGTCGCCGTTCATGTTGGTCATGACCATGACGTCGAACTCCTCCGGCTTGCGCACCAGTTGGTGGGCGGCGTTGTCCACCAGCATGAAGTCGTTCTGGATGGCGGGATACTCGAGGGCCACGCGCTCGAACGTCCGCTTCAGCATCCCCTCGGTCAGCTTGAGGATGTTGGCCTTGGTCACGCAGGTGACCTTCTTGCGGCCTTCGGCGACCGCCAGGTCGAATGCCATGCGGCAGATCTTCTCGCAGCCCTTGGCCGAGATCAGCTTGAGCGCCTGGGCCACCCCGGGGCTGACCATGTGCTCGATGCCCGCGTACAGGTCTTCGACGTTCTCGCGCACCACGACCATGTCGATCGGGCGATCGCTGAAGGGCGTCTTGATGCCCGGGTAGATGCGCGCCGGACGGGTGTTCCCGTAGGTCTCGAACATCTTCCGCAGGGTCACGTTCGCGCTCTTGCCCCCGCTGCCTACCGGCGTTTCGAGCGGCCCCTTGAGGGCCACTTTGGTGCGCGAGATCGAGTCGATCGTCGAGCTGGGCACCCCCGTGGCGTCGCCGGCATCGAAGACCACCTTTCCGGCCACGGCTTCCTCCCAGGCGATCCGCACCCCGGCCGCCTCGATCACCCGCCGGGTCGCCGCCACGACCTCGGGGCCGATGCCGTCCCCCGGGATCAAGGTCACAGCGGGGGCCGAGGGGCTGCCCGCGCGTTCACGGCGGTCCGCTTCGACGCGGAAATCCGGGCGGCTGGTGGCAGAGGTGGTGCTATGCGGAGATGAAGTCACGGGAAACCTCGGTCCGAGCGGGCTGCTCGGGAAGCATTCGGGTCGTTTCCCGGGCGATCCGGGCACAACGTCCGAATTTTTGGGCTCCTAGTATCCGCAGCGTTCAACTTCTACGCAAGCGCGGCGGGCGGCTTGGTCCAAGTCCTCCGCCGAACGGGAGTTGCGCGCTTCGGCCCAGGGCGATCCTGGGCAGGCACGAGCAGTTTTGGACAGCCTGATCCAATGGCCCCGTGCGTCGGGGGCCGCGGGGTTTCTCCGCTGCCTTGCCGCGGGCCGTGGAACGAGCGGCGCTCTGGGGGCTTGCAGCCCCCCGGGTCGAAGCAGGGGCCCGGCCCGCGCCTTCGCGTCGGGCCCCGGCTCGCCGGGGCCGGATGCCCGGGGCAGCGACGGGCATAGCCCCCGGGACCTGGCCTCACTCGGGGTTTTCCCCGCGCAGCGCGTGCTCGGTCAGGTAGTTGGTCACGTAGTCGTAGGCCTCGTCGATCGAGTCGGTGTAGAAGAACAGGTCGAGGTCCGAAGCGCTGATCGTGCCCGCGGCCACCATCGGCTCGAACTTGAGGATGCTCTGCCAGTACTCCTTGCCGAACAGCACCAAGGCGACCTTCTTCTTGATCTTGAAGGTCTGCACCAGGGTCAGCACCTCGAAGAACTCGTCCAGCGTCCCGAACCCGCCCGGCATCACGATGAAGGCCTTGGCCAGGTAGCTGAACCAAAACTTGCGCATGAAGAAGTAATGGAACTCGAACGACAGGCGGCGCGTGATGTAGGGATTGTCGTTCTGCTCGAAGGGCAGCGAGATATTGAGGCCGATGTTCTCGCCCTTGGCCTCGGAGGCGCCCCGATTGGCGGCTTCCATGATCCCCGGGCCGCCGCCGGAGCAGACCACGAAGCGCCGATCGGTGCCCTCGAGCTCCTTCGACCACTTGGTCAGGCGGAACGCCAGCGTGCGCGCCGCCTCGTAGTAGCGCGACATCGACAGCACCCGCTCGGCCTGGGCCACGTCTCCGCCCTTTTCGCGCGCCTCCGCCAGCAGCTGCTCGGCCACGTCGCGCGGTTTGATGCGCGCCGAGCCGAAGATCACGATCGTGTCGCGGATCTTGAACTCGCGGAAGCGTTCCTCGGGTTCAGCGTACTCGGCCAGGATGCGCAAGGGCCGGGCGGCGGAGCTGTTCAGGAAGGCTTCGTTCTTGTAGGCCTTGACGGCGCGGTAGCGGTTCTCGGGCATGGTCGGGACGGTCGCGGCGCCCGCGGGCGGCGCGCCTGGGATAAGGGCGCGGCGCGGGGACCTCAGGGGAGGCCCGGCGCCGTGAAGAGCGCGCGATGGTAGGCGACCCGCCATCCCAGCCGTCCCAGGCTGGCCGGATCCGGCCCGAGCGGCTCGGATTCGGTGATCAGCCGGACGGCGCCCGCCCCCAGGGCCAGGCGCCGGGCCACCTGGACCCACTCGGAATCGAGCAGGCCCGGCGCCCCGAGCACGGCCGTCTCGCCGCCCAGCCACAGGCCCGCCGGGCGCCGCTCCGCCCCCTTCTCCAGCCAGCGGGGCTGCCAGCCCCCCAGGCCGGCCGCGGGCGCCGGCGCGGCCCCGAGCCAGCCCCGGCCCCAGGCTTCGAGCTCCTCCGGCTCGGGGGCGCGGCAGCCCGCGCCGCTCGCCGGGGCCTCCAGGCCGAGTTCGAGCGACCAAACCGCTTCGAAGCCCGCCAGCCACCAACCCGCCTCCCGCAGCGCCGCGCAGTCCCAGGGCGGGCCGAACCCGACCGGCAGCGCCAGGCTCGCCCCGCGCTCCGGCGCGGGGACCGCCCGGGGGTCCGCGAGGTCCCCCGCCAACCGCCACGCCCACCCGGCCGAGGCACGCCAGCCGCGGAAGCCGTCCCGCTGGCGTCGCTCCACGCCCGCGGCCGCCTGCCTGTCCGCCAGGGAGGCCAGGGCCGCGCTCTCGAGCGTCCACAGGGGTTCCTGGCGCTGATCCAAGAGCCGTGTGGCCTCGGGAGCCGCCGCGGAGCCCTTGGCCCTGGCCCGCGCGAACAGGGCCTCCAGATCCGCCTCGCGTCGGCGCTCCTTTTCGAGCGCCTGCTCGAAGCGCTGGGCGCTCTGCCCGGCGCGCCCGCTGGCGCGCTCTAGGGCGCGCTGCCAGTCCTTTTCCCCCGGCGCGGCCTTGCCCGCGCCATCCCCCTGCCCCGGCGCGCGCCAGCGGATCACCCGCTCGGTCCGGCCATCCACCTCCAGCCGCGCCGCGCAATGGGGGCACTCGACTCGCAGCTCCTTGGCGCTCATGGGCCCAGCATCCGCGCCCTGGCACGCCGCTCGCAAGAGCGGCCCGAGCGCCGCCGAGCTCCCGCGCCACCCGCGCCACCCGCGCCACCCGCGAGCCCCGCGCGCCTCCCCGCCAGCGCCATCCTCCACCCCCTCGCCCGCGGTTCCACTCCCCGCCATGGTCCCCGCCCAATCGCCCCAAGCCGTTCCCCGCCCCCTGCGCCGCCAGACCCTCGACCTGTGGACCGGCCTGCTGGTCTGGACCCTGGCCCTGGCCCTGGTCCTGCTGCGCCACGCTTCCTGACGGCTTGAGAGGAACTCGATTCGGGCTGCGCCCGAGCCGCCCTACCAACCCGTCCGATGCCTTTGGGCCGCCTCCGGCGGCGCAGAGGCTGGAATCGGCCCTGTGCACCGATTTTTTTCCCAGCCCCTGAGCCCTGATCCGGCCCCCAGGCCCCGCGCACTCCTCCCCAAAGCCGATTCCCGTGCGGGTTCGCGGGTCTCGCCGCGGCGCGCGCCAGCCGATTGCACCCCCCTCAAGGGCAAGGTGTCCACCCCCCCCCCAAGGGCAAGGTGCACCTGCATGCGCTCAATCCAAGCACGCAACTGACCGGCCTCAAGAGCCAGGTTTCGACCTCCACAGGCGGCTCCCAGCCGCTCCAGCTCGCGGCCTGCCCCGAGCACGCCGGCGACCTCTACCTGCTGCTGGGCTCCCTCTCCGGCACCGCCCCGGCGCTGCCCCTCGGCGCGCTCGACCTGCCGCTCGTGCCCGACGCCTACACCCAGTTCACCCTGGCCTCGCCCAACTCCCCCTTCCTGCCCGCCTCGATCGGCCAGCTCGACCCCTGGGGCCGCGCCGACACCTCCTTCCGCCTGCCCCCCGGCAGCGCCCCGAGCTTCGTCGGCCAAACCGCCCACCACGCCTTCCTGGTCTTCGACCTGGCCAACCTGGCCCTCGAATCCGTCAGCAACCCCACCCCCGTGCTGCTGGCCCCCTGAGCCCGCTGGCGCTCTGAGGGCGCGCGCCGCTGGCGCCCCGAGGGTCGTGAACTCGAGCCTCCGGGCCTAAGCCGCGAGCACGCACCCCCAGCGGCCCGGGCGTCGCCCGAGCCGCTGGGCTCGCGAACTCCCTCAGCCGCCGCTTGCCGGCTGACTGGCGCGCAGCAGCAGCAGGGTCTGCTGGAAGCGCGGCACCAGGATCACGGGCAGGGGCCCGAAGCCGGGCCACACGTAGGGCCGGCAATCCTGGGTCTCGACGAAGTGCGTCGGGCTCTGGAAGTTCGACAGGTGGGTCAGCACCGGGCTGCTTGCGGGCAGGACCTCCAGCTCGACCACGACGCCGTTTCCGTTGCTGGTCGCGTACACCCGGTGTCCGCCGCCGCTGAGGGCGAAGGACTCGACCGCCCCGCCCACGAAGTAGTCGGTCCCTGGGATGTCAACAGGCACCGGGTTGGCGGCACCCCCGGATACATCCTCGAGCATCGCGCGCACAACGCCCAGGGCCTTCGAATGGTGGCCGAAGGCGTATAGCACAAGCGCCGCCTTTTCCTCGGCTCCGCTCATGCTCAGCACGACCTGGTCCGTGCCGAGCCAGGCCGCGCCTTCGACTTCTGGATAGCTGCGGGTGATCGCAAGGGGCGCGAAAGGCTGTGACCTTGCCAGGGTTTTTCGGACACCCCAACTAGCCCGAGATGGGCGAGGATGTTCGCCATGGCACGACGCAAACGCCGCACCTTCACACCCGAACAAAAGGCTGACCCCGTCCGGCTGGTCCGTCAGGTGGGCAGCATAGGCAAGGTCGCCCAGGACCTGGACCTGACCGAGACCGCCCTACGGGAGTGGGTCCGGCAGGCCGAAGAACCGGCAGCTTCGGGAGCTGGCCTGACCGCGGCAGAGCGCAAGGAGCTCGAGCAGCTGCGCCGGGATAACAAGCGCCTAGAAATGGAGAGCGACTTCCTAAGAAAAGCCGCAGCCTTCTTTGCCCGCGACGAGAATCGGCCTTCTTAGCTGTCTGGGCCGAGAAGGCGAACTTCCCCATCGCGCTGAGGTGCCGTTGCCTGACCGGCTCGCGCAGCGCCTACTATGCATGGGCTTGCAAGCAGCGGCCCACGCCGAAGGACCTCGAGGACAAGGCACTGCTTGATCAGGTGCGCGAAGCCCATTCCACCAGCCGCGGCATCTATGGTAGCCCCCGGATTCATGCTGCTCTGAATCGGCGTGGGCTGATCGTGAGCCGCCATCGGGTGGCCAGGCTTATGCGGCAGCATGGTCTGCGCGGGCGCGTGCGTCGCCGGTATCGGTGCACGACCGACAGCAAGCATGCCCAGCCCATTGCGCCGAATCGCCTGCAGAGGGCGTTCTACGCTGATCGGAGCGATTTGAAGTGGTGTGCCGACATCACCTGCATTCCAGTCGAAGGCGGATTCGTCTATCTGGCGGTGATCATCGACATTCCGACGCGGCTGGTCGTCGGATGGGCGCTGGCAGACCACATGGAGGCTTCCTTGGTGGAGGAGGCGCTGCTCAATGCGCTCGCCTGGAGACGCCCAGCGGCTGGCGCGATGCACCATTCGGATCGCGGCAGCCAGTACGCGAGCGGCGACTTCCAGAAACTCCTGAAGGCTCACGGGATCGAGTGCAGCATGAGCCGGAAGGGCGACTGCTGGGACAACGCGATGACCGAGAGCTTCTTCAGCACGATCAAGCAGGAGCTGATCCACGACTCACACTGGAAGGGCATGCAGGATGCCCGCCCGGCCCTCCACGACTACATCGAGCGCTTCTACCACCGCACTCGGCTGCACTCCGCGATCGGGTACCGCACTCCAATCGAAATGGACCGCGAGCTCGCCCGCAAGGCCTCCGTGGTTATCAACCACTTGTGAGTCTCCTCCCCTGGACCCCACCTCCCGGGGGCTTCGCCCCCTGAGCGCCGCGCTGCGCCTTGCCTGCCTTGCGGCAGGCTCCGCGCGGCTCCCCCACTGGGGAAGGGAAACCCTTCCCCAGACCCCTTCCCAACAACAGCATTCCCCATTACCCTGGTGTCCGGAATTCCCAGCAGGGTCACTGGTCATATCCGGGGAGTTCCGTATGCGGCTCCGTGTAGCGCGTCGAAGCCACCATCCAGGA
>ERZ1066136.825-NODE-825-length-19285-cov-11.278575_pt1 | contig 19285 bp, 19 predicted proteins | sample MGYA00382783_ERZ1066136 | MGnify/ENA primary metagenome ERZ1066136 (study PRJEB33369, sample SAMEA5778366) | biofilm metagenome | biome: Industrial cooling water; feature: Water cooling tower basin; material: Biofilm | place: United Arab Emirates | collected... | reverse complement strand
ACGACATCAGCGGCAACACCTTCTCGTCGAACATGCTGACCGGCCGGACCGCCGTCAGCCTGCTGCGCAACCAGGGCTACGCGTCCCGGGTCGTCTCGATGCGCGTGAGCGAGCAGGACGTGCAGGACGCCAGCCGTCAGGTCGACGCAGCTCGCACCGAGGCCGTTGCCGCCAGCACCGAACGTTCGGCGGTGCTGTCAGAGGCATTCACCAAGGGCTTGGCAAAGCTGAAGTCATCGCGGAGCAGCACGGGGTCGACGTCCAGCAGCTTCGAGCAGTTGGGGCAGACGCTGAATCGGCTGGACCAGATCACGCGGAGCGTCGCCGACAGCACTGGCATGTCTCAATCGCAAGTTGCAAACATAGCCTTCGGTGCAGCCGCACACCTGGGACTGAGCACCGCAGTCGCTGGCGGAAAGCTCAATGCCACAGCAGACAAGAGCTACTTGTCGGGCCTGACAGCGCAGGAGCAGAAGGTGCTCGGCAGCATGACCAGCGAGCAACTCAGCGAGTTCAAGCAGTTCGGCGATCGGGTGTCCAGAGACTCGAGCTTCTCGACTGCGGTTGCGGCCGACGCACGTGAAGCCACGGAGATCGCGTCACGCATCAGTTCATCTGCCACCCGGACCACCCGTGCCGAAGCTGCGCTGGCGCAAAGAACCAGCTACTCCGAACGGCTGGCCACTGCGCTTGATAGGGGCGAAGTCATCTCCATTGACCTGGCCCAGGATCCACATAACCTCGCCATGTTCACCCGCTACGCTGAGCAGTACGGAGGCACCAGTGCGGCGGCGCAAGCGCTCTTTGAAGCCGAACTCGCACGTCGAGCCCTAGGGCCGAATCGAACATTCACGGATGGGACTGGCGTGCCAGTGACGTTCGGGTCGCTACCTGCCGAGCATCTTCGCCAGTCGGCAATCGTGGAATCGACGGTCGATGTACCCGGCATGCGCAAAGACTCTGATGCCGCCGTCAGGAGAATTCGCGGGAATCCCTCTCCTCCAGCTGCGCCCGCCGAGTCGCCGGAGCTGCGCCGAGATCAAATGCAAACTGAGGCGACGGCGCTTCGGCAACGCGCTGTAGCGCAGGCAGATCAGCTTGGTCGAAACATCGATGCCGACCGAGCCGAAGACGGCACCCTCGTGCCGCGTAGGTCCTTGCTGAAGCAGTCCGCCAAGCAAGTTGGCAAAGATGCTGCTACCACGACCGAGAGCGCAGCCGATGCCGTCAAAGACATCCTGAAGCGGAAGTAGTCAGGAGAGCCGATCGGGATCGAACATGTGCTTGTCCGGATCGCCATCAGAGGGCTTCATGTACGGGGGATGGCCTCGGTCACGCCAGTAGTTTCGCGCAAGGGCACTAGGTGACGTCGAGCCTGCGCCGTCCATGGAATGCCCTGGCTCACCGACGTGAGGGTTCGACCCTCGACTGCGAGCCAATATGGAGGCAATCGGCGTCGCGAACAATGCGCCCACGAGCGCCATGCCAACCTTCGTAGACGTGTCGTCCTCCAGCGCTGCAACCACGCCGAGCAGAGCTCCCAGACAAACCACGCCGATGAAACGAGCCCACCGCATGTCACGCACCCCCGACCGCGCTAGCGTACTCCCACCTTGCAGCGAGTGCCAGCACATCTAGCTGCGCCGTCCAGCCGAGTCGTTCCGATCTGCAAGGCTGAGCCGACCGATGGGGGCAACCGCAGTCGGACCAGGAAGGTCATGCGAAGAAACCGGAGGTGCTGAGCCAGCCATGGCGAGTCGATCAACTTGATCGGCGAGGTACTGGAGCGCGCGCCGCCGCTCGTCAGCCATCTCGTGATGGTGATACGCGGCCGTCACCTTGTTTCGCTCGGCATGCGCCAGTAGCAACTCGACCACCTCGCGGCTGAATCCGTGTTCGCGGAGCAAGGTCGCCGCCGTGCCTCGGGTCCCGTGGGGCGAGAAGTCTGGGACTCCGAAGTCGAGTCGCTTGAAGAAGTGGTTCAGCGTAGCGTCGCCCAGCGGCACCGCGGCACGAAGAACCGACGGGAACACGTAGGCCTGCGGCTCCGAGCCGAATGCCTTCAGCAGCCCGAGGAGTTCGAGTGCCTGCCGGGACAGGTAGACACGGTGCGGCGCCTTCATCTTCATGCGCTCGGCCGGGATGTCCCACTGGGCCCGCTCGAGGTCGAACTCGCGCCACCGGGCTCGCAGCACCTCTGACTTGCGGCACATCGTGTACATGAGCATCCGGGTGGCAGCGATGGTCACGAAGTGCGCGCCTTGTTTCGCCACCGACCGCCAGAAGGCTCCCAGTTCTGGCTCGGTCAGATGCCGGTGGTGCTCGGCGGCAGGCACCTCGATGACGCCTCGCAGTGGCAAGGCCGGGTTGACCTCGACGAGCAGCTTCTGGATCGCGTAGTTGTAGATCTGCTGGATGTGTTGCCTGACGCCCTCCGCCGTCTTCGGCGTTCCTCTCAAGTCCTCGATGATCGCGAGCACGTCGGCGGGCCGGACGCCGCCCAGCGGCTTCTCGCCGATCGCTGGCCATACGAAGCGCTCGAGCCGGGACTCGATCTGGTTCCGGTAGGTCTCGGACCTGGTCATCAGGCGCTCCCGGATCCAGCGCCGGGAGAACGCCTCGAACTGGTCGGCAGCGGGCTGGCTGTCCTTCGCCTGCTGCCGACGCTCCGCAGTCTCCTGGCGACGAACTTCGGCGGGGTCTACCCCTCGCTCCAAGAGCGACCTGAGTTCGAAGTGCCGCGCCCGGGCGTCGGCCACCCCGATCTCCGGGTATCGCCCGATCTTGACTTCTCGGCGGCTGCCGGCGAATCGGTACTGGTAGCGCCAGGTCTTCTGGCCGGTCGTGCTGACCTCGACGAAAAGCCCCCCGCCATCGCTTAGCTTGTAGAGTCGCGCCTTCGCCTTGGCGTTGTTGATCCGAGTGGGCGTGAGGGTGTAGTTGCTCAGTCGCATGCGTCGTCTCCCGACACTTTTCAGCCACCTCCAAGTGGAGGAATTTGGGCCGTTTCGGGCCCCGTCTCCCGTCAATTTCCCCTCCAAAATGGCGGGATTTCGTGGTCTGCCGTGAGACGTGCTGAAAAGACGAAGCCCCTGATTTCTTCAACAAAATCAGGGGCTTACGGGGCATCATGAGACGCCGTGGAACGAGGTCACATGTGGTCGATCATCACCTGCCCGAAGCCCGAGCAGCTGACCTGCGTGGCGCCGTCCATCAGGCGCGCGAAGTCGTAGGTCACCTTCTTGCTGGCGATCGACTTCTCCATGCTGCTGATGATCAGGTCGGCGGCTTCGGTCCAGCCCATGTGGCGCAGCATCATCTCGGCGGAGAGGATCTCCGAGCCCGGGTTGACGTAGTCCTTGCCCGCGTACTTGGGCGCCGTGCCGTGCGTGGCCTCGAACATGGCGACGCTGTCGGACAGGTTGGCACCCGGGGCGATGCCGATGCCGCCCACCTGCGCGGCCAGCGCGTCGGAGACGTAGTCGCCGTTCAGGTTGAGCGTGGCGATCACCGAGTACTCGGCCGGGCGCAGCAGGATCTGCTGCAGGAACGCGTCGGCGATCGAGTCCTTGACCACGATCTCCTTGCCGGTCTTCGGGTTCTTGAACTTGCACCACGGGCCGCCGTCGATGAGCTGCGCGCCGAACTCGCGCATCGCCAGCGCGTAGCCCCAGTCGCGGAAGCCACCCTCGGTGAACTTCATGATGTTGCCCTTGTGCACGAGCGTGACGCTGGGCTTGTCGTTGTCGATGGCGTACTGCAGCGCCTTGCGCACCAGGCGCTCCGTGCCCTCGCGGCTGACGGGCTTGATGCCGATGCCGGACGTCTCCGGGAAGCGGATCTTCTTGACGCCCATCTCCTCGATCAGGAACTTGATGACCTTCTTGGCCTTCTCGCTCTCGGCCTCGTACTCGATGCCGGCGTAGATGTCTTCCGAGTTCTCGCGGAAGATGACCATGTTGGTCTTCTCGGGCTCCTTCAGCGGGCTGGGCACGCCCTTGAAGTACTGGATGGGGCGCAGGCAGACGTAGAGGTCCAGTTCCTGGCGCAGCGCCACGTTCAGGCTGCGGATGCCGCCGCCCACGGGCGTGGTCAGCGGGCCCTTGATCGACACGACGTAGTCGCGCACGGCGTGCAGGGTTTCCTCGGGGAGCCAGACGTCCGGGCCGTAGACCTTGGTGCTCTTCTCGCCGGCGTAGACCTCCATCCAGTGGATCTTCTTCTTGCCGCCGTAGGCCTTGGCCACCGCGGCGTCCACCACCTTCAGCATCACGGGCGTGATGTCGAGGCCGGTGCCGTCACCCTCGATGTACGGGATGATGGGCTGGTCGGGCACGTTGAGCGAGAAGTCCGCGTTGACGGTGATCTTCTGGCCGGCGGCGGGCACCTTGATGTGCTGGTACATGGTGGATGAGGTCTCCGAAATGGCAGCGTTCTGGACTGCGGGATGCGCCAGCCACCGGGTGCGGCCGCGCGTGTTCAGGCAAACCCTGAAATTCTAGTTCACGGGGTCTGTCAACCGACTGACGGCCCGGTGCGTTGGAGTGCGTGCCGCCCGCTGAGAGTGGCACCCGCAAACCCAAGCATCACAAAGGAAAGACCGAGATGAACAAGCTCCTGGCCGCCCTGATCGCCGCCGCCTTCGCCACCACCGGCGCCATCGCCGCCGACGCGAAGAAGGACGAGAAGAAGGCCGCCCCGGCCGCCGCCGCCGCCCCGGCCGCCAAGAAGGAAGAGGCCAAGCCGGCCGCCGCCGCGCCCGCCGCCAAGAAGGAAGAAGCCAAGCCGGCCGCCAAGAAGGAAGAGCCGAAGAAGTAATTCTTCAGGCTGACCTTGCGACGCCCGGCCTGGCCGGGCGTTGTCGTTTCAGGCCGCGCTGCGGCGGACTCAGGCCAGGCCGCACCAGGCCGCGATGGGCGGCCAGAGGTCGTGGCCCAGCGCGAAGAGGGCCGCCACCGTCAGCAGCGCGCCCGCGGCCCGCGCCAGCCGGCGTTCGAAGGTGGCCGCATCGGCCCGCCCGCGCAGCAGCCGCCACAGCGCCGGCGCGGCCAGCAGGCCACCGGCCGAGGCCAGCGCGAAGGCGCCCATGGCCACGGCGCCGGACCAGGCGGTCTGCGTCATCGAGGCCACGAGCAACGCCGACTGCAGCAGCCCGCAGGGCCAGGCCACCCACAGCGAGCCCGCCAGCGCGGCCTGCGCCGGGCGGCGCCACACGCGCACCGGCGCGCCACCGGCCGCCGCGAGCTGGCCGCCCTGGCCGGCCACGGCCACGCGGCCGATCTGGCCCATCCAGGCCGGCTGCCGGCCCTGCACCAGCAGCCACAGGCCCAGCGTGAGCATCGCCACATGGAGCAGCACCCACAGCGGCCGCAGCGCCGGCGTCCACTGCGCCAGCGCCGCGAGGCTGCCCACGCTGGCCGAGGCCACGAAGCCCGCCGTCGCGTAACCCGCCACGCGCGCGCCCTGGAAGGCCCACACGCCGGCCCCGCGCGGGCCCGTGACGGCCGCGCAGGGCGCGCTGCACATGGCCGCGCAATGCGGCATGCCCGCCAGCCCCAGCAGGGCGGCGCTGCCGATCAGGGCCGCGTCCATGGGGTCAGATGATGCGGGAGAAACGCTCGCGCGCGCGGTCGGACTGCAGGTGGCGGTCGAACACCATCGCGATGGCGCGGATGAAGTACCAGCCGGTGGCCGTGACCTGGATCTCGCGCTCGTCCACCACCACCAAGCCGAGGCGCTGCAGCTCGCGCATCTGCTCGAGCTCGGCCGCGAAGACCTCGGGCACCTTGACCAGGTGCGCGAGCTCGATGGACTCGAACTCCACGCGCCCCTGGCACATGAGCGCCATGATCACCGCGCGGCGCAGCAGGTCGTCGCGCGTGAGCGCCAGGCCCCTCACCACGGGGAAGCGGCCCTGGGCCAGCGCGTCCTGGTACTCCTCCAGCGTCTTGGCGTTCTGGCTGTAGGTGGCGCCGATGCGGCCGATGGACGAGACGCCCAGCGCCACGAGGTCGGCGTCGGGCTGCGTGGTGTAGCCCTGGAAATTGCGGTGCAGCCGGCCCTGGCGGCGCGCCACGGCCAGCGCGTCGCCCGGCAGCGCGAAGTGGTCCATGCCGATGTAGACATAGCCGTTGCCGATGAAGCCGGCGATGGCGTCGCCCAGCATGCGCACGCGCTGCTCGCCGCGCGGCAGCTCGGCCGCGTGGATGCGCCGCTGCGGCTTGAAGCGCTCGGGCAGGTGCGCGTAGGCGTACAGCGCGATGCGCGAGGGCCGCAGCTGCGCCACCTGCGCGATGGTGCGGCGGAAGGACTCCGGCGTCTGCTTGGGCAGGCCGTAGATGAGGTCCGCGTTGATGGACTCGAACTTCAGCGCGCGCGCCTCGGACACCAGCTCCTGCACCATCTCGAAGCTCTGCACGCGGTGCACGGCCTGCTGCACGTCGGGGTCGAAGTCCTGCACGCCGAAGCTCACGCGGTTGAAGCCCATGGCGGCCAGATTGCGCAGGCGCTCGCGGTTGGCGGTGCGCGGGTCGACCTCGATGGACAGCTCGGCCCCGGGCAGCACCTTGAACGAGCGCTTGAGCAGCGCCATCAGCGAGCCGAGCTCGTCGTCCGACAGGAAGGTGGGCGAGCCGCCGCCCAGGTGCAGCTGCGACACCGGCTGCGCGCTGCCGAGCTCGGCGCGGTGCATCTCGACCTCGCGCGAGAGGTGGCGCAGGTACTCGGCCCCCCGCGAATGGTGCTTGGTGATGACCTTGTTTCAGGCGCAGTAGTAGCACACCGACTCGCAGAACGGGATGTGCACGTACAGCGACAGCGCCGGCACCCCGCCCACCCGCGCGCCCATGGCGCGCTGGCGCAGGGCCTGGCGGTACTGGTCGGAGCCGAAGGCCTCGACGAAGCGGTCGGCCGTGGGGTACGAGGTGTAGCGCGGCCCGGGCACGTCCAGCTTGGCCAGTTGCTCGTCGGTGAGTCGGACGGCCTGGACGGTCGCGCTGTCGGCCGCTTGAACGGCGTGGGGTGCCTCGGTGCTCATGGGCGCCAATGTGCCGGACGGCGGCCCCGGGGCGCTTGATCCAGAGCAACGGCGCCGCGGGTCCCTGCACCCGTGCGGGTATCGCTGGAAAGCCGCGTCAATTGGGCCATACTGTCGGTGGAGTCAAGCCGCCATGCAGTCCCCCCCGTCCGCCGGAATCCGGCTCGAGCCCTTCAAAGTCGCCTGTTCCAGCTGCAACCTGCGCGAGTTGTGCCTGCCGGTCGGCATGTCCAACCAGCAGCTCGAGCGGCTCGACGACATCGTGGCCACGCGCCGATCGGTGCCGCGCGGCGAGTCGCTGTTCCACGTGGGCGATGCCTTCACCTCGCTGTACGCGGTGCGCACGGGCTTCTTCAAGACCTGCGTCTCCTCGGAGGACGGCCGCGACCAGGTGACGGGCTTCCAGATGGCCGGCGAGCTGCTGGGCCTCGATGGCATCGGCACCGACCGCCACACCTGCGACGCCGTCGCGCTGGAAGACTCCCAGGTCTGCGTGATCCCCTTCCACCAGCTCGAGGACCTCTCGCGCGAGCTGTCCGACCTGCAGCGCCACTTCCACAAGATCATGAGCCGCGAGATCGTGCGCGACCACGGCGTCATGCTGCTGCTGGGCAGCATGCGCGCCGAGGAGCGCCTGGCGGCCTTCCTGCTCAACCTGACGCAGCGCCTGCGCACACGCGGCTTCTCGGCCAACTCGCTGATCCTGCGCATGACGCGCGAGGAGATCGGCAGCTACCTCGGCCTCAAGCTCGAGACGGTGAGCCGCGCGTTCAGCCGCTTCCAGGACGACGGGATCCTCTCGGTGAAGCAGCGCCAGATCGAGGTGCTCGACGCCGACGCGCTGCAGCGCCTCGTCAACGACACTCCCTGCTGAGGCCCCGGCTCAGCGCGGCGCGCCCGCGGGCCGGTTGAGCTCGTCGGCGCCGCGCTCCAGCAGCACGGTCAGCGCGCAGGCGGCGCTGGTGCAGCCCCAGAACACGAAGAACGCGATCGAGTAGACCGCGGTCTCCGACAGCGGCAGCGCCGCGCCCGACAGCGTGTGCAGCGAGGCCGGGTCCACGAAGGCGAACACCAGCAGCTCCAGCACGGCCGCCACCAGGAAGGCCGGCCACAGGATCGCGGCGCTGCGCTGGGCGATGCGTTTCATGGCAGCGTGCGGGCGGCGCGGTGGCGTTCAGCGCTGCGGCGTGGCGGCGTGGTTGCGGCCCTGCACGGCCGGCAGCTCCGAGGCGCTGTGCGCGGCCGGCACGCTGACGATCGGGTCGGGGTTGGCGATGGCGATGGCCAGGGTGGCAAAGCCGGCCACCACCACGGCGGCCGGACCGCCGATCACCATCCACACGATGGGCAGCCGGTACCAGGGCGGGTTGTCGTCTTTCGGGTTCATGCAGGTCTCCTTGGGGTCGGGTGCCGGCGCTCAGCGCGGCACCAGGAAGGTGGATTTCTCGATCACGCGGTGCGCGGTTTCACCGGGCGCCGCCGCCAGGCTCACCTCGAACTGCACGGCGTGGGCGCCGGTGCCGGCGGCTTCGGCCACCTCGGGCGGCACGCGCAGGGCCAGGGCCACCCAGCGCGCCTCGGCCGGGGCCAGGGTGATGGGCTCCCGGCGGTCGAGCTGCAGGCCGTCGAGGCCGCGCGCCGTGACGGTGTAGGCCTGCGTGCGCTCGGTGGCGTTCATCACCTGCACGCGGTAGACGTTCTCGACCCAGCCGTCCTCCACCACCCGCGCCAGCGCGCCGCGGTCGCGCACCACGTCCACCTTGAAGGGCGTGCGCAGCAGCAGGGCCACGAACAGCGCCGTGCAGATGAGGCCGAGAATGCCCGTGTACACCAGCACACGCGGGCGGAACACGCGCTTCCACAGCGTGGCGCGCGGCGCGTGCTCGGCCATGCCGCGCTCGGTGTCGTAGCGGATGAGCCCGCGCGGGTAGTTCATCTTGTCCATCACGCCGTTGCAGACGTCGATGCAGGCGGCGCAGCCGATGCACTCGTACTGCAGGCCGTTGCGGATGTCGATGCCCGTGGGGCACACCTGCACGCACAGGCCGCAGTCGATGCAGTCGCCCAGGCCCTCGGGCTTGCTGCCGTCCTTCTTGCTGCGCTTGCCGTTGTTGCCACGCGGGTCGCCACGCGCCGCGTCATACGTGATGATGAGCGTGTCGGGGTCGAACATCGCGCTCTGGAAGCGCGCGTAGGGGCACATGTACTTGCACACCTGCTCGCGCATGTAGCCGGCGTTGCCGTAGGTGGCGAAGCCGTAGAACAGCGTCCAGAACCACTCCCAGGGCCCGAGGCCCAGGTTCAGCACCTGCACCGCCAGCGTCTGGATGGGCGTGAAGTAGCCGACGAAGGTGAAGCCCGTCCACAGCCCGATGGCGATCCACGCCAGCTGCTTGCCGCCCTTGCGCAGCAGCTTCTCCAGGCCCCAGGGCGCGGCGTCGAGCTTCATGCGCTGCGGGCGGTCGCCCTCGAGGTGGCGCTCCACCCACATGTAGATCTCGGTGTACACCGTCTGCGGGCAGGCGTAGCCGCACCACAGCCGCCCCGCCACCGTGGTGAACAGGAACAGCGCGTAGGCCGAGATGATGAGCAGCCCGGTCAGGAAGATGAAGTCCTGCGGGTACAGCACGAGGCCGAAGATGTAGAAGCGGCGCGCGCCCAGGTCGAACAGCACCGCCTGGCGCGCGTTCCACTCCAGCCAGGGCAGGCCGTAGAACACCAGCTGCGTGGCCCACACGAAGGCCCAGCGCCAGCCGGCGAACCAGCCGCTCACGGCGCGGGCGTAGATCTTCTTCTGCTTCTGGTACAGGCTGACGATGCGGACGGCCGCGTCGTCAGCCGGGGTGGCGTCGCTCATGCGGGGTACTGCTCGGGGTGCGCGGGTGCGTTCAGTTCGCCGCCGCCACCCTGCTGCCGCGCGACAGGCTCAGCACGTAGCCGCCCAGCACGTGCACCTGCTCGGGCGTGAGCAGCCGGCCCTGCGCCGGCATCGGGTTGTTGATGCCCTGCGTGATGGCGCGCACGATGGCCGCCTCGCCCCAGCCGTGCAGCCAGACCTTGTCGGTGAGGTTGGGCGCGCCCAGCGCCATGTTGCCCTTGCCGTCGGGGCCGTGGCAGGCCGCGCAGGTGGCGAACTTCGGCTTGCCCAGCTGCGCCGAGATGCTGTTGTGCGCGCTGCCCGACAGGCTCAGCACGTAGTGCGCGAGGTTCTTCGCGTCCTCGGCCGTGCCCACCGCCGCGCCCATGGGCGGCATGTTGCCGACCCGGCCCTCGACGATGACCTTCTTGACGTAGTCGAGGTCGTTGCCGCCCAGCCAGTCGGTGTCGGCCAGGTTGGGGAAGCCCTTGGCGCCGCGCGCGTCGGAGCCGTGGCACTGCGCGCAGTTGTTGAGGTACAGGCGCTGGCCGATGCCCATGGCCTGCTCGTCGGCGGCCAGCTGCTCGGCGTTCATGGCGACGTACTTCGCGTACACCGGCGCCATGGCGGCGCGCGCCTTCTCCTGTTCGGCCTCGTACTGGCCCACGCTCGTCCACTTGAGCATGCCGGGCGAGCTGCCCATGCCCGGGTAGAAGGCCAGGTACACGGCCGCGAACACCACGGTGATGACGAACAGGCCCATCCACCAGCGCGGCAGCGGGTTGTTCATCTCCTTGAGGTCCTCGTCCCAGACGTGGCCCGTGGTGTTGTCGTCGCTCATGACGCGGCGCTTGGCCGCGATGGCCAGCAGCACCAGGCAGGCCAGCAGGGACACGGCGGTCACCCCGGCCACGAACAGCGCCCAGCCGCTGTGCAGGAAATCGCTCACGGCTTACTCCTTGATTCGGTTGGCGTGCCGGCCGGCGGCGGGCACGTCGATGTCGCCGCTGTCGGCGAACGGAAGCATCGCGGCCGCGTCGTGCTCGGCACGGCGGCTGCGGCTCCAGGTGCGGGCCACCAGCACCAGGAACAGCGCCAGGCCGGCCACGGTGACGGCGATGCGGAGGGTGTTCACGTCCATCGCGATCCCCCTTACTTGCGCGCGGTGCCAAGCACCTGCAGGTAGGCGATCAGGGCGTCCATCTCGGACTTGCCCTTGACCTGCTCAGCGGCCGCGGCCACCTCGGCGTCGGTGTATGGAACGCCCAGCGTCTGCAGAGCCTTCATGCGCTGGCCGATGCTCTTGTCGTCGACCACGCCCGTCACCAGCCAGGGGTAGGCCGGCATGTTGGACTCGGGCACCAGGTCGCGCGGGTTGATCAGGTGCACGCGGTGCCACTCGTCGCTGTACTTGCCGCCCACGCGGTGCAGGTCGGGGCCGGTGCGCTTGCTGCCCCACTGGAAGGGGTAGTCGTAGACGAACTCGCCGGCCACCGAGAGCTGGCCGTAGCGCAGCGCCTCGGCGCGGAACGGACGCACCATCTGCGAGTGGCAGTTGTAGCAACCCTCGCGGATGTAGACGTCGCGGCCGGCCAGCTGCAGGGGCGTGTAGGGCTTGAGGCCCTCCACCGGCTGCGTGGTGCTGCGCTGGAAGAACAGCGGGACGATCTCGACCAGCCCGCCGACGGCCACCGCCAGCAGGATGAGCACGATCATCAGGAAGTTGCTGGTCTCGATCCGCTCGTGACCGCTGGGCTTGGTGTCTTGTTGTGCCATGGTGTGTTGCTCCCTCGGGCTTCAGGCGTGGGCCGGCACGGGGGCCGGGATGCGCACGTCCTCGGCGCGGCCGCTCTTCACGGTCATCACCACGTTCCAGGCCATGATCAGCATGCCGCCCAGGTAGAGCACGCCACCGATCAGGCGGATCACGTAGTACGGGTAGGTGGCCTTCACGCTCTCGACGAAGGTGTAGACCAGCGTGCCGTCGGGGTTGACCGCGCGCCACATCAGGCCCTGCATGACACCGGCGATCCACATCGCGGCGATGTACAGCACGATGCCGATGGTGGCCACCCAGAAGTGCAGCTCGATGGCCTTGACGCTGAACATCGTCGTGCGGCCGAACATGCGCGGGATCAGGTAGTACAGCGAGCCCATGCTGATGAGGCCCACCCAGCCGAGCGCGCCGCTGTGCACGTGGCCCACCGTCCAGTCGGTGTAGTGGCTCAGGGCGTTGACCGTCTTGATGGACATCATCGGCCCCTCGAAGGTGCTCATGCCGTAGAAGCTGAGCGACACGATGAGGAACTTCAGGATGGGGTCGTCGCGCAGCTTGTGCCAGGCACCGCTGAGGGTCATGATGCCGTTGATCATGCCGCCCCAGCTGGGCGCCAGCAGCACCAGGCTGAAGACCATGCCGATGCTCTGCGCCCAGTCGGGCAGCGCCGTGTAGTGCAGGTGGTGCGGGCCCGCCCACATGTACGTGAAGATCAGCGCCCAGAAGTGCACGATGCTCAACCGGTAGCTGTACACCGGGCGCTCGGCCTGCTTGGGGATGTAGTAGTACATCATCCCCAGGAAGCCCGCCGTGAGGAAGAAGCCCACCGCGTTGTGGCCGTACCACCACTGGATCATGGCGTCCTGCACGCCGGCGTAGGCGCTGTAGCTCTTCATCGCGCCCCAGGGGATGGCCGCGCTGTTGACGATGTGCAGCAGGGCCACGGCGATGATGAAGGCGCCGAAGAACCAGTTGGCCACGTAGATGTGGCGCACCTTGCGCACGCCGATCGTGCCGAAGAACACGATGGCGTAGCTCACCCACACCACGGCGATCAGCAGGTCGATGGGCCACTCGAGCTCGGCGTACTCCTTGCCCTGCGTGTAGCCCAGCGGCAGCGTGATGGCCGCGGCCAGGATGACCAGCTGCCAGCCCACGAAGGTGAACATGGCCAGGCCGGGTGCGAACAGCCGCGTCTGGCAGGTGCGCTGCACGACGTGGTAGCTGGTGGCGAACAGCGCGCAGCCGCCGAACGCGAAGATCACGGCGTTGGTGTGCAGCGGCCGCAGGCGGCCGTAGCTGAGCCAGGGAATGCCCAGGTTGAGCTCGGGCCAGGCCAGCTGGGCGGCAATGATCACCCCCACCAGCATGCCGACCACGCCCCACAACACGGCGGCCAGGGCAAACAGCCTGACCACGTTGTCGGCATAGACGGCCTGCCCGGTGGCCTTGGCTGGCAAGCCAGCGGCGCGGATGGCGCTTGTTGTTGACATCGAACGGACTCCTCGGATCCTGGCCACAAACACCTGTGGCCGACGCGGGGATTCTTCCGTTCAGTCCTCGCGCCGGGCTTGACCGGCATCAACCGGGCCGGCTTCGTCCGTCAGGATGCGTTCACCTTCGCGCTCGAGGTCCTCGAACTGGCCGCGGTTCAGCGCCCAGCCGAAGACGCCGATGATCACCAGCACCAGCAGCGCCGACAGCGGGATCAGGACGTAGAGGCTTTCCATGGGGCTGCGCCGGCTTCAGCGCGCGGCGCGCTGCGCGTTGAGGATCACGACCACCGAGCTCGCCGCCATGCCCAGGCCGGCGGCCCAGGGCGGCAGCCAGCCCACCAGGGCCAGCGGGATGCAGGTGGCGTTGTAGGCGGCGGACAGGAGCATGTTCTGCCGCACCAGCGACACGGCGCGCAGGGCGCGGCCGCGCGCGAGGACCAGGTCGGCGAGCCGGCTCGACGTGACCACGGCATCGGCCTGGGCCCGCGCCACGAGCGCGCCCTGCCCCATGGCCAGCGAGGCGTCGGCGCGCGCCAGCACGGGGGCGTCGTTGATGCCGTCGCCCACCATCACCACGGGGCCGTCCTCGGCCTGCAGGGCCTTGAGCACGGTCAGCTTGTCCTCGGGCGTGGCCTGCGCGTGCACGCGCGCGATGCCCAGCCGCGTGGCCAGGGCCTGCGCGCGCGAGGCGCGGTCGCCGCTGAGCAGCGTGACCTGCACGCCCTGCGCCTGCAGCTGCGCCACGGCCTCGGCGGCGCCCGCGCGCAGCGTCTCCTCGAAGTCGAAGGCCGCGAGCACGGTGCCGTCGCAGGCCAGCAGCACGGCGTCGTCGCCGGCCTCGCCGCCGGCCCAGGCGGCGGAGCCCAGGCGCCAGCGGCGGCCCTGGGTGTCGACCGCCTCGACACCGGCTCCGGGGTGTTCCTGCACCTCGCGCCAGGCCGGGGCCGGGCTCGGCGCCGGGGCGACGGCCGCCACGATGGCGCGCGACAGCGGGTGCTGCGACCACGCCGCCAGCGCCGCGGCCTGCGCACGCAGCGCGGCCTCGTCCCAGCCCCGGGCCGCCGCCCGCACGCGCACGCCCGCCAGCGTGGGCCGGTCCTCGGTGAGCGTGCCGGTCTTGTCGAAGACGACGTGGCGCGCGCGCGCCAGCACCTCGATGGCGTCCAGCCGCTGCAGCAGCACGCCCTGCCGCGCCATGCCGCGCGCCGCCGCCACCAGCGTGGACGGCGCGGCCAGCGACAGCGCACAGGGGCAGGTGACGATGAGCACCGACACCGCCACCCAGATGGCGCGCGAGGGGTCGATCAGGCTCCAGGCCGCCGCGCCGCCCGCGGCCAGCAGCAGCACCGTCCACAGGAAGGGCGGCGCCCAGCGGTCGGCCAGGCGCGCCGCGGCCGGGCGCTGGGCCAGCGCGCTCTTCATCATGGAGACGATGCGCTCCAGGCGCGTGTCGCCGCCGATGCGTTCCACGCGCACCAGCACCGGCGCGCCGACGTTGAGGCTGCCGGCCACCACCGGGCTGCCCACGGCCTTGGCCACGGGCGTGGACTCGCCGGTGAGCAGCGACTCGTCGGCCTCGGTGGCGCCCTCGTGCAGGCGGCCGTCGGCCGGGAAGGCCTGGCCCAGCGGCACACGCACGAGATCGCCGACGTGCAGGCGCAGCGTGCTCACGGCCGTGACCTCGCCGTCGGCGCCCACGCGCCAGGCGGTCTCGGGCAGGCGGGCCATGGCGCGCTCCAGCGACTCGGCGGCGCGCGCGCGCGTGCGCATCTCGATCCAGCGCGCACCGAGCAGGAAGCTCACGAACATCGTGAGCGAGTCGAAGTAGACCTCGTGGCCGAAGGGCCCGCCCGGGTCGAAGCTGGCGCCGGTGCTGGCGATGAAGGCGATGAGCAGGCCCAGGGCCACGGGCACGTCCATGCCGATGGCGCGGGCGTCGAACAGGCGCCCGCGGCCGGCCAGCACGTTGCGCAGCGAGCGCCAGGCGCCGGCGAAGAAGGGCGTGGCCGAGAAGGCCATCACCGGCAGCGTGAGCATCCAGCTGCCCCAGTTGAGCAGGCGGCGCATCTCGTCGCTGAGCTCGCCCGGCGCGGCCACGTAGCTGGGCCAGGCCATCATCATCACCTGCATCGAGCAGAAGCCGGCCACGAACAGGCGCCACACGGCCTGGCGCTGCTCGCGGCGGCGCATCTCGCGCGCCGGGGCCGCCGCGTCGGGCACGGCGTCATAACCGGCGCGGCGCACGGCGGCGATCAGCGCCGAGGGGCGCGTGCGCCCGGGGTCCCAGGTGACGCTGGCGCGCTCGCTGGCCGCGCTCACCTGCACGGCGCAGACGCCGTCCACGCGCGCCAGCGCGTTCTCGATCAGGCCGGCGCAGGCCGCGCAGTGCATGCCCGCCAGCTGCAGGGCGCTCTCGGCGCGGCGCTCGCCGGCGGCGTCGCTCACCCAGCGCGTGAAGCGGCCGAACTCCAGCGGGTCGTCGACGATGTCCAGCGCCGCGGCGGGCGCGTCCAGGGGTACGGCGGGGGCAGACTCGGGCACACGATAATCTAGCCGCCCCGACCGCCCTGCCCCATGACATCGATCAAGCCCTGGCCGCGCCGCGCGGCCGCCGCGGGCCTCCTGGCCTGCGTGACCGCCCTGCTGGCCCCGCTGGCGCACGCGCAAAGCGGCCCGCAGCCCAAGCTGCCCACGACGCCGCTGACCATCGGCATCCACGTCGTGCAGGCCGAGCTGGCCATCACGCCCGAGCAGCAGGCCACGGGCATGATGTTCCGCACCAGCATGGGCCCCAACGAGGGCATGCTGTTCGTGAATGACGACCTCGGCGTGCGCTGCTTCTGGATGCGCAACACGCTCCTGCCGCTGAGCATCGCCTTCCTGGCCGACGACGGCAGCATCGTCAACATCGCCGAGATGGAGCCGCGCTCCGAGAAGTCGCACTGCTCGGCCAAGCCCGTGCGCTTCGCGCTCGAGATGAACCAGGGCTGGTTCGCCAAGCGCGGCCTCAAGCCGGGCATGCGCTTCAGCGGCAAGCCGTTCCAGCGTTAACGCGTGCGGCGCCGGCCGGTGCCGTGGCTCAGGCCGCCAGGCGCACCGTGAAGCGCATGCCGTCCACCTCGGGCCGCGTCGCCGCCCGCAGCGTGCCGCCCAGGCGCTCGACGATCTCGCTGGCGATGGCCAGCCCCAGCCCGGTGCCGCCGTCGTTGCGCAGGTCGGCGCGTTCGCCGCGCCAGAAGGGCTCGAACAGGTGCGGCAGCTCCTCGGGCTTCACGCCGGGGCCGTCGTCCTCCACCACCACCTCGGCGCCGCCGCCGGCCAGCGGCGCCACGTGCAGGCGGATCTGCGGCCCGCCGTAGCGCAGCGCGTTGTCCAGCAGGTTGGCCACCACCTCGCCCAGCCAGATGGCGTGCGCGCGCGCCGGCACGGGCACGGCCGGCGCCTCGAGCTCGATCTGCCGGCCCTCGCGCAGGGCCTGCAGCACCAGCGGCTCGGCGGCCTCGCGCACCATGGGCACGATGTCCAGCGTGGCCTGCTCGCCCTGCACGGTGAGCGCGGTCTCCGAGCCGGCCAGGCTCAGCAGCTGGCCGATCAGGCGCGACAGCCGCTGCGTCGAGCCCAGCAGCGCCGCCAGCAGCGGCTGGCCGGGCTCCACGCCGGCGCGCTGCAGCTCGCGCTCGAGCTCCTGCGCCAGCACGCGGATGCCGGCCACCGGCGTGCGCAGCTGGTGCGCGGCGTCGGCCACGAAGCGGCGCTGCAGCGCCACCGAATGCTGCACGTCGAGCATCAGGTCGTTGATGCGCTCCACCATGGGCAGCGCCTCGGCCGGCACGCGCTGCAGCGGCAGCGGGCGCCAGTCGTGCAGGTCGCGCAGGCCGATGTCCTCGCTCAGGCGCGTCAGCGGCTTGAGGCCGCGGTTGACGCCCCAGCCCAGCAGCAGGAAGGTCACGAGCCCCAGGCCCAGCGCCGGCAGCACGGTGGCCAGCTGCACGTCGCGCACCAGGGCGGCGCGCTTGGTGGTGGTCTCCACCACGACGATGGACACCGTGCGGTCGATCATCGGGCTCGTCACCGAGAACACCGCGCCGCGCACGGGCTCGCCGCGGTAGCGGGCGTCGAACAGCATCGGCTGCTGCAGGCTGGCGGGGTCGAAGGGCGGCGCCGGCACCGTGCCGTCGCCGGCCAGCGGCATGCCCTCGATGTCGACCATCACGAAGCCGTTGCGGTCCTGGCTGTCCCAGGCCAGCAGCTCCAGGGTCTGGCGGCTCACGTCGAGCAGCGGGCCGCGGTCGGACCACATCACGCGCGCGGCCAGGGCCGAGGCCTCGTCGCGCAGCGAGCGGTCGAAGGCGCGCTGCGCCGCGTCGCGCGCGATCAGGAAGCCGCCCACCACCGCCGTGCCCAGGCCCACCAGCCAGATCCACGCCAGCGGCGCCAGCAGGCGCCGTGCCAGGCTGTGCGGCCGTGCCGCGGCGACCTTCATGCGGCCGGGGCCTCGGCCGCCTCCATCACGTAGCCGAAGCCGCGCACCGTGCGGATGACGACGCCGAGCTCGCCGAAGCGCTTGCGCAGCCGGTGCACGTAGACCTCGACCGAGTTCTCGCTGAAGTCGGACTCCCAGCTCGACAGCCGGGCCACGATCTGGTCCTTGGGCACGACGCGGCCGGCGCGCTGCATCAGCAGCTCGGTCAGGGCCAGTTCGCGCGGCGACAGCGCCACGCGCTCGCCGCGGTGGCGCAGCTCGCGCTCGGCCACGTGCAGCACGAGCTCGCCCAGGGCCACGGTGTTGTCGGCGCGGCCCGCGGCGCGGCGGCCCAGGGCGCGCAGGCGCGCCAGCAGCTCGGGCAGGTCGAAGGGCTTGACGAGGTAGTCGTCGGCGCCGGCGTCCAGCCCGGCCACGCGGTCGGCCAGCTGGTCGCGCGCGGTGAGCATGAGCACCGGGAAGGTGGCGCCGCGCTGGCGCCAGTGGCGCAGCACCTCCATGCCGTCGCGGCGCGGCAGGCCCAGGTCGAGCACGGCCACGTCGTGCTCGCCGTTCAGGCCGGCGTGGCTGGCCTGCTCGCCGCAGGCCAGCACGTCCACGCGCCAGCCCTCGGCCTGCAGCGCGTGGCGCATGCCAACGGTCAGCGCGTGGTCGTCCTCGACGAGCAGAACCCGCATCGCGCCACCGCCGGCTTCGGCATCAGCCGAAGTTCTTCTGCGCGAACTCCCAGTTCACGAGCTTGTCGAGGAAGGTCTCGACGAACTTCGGGCGCAGGTTGCGGTAGTCGATGTAGTAGGCGTGTTCCCACACGTCCACCGTCAGCAGCGCGGTGTCGCCGGTGGTCAGCGGCGTGCCGGCGGCGCCCATGTTGACGATGTCGACGCTGCCGTCGGCCTTCTTCACGAGCCAGGTCCAGCCGCTGCCGAAGTTGCCCACGGCGCTCTTGACGAAGGCCTCGCGGAAGGCGGCGTAGCTGCCCCACTTGGCGTTGATGGCCGCGGCCAGGGCGCCCGTGGGCTCACCGCCGCCGTTGGGCTTCATGCAGTTCCAGAAGAAGGTGTGGTTCCAGATCTGCGCGGCGTTGTTGTAGACACCGCCCGAGCTCTTCTTGACGATGTCCTCGAGGGCCATGTTCTCGAACTCGGTGCCCTTCTGCAGGTTGTTCAGGTTCACCACGTAGGCGTTGTGGTGCTTGCCGTGGTGGAACTCCAGCGTTTCCTTGCTGTAGTGCGGGGCCAGGGCGTCGATGGCGTACGGCAGCGGCGGCAGGGTGTGTTCCATGGCGGTGTGTGCTTCCTGTGGGGTGGCGGGTTTCGAACGGGGCGCGATTGTAGGCAGCGCGTCTTCAGCGAGGCGGCGGCAGGGCTTCGATGCGCAGCAGCTCGGCCTCGGCCGTGCCGTCGGCCCAGATGGCCTTGACGGCCTGCCCGGCGCGCAGGCCGGCCACCGAGACGACCGGCCGGCCGTCGAGCGACTGCACCCAGGCGTAGCCGCGCCGGAGCACGCGCGCGGGGTCGTGCGCCTGCAGCCGCGCCTCGGCGGCGGCCAGGCGCAGCGGCTCGGTGCGCAGGCGCTCGTGCAGCGCCTGCAGCGCGCGCCCGGCCTGCTGCTGCAGCCGCTGCTGCCGCTGCTGCAG
>ERZ1066136.822-NODE-822-length-19291-cov-7.231545_pt1 | contig 19291 bp, 20 predicted proteins | sample MGYA00382783_ERZ1066136 | MGnify/ENA primary metagenome ERZ1066136 (study PRJEB33369, sample SAMEA5778366) | biofilm metagenome | biome: Industrial cooling water; feature: Water cooling tower basin; material: Biofilm | place: United Arab Emirates | collected... | reverse complement strand
TTTCCAGCGCGGCGCGCACGCCTTCCACGATGGTCGCCACCGGTTCGGCCAGCGCCTCGGCCACCTGGGCCTGGTTGATCTGGATCTCGTTGGGCACGCCGTTCATCAGGTCGCGGCCCTTGATGTCGATGGTCATGCCCACGCCATCGGCCGGCTTCTTGGCGGTGCCGATTTCCTTCTTGATCCGCTCGGCGGTGGCTTCACCGATCAGCATGTTGTGGTTGCGGCGGACATAGTTGATGATGGCTTCGTCCATCTTGTCGCCGCCCACGCGCACGCTGGTCGTGTAGGCGAGGCCCTTCAGGGACAGCACCGCCACTTCGGTGGTACCGCCGCCGATATCCACCACCATCGATCCGATCGGCTCGGTGACCGGCATGCCGGCGCCGATCGCGGCCGCCATTGGTTCCTCGATCAGATAGACTTGTGTAGCCCCGGCATTGTTGGCAGCGTCGCGGATGGCGCGCTTTTCCACGCTGGTGGAACCCGAAGGCACGCAGATGACGATTTCCGGATAACGGCCGAAGCGGCTGGTCTGCACTTTCTTGATGAAGTGCTTGATCATCTGTTCGGCGACATCGATGTCGGCAATCACGCCATCGCGCAAGGGGCGGATGCACTCCACGTTGCCGGGCGTGCGACCCATCATCACCTTGGCTTCGTTGCCGACGGCCTTGACGATCTTGTTGCCGCGGATGGTCTCCAGCGCCACCACCGACGGCTCGTTCAGCACGATGCCGCGGCCGCGCACATAGACAAGCGTGTTGGCGGTGCCGAGATCGATGGCCATGTCTTGCGACAGGAAGGAAAACATCCGGGAAAAGGGCGACATAGGGGCAGGTCTTCAGGCACGAGTGGGGTTGCGCGAAGGGGCGCGGCCATGGCCTGCCCCTGTGGCCCGTTGCCGCCGATTCGGCAAGCTTTGTGACAGGCCTTGCGCCAAGGTGACGATGGCAGGCGATGACAGGTGCCCGGCAACCCCATAAAGAGGGACGGTGCCCAGCCCCGCATCCTCCATCAGGCGTCTGCCCGAAACGCTGATCAACCGCATCGCTGCCGGCGAAGTGGTGGAGCGCCCGGCCAGCGCGCTCAAGGAACTGGTTGAAAACGCATTGGATGCCGGCGCGCGGCGCATCGCCATCAGCCTTGTGGCTGGCGGCATCGATGGTATCGAGGTGGCCGACGATGGCCATGGCATGATGCCCGACCAGCTGCGTCTCGCCATCGAGCGCCATGCCACCTCCAAGCTGCCAGATGATGATCTGTCGGCGATTGCCACCATGGGCTTTCGCGGCGAGGCGCTGCCCTCGATCGGCTCGGTGGCCACACTGTCGCTCACCAGCCGGCCGGCCGGCCATGATGGCTGGCGGCTGGTGGTGGACAATGGCCGCATCCTGTCCGACGGCCCGGCCAGTGCGGCGCCGGGCACGCTGGTTTCTGTCACCGGCCTGTTCCATGCCGTGCCAGCGCGGCGCAAGTTCCTGAAATCGCCGCGTTCCGAGCTTGCCGCCTGTGTCGACCATGTGCGCCGGCTGGCGATGGCGCGGCCCGATGTCGGCTTCCGGCTGGCCCATGAGGGGCGCACGCTGCTCAACCTGCCGCCTGAGGCCGATGCCGGCCCGGCGGCCAGCCTGAACCGGCTGGCGGCGATCATCGGTGCCGATTTCGCTGCCAATGCCGTGCCGGTTGATCTGGAACGAGATGGCATCGTGCTGGGCGGCCTTGCCGGCATCCCCACCTATAATCGGGGCGTGGCCGATCATCAATATCTGTTTGTGAATCAAAGGCCTGTGAAGGATCGCATGCTGGTTGGCGCGCTGCGCGGCGCCTATCAGGATCTCCTGGCCCGTGATCGCCATCCGGTGGCGGCGCTGTTCCTGGAGGTGCCGGCCGCGTTCGTTGACGTGAATGTTCACCCTGCCAAGACCGAGGTGCGTTTCCGCGATGCCGGCCTGGTGCGCGGGCTGATCGTTTCGGGGCTAAGGCGCGCGCTCGATGCAGCCGGGCACCGCGCCTCGACCGCGGTTTCGGGGGCGGCGCTGGCCGCGTTCGTGGCGGAACCGCTGGCCTTTGGGGGCGGCGCGCCGGCCTTTGGTGACGGCTGGGCCTCACTGCGTGACGGCGCCACGGGCCCGGCCCGGTTTGCCGAGGCGACGCCTCTGTTCAGCCCGCTGCCGCCAGCCTTTGCCGCGCCCGGCCCGCCCGCGCCGGCAGCGGCGTTGCCGCAGCAATTCCCGCTCGGCGCGGCGCGCGGGCAGGTGGCGGCCACCTATATCGTCGCCGAGACCGAGGATGCGCTGATCCTCGTCGATCAGCACGCCGCCCATGAACGGCTGACGCTCGAACGCATGAATCGCGCGCTGTCGGGTGGCGCGGTGCCGGCGCAGGCGCTGCTGGTGCCGGAAATCGTCGAGCTGGATGAACTCGCCGCCGAACGCGTGGCAGCACGGGCCGGCGAGCTGGCCGAGCTGGGTCTGGAGCTTGAGGCCTTTGGTCCCGGCGCGATTGCCGTGCGCGCCACGCCGGCCCTGCTCGGCGCCTGCGATGTCAAGGGGCTGATCGTCGATCTCGCCGATGATCTGGCGGCGTTCGGGGCGGCGCTGGGGTTGAAGGAGCGGCTGGATGCGGTGGCCGCCACCATGGCCTGCCATGGCAGCGTGCGGGCCGGGCGGCAGCTCTCCATCGCCGAGATGAACGCGCTTCTGCGCGAGATGGAAGCGACGCCGCACAGCGGCCAGTGCAACCACGGTCGACCGACCTGGGTGCGGCTGGCCAAGACGGATATCGAAAAACTGTTCGGGCGGCGCTGAAATGGCGCTCGCGCTATTGCGAGCCACTTGCAATCTCGTCGGATCGCGTGATAACGCTTCGCAACAACGCCAGTCGATTCGGGAACCGCCGTGTACGTCTGTGTCTGCAATGCGCTGAAGGAACGGGATGTGAAGGCTGCGGCGCGCGCCGCCGGCAAGGCCTGCCCGCACGCCGCCTATGCCCAGCTTGGCGCCAAGGTGAAGTGCGGCCAGTGCATCCCCTTTGCACGCGAAGTGGTGAGCGAGGCGTCCACCTTCGCCTGAGCTGCAACTGCAAGTGCGTTGCAGAACCAAGTATCGGAAAAATAACGCTTTTTCTTGACCGGGATCAATTCCGGTGGCAGTGGCTGTCTCGACAAGGAGATGTGCCATGAAGGGTGACGCCAAGGTCATCGATTTTCTCAACGCGGTGCTCAAGGGCGAGCTGACGGCGGTCAACCAATATTGGCTGCACTATCGGCTGCTCGACAATCTCGGCATTCACAAGCTCGCGGCCTATGAGCGGCATGAATCCATCGACGAGATGAAACACGCCGACAAGCTGATCGAGCGTATCTTCTTCCTCGAGGGCTTCCCGGCCATGCAGCAGCTAGGCCGCCTGCGGGTGGGGGAGACGGTGGAAGAGGTGCTGCAAGCTGATCTCGACCTGGAGTTCGAGGCGGTCGCCCTGCTCAAGGACGCCATCCAGCATTGTGAGGCGGTGCGCGACTATGGCAGCCGCGAGCTGTTCGAGGAGATCCTCGTCGCCGAGGAAGAACATATCGATTTCATCGAGACGCAGCAGGAGATGATCCGGCAAATGGGCCTGGCCAATTATATCCAGCTGCAATCGAAGCCTGCGGGCGAATAGGCCGCACAGCAGCTGATGGAGAAAGGGCCGCCGTGGGATGCCACGGCGGCCCTTTCTCGATGGGCGTTGAACCCCGGCCTCAGCCCCGGGTCGAGGTGTAGAGGCTCCAGAGGTTGGCGATGTCCTTCATGCCGCTCTTTTCGCCGACCGCCTTGAAGCTGGTCTGCGCGGCGGCCTTCTGGCCGGCCTTGGTCTGGGCGATGCCCTTGAACACGCGGGCATAATCGGCATCCGGGCCGTTGGCGCCGATGGCCTTGTCATAGGCGGCGATCGCCTTGGGATAATCGTTGAGGCCCAGCCAGGCGTTGCCGCCCTTGAAGGCCGTGGCCGGAGCGGCGGACAGCTTGACCGCTTCCGGGCCTTCCTTGGCCACCGCCTTGGCGGCCGCGGCGGCCAGCTTCTGGTCCATCGGATCGCTGGTGACGCCAGACTTTTCCAGCGCCGACTTGGCCACGGCGGCCTGGCCGTTGATCATCGCGAGCTTGGCGAAATCGTGATAATCTTCCTTGCGGTTCATGGTGCCGGTCGTGAGCATCAGGTGATAGAGCGCCAGCTTGGCTTCCGACCGCATGTTCTGGCCCTGCAGCTCGGTGAGCAGCACCTTCCAGCGATTGGGCGACGGATCGGACTTGATCAGCCGCGTGGTGGTGGCGAGATAGCCGGCCTTGTCGCCCGCCTTGAACTGCGCGCCAGCCAGGTTTTCCAGGTAGACCGGCTTGGCGCCATTGCTGGCAATCAGCTTGTTGTAAGCCGTGATGGCGGCCTTGTGGTTGCCCTGGCGGGTGTAGGACTGGGCCACCAGGATCTGGCTGGCCTCACCCGAGCAATTCTTGGCGATGCTCACCGCCTTGTCGAGCTGACCGGCGCGATAATAGAGCGGGCCGAGCTGGTTGCAGGGGGCGCCGACCTGTTCGAGGGCGGCAGCAGCGGCGCCATACTGGCCGACGGCGGTGAAGGCATAGCCGGCCATCTGCGCCGTCTTCTGGCGCTCTTCCTCGGTGCTGGCCGCAGCGCGGGCGCGGCCGATGGCGGCCTGCACGCCGGCGGCGTTGCGCGACTTGGCGGCAGCGGCGGCGTCATTCAGCGCCTTGCCAACGGCCGAGGACACGGCGGCACTGGCCGGAGCGGCGATGGCCAGCGCAGGCCCGATCAGGGCGGCAGCAATCAGCAGACGGGCATTGATCGACATCTGGATCGGCATGGAGTTTCCTTGGCTGTTCCTGTCCCAAACCCGGAGCGGCAGCGCGCGAAAGCCTCGTCCGGCCGGTCGCGGACCGGTCAGCGAATCCCTCGATGCTCCCTCCCAGAGCAGGCAGCAGCCCTTAAAGACTATTCTTGCGTGTGCAACGGGGCAAATGGCCCCAAGCATCGCCTGCTGTTGCAAGGCTGCGACGAAGCGCCTATCCGCCGCGCAGTTCGGACATCTGGCCACAGCGCCATCAATCGGGAGACGAACCATTCGCGCCTTCATCTTTCCGGGCCAGGGCAGCCAGTCGGTGGGCATGGGCAGGGGCCTTGCCGATGCCAGCCCGCACGCCCGCGCCGTGTTCGAGGAAGTGGACGATGCGCTGGGCGAGCGCCTGTCGCGGCTGATGTGGGAAGGGCCGGAGGACGAACTGACCCTGACTGCCAATGCCCAGCCGGCGATCATGGCCGCCGGCATCGCGGCGCTGCGCGTGCTGGAGGCCGAAGCCGGCATGAGGCTGGCCGACAAGGCGGCCTATGTGGCCGGCCACAGCCTTGGCGAGTATACGGCCCTGTGCGCGGCTGGCAGCTTGAGCCTTGCTGATACCGCCCGGCTGCTGCGCCGGCGCGGGCAGGCGATGCAGGCGGCGGTGCCGCCCGGCGTTGGCGCCATGGCGGCGCTGCTCGGCCTGGATTTCGAAACGGTCACCGCCATTGCCGCAGAGGCAGCGCAGGATCAGGTGTGCGCCGCCGCCAACGACAATGCCAACGGGCAGGTGGTCGTCTCCGGCCATGTCGAGGCGGTGGCCCGCGCCATGAACCTCGCCAAGGGCAAGGGCGCGCGCCACTCCGTGTTGCTGCCGGTGTCGGCGCCGTTCCACTGCCCGCTGATGCAGCCGGCCGCCGATGCCATGGCCGAGGCGCTGGCCACAGCGCCGCTGGCCGCGCCATTCGTGCCGCTGATCGCCAATGTGACCGCCGCGCCGGTGAGCGATCCGCAGGACATCCGCCGCCTGCTGGTGGAGCAGGTGTGCGGCACCGTGCGCTGGCGCGAATCGGTGCTGGCCATGGCCGAACTGGGCGTCACCGGCTTCGTGGAGCTGGGCGGCAAGGTGCTCGGCCCGATGATCCGCCGCATCACGCCCGATGTGCCAACCATCACCGCCAGCGACATGGCCGGTGTTGAAGCCATCGCCAAGGAGCTTTGAGGCCATGTTCGATCTCAATGGCATGACCGCGCTGGTGACAGGCGCCTCGGGCGGTATCGGCAGCGCCATCGCCAAGGCACTCAGCGCGCGCGGCGCCCGCGTTGCGCTGTCTGGCACCCGGGCCGAGGCGCTGGCGGCGGTGGCGGCGGCGTGCGGGCCGGATGCGGTGATCCTGCCCTGCAACCTGTCGGACAGCGAGGCGGTGGATGCGCTGGTGCCCCAGGCCGTCGAGGCGCTGGGTGGCCGGCTCGATATCCTGGTCGCCAACGCCGGCATCACGCGCGACAATCTCGCCATGCGCATGAAGGACGAGGAATGGGCGGACGTGATCCGCATCAACCTCGAAGCCACCTTCCGCCTCTATCGTGCCGCTGCCAAGCCGATGATGAAGCAGCGCTTTGGCCGGCTGATCGCCATCACCAGCGTGGTGGGCGTCACCGGCAATCCGGGCCAGGCCAATTATGCCGCCTCCAAGGCCGGCCTCATCGGCATGTCGAAGGCGCTGGCGCAGGAACTGGCCTCGCGTTCCATCACGGTCAACTGCGTGGCGCCGGGCTTCATCGTCTCGGCCATGACCGACGCGCTGCCTGATGCGCAGAAGGATGCGCTCACCGGGCGGATCCCGGCCGGGCGGCTGGGCGCCGGCGAGGATATCGCTGCGGGCGTGGTGTATCTGGCGTCGAAGGAGGCTTCTTACGTCACGGGGCAGACGCTGCACATCAACGGTGGGATGTTCATGTAGTGGGGGCGGGCTTGTGGCCATCGCACAGCGATGGACACGGACTCCGGTGAACGCGGCCAGCGGGCGCGGGCGGCGGCCCCAGCCGCCAACCGTGACCCGTCTGACGTCGGACGCGGCTTTGCCGCGGCCCTCTTGCTTGCTTCTGACGTCCTGATGGGCGCGGCCGGCGGCCAAGCCGCCGAGTCCGCTGGGTGTGTCGAAGGAAGTAGCAAGCAGGGACGCGGCGGAGCCGCGCCGTCGGACGTGTCGAAGCCGCCCGGCCTGCGGGCCGGGCGTTTCGCACGCCGGCCGCGCTTGCGCGAGTCTGGCGCCGGCACGGCGTCAGCCGCGCTGCGCTCTTGCCACAATTTCGCCATCAGGCTATCGCCGCCCGGTAACTGCCCACCAACCTCCCGGCGCACCCTCGCGCCGCAACCTTAGGGGATGAAGAATGAGCGACGTCGCTGACCGCGTGAAGAAGATCGTTGTGGAGCATCTGGGCGTGGAAGCCGAGAAGGTGGTCGAAGGCGCCAGCTTCATCGACGATCTGGGCGCCGACAGCCTCGACACGGTGGAACTGGTGATGGCCTTCGAGGAAGAATTTGGCGTGGAAATTCCGGACGATGCCGCCGAGAAGATCCTGACCGTCAAGGACGCCATCGACTTCATCGCCGCCAACAGCAAGTGATCGCTGCACGGCGGCCCTGCTGAAGCAGGGGCAGCCGCCCGAACGTCGGAACGGCCCCTCGCTTCACCAAGGCGACGGGCCGTTTCGTGCCAATGGGCCCCGGCCATCCGGGCGGGGCTGACGCCAGCGACCGGCAGGGCAGGCCGGACGCGCCAACGGATGGAATGCCAATGCGCCGTGTTGTCGTCACCGGTCTCGGTCTGGTAACCCCGCTCGGGGCGAATGTCGAAACCACCTGGGCCAACATCCTCGCCTCGAAGTCGGGCGCCGGGCCGATCACGCGGTTCGATGCCTCGAACCAGGTCTGCCGCATCGCCTGCGAGGTGAAGCCGGGCGATGGCACCGGCATGACCTTCGATGCCAGCAAGCGCGTTGACTACAAGGTGCAGCGCCAGGTCGATCCGTTCATCGTCTATGGCATCGATGCCGCCGGCCAGGCGCTGGAAGATGCCGGGCTGACCGACATGAGCGAGGAAGAGCGCTTCCGCGCCGGCTGCTCGATCGGCTCGGGCATCGGCGGCCTGCCGGGCATCGAATCGGAATCCATCGTGCTGCACGAGAAGGGGCCGCGCCGCGTCTCCCCGCATTTCGTGCATGGCCGGCTGATCAACCTGATCTCGGGCCAGGTCTCGATCAAATATGGCCTGATGGGCCCCAACCATGCCGTGGTCACCGCCTGCTCGACCGGCGCGCACGCCATTGGCGATGCTGCCCGCATGATCGCGCTGGGCGATGCCGACGTGATGCTGGCCGGCGGCGCGGAAAGCGCGCTGTGCCCGCTGGGCATCGCCGGCTTTGCCCAGGCCCGCGCGCTCTCCACCGCCTTCAACGATGAGCCCACCCGCGCCAGCCGCCCCTATGACAAGGATCGCGACGGTTTCGTGATGGGCGAAGGCGCCGGCGTGGTGTGCCTTGAGGACTATGAGCGCGCCAAGGCCCGCGGCGCCAAGATCTATGGCGAGGTGATCGGCTATGGCCTGTCGGGCGATGCCTATCACGTGACGGCGCCGCACCCCGAAGGCTCGGGCGCCTTCCGCTCGATGGAGATGGCGTTGAAGCGCGCCGGCCTGAACCCGGAAGACATCGACTATATCAACGCCCATGGCACCTCGACGCCGATGGGCGACGAGCTGGAGCTGGGCGCGGTCAAGCGGCTGTTCGGCAGCGCCATCGACAATCTCTCGATGTCGTCCACCAAGTCGGCGATCGGCCACCTGCTGGGCGGCGCCGGCGCGGTCGAATCGATCTTCTGCCTGCTCGCCCTGCGCGACCAGGTGGCGCCGCCGACGCTCAATCTCGACAACCCTTCCGAAAGCTGCGTGGGCGTCGATCTGGTGCCGCATGTGGCCAGGCAGCGCCGCATCCGCGCGGTGCTCAACAACAGCTTCGGCTTTGGCGGCACCAATGCCACGCTGGTGATGCGCAGCGTCTGACATGAAGCGCGGTGCGGCCCGCATCGCTGCGGCGTTCATCGCCCTGCTGATCCTGCTGGGCGTGCCGGTGCTGCTGGCGCCCTGGTATGGCTGGGGCCGCTCGCCCGGCGCCGCGCAGCCCTTCGAGGTGAAGAAGGGCGAAAGCCTGGCCGTCGTCGCCGATCATCTTAATGATGCCGGCCTGATCAGCTCCACCGGGCAGTTCCGCCTGCTGGCGCGGCTGCTGGGCGGCGAGGCGCCGGTGCAGGCCGGGCGCTATGCACTCGCGCCCGGCATGGCCTGGCAGGATCTGCTCGCCGCCCTGCAGCAGGGCCGGGTGGAGCGGCACAGCGTCACCATCCCGGAAGGCTGGCCATCGGTGCTGGTGGCGGAGCGGCTGAACGCCATTCCCGATCTCACCGGCACGGTGGCGCCGCCGCCGGAAGGCAGCGTGCTGCCCGACACCTATGGCTATGAACCCGGCGAGCCGCGCGCTGCCGTTCTGAAGCGCATGCAGGCCGCGATGGACAAGGCGCTGGACGATCTGTGGCCGAAGCGCAGCAAGCGCGCCGTGGTGAAGACCCCGGCCGAGGCCGTGATCCTGGCCAGCATCGTCGAGAAGGAAACCGGCAAGGCCGAGGAACGCCGAACGATTGCTGGTGTTTACAGCAACCGGCTCAGGATCGGCATGAAGCTTGATGCCGATCCCACCGTGATCTACCCGATCACGCAAGGGCGCCCGCTCGGCCGCCGCATCCGCCGGTCCGAACTCAACCGCGACACCGGCTACAACACCTATCTGAAGCCGGGCCTGCCCAAGGGCCCGATCGCCAATCCGGGGCGGGACAGCATCAAGGCGGTGCTCGATCCGGCCGAGACGAATTCGCTCTATTTCGTCGCCGATGGCAAGGGCGGCCATGTGTTTGCCGCCACGCTGGCCGAGCAGAACGAGAATGTCGCCCGCTGGTTCGCCATTCGCCGCCAGCGCGGCGAGATGTGAGCCGCCGGCCCGCCTCGCGCCGCATGCAGCCGGTGCGGTCCGGCAAGCGCGCTTCGGCTCGCCGCTGGCTGGCCCGGCTGCTGGCGCTGCCCCTGCTGGGCTGGGCGCTGGGCTTCATCTGGTTCAGCCTCAGCCTGCCGGTCGCGGCGCCGCTTTCGGTGAAGAGCGACGGCGTGGTGGTGCTGACCGGCGGCGCCGGCCGCTTCCGGCGCGGGCTGGCGGTGGTGGAGGCCGGCAGCGCGCGCCGCATGCTGGTATCGGGCGTTGGCCGCACCACCACGCGCAAGCAGCTGGCGGCGGCATTCGAGATCGACATCGGGCGGCTGCGCACCACCGATCTGGGCTATGCCGCGCAGGACACGCGCTCCAATGCCGAGGAGACGGCGGCCTGGGTGGCCAGGCATGGCTTCACCTCGATCCGGCTGGTCACCAGCGCCGGCCACATGCGCCGCGCCCGGCTGGAACTGGCCCGCGTGCTGCCGGCCGGGGTGACGGTGCTGCCCGATGCGGTGCCATCCGAGCCCAAGGCGCCAGGGCTGGCCTTTGAATATTCGAAGTGGCTGGCGCGCCGGGCGGCGCTGCTGGCCGGGGCGGCGTGATGCGCGCCGCCATCGCCTTCCTGCGCACCATCCTGTTCCAGATCGCCTTCCTCGGCGGGTCGCTGGTGCTGGTGCCGCTGGCGCTGGTGCTGGGGCTGGTGGCACCGGGCGGCGCGCTGCTGTTCCTGGGCCCCAAGCTTTGGGCCGGCTGGTTCCGGCTGTGCAGCCGGCTGATCACCGGCATAAGCATCGAGATTGACGGCCAGATTCCCGCCGGCCCGCACCTGTTCGCGCTCAAGCATGAAAGCGCGCTGGAGGCGATCCTCACGCTGTGGTGGTTCGAACGGCCGGCCGTGGTGATGAAGCAGGAATTGCGCAGTATCCCGATCTGGGGGCTGGCCTCGGCCCGGCATGGCTCGATCTTCGTCGATCGGTCCGGCAGCGCCGGCATGCTGCGCGAGATGATGCGCCAGGCCAAGGCGGCGGTGGACAAAGGGCGGCCGGTGGTGATCTTCCCGGAAGGCACGCGCGTGGCGGTGGGCGATCAGCCCGGCCTCGCCGCCGGCTTTGCCGGGCTCTACAAGATGCTGAAGCTGCCGGTGGTGCCGATCGCGCTCGATTCAGGCAGTGTCTGGCCCAAGAGCTTCATCAAATACCCCGGCACCGTGCATCTGAAGGTGGCCGAGCCGATCCCGCCCGGCCTGCCGCGCGAGGCGGTGGAAGCGCGGGTGCACGCCGCCATCAACGCGCTGCAAAGCGATGCGCGGCGGAGTGGCTGGCAATGAAGCGCCGCATCCCGCTCTTGCTCTCGCTGCTGCCGCTGGCGCTCGGCCTTGGCGTCTACTGGCAGCTGTGGCGCGGCTGGGCCGACGGGTTCGAGGCCACGCTGGCGGCCTGGTTCCCCGGCCGGCAGGTGCAGGTGACCGGCTTTCCCTATCGGCTGGAAGCCGAGTTCCTGGATGTGAAGCGTGAGCATGCCGGCGCCACCAGCATGGGGATGGCGGTTGGCCGGCTGCGCCTCAATCGCGGGCCGTGGCGGCCGGAACTGACCGTGCTGCAGGGGCAGCAGGTGGCGCTGGCGGCCAGTGCGGCCGGCCTTGCGGCAAGGATCAACGCGCCATCGGCCACCGCCAGCTTGAATCTGGACGCCGGCCGGCTGGAACGGCTGTCGATCGTGCTGCCGGGCGCGCGCGGCAATTTCGGGCTGGGGCCGGATTTCATGGCCGAACGCCTTGAACTGCACGCTCGGGAACGGGCCGGCGTCAACGATGGCGATCCCGCGAGCCCGCGCCAAAGCCCCGCAATGCCGCCCCGCGGGCAGCTGGTGGTGGCTGCCACCGGCCTGACGCTGGGGCAGGGCGCGGCGATCAGCCTGGCTGCCGACGTCACGGTGCGCGGGGCCAGCCGGCTGGCGGACTATCGCCGCTGGGCCGCCGGCGGCGGCAGCCTGGATGCCCTCATCACCGGCACGGATGCGACCGGCGAGCTGTTCCGGCTGGAGGCCAGCGTGGTGCCCCTGGGATCGGGCACGCGGCTTGCCGGCACCATCACCACCATTTGCCCGCTCAGCGTTCAGGCCGCGCTGAACGGCACGCCGGCACCGGCCGAGCAACGGCTGCGGGCGCCGATCAGGCTGGCACTGGAAACTGCGCTTCCGGCCGGCGGCGCGGTGGCGCTGTCCGGCCTGCCCGCCGATCTCGCCACGCGCCCCCGGCGCGGCCAGCTGCCGGCGTGCCCTAAGCTGCGCTGATTACTTGGCGATGCCGATGGCGACTTCGCTCACCCAGCCCTTGGTGCCCAGCTCGTCGGTGACTTCCCAGAAGCCGCCCTGCTTGTTGCCGGTGGGATAGAGCATGGCGCCGCCATCCAGCGGCTTGATGACCTTGCTGTTGAGCGCCGGCCCGGCGAACATGCGGCCCGGATTCTTCATCACCACGGCGCGTTCGGCCTGCGGGCCGCCGGCAGCGGCTTCCAGCCCGCCCAGATCGCCCACCAGCTTGGTGAAGGCATCCAGATAGGCCAGCGCGATGACCTGGCCAATCTCGGTATCGGCATAGCCGCTGGCCCCGCCGGCGCCCAGGAAACCACCGGCAAAGATGCCGCCGCCGGCACCGAACCCAACATCGGTCTTGGTGGCCGTGCCTTCGGTGACAAACTCTTCCGAAGACTTGTTGTTGACCACTTCCAGCGTCACGTTGGCGCTGCGCTTCTTGACATCGATGCCGCCCAGGATGGCGCCGCCGATGCCGGGCACGATGGCGCCCAGGATGCCGCCAAAGCGGTTGCCGCCGCGGTTGCGGTTGGCGGTGACGATATTGGGGATCAGGGTGAAATCGGCCTGCACCATCTGGCCCTTGCCGATGGTGCCGCCGCCGCGCATCTCGCCGCCGGCGGCCAGCGCGCGCTCGGTCTGCATCGCCGCCATGCCGCGCGCCGAGCGGTTGACCAGCCGGAAGCAGCCGGATTTCTGGGCATAGATGCGCAGCAGCGCTTCGGGGTTGCCAAGGCCCAGGCCCTCCCACCAGCGGTTTTCGGCATCGCTGATGCCCATGGTGCCGATCGGCTTGGCGCAGGTGGGCAGCTCGGCGGTCTTCTTGGCGCGGGTCTTCTCGATCCCGCCCTTGCGCCCCGCATCGATCTGCGCTGCGGCCGGCGTTGCCAGCAGGGCAAGCCCACTCGTGGCTGCGATCACCAGCCGGGAAACCTTGATGTCCATGTCCCTCACCCCTGTCTGTGCGCGATGCCCGCCGGTATGCCGGCCGGATCATCCCCTGGTGCGACCCCAAGTGTATGGCTGGGATATGGCACGCAGCGTCAGGATTCGGCAAAGGAAATTGGCGGCACGATCCGTGCCAAAATTGCCGGTCAGGTGCCGGTGCCGCGCCCGAAATCGGCGGCATCCGTGTCCTGGCCTTCATCGACGATCGATCGGCGGATGGCGCGGGTGCGGGTGAACAGGCTTTCCAGCGCCTCGCCATCGCCCCAGCGGATGGCGCGCTGCAGGGCGACGAGATCCTCGGTGAAGCGGCCCAGCAGTTCCAGCACCGCCTCGCGGTTGTTCAGGAACACGTCGCGCCACATCACCGGGTCGGAGGCAGCGATGCGGGTGAAATCGCGGAAGCCGCCGGCCGAATATTTGATCACCTCGCTCTTCGTCACCTCCTCAAGGTCGCTGGCGGTGCCGACGATCGAATAGGCGATGAGGTGCGGCAGGTGGCTGGTGACGGCGAGCACACGATCATGGTGGGGCGCGTCCATCAGGTCCACCTTCGCGCCCAGCCGGCGCCAGAATTCCGAAAGCCGCTCCACCATCACTTGATCGGCGCGTGGGTTTGGCGTGATGATGCACCAGCGGCCCTTGAACAGGCTGGCAAAGCCGGCATCCGGCCCGGATTTCTCGGTGCCGGCAACGGGGTGGGCGGGGATCACGTGCACACCGGGCAGCGCCGCCCCCAGCACGCGTGCCACGCTTTCCTTCACCGAGCCGACGTCGCTCACCACCGTGTCGGGGCTGAGCTCCGGGGCGATTTCGGCGGCCACGGCCGCCATGGCGCCCACGGGCACGCACAGGATGACGAGATCGGCATCCACCACGGCAGCGCCGGCCCCATCGGCCACGTCATCGGCAAGGCCCAGTTCCGCTACCCGGGCGCGCACCTGCGCATCGGCATCGCTGGCGCTGATCTGCACGGTGGGCATGGCGCTGCGGATGGCGCGCGCGAGGCTTGAGCCGATCAGGCCCATGCCGATGATGGCAACGCGCGTGAACGGCAGCATTATGCAGCCGCCCCTTCGACATAATCGCGCAGCGCCGCGGCCACCGTGCGGGTTTCGACCTCGGTGCCGATCGAGATGCGCAGCGTGCGCGGCATGGCCTGCACGGCGAGATAGCGGCAGATGATGCCATGTTCGAGCAGATACTGGTTGCAGTCCGCCGCCGTGACCGGGCCAGTTTCCGGAAACTCCACCAGGATGAAGTTGGCCGCCGACGGAATGGCGCGCAGGCCGGCGTTGCCCAACTGGGCGATCTCGCCGGCCAGCCAGTCGCGCAGGCGGATCGTTTCACGCCGCACCATCTCGATGTGCGCGGTGTCGGCGAGGCTGGCCACGGCGGCAGCCTGGCCGGTGGTCGTCACGTTGAACGGCCCGCGCACGCGCTCCATGGCGGCGATGATGTCCAGCGGCGCCACGGCCCAGCCGATGCGCTGCGCGGCAAGGCCGTGGATCTTGGAGAAGGTGCGGGTAACAACGAGGTTGGGCAGCGTCTGCGCCAGTTGCAGCCCGTCCTCATAGTCGCCCTCCACGAATTCGGCATAGGCGCAGTCCAGCACCAGGATCACTTCTGTCGGCAGGCCGGCGATGAGGCGGCGGACCTCGCTGGCGGCCAGCAGCGTGCCGGTGGGATTGTTGGGATTGGCCAGATAGACAATGCGCGTGGCCGGCGTGACGGCGGCCAGGATGGCCTCGATATCAGCCGTGTAGTCCACGTCTGGCACCACCACCGGGGTCGCTCCCACGCGCCGCGTTGCGCCTTCATAGACGGCAAAGCCGTGGCGCACATGGATGATCTCGTCCCCGGGCCCGGCGAAGGCAGAGGCGATCATGTGCAGGATCTCGTCGCTGCCGGTGCCGCAGATGATGTGGGCGGGATCGACGCCAAATTTCGCGCCGAGCGCGGCCCGCAGCGCGGTGGAGGCCGGATCGGGATAGCGGTGGCCTTCGGCCAGCACCTGGGTCATCGCCGCGACCGCCTTGGGGGAGGGGCCCCACGGGTTCTCGTTGGACGAAAGTTTCGCCACCACCGGCACGCCGGCGCTCGATTTGCCGGGCACATAGGCGTGCATGGCCTCGATCCAGGGTTTCATCCGGGGTTTCATGCGGGGTGCGGCGCTCGTCATGGCTGCGCCGTTAGCGAATATCGCTGGCACAGTCACCCCCGCGCCATTATGGGGCTGGCCCCTGATGGACCAGCGTTTTGGCCTTGATCGGCGCATCACCCTGCCCGGCGACTTCGCGCTGGCGTGCGGCGCCGTGCTGCCCGAACTCACCATCGCCTATGAAACCTATGGCAAGCTCAATGCCAACGGCACGAACGCCATCCTGATCTGCCACGCGCTGACACTGGATCAATATGTCGCCAGCGCCCACCCGCGCACCGGCAAGCCGGGCTGGTGGACGCGGCTGATCGGGCCGGGCAAGCCGGTGGACCCGGAGCACTGGTTCGTGATCTGCGCCAATGTGCTGGGCGGCTGCATGGGCAGCACCGGGCCGACCAGTATCGATCCGCGCGACGGGCAGCCGTTTGCGATGCGTTTCCCGGTGATCACCATTTCCGACATGGTGGCGGCGCAGGCGCGGCTGCTCGATCATCTCGGCGTCGACACGCTGGCGGCAGTGATCGGCGGCTCGATGGGCGGCATGCAGGCGCTCACCTGGGCGGTCCATCATCCGGCCCGGGTGAAGAAGGTGGTGGCGATCGCCACGGCCGCGCGCCACAGCGCCCAGAACATTGCCTTCCACGAGGTGGGCCGGCAGGCGATCATGGCCGATCCCAAGTGGCAGGGCGGGCAATATGCGCCCGATGCGCCGCCGGCCGATGGCCTGGCCGTCGCCCGCATGGCCGCGCACATCACCTATCTTTCAGAGGAAGGCCTCACCGAGAAGTTCGGCCGCCGCCTGCAGAACCGCGACGCCGTGTCGTTTGGTTTCGATGCGGATTTCCAGGTCGAATCCTATCTGCGCCACCAGGGGCTGAGCTTTGTCGAGCGCTTCGACGCCAACTCCTATCTCTATATCACCCGCGCCATGGATTATTTCGATCTGGCCGAACCGCACGGCGGCAATCTGGCGCGCGCTTTTGCCGGGGTGCAGAGCCGCTTCTGCCTCGTCTCCTTCACCTCCGACTGGCTCTATCCCACTGCCGAGAGCCGCCGCATCGTCAAGGCCTTGAATGCCGCCGGGGCGGCGGTGAGCTTTGTCGAGCTGGAGAGCCCGTTCGGCCATGATGCCTTCCTGCTCGACGCGCCGGAGATGAACCGCGTCATCACCGGGTTCCTGACCGCATGACGCCTGTCCCGTTGCGCGCCGATCTTGCCGCTGTGGCCGATGCCGTGCCGCAGGGCGCCCATGTGCTCGATATCGGTTGTGGCGACGGGCAGCTGCTGGCCTGGCTGCGCGACACCAAGGGCGTGGAAGGCCGCGGGCTGGAGCTGGATGCGGCCAATGTCGCCTCTGCGGTGGCGCGCGGCCTGGCGGTGATGCAGGGCGATGCCGATACCGATCTCGCCGATTATCCCGATGCCGCCTTCGATGTGGTGATCCTGTCCAACACGCTGCAGGCGATGCAGCGCCCGGCCGCCGTGCTCGATCAGCTGGTGCGCATCGGCCGCCGCGCCATCGTCTCCTTCCCCAACTTCGGCCATTGGCGGGTGCGCATCAGCCTGGCCCTTGGCGGCCGCATGCCGGTGACCCGCAGCCTGCCGGTGAGCTGGCACGAGACGCCGAACATCCATTTCTGCACCATCGCCGATTTCGAGGCGCTGGCCGCCGAGAGGGGCCTCACCATCGAGCGCCGCGCCGCCCTGCATTCGGGCAAGCCGGCGCCGCTGTGGCCCAATCTCCTCGCCGATACGGGGGTGTTCGTGCTCAGCCGATAGGCTATCGTGGCGGCGTGGACGATGATCTTGATCCCGAACTGATCCGCTTCCTGCGCGAGGAACTGGATGTGGAGGTGGCGCGGGTGCGGGCCGTTTCCTTCACCGGGCCGCTGTGGATCTGGAAGGGCAAGGGCGCTGATGGCAAACCCACCTCTGACAAGCCATCGCCAGTGAGCTGGCATTTCCTCACCGTCACCGGCGAGGCGGCGGCTGCCATCCGCGCCGCCGCGCCGGGCCGCAGCGCGGCGTGGGGCAGCGTCTATGTCGAGGCGCGCCTGGGCGGCACGACGTGGAAAACTTCGGTGTTTCCGTCGAAGGAGGCTGGCGGCTATCTGCTGCCGCTGAAGGCGGCCGTCCGCAAGAAGGAGGGCGTGGGCGAGGGAGACACGGTGACGGTGGAGCTGAGCTTCTAGGGTCAGGACCCTAGAGCGCAAGTTGAGTCTGTGTCGTCACACTCGCCAGCTTGCCGGTAGCGCTTTCCACCCGCGTTACCCACACGCTGGTGCGGCGGCCCACGTGCAGCGGCGTGGCAGTGGCCACCAGCGTCTCGCCGGCAGGAATCGCGCCCATCATGTTGGTCTTCGATTCAATGGTGGTGGTGCCCTTCGCGCCGTCCGGCAGCACCTGGAAGGCCCCGCAGGCGCCAGTAAAATCGGCCAGCGCCATCAGGAAGCCGCCGTGCGCGGTGCCGCCACTGGTGCAATATTCCGGCCTGATGACGGCGTGGACGATCACGCGTTCCTTGCCCATCTCCTTGATCTCGAAGCCGAGATGCGCCGAGAACGGCACCATCTTGATGACGGCGGCATTGGCGGCGGCCCGGGCTTCGGCGCTGTCCATCAGTTGATCAGCCTGGGTTCCATGGCCGGATCGGCGGCGCCGACCAGCACCGGCTTCTGCCAGTCCTTCTTGGCGACCAGCACCACGTGATGGCGTTCGGGCAGGGTTTCCACCTGCCAGTCCAGCACCTCGAACATCGCCTCGTCCAGCCGCAGCTGCAGCGGATCGCGCAGCCAGCCGATATCCTTCACATGCCAGGGCCGCCGCGCCCGCACGATCAGCACAGCCAGGCCGGCCGGCGACAGCACGCGCCACAGTTCGCGCAGCATCAGGCGCGGCTGCACCAGCGGGGCCGAGAGCAGCGCCTTGTCGAACAGCGCCTCGTGGAAGGGCAGGTGATGCGGATCGGCGCGCACCGTGCCGGGGCGGATATCCTCGTCGCGCGCCGCCACGCAGGCAACACGCTCCCAGCCGTCCAGCGCCAGGTCCACCCGCTCCGGCGGCCGCCCCAGCACCAGCAGGCGGCCCGAGGGTTGTTCGGGACGATGGCCGGCGAACAGGCGTTCCAGCGGCGTGGCATCGCGGATCATGAGAAGGGGTTATGGCGTGGATTGGCCAGGGTCGCAACCAAGGTCCTCCCCATCCAAAGGATGGGGAGGGGGACCACGCGGAGCGTGGTGGAGGGGTTTTGCCTGTGCATGCCCCTCCACCGCCGTTCCGGCGGTCCCCCTCCCCATTGTGCCAATGGGGAGGACCTGGAAGGTTCAGAGCCGTTCTACCGCCATGGCAATCCCCATCCCCCCGCCGATGCACAGCGTCGCCAGCCCCTTCTTGGCACCGCGCCGGCCCATCTCGTGCAGCAGCGTCACCAGGATGCGCGCGCCCGAGGCGCCGATCGGGTGGCCGATGGCGATGGCGCCGCCGTTGACGTTGAGTTTCGCAGGGTCCAGCCCCAGTTCCTGGCCCACCGCCAGCGCCTGCGCCGCAAATGCCTCGTTGGCTTCGACGAGGTCGAGATCGGCGACGCTCCAGCCGGCCTTTTCCAGCGCCTTGCGGCTGGCCGGCACCGGGCCGATGCCCATGATGGCCGGATCGACACCCACGCTGGCAAAGCCGGCGATGCGGGCCAGAACCGGGGCGCCGCGCTTTGCGGCTTCGGCGGCGCTCATCAGCACCAGCGCCGCCGCGCCGTCGTTGAGGCCGCTGGCGTTGGCCGCCGTGACGCTGCCATCCTTCTTGAAGGCGCCCTTGAGGCCCGACACGCTCTCCAGCGTCACGCCGTCACGGATATATTCATCGGTGTCGATGATGGCGTCGCCCTTGCGGCCCTTCACGGTGACCGGCGCGATCTCGGCGGCAAAGCGCCCGGCGGCACGCGCGGCGCTGGCCTTGTTCTGGCTGGCAACGGCGAACTCGTCCTGCGCGCTGCGGCTGATCTGGTA